>PPYF01171752.1_pt1 | contig 52310 bp, 70 predicted proteins | sample 1559871 | NCBI WGS metagenome assembly PPYF01 (sample SAMN08240021, study PRJNA423297) | Human gut metagenome, whole genome shotgun sequencing project.
ACAGTATCATGATCGTTTTGATTTATCTACCCACAGCTCAAGTGTGTGCTGCATTGGTATAAGCGTTAAGAATAGCGCGACTCTGTTCGCCTTTCTCTGCGCACATTTTTTTAAGAGGCTCTAGCTCTTTTTGAGGCTGGGTATCTTTACTTACATTAGCTATATCTGTACATAATGATGAAGCCACTGCAGCCTGAAATGCTTTTATGAAAACGGTATCTACGTTTTCGCTTGAAGCAAAACAAGCCACAGGAATAATATAAAAAACAAGAGCAAATATTTTCATGTTTAGCCCTCACCGTAAAGTAAACGTATTTGTTTGATAACGTTAGCCGCTTCACCATTAACAAGTTTATGAAATTCTGTAGCTATATCCTTTAGTTCGCTATCTTTCAGCAACAGCTGCAGTCTCCCTAAGAAAAGTGACCATGGTTTTTCGCTATCCATACGGCGGCCAAGGCGGGTAAGTGTACCGGCGTGACATTGCGATTCTTCACCATTATGTACTGCGTTCATGAGCCTCACCAGTGCAATGAAAGTATCCCAATCATGGCGGGTATCAAATTGCGCGGTTTCACAGGTAAACGCCAGAACAGGAGGGCGGTTATCCTCCGGTGTATCGAAGGAATTACTGTCATTTCCCCGGACAATAATCGTAAAGGTCTTGTTCCCGACCGTAAACGAATAATCGGCGGATTGGATACCTACCGGCGCGTGTTCGGTTGCAAACGCCCTTCTGGATTCTTCATCACGAATATAGAAGCGATGAGCAAAGCCGAACAGATCCTGATAATAGTTAAGATTAATTTCTATTAGGGTATTATCGATGCGATCACGAATTGCAAAGTAATCAGGGCCAGCCAAATGCTTGCTATCAAGTTGCTTCCTGGCCGCATCTGTCAAAAAAGCTATTTCAGCGGGAGTCAAATCAACAGACTCATTTGTATTCCAGGGATCGCTAATTTTGTGATGAAGCCTTGAAAGCGTTTTGACCGGTTCAGCTACTAGCCGTGTAAGTTCACCCTGTGTACCGTCATTAGCAATATTGTTAAGTGAGTTTTCTATCAGGTTAACCAGGAAAGTGTTAACTGACAGGTTGCTCGCTTTTGCATAGGTTTTGATGCGCTCGACTTGTTCTCGCGACGTTCGCAATGAAATCTGTGTTAGCTCCATCATTTCACTCCAACTGAATTATTGAATATTTGATGATGCTACCACATTGGAAAATGATGTCATTTCAATTTTATAACATCATTGGCTTTTTTAGGTTGCCTTGATTGGCCTAGCCAGTTTACACTGCGAGTGCAGTAAAAAAACCATCCTCTTTCCGGGTGGGTTTTTAGGGTATACCTTAGTTAACTAGCTGCGCGGGAAGGGGAGAAGATTAGTGGGAAGCAGGAAACCTAAAGCCAGATACATCGTTGGTATTCCTCATGGCACGATTCTGTACGAGGGCAATCTGCGCATTGCAGCCTGGTGGTACTGGTTGTTCAATTGTCGTCAGGCTGTCGCTTTTGACCGGCGTTCGTGGGTTATCAATCCCAGCTACTGGCTCACTGGCGATACACCTAATGAAAATTGCTTTAAAAATAAGGAGTCATGAACCATGGGTACTGATGTAAAAGTGGAGTTTGAGGCGAAGAGAAACGGTAAGTGGGAGCAGGTACATACTCAATACGCCATCGAGCGCAATTATTTGTTCTTTTCATGGTTAGCCAACCAACGAAATGAATATGGCGTCCAGCCAATAGCAAAACACAGAGGTCTGCCGAAGGATTATCGTTACGAGGATGGTCCGGGGGAGCATTCACAAAGTTGGCTGAGTGCCGATGAGATCCTCAATGCACCAGACCAGGAAATCACAATAAAGGGCTGTTTGGCCGAAGCTGAATATAAAAAATGGAATGGGGCCGGAAAGCCGTCAGCGGATGTTATCTATGGACCAGACCTGTCAGGTCGTCCTGGTTATATTGAAGTATCCTGGGCAGTAAAAATCAGAGAAGAGTTCTCTGATTTTCTGAAAACTGTAGAAGCGCTTCGAAATGAGTATGGCGAAGTGCGTATGGTGTTTGGGTTTGATAGCTGATCAGGCGTGCGGGGGCATAATAATGGCATACAGCAAATATCTTAATGATCCACTCGACGAACGCTATCTGATAGAACCGGGGGAATACGTAGAAGAAGGAGCTATTCCAGATGAAGAGCTGGAAGTTAGAAAACAATTGGCTGCATTAAAAATGTGTGAAGAGCGTCTGCGTAAATGTGGTTTCTTTTGGCGTTTATTTAATTCGGAAGAATATAAAGGCTATCTTCATATAGCTAAAACAGTTAATGACAATCTAATGCAACTTGTGAACAGGACACCCCAGCATAAGGCTGCCATTAGGCGTATTGTGAATTCGATGCCTGAAAGCAATGGCGGGCGTGAAGCCTTACAAGACTTTCTTAAATAAAACTGTGGGGAGAGATTTATGAAAATCAACGAAGTAAATTGGATGGTTGAATGGTTCGCAGATCTATTACGGGAACATGCTTCTATCGAAATAGATAGCGCCAAAAAGGAGGATTTACGAAGCATCATCGCAGGTCTGCCAAAAGGGGCAAGTTTGGGAGATCTGATAAATGCAATTAAAGATTACGAGACTGAGCAAAATGCGATAAACCGTATAGGGTTCGTCATGGAAATTATAGTAAACCAGCCTATAGATATAGAAAACAAACGGAAGATTTTATTTGAAAGTGAGGATGAAGTCTAAATATATGAAAATAGCGCGAGTGTATTTGCGGGTTAGTACAGACGAACAGGATTTGACCCGGCAAAATGAGATTATTGAAAATGCCAGGAGTAATGGATTCTATGTTGCCGGTGTCTACAAAGAAAAGGCGTCCGGTGCAAGAGCTGACCGCCCGGAGCTGCAACGTATGATTAATGATCTGCAGCCAGACGAAGTAGTTATTGCAGAACACATAGATCGTATCAGTCGTTTACCGCTCGATAGTGCGCTGGCGTTAATAAACTCTATAAAAGAGCGGGGCGCGAAACTCGCCATTCCCGGAATTGTAGACCTTACCGAACTGGCTAACGCTCAATCCGGTGTTGCTAAGGTCGTTCTGGAATCGGTTCAGGATATGTTACTCAAAGTTGCCCTGCAGCTGGCAAGGGATGATTATGAAAACCGTCGCAAACGCCAGAAAGAAGGCATTGAACTGGCTAAACGGCAAGGCCGGTATCAGGGGCGAACTGCAGATCTACGGCTTCATAAACGCATCATTGAGTATCGTTCAAGGAAGACGAGTATTGCGGAAACTGCGAAACTTTGTGAATGTAGCGTCAGCCTTGTAAAATCTGTATGGGCTAAATTTAAAAAGGAAGGAATAAATAACAATGCGAAATAAGGCTAATTTATTATTCATTGCGATTATAGCTATACCGCTTTATTCCTTTTCTTCAACTACAACCATCACGAACTTACACACAATGCAGTTGCAACAACAAATCTCAAGAAATGCAACAGTAAACTCTGGAGTTACTACCAATCATAGTAAGTCTGTAAGAAGTAGCGGTGGTGGCATACCAGTGTATGATGCTGCAGCTGTTGAAGCAGCAAAGCACCAGTTATATGAGCAGTGGTTAAAAGAAAGTGACAAACAAATGGTTTATGAAAAATGGAAAGAGATGATCCTTAAGGAGGATAGTAATGAAAAATAATAATAAGAAGACAGTAACGAAGCGGGAGGTAGCTATCAGCTTCTTCCTTTTTATGATCATTTTTCTAATGTTTTTAACGGGTATTCCAAAATTTTATGACCTGAGCTACCTGACAATTCCTATGATCGTAGGTAAGTTATTAACGGCTTTTGTTGGTGTATTTCTTATTGCTTATAATGGAGCTAGCTTTGTTTATAAAATTTTAAGTTACTTTGAAGGCTTAAAAGACAAGGAAAGCGACTAATGAGAAAATTAATTTTATGTAATATCTTGATATTACCTACTTTATTCTCATGTGTCGAAGCAGCGCCAGTGATTATGGTAACACGAATACTGGATGGTGATACCCTTGAGGTCAAAGATGATGGTGAGTTGATAAGAATTCGGCTTGTAGATATTGATGCCCCGGAGAAAAGCCAGCCGTTCGGCCAGAGAGCCAAACAGAAATTGTCTGAGCTGGTAAAAGATGCTGATGGCGTTGCTGTATCTTCAACCGGTAAAGATCGTTATGGACGTACCTTAGCGAAGGTGTATGTGAAAAAATGCCAGCCAGCATGTCTGGCTTATTACGTGAATGCTGAAATGGTTAAAAGTGGCCTGGCTTGGGCCTATCGCTACCATGGAAAGGCAACCAGCTCGACTATGGAAGAACTGGAGAGCAGGGCGAAGCAGGCCAAAACAGGGCTTTGGTCATTACCAGACGCTGTTGAACCATGGCGTTACCGGTATGAACATAAAACTCAGTAATTTGTCATATAATTTTAATAAGTTTACTTTGGTGTTGAGTTGTATATGTTATTGAAAAACCTGTTTTTATAAAAATGCCGGCATCGATGGCCAGCTGCTCGATTCGCAACGACCGTCTCTGTAGTCTTTCAAATTTTATGTATAACCACTTCTCAGCATCAATTTTGTTAAAGGGGGATTAGATATGAAATCAGGTCCGGGCATTCAAACAAAAATGCTGGCGAGTATGGCACGGGTTTCAGAAGCCGAGCTTGTTTATGCAATCAAGCATACGGGCGAGCTATACGGCGTAAAGATTCCTCAGCCTATGCAGGCTAGAGGCAATGCGAAGACGAGAAATTTTGATTACCTGCAGTGTGTTACTTTTGTCGAAGAACTCGAAAAGGCAAGGTTGAAAGAGAAAGTTAGAAAGAGTGTAGGGAAAAAGAAATAATGAAATTTAAAACGTTTGGCCGGATATTAACCGGTATCATAATACTGGTAGCGCTTGCATTGTTCATTGAACGGGCCATTTGGAAATTTTCTGACGCCTACCCTACTTTCCTGACCGGAACCAAACAAATACCCTCAATTGAGTTGCGCGGTAGTTTCAGAGGTGAAGACGCAAGGTTTATATGTCGCCTCAAAGATGGAGAAGATACATATGACAATGCAGATGTATCTTTTAAAGATAACGGTACGTTTGTAAGGTGTATGAATCATCCAGTCAGTCGGGTGTATAAAGTCATCTATACAACGCCGGGCAACCCATAGCTGGATTTATTAAAGGGCGAGGAATGGTCCCTCCCCGCCCTTAGTTACGTTTCCGCGTTCATTAATCAATGAACTGTCGGATCAGTTCCAGGATAGCAATCAGCGCATTTGCAAGCGCCGCTACCGCCCTTAGAACGATGATTAACAAATTAACCATCCGTTTCTCCTTAAAGGAGTAGGAACGCTGCTGATCGCCCTTACGTTGCCTGTCACAGCAGTTCCACAGTCTAATGTAGGATGTCCCTTTTAGGCCAGAGCACCAGAACAGCACCACCTGTTTTCCGGCCAGGACTTTGAGTCTGTTCACCGCCTGCACGGTTAGGCCGAAAGGGAGCAACTACAACAACATAGACGGACACATCATACACGCTTAGGCATCGATTTGCATTTGTGGCTCATTAGACGTAAGATTTTAACGTCTAATGTAGGATGTTCCATTTAGGCCAGAGCGCCAAAGCAAAAAGCCCGATCTCACCAGTCGGGCTTTTTTGTATCTGCTATCAGCATCACCAATGCCGGTGTTAAAATGGCTCGCCCGGACAGGGCCGGGTTCCCATCATCCAGGGGTGGATTTGTTAATCCCCAGCTGTCCGGGCGTTCTCATGTGAAAAACAGATAGCCCCTTGTAGTCAGGTAAAGCTGTAAAGCCAGAATCAGATAAAGGTGTGCGGGATAGAAGACGTAAAAAAACCATTTTAGCCTGGGGAGATTAAAACGGATATTCCCGATAATGGAAATTAACGGTATTGCCAGTAGTGCATAAAAATTATGGTTAATAACAGTTAGTAATACGCAGCTGACAAATGCAAGGAGAATAAACACTCCCCTTCCCTTCTTATAATATAGCCAGATACATACACCCATAGCCACCGCAGGCCACCAAAATTCAACTATCGCGCCATATCCAGCAAAAACTAATAAAGCAAAGAGAAGATGTCTGCGCTCGCCCAATTCGATGAGGTAACAGATGATAGTAACGGCCTGCAATGTAAAAAGAATATTAAGCGGCCACCAACCATCAATTACACCACCCAGCATTATGTATGCAGGCGTAGCCAGAAGGCCAAATATCATCAGTCGCTGACAGACTTTTGAATATACGCTATAGGTGTATGAATCTGGCCTTGCAAGGTTATACGCCAGAACAAAGCAAAAAAGAGGCATCACAACACGTCCGGCATTATAAAGAATGGGGATTGTGTCATTTAATAAATATTTATTAATATGGTCGCCAATCATTAAGATTAAAGCGACCCACTTAATGAGTTCTACATTTTTGAAAGGCATGTTTTAGCCGCTAAAATCAACGTAGCTTGATATTTCCATATACTGCAGCCAGTGCATCCGCTGCAGCCTTATTATAACGACCAGGTAGTTGCTGTGCGGGCTGCTGGTAGTCAGCCTTTGCGACGCTTTTAACCGGAATTTGTTTTACAGAAGCGGCAAAACCAATAAGTTGATCCGGTGTAGATGGTGTTGCTGCTGTCCCGTCATTTTTTGGCGGTTCTGTAGCGTGTGTGTCGCTTTGTGCAAGGTCAGTAACCTGCGCAATGCTTTTCCCCGCCCTTTCTTCTGGCGTAACCCCTGCAGCCGCCAGTTGCGGCTGTGGAGTCGTTCCGGCAGGCTTTGTCGCATCAAACGTATTAAAGCGTGCTTCAATCCATGTCTGCCATTTAGCTGCTTTTCTTATCAGGTCAGCACGATAGATCTCGTTAAATTGAGGCGTTTTTGAATGATAATTTGCAGCTTTTGTCCAGATGTCGCCTTTATCATTTTTGATATGGCCGCGTATACGCCACGCAGCCAAATCATATGAATAACAGCCAGGCTGTGCTACGTCCTCCGCTGTAATGCCGTATTTTTCCAGATCCTTTAAATAAACCGTATTGAACTGCATACGGCCCACATCATATGTGCCATTTGAGTTGCGATTTTTATTCTCAAGTCCGGTACTACCACCCTCTTTTTCAGCTACGGCTAACATAATGTTAGCTGGAACCTGATATTTTATCGCTGCAGTAATTGAGCAAACTATACGTTCAACCTGAGCCGGTGGCATATCTAAATACGGCATATTATTCTCCTTTGATCACAACCCGCGCAGGCGGCCAAACTTGTTATTAATTTTTTCAACTACATCACTTCCAGCGGATGAGCACTTATCCAGCTGTTTTTTACGCTTGCGCGAAGTATGATCCGGCAGGAAAGAACCGTGTTTTTTCTCGATGATATTGAAATAGTCACCAACTGGCCCTGAACACCCGCTAGCGATATTTCCGGTTGTCATCACACCATACAGGCATAAGACCTGTTCGCATGGATCTGCGGCTTTAGCCGGGGCTGTCATAGCAACAGAACTTGCAGCTAAAACCAGAACGGAAAGTATTGCTTTCATAACGAACCCCTTAGAAGTTTTGTTTGTTTTTGAACTGTTCATATTCATCACTGCCTTGTGGAGCCTGTGACTTTCCAGAACCATTGTCTGTATCTGGCTGGCTTCCACTCAGGCCGTCACCACTAAACTGATTTGTACTGGCGTTATTGTTACTGGCGAAAGCACCCTGCATAGCAGTGTCATCTGAAACCATCGGACCAGACTGACGCGCAGCTGTTTGCGCACGGATTTGGGAAGCAAGCTGACCACCTGCAGTCTGTGCAATGGTGTCTTTTGCCGCGCTGATTTTTGAGTCATGCTTGGCCGTATTGCGTGCAGCCATGCCCTCTGCCAAGCTATTCGCCATGTGAGAAGCCATACGGCCAGCTCGTGAGAATGAAGAAGCAAACCCCTGGCTTCCTCCGCTGGCGCTACCTGAACTGCTCCCTGCAGACGAACCACCGGAACCGCCAGATGGTTGGCCTCCAGAAGTATCTACAGAACCGGTATCTTCCCCGCCGCCAAATCCTCCACCGGAACCTGAACCGCTTTTACCGCCAGAACCTGATTCTTCGGCCATGGCTGCTTGTGCTGATTCAAACGCCGCTTTGAGTGCTGATGCGCCCCCAGCTGCATTTGCGGCACCCGCTGCCGCTGCAGCGCCAGCTGTTGCTATTGCGGCTCCTGCAGCAGCTGCAGCCCCAATAATTGCACCGGCACCAAAGCCACCAATGCCTTGCATTGACGCGCCTCCTACAATACTGCCAACCATAGGAGGAACTTTATTAACAAGAACCAAAAGAACAATTGAGGCTACAAGCATTACAAACATAGATTTCATTTGTACTGCGCCAGCGCCCATCGCCTGGTAATACTGGTCAATAAACGATTTTCCAATACCAACAATTAGAACCATGGTGAACAGTTGCAGGGCAATTCCTAAAACTGTTTTGAAGAATGTAATGGCAATATCGGAAGTCCAGCGAGCACCCCCAAAACCGAGTAAGAAAATACCACCGTAACTTAAAATCCAACCTGTAATCAGCAGGAGAAGCATATTCACACCGACAAGTGCTAATACGCATAGAATAACCCCGGCTAAAATCAGGCCAACGGTGGAGTCTGCCGGAGACCAAATAGAAGATTGGTCTACGACTCTCGAAACAATATCAAACCCTATATCTACTATGCCCGAAGGCGAGAATGATTTTGATAATCCAGAAGCATTAGCCGCGAGTTGACGTAATGAATCCTGAATATCTATCGATATTGCCGGGCCGTTTTTTAGCAGGTAGAAGAAAAAACCTAACACAGCAAAAAAACGAACGATTTCTGCAAGAGCTGCTGATAATCCTTCGCCCTGCATTGCCATCATTGCGAAAGTCCATACCATTGAAATTACTGCTAATGACCAAAAGATCCATGTCGCGTAATTTTCAATTGTGTCAGACCAGGTGCTTGCAACGCTTGAAAAGCGTCTAAGAATATCATCAAGTAACCCAGCACTATCTAATGGTGCAGCCTGTGCCTGTGTGCTGATTAATATCAGCATCACAGATAGGCAAGGATAAATTAGATGCCTGAATTTCATTCTGTCACCATTTCTTTTCGGGGCTTTTTGTAAACTCGCCAGATTTACCACATTGCGTTTTTTCCTGGTCAGTCATCTTTGATACTGACTTGTTGCAATCAACCTTGCTGGGATCGGTCTTTTGGTCGCAAGCAGTGATAAAGAACGCTGACAGAATAAGAGGAATAATGTATTTCATCGGAGTATCTCCTTACCAAGATTGAGCCGGGCTTTTGGTATAAGTCCCAGCCCTGAAAGTTTCTGATGCAGCTGCTTGCTGGGCTTCTTTATCGGCCTGAGCCTGTGCCAGTGTTGTTGCAGCGTTTTGCTGGGCGACCAGAAGCGAGCGGATTTGCAGTAACTGGTTTGTCTGCGCACTTGCAAGCTGGTTGGCCGCCTGAATAGCTTCCATTTGCCCTTGTGCGCCGGTTGCCTGAGTTTGTAAGTCTGCCAGTTTGTCAGCATCGCTCTGCAGCGTATCCTGTTGTTCGTCAATGGCCTTGAAAACGGCGTCATTAGCCTTTTTACGTGCCTCTGAGCTGTTTTGTTCCGCTTCACGAAGTGCGCTAATTTCAGACGCAGTACATTCAACATTACTGTTAAAGCACGCCGAAGATCTGTAATAGTTAATATCCTGATAACGTTTCAGATATGAATCGAGACTCCCGGCCTGATTTTTGTAGTAATTAAGAGTGTCCTGCGCCTGTAATAATTTGTTGATGGTCGAATTGGCCTGATCCCAGATATAGGCCGCAGGTGCGACTGTATTTTTCAGCATGTTTTCATACTGCTGCAGCTGCGTCTGGTACTGCTGGATCTGTTTTGCCACAGCCTGAACGTTATTGACTGCGCTGATTGTGGTTTGCACCACATTAGTACCATCGATGACAGGGATACCGGCTTTCGCCGGTAATGCCATGATTGACGCCACGAAGGAAGCCAGTAACGCTTTTTTAGCGGCTAAAACGAAACGTGTATTCATCGTCTTGTCCTCTTAGTAATCAAATGCCTGATAAGGCTTTGTGAATGCCAGGTCTTTAGTGACCATGATATTGAAGCGATAACCCGGACGAATTTCGAGCGTAGGCGCGATATTCAGGTTTTTCTGTACAACCTGCGCAATAGCCTGACCGAATACCTGACCCAGCGCTGCACTCATTTCACTGCTCATGTTCGGAGCCTGATTCGAGTTGTTATTGTTCTGGTCGCGATCCTGAGAGTAAGCAATTGTCGCGGTGATACCTGACAGCAGCAGAGCGTTACCAAAGATACGGAAGTAATGGTTATTAACCTGATCACGGAAACCAGAATAACCCGCCATGTCTGCGCCCGGCATGGAGCCTAAATCAAGCGCTTTTCCGTCCGGGAATACCAGACGCTGCCAGGCAATCATGACCCCTTCCTGACCATAGGCAACATCGCTTGAATATGTACCTATCAGGCGAGTTCCGTGAGGGATAAGAAGGTGTTTTCCTGTAGCCGAGTCATAAACGTCCTGAGCAACCTGACCAACAATCTGCCCTGGAAGATCAGAGTTAATACCGCTAATCATGACGCCCGGAATGATCCAGCCTGCCCGAAGTTCATACTGACTGTGTGGTGCCGAAACTTTTTCATCCAGTAACCATCTGTCACCCTGTCCTTTCTTACCGAACTGGTTGATGTCATTTCGCGAAACGGACGCACCACCCACTGCTGCCAGCTGCATACCACTATCGCTGCCGCTATCTGCGCCGCCATCCATGGATGCCCGGATTCTCTGAACCTGAGCGTCATAACTAGCTGTCGCATCGCCAACATTGTTCTGTTCCATCTGACGGCGAACGTTAGCGATTTCCTGCAGCATTTCAGCGCGGGTTTGTGGTGTATTGCCTACAGTGCTGGTTGAACGCCCCAGCTGGTTAGGCAGGCTGACTTCCGTCTTAGCTTTTACGGCTTCAACAAAATCACGCATTTTATTGCGACGAATCTGGTCTGCTTCTGGATCATTCTGCCGTGGTGATTCCGACCGTTGCGGAAGGGGCGGCTGATCTGGATCAGCCACCGGTGCAACGGGAACCGCTGTATAATCTGTGCTCGGTTTGGTTTTATCATCCTGTTTCGGAATCTCTGGCGGAGTTGCCGGTGCTTCAATAAGCCCGGAACTACCGCCTCCCATAACATCCATTGCCATTGCTGAGGTATCGCGGCTGCTGCCGCGTTGAACAGTCGTTTCTGCCGTATCAGACGCGCCCTGGTTGGCACGTTTATTCGCAACGTATGCAACGACAAGGCAGAATGCAGCCACACAGCCTATAGCAATGTACATCGGTCTTTTGTTAACGCGGCGTACACCGGTTTTGTTCGCAACGCCCGGAGAAGCGTCGGGGGACATTTTATCTTGGTCAGCCATCCTTTATTCCTCGCGAGTCCATGGGCCTGCCGGGTATGCTTTGCCGTCTGTTGCCAGAGCGAAACCACGGCTTAACGTGACGCCACCAACATACGTTGTGACCTGGTAGAGGTTAGGCGCGACGGTGTTTACGACATAACCAAGAGTGGTCCCTGAATTTGCCAGGGCGCTCTGAGGTTTACCGTCTTTCGTGAACTCAATAACGGCATAACCCCGCGACCGAAGACGTTGAACAAGTGCCGAACCGAACTGATCTTTGGCAGGCTGTTTCATCGTGAACGTAGTACGTCCCGGAGGATATAGCGCTGCCAGATGCGCAACGGTGTTATCTGCCATGCTCGTAGAGGCGAACATATTGGCATTCGAATAGTTGCCATAACCGGAAGAGACACAGCCAGTCATTAACAGGCTTGCGGCCAGCACCATAGCAGAGGTTAATTTCATTGCTGCTTTCATTATTAGCCCCTTGTAATAGTCACTTTTTCCTGGCTCGAACCGACGCCAATTACCAGGTATGCCTTGTCAAACAGGCCATCAACAATCGTTCTGTCTCCCTGGGTACGCAGGTTTACCTGTTGTGTTTCGTCTTTAGAGAACAGCCCACCTTCTTTACGCACAACCAGAAGGATTGGGGTTTCGCCAGAAGAAATCGTTTTAGGGAACTGGATAATGGTTTTGACGCCATCGTTATATACACGTACCGGTTTCCAGCTGGCAGAACCGCTGATTTCGTAGTTGAAGTCCAGATTCCCCAGGTATTCACCTGTTTGAGGTATTGTGTTGTCACGCAGATGCTTGGCTTCACGCGTCCGAATGGCATCCCATTTGGCTTGTGCATCCTCCGGGTAGGTAAATGACACATACGGCATAAATTTGGTGCGGCTGGTTTTAACTCGCATACGATAAGTGCGGCGGTCAGTCGTCACTACCAAAGATGTATCAAGGCCCACATCAAGCGGTTTGATGATCAGATGCAGCTGCTGCGCTGCACCAGAACCGGTGATTGAAGGAGATACCGTCACGCGTGGATCACCAACGTCGATATTGTTGACGTTTTCTCCGGGCTGCAAAGCGACATCGCACAGCTGCAGTACGGCACAGACAATCTGCGTCTGGCCCGTTGTATACACGTAACTGATTGCACCGTCTGGCCCTGCAAATGGTTTACTGGTTACGCTGCCAGCACCGGTCTGCCATTTCTGACCTATTCCAATAGCTGCTCGTTCCTGCGGTGTGAGTGATGGCTCATTCTTAGAGAAATATTGGTCGGCCAGCGGATCACTACCGGGAGCCGCATTAGCCAGAAGCGGTAAGCTCAAAATTAACGCTGAGATAATTGACTTTTTCATGTGTCGGCCCCGAATTTACAGTTGTTTTGACCAGTTAAAATCTTTAATGAAAATACGATGTGGGTTCATCACATCATTGTTTTCGTTAATTTTTGCGTTCAGATTAGTGTTCTGATAAACGTTGACCAGTGCTCGCATTCGGACCGGTGGGTTTTTTAACGTACCGTCGCGGTTACGTGTCGTTTCAATCCAGTCAACCTGCCAGGTATCTGGTGTTTGCTGCAGAACGGAAATCAGCTCATTACTGACCATTTCCGTTTGTGCACGGGTGAAAGGATTACGTTCTTTCGAACCATTCAGATATTCATTCGCTTTTGTTGTGGCGGGATCATCCGGGAACAAAAACGCGTAGGTGCGCAATACAGACTTACGCTGTAGTTCACCATCTGGCGTAACCGTTCTAATGTGATCGATAAAGTTCCATACAGCGGTGCGATAGTCGTCGATCTTGGCTGGCGGCAAGCGGTCTGCTCTTGTCAGGCTGACGTAGTTACCTGCCTTGTCCTGTTCATAAACCATCGGGACAGTTTTCGACTGGCTCCCGATGTAAGTAATCCCCCCCACAGCGGCCAGACCGATAAGCAGACCCGCGACACCAATGAAAATACCCAGCGCCCCGAACTGCTGCACATGGCCCATGTGGATATTCCATGAACGACGTGCATTGAGATACGGATTAGGGCTATCAGGCTGAGGGGTTTTTTTACCGTTAAAAAGTTTCATGCAGCGACCTCATACTCATAATCATTTAAGTCCAGACCCTTAGTGCGTAGCCATTCATCTACCCAGCCATCACCGTATGTTTCGGACAGTTGTTTAACTGCATCGATTGAATCGGGATCAGTAGCTCCCACAAATGCCAGCGCAAGCGGCCCCAGCGCGAGCTGATACAGGCGGCGGCCTTCTTCGGATACGTAGTAGTAATCGCGTTTTGGTACGGCAGACGCGATGATTTCAATCTGACGGCGATTAAGCCCCATATTGATATACAGAGGCATGGCTTCTTCCTGCAGGGCGTTGCTGTTTGGCAGGAAGATTCGGCAGGCAGTTGACTCAATAATGACATCTAGAATGCCAGAGTTGGCCGCATCACTAAGCTGTTGAGTTGCCATAAGAACAGAGCAGTTTTTCTTCGCCATGGATTTAAGCCAATCGCGGATTTTGCCCCTGAATTCTGGATGACCCAGCATGAGCCAGGCCTCATCAAGGATGATGAGTGTAGGGCGACCATCCAGAGATTCTTCAATGCGACGGAAGAGATAGAGCAGCACCGGCAGCGCGTATTTCTGATCCATGTTCATGAGGTGTTCAATCTCAAAGGTCATGAAGTCAGAAATATCAAGGCCATCTTCTTCTGCATCGAGCAGATGCCCCATGTTGCCATCAATGGTGTATTGCTTGAGCGCCTCACGAACGACATTGTTCTGTACCGTGACCGTAAATTCAGACAGGGTTTTCGAATGAGTCTCAGACATACTCTTAATGGCGTCAGCAATCGCGTTTCGCATCGGTGCATCAACCTTAACCCCGTTCAGGATCAGAATGGCTTCAATCCATTCCATCGCCCATGTACGGCGGGTAGGAGTATCCAGTCGTGATAAAGGAGCAAATGCCAGCTGGTTATCATCACCGGCAATAGTGAAATGCTTCCCGCCTACGCCCTTGCAGGTTGCAAACATCGACAGGCCTTTGTCGAAAGTGAAAATTCGCGAGTCAGCATAACGTCGCCATTGCATAGCGATTAACGCCAAATGGGTAGATTTACCGGCACGGGTTGGTCCGAACATGAAAGCGTGGCCGAGGTCACGAACATGCAGATTGAGTCGGAATGGCGTATTCCCTGAAGTAACACAGTGTGTTAACGGCGGTGCGCCTACTTCGAACATCGGACTTGGGGCTTTGTTTTCGCCCGGCCAGATAGTGCTGGTCGGTATCAGATCGGCAAGGTTAAGGGTGTTTACCAGCGGGCGACGCACATTTTCAACACCGTGGCCCGGTAAGGAACCAAAGTAGGCATCCATCGTGTTAACGGTTTCAATACGCGCGGCGAAGCCGGTATTGTTAACAGCCTTGCGCATAAACTCTGCTGCTGCTTCGACCTTCTGACGGTCCTCATTCATCAGGACAATAACACTGGTGATGTAACCCTGGCTGACCAAACCGGAGTTAGTCTCTGCAATAGCAGAAGACGCATCGTTGACCATAGAAAGTGCGTCTTCATCAACGTAGCCGTTATTGGTATTGAACAGCTGAGACATAAAACCGCGTACTTTCTGTTTCCACTTCCTGCGGAATGCCGTCAGCTTTGAAATGGCTTCGTGAGCATCGAGGAAAATAAAGCGCGTTGACCAACGGTATTCACATGGCTGTTCGGCCAGCTTACTGAGAATGCCCGGATAAGATTCAGACGGGTAGCCTTCAATCGCCACAACCTGAATGAAGTTTTTCCCGATACGCGGCGTAATGCCAGGAATAAGCTCCTGACCTCCAATGAGGCTATCCAGGTAAATAGGGTTATTTGGCAGGCGTATAGGATGTTGCAGGCCCGTAATGCAATACTGCAGGTACTCCAGCTGCTGATCCATCGTTGCAATGGAGCCATCTTCCTGTACGACTTTCACGCCGTTCAGCCGTTCAATCGAAACAGCCTGTGAAAGGTTTGCCTGAATTATGCTGATTTCATGCTTAAATTTTTCGATGAGATTAAGCGTAGCTTCTTTATCAGTAGAGGCTTCGCGATCATCATCAAACATCAATTCGGTGAATTTACTTTCTGCCAGCGCAGGCGGGAACCAGGTGAAGGTAACGATAAAGCACCCTTCATATAGTTGCCCCATCTTTTCAAACAGACGGCGACGTTCTTCATCGATGGCAGCGGAAACACGATCGGGAAAGTGCGAAGCGTTTCGGTCACTGTATGACGGAGCCGGACTACGAATTGCATCAACGTGCATCATCCAGCCGTTGCCGAGTCTGCCAATCGCTTTATTAATGCGAAATGAGACAAGCTCTCTTTCCTGATCGGTCGAACTCGCGTTGTCAGCACCTTTAAAAAAGAATGACGCCATAAAGGAACCGTTCTTACATACGATCACGCCATCATCAACAACAGCGGCGTACATAAGCATGTCGGCTACAGCTTCATCCTTCGAGCGATTTTTTTTAAGGTGATATTCCTTCACCATACGCAAATAGAAAGCCAGCATCATGCCAAGCAAGATCAGACCTATCAGCGCAACTAAGACAGGAATTATGGTATTCATTTTTTCACCCTTTCATAACGTTTGCCTTGGGTTCCTGTATTTTTGCGGAACGGCGTAGCACGGGGTGCATAATACGGCTGGCTGTATTTGAGGCTACGCAGATAAACATGGCGCAACATCGGATCTGATTTAGCCATTTTCCTTAACAGGAAAAGTGCTCCCCCCCAAATCCCGATGCCTACACCGGCAGCGATCCAGTCTTGTGATGTAAAGATAAGGACCGCTGCCAGCAGGATTGAAAACATAACCAATTCACGGTCCCCGCCCATGAAGAGGTTCGTTCTTGAAGCCGCCCTACGAATGGGGACCGTGCGTAATGCCATGGTTATGCCACTCCCCCTGTTTTAGAGCTGGTCAGCATTGCTGCCAGTTCTGCACCCTGCCCTGTGATTGCAGACAACGTGTTTTGAGCTGCAACCAGGAAGCTAAGAACAAGAACGATGAAAATCAAAGTACGAAGGAACCCGTTCATATCACCGCCGAAGATCAACATCGCGCCTGCACCGACCAGGCCGATAATGGAAGCGGTATATGCAAATGGTCCTGTAACAGAAGTACGGATGTTGGTCATCCAGTCATCGAACGGCAGGCCACCGCCTGATGTGTTTGACGCCAGAGCAGGTTCAGCTGCCATGAAAAACAGCATGGCACCCAAAAATGCAATAAAGGCGTGTTTGCTGAAATTGAAGTGAGAAAGACCTGTTTTCATTAATTAACCCCTTACTAAGGTTGTTCTGGAACGATTTGAATAAGGTTGAGCTTTATGGCCTGCCCGATGGCCTGAGTCTCGTTGCTGTGTGTGGTAGATATGTCCTCCATTTTTTAAGCTGCAATAAGCTGGGAAATGTATTCCCCGTTTTCATAACCCTGAATCTCGCGGATTTCTTTAATCCGGCGACCCTCAGAAGTTTTAGAAATCTGGACGATCACGTTGACCGCTTCGCCAATTACCGGCTCAATTTCTCGCGGAGCAAACGGGTTACGTGAGATCAGTGAACGCAGACGCGTGAGAGCAGAAAGCGTGTTGTTAGCGTGAAGTGAGGCCGCGCCGCCCTCATGCCCGGTGTTCCAGGCGTCAAGCATATCGAGGGCTTCCGGGCCGCGTGTTTCACCTACGAAAATACGGTCAGGTCGCATACGCAGGATCAGACGAAGAATGTCTGTCATGGTGACGTTAACGGTGGTGTGATACTGAACAAAATTCTGCGCGGCGCACTGCAGTTCGCCTGTATCTTCGATAATGCAGATACGCTCGTCTGGAAACTGACGAACGATTTCAGCAATGATGGCGTTTAACAGCGTTGTTTTCCCTGAACCAGTACCACCAATAACCAGAATATTTTTATGCGCGGCAATTGCGCGACAAATAAAATCAGCCTGCGCCCTGGTCATTACGCCTTTATCTACATATTCATCCAGAAGGAAAATGCGTGAGGCTTTCTTACGAATAGCAAAGGTTGGTCCTGCAACCAGTGGCGGTAGCTGACCCGCGAAACGGGAACCATCAATAGGGAGTTCACATTCAAGAAATGGCGAGTTGAGATCGATAATCTTTTTGTGAAAGCCCGCGATAGTTTGAAGAATGGTTTTTGAACGTTGTACAGGCACTGTTCCCATGCAGAACATAGGCTGACCGAATTTCTCACGCCACAGCTTGCCATCCGGGTTCAGCATGATTTCCAGCGTTTCAGGATCTTCCAACGCTTCCATCAGACTTGGCCCCATGTCCCTCTTGAGCTTTTCTATCGCTCTTGAATCGACGGAATCTACAGCGTCCATAATTCCTCTTTTTCTTTACACTGCTTTTACAATAGAAATTACGGCAAACGATATACCGAAACAAACTTGCAAGCAAGAGTTAATCTAGCATTAAAGCGAAATTATTGGTGGTTCGAAGACGGGGAAAGGAGATGTTTTTTAGCGGCTAAAATCTGCATCCCTGCAGAACCATCCTTTTCTGGCGTTAACTGTCTTTCTTTTCCTGCATTATTTCCAGCATTGCCTTTGCTTCCTGCCCTAACTTCTGGCGTGTCTGTTCACTCCACATACGTACCCGAAAGGCTTGCTGTTCGGAAAGAATAACGGACACTCTTACATAGCCGGGAGGGAGACTCTTAACAGGTTTTCCATCAGCCATCAGCATAAGGCTGTGTTCATCAAGATCAGTTGTTTCAAGGAGAACGGGAAGGGCTACATCGAGGGCATTAGCTATGGATTCCATCACCCTTAAAGATGGGTTCGCTTTTCCATTTGTTAGGTCCGACAAAAAAGAGATTGAAACCCCAGCTTTTTGAGAAAGCTCCTGCTTTGTCATGCCTCTTTCTTCAAGCAGTCTGAGGATGTTAGTAAAAAAAATTAGGTTGTACACGATACGCTTACGCCTCGATGTAAATTTTAGCGGCTAAAATGTTGACCGAATCAATTTGTTTAGCTAAACTCTATATTTCCTAGTCACAGAGATAGAGATCTGCATATGAAAAATCTTAATCGTTTTCAGTTTATCGGAAATCTAACAAAAGACACAGAGTTACGGTATACAGCAAAAAGCACACCGATCGCAATTTTCGATATAGCGGTTAACGGAAGCTATAAAGAACAGGAAAGCGGTGAAGTCAAGGAATATACAGATTTTTTCCGTATCAAGGTATGGGGTAAGGCTGCAGAAAACGCTGCAAAGTTCCTGGGGAAAGGTTCGCAGGTCTTTGTAGAAGGTTCTATGCGTAACACTCAGTATGAATCGAACGGCCATAAAGTGTATGGCATCGATTACATTGCTGAAAATATCCAGTATTTGAATACAAAATCCCCGGCAAGTAGCCCCGCAGCTGCAGGTAATGAAAACTGATTGCTGGGGCAAGATGGTATAGAATGGAAGGCCCGATGAGGGCCTTTTCTCAATGCGCTGTCAAAGCGGCGAGGCATTTATGACTAAAGAAGAAAAAGACGCTCAACTTGAACAGCTAAAAAAAGCTGCACAGGCACAGCGCACCAAATCAGTAGAAAAGAAAAACTCTTCTAATCAACTTTCGCTTTTTGATATAGCGCCTTGGCCGGACTCTATGAGAGCCTTGCCGAACGATTATGCCCGTTCAGCGCTTTTTACAGTCAAAAACAAACGCCAGCCGCGAGAAGCACTGCAGAAGAAAGAAATCTATCACATTAATAAAGACATCCGTATCACCTATACCGGACTTGAACTGCGTGCCGATGACGACGAACTGGTCTGGCAGCAGGTTCTGGAGTACGCCAAGAGAAAACCTATAGGTGCTCCAATTACTTTTAGTTTCTATGAACTCTGCCAGGATCTTGGTTGGTCTTATAATGGGCGTTACATCGAGAAGGCCGAAGAATGCTTAACTCGGTTACAGGCTACTGCAATGCAGTTTATCTCTGATCGTGTCGGCCAGCTGGATTCGGTTTCGTTGATAGGACGTTTTAAAGTGTTAGATAGGGGAAAGCGTTCTTCACAATGCGAAGTAATCATTGATAAAGAAATGATTCTTCTTTTTGCTGATGGACATTATTCAAAGTTTGTTTGGGAAAAGTACCGAAAACTGTCCCCCACTGCCCGCCGTTTGTTTGACTATTTCAGTTCCCACCGTGATCCGTATCCAATGAAACTGGAAACGTTTCGTCTTATGTGCGGTTCTGAAACATCTACGCTACGTAAGTGGAAACAACAGGTTAGTAAGGCTTGTGACGAACTCAATGAAAGCGGATTGGTTTATAACGCCTTCGTCAATGGTTCATTAGTTGGTTGCCAACGGTCCAATCCTGAGCCGATCAAAGCTCCTGACGGGAACGATGGTGAAGGCGACGGAGAGTGATGTTCATGACATTTGAGGTACGCATTATGACATATGAGGTACGCTCAAAAAGTTTAGCTGCACAATTTAACAGCAAAAAAAAGTTTAGGTCGTGTTTAGTTCTTTCTGGTAATTGAACTTGTGTATGTTATCCACGGAATCTGTGGATAAGTATGTTATTAACCCGGAATTATCACGACATATGAGGTACGCTTTAACGACATATGAGGTACGCTTTAACGACATTTGAGGTACGCTTTCATGACATATGAGGTACGCTTTAACGACATATGAAGTACGTCATTATGACATTTGAGGTACGCTTTCATGACATATGAGGTACGCCTGTGGATGGTATTTATTATAATATTCAATACGTTAAACGACTTTTCCACACCCATCTAACCAGATCTTTAACCTGATCCTTAACCGATCTTCTAACCAATTTTAACCAAAAGATATAACCTTATTTTTAACCGCGGCTAACGCCGCCCCCGAAGGGGGGAAACCCCCCTTCTCAATCCCTCCCGGCCGCAAGCGGCCTCCCATCCCCCCAGGGGCAAGCCCCTCGACCGCAAGCGGTCTTCACCCCAAAATGACTCACTCGCTTCGCGAGCTTAGGCCGCTTCGCTCTGCCAGAGATAAATCTCTGGCGCAACCTCACTAACCAACGTGCAAAGCATCTGACCATTAAAGGATTTCTGCTCCGGGCCTTAATAAGGCCCGGAGCAGAAACCTTAATGGATGATGTAACTACTTGAACTACTTGAACTACTTGAATAACTCACTCGCTACGCGAGCATAGGCCGCTTCGCTCTCGGCAAAGTACCTTTGCCGGACATAGAAACGCGCTAAAGATACCAAGCACACTTCGAAATACTGAGCCGCTTTAAGAAAGAAAAGTTTTACGCCAGAAAGAAGGGCTTTAAAGGGATCGTCTTTGGATCGTTATGCTCGATTGGATCATTCTCAAATGTGCCAAATTGGTGTCTCCGCGTTCCAATTTGGTTGCATGAACCGTATTTGATGATATAATGAACACTAAATAATATGATGGAGCGCTGGAATGATTGGTAGCTTTAAGGACGGCCAGAACGGTGAACTTGCAACGTTCTATGTGCATGGGACACGGAGCGCACAGATACCGGCCATCATTGAAAAGCCGCTTCGCCGTAAGCTGTCTCTTCTGGCCGCTGCTAGCAGTGAAAAGTCATTGTTCTCACCGCCCGGTAATAATTATGAACGCTTGCAGGGTAATCTCGCTGGATGGTCAAGCATCCGGGTGAGCATTCAGTGGCGTTTAATTTTTCGCTGGCGCGATGGCCATGCTTACGACATTTATCTCGATCCACATAAGTACCGCTAGGGGGGAATATGGATACGATCACCGCAGAACCAACCACTGTAGGCGAAATGCTGTCAGAAGAGTTTTTAAAGCCGCTGAACATCACCCAGGCAGAGCTGGCGCTAGCAATGGGTGTGTCCCGGAAAGTTATCGGCCAGATAATCAATAACAGCCGTCGTATCAGCGTAGCAGAAGCCTCACAGCTGGCCGTATTGTTCCAAACTGATGAAGATTTCTGGATTAACCTGCAGGCCGCTCATGACCGTTGGGAGAGCCGAAATATTATAGCGAATAACCATTTCCGCCCTATTCAGGATCTGCTAGCGGAGGCCGGTTGATGATCAATTACGTAGAAATAGCCCGAAGCTGGCGATTACAGAACCCGGAACATGCCGATAACGGCATAGTGCTTATCTGGAATGATGCGGTTTACGGCTGGAAAAACTGTCTGCGTGACCCTCAACATGAAAGACCTGGTGCAATAGCTATTGATTCCAGTGAGCATATTTTTATTGCCGAAGGTGGTAACGAGTATGATGGTGCGAAGTGTTGGGTTGTTTTGGAAAATAAGAAGGAACTTATATGAATGATAATGCGCATTTTGAAACTGTATTTTCGATATTCCCGTTGCTTTATTTTTCAATGATTGTTGCTGGTTTATCGTATATAACTTTCGCGTTAATGATGAACTTTATCAAGCGAGGTCAATTTTTAAAGAAAATTTTAGATGGTAAATATGATCTATCTGGCAAAGATGATGATGAATTAGATATATGGCAGAATGAGACGATTTTAAGTTTTGCAAAATTTGATAGAAAACGCTGTATTATTCAGTCGATAATTTCTGCTGTTTTCTTTGTATTAATTATAGCTTTTTTCGTTTACTATCAAATTGAAGTGGGGACCAAAAAAGAATTATATTTGTTTATATTTACATTTTCATTGCTTGCCAGTTGTCACAATTTAATAAAGTCTATTCAGTTAATGATTGACGCCAAGAAAATGAATAAAGATCTCAAAGAAAATATAAGTGCTGATTTGTTTAATTCACACTTCACAAAATTTATTAAAGCAGAAGGTATTTATTTATACTGTTCTCTATTTTTTGATATTGCATGTATCATTGTTATTGGGTGGTTGCTGTATTCAGAATTTGTCGGGAAATAGAATAAAACACTTCACATTATAGGACAAAATGTCCTATAATGTTTGTGAAGGCCGGGTAAGTCACTCAGGTCAATTACCGGAGAACTCCGATGAAAGATGTACTTAAGAACCTCCCTCCCCTTGTCGATACTGTGACGGTTAAAGTTGCTAATATCACTAAGTATGACGATCACCAGGTAGAAATTCGTGAAGCAGATACCAATCTTCTTATCTGGCGTGCATGGGATTTTGAACCGGATTTTGAATATAATTTCAAGCAGCAGCTGCAGCGTTTCTTAAAACGTTGAATTTTAAGTCAAGCCCGCATTGCGGGCTATATATTCACTTAAAGGAGATGCATTTTGAAAAATATACAACCATTGAGACTGGAGCTGTAACTGGCAGTGAATATGTTACGTTTCCATCAATAAAAATACTTGAGTAATAGGACAAAATGTCCTATTATGTTTTTTGAAGGCCGGGTAAATCACTCAGGTCAACTACCGGAGAACTCCGATGAATAATGACGTTATTGTTACTGCTCGTAAACTTACGGATTATGAAGAACGCCTGATGTTTATGCCGAAATTTTTCGGCCAATACTGGCATTTTGTTGAAAACCACACTTATAACTGGATGCGTAAATTAAGCCCTGAAAATAAAGGCCAATATTTAAGTAGTGCGCTGGATAAAATTGAAGCGCATTACGATGGTGGTGAGTGGGATTTTTATGAGCTTTCAAATGGTGGTTATTTTATGGCACCAAATAGCCGTGAACATTACCGTATTTGCGTCCAGGGTAATTACTTTGACGGTTTGTTAAGCGCAGAAGCTGCAGGTATGGTGGCAACCAGTTTTGTGCTGGCCCAGCTTGCTAATTCTAATTTGCCATTTTCAGAAAGATGCAATGCTTATTATCATCAGCTGTTTGATTACGCCAGCGGGCATCAAGAATATGCGCAGTTCCGTGCGGCCATCGATTAAGTGAGTCTTTATCCCCTGCTCTGCAGGGGATTTTTCAGGGGTTTAATATGTCCAAACATTATCCTGGCGATGACTCTCGCGATCAGCAAATGGAAGCCATTGCGCAGCAGCTGCCGGACGACCATCGCATTCTGGACACGGCGTACTCAGCGCTAATTGATTTGAATAAAGCCTGTATGACCGGTGATCCGCAACAGCGTCATGATGCTGCGTACCGGTTTGAAGCCTGTATCTGGAAAATGAACGGTAAAACCTTCTTTGGGTGTAATGCCGGTGAACATGAAGCGGCTCATGTTATCAGTGAATATTGCCGTGCAGATGAAGGTAGCGTTCCTATGTGGGGCCAGCACGGTGATTTTATTATCGAAAGTTTCAGTGGTATGCGAGCAAGGGTTAAGGTCGAAGCCGGATGTATGATGGGTTATCTTTCCACCTCATTTCATGCAGTTGATTTAGGAGCACCCTTTGTATCCGAAACAGGGTATCGTTCGCATTTCGTTCAGCTTTCAGATGTCAGACCTGGCGAAACCGTTGATGCACACGTATCCCGCGTATTTCAAAGCCTGATTGACGCCAGAAAGAAACCTGCTTTTATCGCTGCTGATTCCCGTGACAGGCTGGCATCTGAGCCTTTGCCTGATTGGTTAAAATCCCTTTCGCCCCCCCCTGACAGAACGCCTCTAACGCTCCCTGACGGCTTTGTTAGGGTTGAGGCGTTATTACCCGCCTCTAAAGCATTTATCGCCCGTAAATGGGCTGTAGCAGCTCAGGAACGCATTACTGCTATTATGCAGAGAGAACGGGAGGCTGAACGAGAGGCTATGAGGGCCGAAAGCGAACGGCGCAAGCAGCTGGCGATGGAACGTCCGAAAGAATATAAGGATCGGATGATTACGGTTCAGCGCTATAAGGAATTTTACGTTGGTGCTCGATGTGAAATCGTGAGTGTGCATCATCCGGTGTTTGCTAAAAATATTGGCACTGTTGTAAAAATCGTTACGATATACGATTCAGGATGCGTGGAGGCGCATGAAGATAAGCCTATACGTTATCGAATCAACCGTCGCGGAACTCAGGTAGTGGATTTTGATCCTACTTGCGTTCGTACTTTTTACAACGTTGATCAACTGAAATTACTGGAAGACAACAAAACAGGTGAATCGTGAATGCAAACTAAACCCTACCCTGTCTCAATCAGGTCAGAATGTTTTTTACCTTTTGGTGCGGGATGGGTTTGTCCGACGCCAGAAGAAATTCGTACTTTGATGCAGATAGCAGAGCTAACAGGAAGCAAAGCAGCCACACTGACCGGACTGAAAGACAGTCGAACCATCAGGCGCTGGATCGGGGGGGATACCCCAATTCCTTTTTCGGCCTGGGCTATCCTGGTTGAATATGCCGGATTGGGTAAAATCTGGAAGGTGTGAAAACAGTTTTAGCCGCTAAAATTGCAGGGTAGGACAAAATGTCCTATAATGTTTATGAAGGCCGGGTAAATCACTCAGGTCAGCAGCCGGAGAATTCCGATGAAAAATACACTTATCCATACTCACTGCAAGCGTTGCGGTTGCAGTCTCACCATGCTTAAACATAGCGTTTTTGGTGCAAATTCATTAAAGGCTGAATTAGGTCAAATTTGTGCTGAATGTCTTACGCCAGAAGAAAATCAACGTATCAGTAAAGAAATCATGGAGCTTGCTGTTCGGCGCGTATGCCAGCCAACATTAACGCTTCATCGCAGAGGACACTAGCTAACCGGTTCAGTGTCTGAATCCAGCAGGAGGCCAGTATGACCAATGTCGTTAAATTTCCTCGTCAAAAGGACAGTAAACCGCAGCAGGGCCAGCCGGTCGAGAATGCTGCCGGTCAAACATCAGGGAGCGCCATGCGTAATATCATGCATGGTGTCATTGGTGCGGTGTACATGGTGCTGGTCATTCTATGGATTCCTGTTCGCTTCCTGCTGATTGCGAACGTTGTCATTCAGTTTTTCAAAATGATGTTTAAATGGAGTGATGGCCCGTTTGCTGCAGCCTGGCCGTTTGTGATCAGTTTCCTTGTGCTGGCTGCCCTGACTTATATTATGGCAACATGGAAACCCAAAGTGCCGTAATGGTATTGAGTTGCCATTTTATGCATGAACATAAAAGGAATCTGATTGTGAGCAGAGGTTTACTCAGTGCGATTTTTAAGGGGCAGTTTTATGTGTTCCTGTTTGTGGGCCTAATTACGCTGCTGCAGTCTGTGCTATTCGCATTTGTGGGTGAGTACCGGCTTTCCCTTCTTTGCCTGCTGGCGTCAGTAACTACTCCTGGACTGGCCCCTTTTGATAGCTATGAAGAACCATTAAAAAGCCCGCACGCGGTAATACGCGGTCTTGCTACCTTTGGTAGCCGTCATTACCGGCTGTGCCGCCTGATTTGCCTGGTGGCGGCGATACTGATGTTAGTGAGTATCAAAAATTAAACCGGCAGTAGCCGGTTTTTTTTTACTCATTTCTTGTCATTACCCTTTTGTTTAGCTAAACTCATGTATAGCTAAACAAGGGGGGCGTTATGACAAAGATTTTAACTACCGCAGAACACAATCAAGCGAGAGCTGATCTCGCCACATTAACCGCTATCGTTGAGAACTACGCAGTTACTCACCCCAAGAAACATGGCTGGAGTACCCTGGGCGCATTTTGTATGCCTGCAGTTTTCGTTCTTGTTGTTGGATACCACACCATGACGGAAATTGATCCACTGACTGGCGCAGTATTCTCATTGATTGGATGTGTCATGTTTTATGGCGCTGTAGGGGTTGCAGGTTATCTCCAGGGAAAATGGCATAACGATGAACTTGATATGTCAGATCTTCATAAAATTCGTGCTTTTTCTCCATTTGTGAAACAGTTGATCACTAAGGGCATGGCAAAGAATAACGGTCTGCTGACTTATACCCTGCTTGAAAGCCTGCTCTGTGAAATCGAGTTCGCGCTGAAAGAAGATGAACTGCGTTTCAATATAAATAAGCAACTTAATGTGTAGCTGCGATTTTAGCGGCTAAAAAGATTGTGCAAATCATTTTGTTTAGCTAAACTAAATCAAAATGTAAGGCAGAGGCTATTATGACAGGTGCAGGAAATATCGAGGTTCCAACCAAGGAACGGCTGAAAGAGGTCATTTTACCGACCTTATTCAGCGATGCAAATGCGATAAGTAGATATGGCGAATCGGAAATTTCTTCTAATGCTATGGACCGCTACTCGTCACTTATGGAAAAGTCAGCTGTCTCCGCATTATCCGGCTCAATAAGCCAAATAGTTAATGCGCTGGCTGAGGCCGATCCCCGGACCATTGCAAGAAAACCATCATGGTTTTCCCGTTTCTCAGGTACACATCTTGAAAAAAAGGTTCGTTATCAAAAAGCTCGCATGAATGTTGAGGCTTTAATTGGTGAAGGGAAAAGTTTCATGGAGCACGTATACGAAATGCTTCATGCGCTTGAAGATCTCATGGTGATTCATCATCAGGAAATTGAAAGGCTCAAAGTTTACATTGACGCCGGAAGAGAATTTTTACGCGAAGTACCAGAAGAACCGAAAGCCGACGACCTGAATATTGTCTTTGATAAGCCGCGTGAACGATTTGCCAGGAAAATCGCAAACCTTGCTACGTTGCTTGCTTCGCATGAAATGAGCGTCACGCAAATGAAAATTACCCGCGCTCAGTGCATTGATATTCTGGACCGTTTCAACGAAACCGTGAATGTCCTGGTTCCTGTCTGGCGACAACATACCCTGTCGCTAATCACGACAACAAACATGGACCCGGATATGGTCAGTAAAGCTACCCAGGCACACCAGGCGCTTATGAAAAGTCTGCATAAGAGTTTAGAGGGGATTGATAAATGAATACTCAAACTGCCACCAATTCTGCAATTACGCCGTATGTCATTAATGCAACCGAACTGGAAAAGTTTGGTTTACGCCAGGAAGATGAATCTGAGATTCAGGCTGTTGCCGAGCGTATTGATGCCAGCAACCCGGATACGGTGTATCAGTTTGGCCGTGATGTTGCGGAAAATACTGCAGCTTATGCAGATAGCCTGTTGGAACAGATCAGAAATAAAGATCTGGATGACGCTGGCACTAAGCTGACGGAAGTCGTCAACCTGGCCCGCAGCGTGAATGTTTCTAACCTGACGGAAAGCCGTTCTAACCTGCCGGTCATCGGTCCGATTATCAATAAAATTCGCACACGGGGTAAGAATTTCGCTGCACAGTTTGATTCTACCCGTGAGCAGATAGATGCGCTGGTATCTGAGGTGTCTATTACGCAGCGTAGCCTGGCTGCTAATAACGGTGCATTGCAGCAGATGTTTGAAGAGGTGGTAAAAGAACATCACCTTCTTGGCGTCCACATTGCCGCAGGCAAGGTCCGTCTTTCGCAGCTGCAGCTGCAGGCTGAGAAGCTAAGAGCGAGTGTCGGAAATAACCCTGCCTCCTTCCAGGAAGTAGCCGATCTCGATACGCTGATTTCTAATCTGGATAAGCGAATCGGGGATTTGATCGTGTCTCAGCAGTCGGCCATGCAGGTTCTGCCGATGATTCGTATTATCCAGGCGAATAATCAGAATCTTGTTGATAAATTTCATAGTGTTAAAGAAACAACGGTCCCGAACTTTAAGAGACAATTCCTGTTGGCTATTTCCCTGAATGGTCAGCGTAATGCTGTTAACCTGGCGAATGATATTGATAACGCCAATAACGAACTCCTTCGCAGTAACGCAAAACTTCTGCACCGGAATGCGGTTGAAACGATGCGCGCTAATCAGCGACTTGTAATCGACGTCAGTACGCTTAAAGAGGTACAGGATACGCTAATCCAGACTGTCGGTGACGTTATTAAGATTCAACGTGAAGGTGCGACAAAACTCCGTGAGACTGAAAAGCAGGTATTAACCATGCGTGAAAATCTCAGGGCCAGACTGACTCAGAAAGGGATCACTCAGGAGGTTTAAGATGGTTAAGACTGACAGTATCGGGCAGGAGGTATCTGCCCTTGATAAACGTACCCGCACTATCAGTAGAAGCGGTATTGTTTTACTTATCTCAGGGCTGGTAACACTGGTCGTTGCGGGAATAGGCTATGCTATTTCGCGTTTGTTAAGTCCGGGTGTTAATGATTTTATGATAGATGTACCGGGGCTATTGTTCCCTTCTGCCGGTCATGGAGAAGCAAGTGATGTGTTCTCATCTGCAATGTCTTTCACATCAGCGTTTTCAGGCTATCTTTCATCGCCTCTGTTTACCGCTATCCCGGTGGGGATTGTTCTTGTGTACGTTGCTTTTAAGGTGTTTGACGGGGAAGGTTTAACGTCCATTCTTCCTCTATTGGGAATCCTTCCCCTCATCTTCGGAGCCAAGATGATATTGGGTACGTTAACTGAAACGCCAGAAGATGATTCCTCTTCGCCGACAGAAGTAGTCAGGCAGCTTATCAAGGATGATGAGCCAGCAGAGCTTGTTGCCTATCTTGAAAAAAACAGCGGCCAGACACCAGAAAATGCTAAGTTACTTGATTACGTCAAAGCGCAGGCTAGTATCCGGGAAAACAAACCCGATATCGATCTGGTCAGGAAGGTTGTAGCCGACTATCAACGTAATCCAGATTTAGAATATGCCCCTGCTGATGTCAGATACGGGCTTGAAATGACTGCTTTTAAGGAAACAATTACGCCACCGGCTACCCGTTATGCGCAGGGAAAACTGAAAAAGGCACGTTTCTTTACCTCTGTTTCATCTGCAGGATTTTCGATTAGTGGGATTCTTGTTCTCCTCGGAGGCATGTTATTCCTGTGGGGTGCGCAGATGAAAAAACGAGTAGCTTTCATCAAAGGTGTTGCACTGAAATAACCCGGTTATCCGGGTTTTTTTCGTTATATCCATTAAAAGATGGATTTTAGCGGCTAAAATGATTGACCCGCAAACACAGTTTAGCTAAACTGTGTTTGCGGTGTCATTGAGGCGTCCAGTCAAAGACGTTGAATTTGGAAGTAAATTTTATGACGACTGTTAATAGTAATGACCCGCACGTTGCCAAAACTGGCGATGAAAAAAGTGAAAAAAAACGCCTGACTAATGAGGTATTTGCAAGAGTTACCCGAAGCCTGAATGTTGGTAAGCAAACGCTTGATATCGCTTACGGCGTACTGGTTGAAGGGAGGCCGCAGAAATATTTTGTTGAAACGCTGGATATTTCTCGCGGGGCTGTTTCTCAGGCTGTTAACAGAGTGTGGGATGCCTATAAACAAGAAGTACCTGACGGCTTTGTGCGTATTGAAGTAGTGTTACCGGAGCGGCAGGCTTTCATTGTTAAAAAGTGGGCTGACGAGGCAAAACGTAAACAGGAAGAATAGCGATGGCTATGAAAGTATTGGTTACAGCAAATCAAAAAGGTGGTGTTGGCAAGACTTCCACCCTGGTTCATCTGGCATTTGATTTTTCAGAACGAGGCAAGCGGGTTGCTGTAATCGATATGGATACCCAGGGCAACGCCTCTTTTACCCTGAAACAGTTCTCGTCCGGCATTAAAGCGAATGAAATGTGGGGCGAGATTGAGCCAACTCGCTTTACCCAAATGCCTGAGAGCGGAATTTCTCTCATTGAGTCAGATATTCAGCTGGCAAACGTAGAAAAATTAAATCTGCCGGAAATGGTGAAGCAGTTCCGCCATAACCTGCAGCAGCTGTCCGACAGTGGCTTTGACGTCTGCCTGATTGATACTGCGCCTACGGTTAACAATGCGCTTATCGTTGCGCTGGCGAGCGCTGATTTTGTGGTATGCCCTATTGAGCTTGAGGTGTACTCAATTCAGGGGATTAAAAAAATGCTGACCACTTTCACCCAGGTGAAACGCAAAATGAACAGCAAGCTGGAATTTATTGGTATGGTTCCAAGTAAGGTAGATGGCCGCAATCCTCGCCATGTAAACCACCTGCAGGAGCTGCAGACGGCCTACCCTACGTTAATGGTTCCTGTGTCTGTCGGGTTGCGAAGTAGCATTGCTGATGCACTGGCTTCACATGTCCCTGTCTGGAAAATCAAGAAGACAGCAGCACGTAAAGCCAGCCAGGAAATGAGAGCACTGGCCGATCATGTTTTTACTAAGATGGAGATTGCATAATGACTAAAAAAAATTCTTCCGGCCTTGGCCTTGATACCGTTGGTGATCTCTCCGACTTTCTTGATGCGTCTGCAGGTGCTGAGGGTAAACCATTGATGCTGGACGTTGATGCGATTGATCCCGATCCTGAACAACCGCGTAAGCAGGACAATCCAGGATTCTCAGTGGAATCCATTAAGGAGCTGGCTGATACCATTAAAGCGCGTGGTGTGAAAATGCCTGTCTCCGTTCGCGAGAACCCGGAGCAAGCGGGGCGCTATATCATTAACCATGGAGAACGTCGCTGGCGAGCCAGTAAAGTGGCCGGGAAGAAACAAATTCCCGCTTTTATTGATAATGACTATAGCGACGATGATCAGGTCATTGAGAACATCCAGCGTAATGACCTGACGGCGCGTGAAATTGCCGTACACATAGGCCGCAAACTGGCTGAGGGAGTATCAAAATCTCAGATTGCTAAAAGGCTTGGCAAGTCGCCAGCGTTCGTAACCCAACACGCAGCGTTGCTGGACCTGCCGGATTGTATAGCAGATGCTTTTAATAAAGGCTCAATCCGTGATGTTACCGTAGTTAATGAGCTGGTAACGGCTTACAAGCAAGACCCGGAAGAAGTTCAAAAACTGCTGGAAGAGAACGAGGGTGAAGACATTACCCGTAGTGCGGTGAAAGTTTTCCGTGAGTTCCTGGATGAAAAAGAATCCAGCAAGCGAGATCCAGACACCATTGACGCCTTCACTGGTCGTACCGATTCGGAAGCTGCCGAGGATGATACGGACGGCCACGATGATAACGATGTGACCGATAAGGTCCGTAAGACACCAGAAAAGGAAACCGATCCTGATAAATTCAAAAAGGCTATTGTTATCGTTGAGTACATGGGGGAGCAGGGCCGCCTTATCCTGACCAAGCGCCCAAGTGAAGAAGGACTTGCCTGGATTAAGTTTGATTCAACTGGTGTAGAAGAAGAGCTAAATCTCGAAAACGTGAAATTAATTTGCCTTATTGAAGGATAAAAGGTATCAATTTCCGCTCAGAATCCCGCAGACGCGGGATTTTTTTTTAAGTAATTTGCAGTATTGCATGATTTTAGCGGCTAAAATATTATAATATAGCTAAACAAAATTTAACCGGAGGGGCCATGTCAAACAGTTCAGTCAGGGCAAGAGGATTTGAGAAAGCTGAGGCCAGTCTGAGGCTGGAAGGTATGGACCCTAGCGGAACCCCCCTTTATGAAGGTATCAAACAACGCATCATTGCCGGTGAAATTACTTACGAGCAGGGTAGAGCGGAGATATTCGAATATCATGCTCAACGTGCAAAACAGCACCAGGCATGAGCGACAAAAAAGACCCGTATCTGTATCCGGGTACTGATACCCTTATCAACAACGCTGGGATCAGGGATAAAAAACAGCTTGAAGAGTTTGAGCGCGACACCGTTGCGCTTAACTTATCGCAGCTGGAAGAAAGCCCTATCATTGGTCCTTTCGACAAACAGCGCCTAAAAGAGACTCACAAACGCATTTTTAACGGTATTTATCCGTGGGCCGGTGAATTCCGGGAAAATACCGGGATGATGGTCAAAGAGCGTTTGGGTAATCAAGTGATGTATGCTGATTCAGCCTACATTGAACCGGAGCTGAGTAAAATTTTTCTCTCCATGGAGAAAGAGCAATTCTTTTATGGCATGGATACCGAAAAATTTTCAGAGCGTCTAGGGCATTATTACGGCGAGTTGGATGCGTTGCATCCATTCAGGGAAGGAAACAGCCGGACGCTGAGACAGTTCACGTCAGACCTGGCATTAAATGCCGGTATGAACCTGGACTGGTCTACGGTGGCAGCAGATGATGATGCAAGGCGAAAACTGTATCTTGCGCGTGACGTGGCCGTTATCAACGCAGATTCATCCATGCTTGCTGACATTATAAAAATAGCAGTCAGCCCTATTCCGACACAGACGGTTGACGATAACACCAGGAGTAACACCGACATGAGCAAACAGCGTGTTCTTGTCATGAACGGCCAGCGCGTGCTGCAAAGCGAAGAAGCAGGCAAATGGAAAAATGACTCTGTTGATAAGGCGGGTAGCATAAAGCCAGGTATTTACCCGCTTTATTTGTCCAAGGGGCCGGATAAAGCCAGCTCTTACAATGGGCCGATTTTACACGCAGATAAACAATCAGTATATCAGCAGGTAGGTAAGCAAATTTTCAAGCATGACCGCCAAAATTTCGATAAACTGCCAGAAGTAGGTACGGAAAAGAGTATTTCGTATGACCAGACTTCCGGCAAAGCTCAGGTAGCAGCAGCCACAGAGAAGCAGGGCCGGAAGTTCTCCAGATAGCGAATAGCGTAGGAGTCCCGGATGAAGCCAACTACCCCATTTAAAAATCCCGGCGCGGTCCGGGATACCTCCCCCCCTCGTCAGCAGCCTGATATGAAACCTGATCTTCTCGCAGAGTCGGAAGCCGTAAATATCCAGGAACAGGTTCAGCAGCTGTATGACGAGCAGCAGCAGTTGATCAATGAGCCATCCCATTTGCAGGATTCGCAAACTGACGCCGGTAACATCGAGCAGGAATATAAGGATGCGGTAGAGGCGGCAGTAGCGGATAAAGAAACGCAGGCAGAAAATCTTGAAAACCGGCTGGAATCGCTGATAGACAAGCAGGAGGCGGTTCTGCAGCAGATGATGAGTCGTCAGCCTGGGTTTTTGGCTCTGCCCGGCCAGAAGGCAAAATGGCAGTCACAGATACAACAACAACAGTCATTGCTGAGTCGCCTGCAGAACCGACTGGAAACTGTCAAAGAGATTCATGACGGGATGGGGTTACATGGCCCGCGTATACACGAACTGGCGACGGCCAAAGTGCGGCATGATAAACCAGAGCTTGCCGAAGGATGGGATGAAATGCGGGCCGCACAGCGAGCGCATGAGAATCTCATGCGGAAGCAGGCGAAAGAACAGAAAGAAAAGCTACAAAGAGAGCAGGCTCCATCACTAAGTAAGGGTAATGGTCTGAGCCTTACAAGAACGATAACTTGATCAGCTACAGAATCCCCGTCATGCGGGGATTTTTTTCCGCAACAATTCCTACCCCCTAAAAACAGCGAAACCCCGATAAACGGGGTTCAGGCCGGTTGGCGATAAGGCACGCTACAACAAACTTCGCGATCTGACTACATATGGCTGCATTCCGCTTTCCCGCCTTACAGGGAGGTTGCCTAAACCTCGCCAGACCGTGAAGAAAATATATTACATCAAATTCGATAGTGCAATGTTTTTAGCTAAACAATTTACGCCAATTTTAGCCGCTAAAATTAATTTAGTTACGGTGTCACTATACAGGGCCGGCAGGGTATCTTGTCGTGAACATAGGTTAATGCTAATGTATGCGTACATTAGCATTAATTGGAATTTCAGACGTGAGAAATGAAACGAAAGAGGCTATGCGACTGTTTTTAGGAGGCCGCTGTTACACGGCTGAAAACCTAGAAAGGGATTACCTGGCCGAAGTGACTGGTTACAGTGACGATCGCTGGGAAGCCCCGCAGCGTGCCGCACGTCTGGCAGCAGCGGTAAAACGCTACAAGACCTCAGAAATGCTACGTTTCATTTTCGCGACAGTTGCACACGATCCCGACCCAGATTTAACACCACTGGCCGTTAAACGTCTGTGTAAAGCACTGTTTGGCAGAACCGGCAGCCAGTGGCTGATTGTGGACATTTTTGGTGAGAAGGGGCGGCAGCGCCGCAGCAACGACAGCAACCCGGAGTCCGTGGAAAAGATAGCCGCAAAATATCGCCACGAAGCCGGGCGGCACTGGTCAACAACGCTTGCCGAAATTGAACGTATAAAACGGCTCTATCAGTCTGAAATCCGTGTATCAAGAGAAAAGCAAAGCTAAGACCTTTGTTGTTAATGCTAATGTACGCATACATTAGCATTAACAACAGAAAAGGCGTAAAACAGAGCCATAAAAGGCCTTGGCTTTAATAAGGATTATCAACGATAAAAAAAGTCGTCAATGATCTGTAATGGACGACCTGGTTTTTTGCCCACAAAGTAACGGCCCCGTGGTAAGCGTTCGCCTTTCTTCAAACGGTAGATCCAGTCCTGAAAAGCAGGGCGGGATTTATAACGGCCAAAGGCTTCAAAAGACTGTGTTGCCTCGACGGTTTGGCTACCATGTTTCCTCATTTTTCGCAGTGTTTCTTCCATCAGTGACACGTTTTGCATTTAACTATTCTCCCTGGATTTTTTAGCCGCTAAAAGTTAGCGGCTAATAGTCACTTGTAAAAGGTTGCAATGAATGCGACGGCTGCAGCCATTAAGGTGATCACCGCCGCCGCCATATTAATCATGGCAAGTTTTCTTGCCCCTTCTATGTGCGACCGCGATTTTCTGATCTCGTCCTGAACTTCTTTTCTGATTATGGCAGCGGTTTCTGTAGCTGCAGATGTCAAAACCCGCTCCATTACTTCCGTATTGGCCTTTAGCGCGGCGTTAAGGATACGATCAGCCTTATCCTTCGCGTTGTAATCCCATTGCATCAGGGCGCTTTGTAGCTCGGATTTAAACTCATCCAGAATTTCTCCCTGTTTCTCCTGGCTTTCATCCAGCAAATACCGAAGCAGGGTAGGTACGACCATAATCGGATCGGTTTCATCCAGTGCTATACCATGCTTTTTAGCAATGAGCGCAATAAGTTCTTCCGTCTTATCATCCATCAGATCACCGTTGCTAAATCAAGCTGTTCGAAAACAAGGGCGCGAACCTGTTTCAGACGCTGGCGAACCATAATTGATAATGATTTATCTTCAATGGCCTCATCGAAGGTCTTGTAGTTTTCCAGCATGTCGGCAAAGTCTTGGCCGTGTAACTCTTTTTTGAGCGTAGGCAGACGGATAAGCGCATCAACCTTGTCTTTATTCATCAGGTACGCTTCTGATTCTTCGAATGGCACTCCCTGATCGGATTCCACCGCGCCCCAATACGGGTTAAGCCAGACAACAAAACGGGTTTCTGACGGATACTGCTCCACCATCGCCTTGAACCCCTCGACGGTGTAATCATGTGCCTGCCCCCCCACAATCGAGATATGAATGACAAGCTGTTTACCCATTTCATAAAGCAGGGCGGGGATTTGCTGGCTAATCATATAACTTGATAACGGAATAAATGACGGAGCGCCGTTATCGATAATAACGTCCCTGTCACCGGCTTCATCAATCCACTGGATGAGGGTATCCAGTTTGCGCTGATTAATTTCATCACCTTCCATGATGTTCAGCTGTCGGACGTTCAGTTTTTCATAATTAGAGAATGTCGGATTGAGCGGATCGGTATCGATGCACAGCGGTAGTTCACCTTTGCTAATCTTGTACATTCCCAGCAAAGCGGTACTAACGGATTTACCACAACCACCTTTTCCTTGCTGGGCGCTGTGAACAGCATGGCGTACCGGCACTGATTCAGCTTCACTTTGTTTTTTGTTTTTGTCTGCAGTAGGCATTAGTTAGTCCCCTTCTTTTTTCCAGGATTAAAATTAAAAGTTGGCAGCTGACTGCCGGTATTCGTAGACGGCTCTCTTTTGACCGGCGTTCTCTCCGGGATCACGTTTTCTTTCTTTGGTGACGGTCCGGCTTGTTGGCTTTCTTTCTTCACCGCAGTTCTAGCAGGTGTACTTTCGCTAACAGCAGCTACACGTTTTCGTTCATCTATGTATCGCCGGACATGCCGACGAAAAGTTTCGTATGTGGTATTAACACGACCAGTTTCGTGCATGTGTTCCCATATCGTTGTAAGAGAGTAACCGGCTTCAATCGCATTTTTGACGTCTTCCCGGATTGCCAGGAAGACTACCCTCGCGCTGTTTGCACTCTTGCCGTTCAGCCCCTTTTTCTGCTTAACCCACTCCTGTAGGTCAGTTAAATAGTCTTTTCCCATCCGATAACCTGCGTGTGCATTTATGAGGTATTTCTGTGTATTTACGTGTGTATTTGAGCAGGATAACAGTTGTAAACCGCCCGGAAAACGTTGGTTTTCCGGTGTATGCGGCATAGTAACGCCGTTTTTTCGTTATATCCACAGTTTTGCACCGAAAAACACGACATTCCACTTTTCTTTGTGTAGACTTTCCTTGGCGTAAACAACGGCGAAAGCCGGGCAGGATATGTAAAGTAGGCCCACCGTGAACGGTGGCCCAACTTTACCTTCCCTTATTCGCAGCTGGGCTGCTCAACGGGAATCCTGCTCTGCGAGGCTAATCGGCTACCGCCTTTTTGGAGATCGAAATGACAGAGAAACAGACACGGAAAAATTGCACGCCAATCAAGGTGTACTGTCTGCCAGAAGAAAAATTGCAAATAGAAGCGAATGCCGCTGCGACAGGTTTAAGCGTTGCGGCCTTTTTGCGAAAAATTGGGATGGGTTATGAAGTAGGCGGCATTGTTGATCTTGAACAAGCGCGTGAAATGGTACGCATCAACGGAGACCTTGGGCGTCTTGGCGGGTTACTAAAAATGTGGTTATCCGATGATCCTCGGACTGCGAATTTCTCTCCCGCTGTTTTGAAAACATTGCTGACCAAAATCGAAAAGACTCAGGATGAGTTACGGACTGTTATCGGTACTGTTTTAAACGATAACTAATTTTAGCGGCTAAAAAGGTAAAGCAAATTGATTGCCCGACATCTTCCCATGAAGAACATCAAGAAAAGTAGCTTTTCCGGGTTAGCTGACTACATCACTAACCCGCAAAGCAAACAAGAGCGTGTGGGTGTCATTAAAGCAACTAATTGCCAATCTCAGGATGTTCAGGACGCTGTAACTGAGGTCAACATTACACAACGCCTTAATACGCGATCTGAGAGCGACAAAACGTATCACTTGGTGATTTCATTCCGGCCAGGAGAAAAGCCGTCAGAAGACGTTTTAAACGCTATAGAGGAGAGTATTTGTCAGTCTTTAGGGTTTGGTGATCATCAGAGATTAAGTGCAGTACATCACGACACAGATAATCTGCATATCCATGTGGCTATCAATAAAATTAACCCGGATACGCTGACCATTCATAACCCATACAACGACTACAGAGTTCTCGCTGAGTCTTGCGCGTATTTAGAAAAGAAGTATGGACTGGAAGTAGATAATCATATGCCTACCCGTTCCGCTTCTGAGAATCGGGCCAAGGATATGGAAAGACACTCAGGCATTCAGAGTTTGTTGAGCTGGGTGAAAGCGGAATGTGCAGAGCAGTTGTTAAATGCACACAGCTGGCAAGAATTGCATCAAGCGATGCGGCAAAACGGACTGGAATTACGCCAGAAAGGTAATGGGTTTGTTATCGCTGGTCCAGATGGTCTTGCTGTAAAAGCCAGTTCTGTAGATCGCTCTCTTTCCCGCGCAGCGCTTGAAAAGAAGTTAGGCTCGTTTGAATCTTCCATTCCCGATACAAAACCTTCCAGACCGTCCCCGGAAGCGATTAAACAGCGCTTCGGTTCAGCTGCAAACGTTAAGCGGCCCGGAGATCGCCCCCCTCCAATGCGCGAAAACCGCCAGGTTCACCTTGGGGATGTTCCCGTTATGCAGATTAACAGTGGTAAACGCTATGAAAGTAAACCGCTGGGTTCTCAGGGAGCAAATACTACAGAACTTTATGGACGCTACCAGAGTGAACAGCAACGGCTTACAGCTGCTCGTAACGAAGCACTGCGCCTGGCAAAGGTTAAACGTGATCGCCTCATTGAAAATGCCAAAAGGTCAGGTCGGTTAAAGCGGGCTGCTATCAAGTTACTGAAAGGACCGGGCGTGAATAAACGCTATTTATATGGTCTGGCAAGTAAGGCTCTTGGGGAAGAACTTGAACGGGCAAATGCCATTTATAAAAAAGACCGGCAGGCAGCTTATGACATTCATAAACGCCGTACATGGGCTGACTGGCTGCAGTTCAAAGCCGCAGGTGGTGATGATGAAGCACTGAAAACTTTACGCCAGCGGAATGCACAGCAGGCCCGTAAAGAGGCCAACATTCTGCATGGCGATAAAGTCAAAAAAGATGGCCGTATCCCCGGACTGAAACCGGACAGCGTAACGAAGGAAGGGACGATTATTTACCGCGTGGGAGAGAGTGCTATCCGTGACGGTGGTAAACGTCTGGATGTATCACGCGATGCCGGTGATGACGGTCTTCATGCCGCACTGTTGATGGCTAAACACCGTTACGGAGACAAACTCACCGTTAACGGCAGTTTTGAATTTAAAAAACGCATTGTAGCTGTAGCCGCTGCGCGTGAGCTGGACGTGTCATTTGCCGATCCTGAACTGGAAAAACTGAGGCAAATTCTGACTAAGAAAGCAGCCCGCGAACGTGAATACATCCACATCCCCTTTGAGCAAAGAGGCAAGGCCCGGCAAGCCGGGGCCATGTGGGACACCGAAAAAAAATCCTGGTTTGTCGGTCCTTACGCAACCAGAGATCGGATTGAAAACTTTATCCGAATGAATGAGGAAAAAGACAATGAGCAAAGACGACAAAGATATGCCGGAACAGAACGAACCGATGCAGGACGAGAACGAAGCGGCAATGGCAATGCTACTGGAGCAAATGAGCCAGGAGTCACAGGACGAAGCACCTCCGCTGATGCCGGAAACGGATATGGAACCAGCAGCAGCGGAAGACGAACTGGCTCAGGCGATGCTGTTACTACAGCAGGAAGCCAGCCAGGAAGGAGTGATGACACCCGTACAGGGAGAAGTCGAGCAGTCGAACCAAATGGCGAACGAGGACATAGTAAGCCCAACGTTGCGCGACCTGGACGCCAGCCGCCGCCCACAGCAAAAAACCGTCTGCGAGAAATGTCCGAACTCGGTATGGTTCGCATCGCCGGAGGAAGTGAAGTGTTACTGCAGGGTAATGTTTCTGACCAGCTGGAGCACAAAACAGCCGAACGTGCTGATCAACTGCGACGGGATATGGCTGGGGCAGGAGGAATAACAACGCCTGCTGAGGTTAAGAAACCGCTGAGTAGTGCTGAAAAATATATCAATGAACGTGAGCAAAAACGCCTTAAAGGGTTCGATATACCGAAACATAGAGGGTATAATTCTACTGATAAAGGTCTGTTTGAGTATGCAGGCCAACGTAAAAGCGGGCTGGAAACGTTAGCCCTGCTAAAACGGGATGATGAAATTGTTGTTATGCCTGTCAGCGATTACACCGCCCGGAGACTTAGCAATCTCAAAGTCGGGGAGTCAGTCACACTGACCCCTTCCGGTTCAGTTAGGGCAACGAAAGGTAGAAGTCGATGAAACAAAATTCCGAAGAATTAGGGCTGTTACTCGCCATGCTAAATACGGGGCATGGAGGTGCATTAGCAGGAAACCCAAACGAAGCCTGCATGAATACAGGCAAGGTTCAACAACTGTTAAACGTGATGGACGTCACCGCCGATGACTGGAACATAAAGGAGCAAGCCCATGAGAAAGCCAAATAATGCCGTAGGGCCGCAGGTCCGTAATAAAAAGAAAACTGCGAAAGGGAAACTGATCCCGGCGATGGCCATCACTTCACTGGCGGCTGGCATCCAGGCGGCCACACAGTATTTTGCTTACAGCTTTAATTATCAGGAACTGCTGGGGCCAAACTTCAATCACATCTACGCACCGTGGTCCTATTTCAAATGGTATTCAGCATGGCATGACCGTTTACCTGATGCGTTTTTTGCAGCGGGCAGTGTGGGGGCTACGGTCGCTGCCGGTGGTCTGGTCCTGACTGCACTGACAAGTATGATGAAAGCAAACTCATCCAAGGCGAATGAATATCTTCATGGTTCTGCAAGATGGGCTGACGAGCAGGATATTAAAGCTGCTGGCCTGTTGGGGAATGATGAAGGGGTTTACGTTGGCGCATGGGAAGACAAAAACGGCCAGCTGCAGTATCTGCGTCACAATGGCCCGGAGCACGTTCTGACATATGCACCTACCCGTTCGGGTAAAGGTGTCGGCCTGGTTGTTCCCACCTTGCTTTCTTGGAAACATTCAACGGTAGTGGCTGACCTTAAAGGTGAACTGTGGGCGATGACGGCGGGCTGGCGTAAAGAATACGCCAAGAATCTGTGTCTGAAATTCGAACCTGCAGCTGCCAATGGTTCCGTCGCCTGGAATCCTCTCGATGAAATCCGTGTGGGTACTGAAAACGAAGTTGGCGACGTTCAGAACCTTGCCACGCTGATAGTTGACCCGGACGGTAAAGGGCTGAACGACCACTGGCAGAAAACATCACAGGCGCTTTTAGTTGGGGTGATCCTCCATGTGCTTTACAAGCACAAAAATGATGGTACGCCAGCAACGCTTCCATATGTCGATTCCATCATGGCCGACCCGGAAAGAGGGGCTGGGGAACTGTGGATGGAAATGACGCAATACAGCCACGTAAACGGCGAGAATCATCCGGTTGTGGGTGCAGCTGGCCGAGACATGATGGACCGCCCGGAAGAGGAAGCCGGTTCCGTGTTGTCTACTGCAAAATCTTACCTCGCCCTTTTCCGTGATCCGGTTGTGGCCCGTAACGTCAGCGAGTCACATTTTAAAATTAAAGACCTAATGAACCATGACGATCCGGTTTCCCTGTACATCGTCACTCAGCCAAACGATAAAGCTCGTCTGCGCCCGCTGGTACGAATCATGCTGAACATGATTGTTCGCCTGCTGGCCGATAAGATGGAGTTTGAGCGCGTCGATAACAACCTTACGCTGTGGCAGCGCTTTAAACAGGCGTTTGGTTTTTCTGTCCAGGGAACCAAAAGAGTACAGACGAAGAAAACCTACAAACATCGTCTTCTGGCTATGATCGATGAGTTCCCAAGCCTGGGTAAACTCGAAATCATTCAGGAATCGCTGGCCTTCCTTGCGGGTTACGGCATCAAGTTCTACCTCATCTGTCAGGATATTAACCAGCTGCGTAGCCGTGAGACAGGTTACGGGCCGGATGAAACAATCACCTCGAACTGCCATGTGCAGAACGCATACCCACCTAACCGTACTGAGACTGCGGAGCACCTTTCTAAGCTGACCGGACAGACAACGGTTATCAAAGAGCAGATCACAACCAGCGGGAAACGAGCCAGCGCGATACTGGGTGGTGTGTCCAAAACCATGCAGGAAGTACAGCGCCCGCTGCTGACTGTGGACGAATGCCTGCGTATGCCTGGCCCTAAAAAGAATGCAGAAGGTCTGATTACCGAACGCGGCGACATGGTGGTTTACGTAGCAGGGTTCCCGGCCATCTATGGAAAACAGCCGTTGTTCTTCCAGGATGAAATTTTCTCGCTTCGTGCCTCAGTACCTGAGCCAAAAACTACCGACCGTATTCGCGCGGCAGCTGCTGCGAATGATGAGGCCAGTAATGAGGCTATCGCAATATGAAAAAAGTGACCCGGTACGCTGCAATTGGCCTTATTTCAGCCTCATTGATTGGTGCAGTTGTGTGTGGCCTTGGGTATGCCGCCGGGTTACGCATCAATACCACGAAAAGTATCCCTGTTGGCTTGTACAAAATCAGCCAGAAAGCGCCGGAGAAGGGCGACTATGTAATTTTCTGCCCGCCTGAAAAGGCTATTTTCTCCCTGGCACAGAAGCGCGGTTACATCGGTAGCGGTTTTTGTCCTGGGGGGTATGGTGAGATGATGAAGCGGATTTTAGCGGCTAAAGGTGATGAAGTCGCTTTTCGTGATGATGGCGTTTATGTCAACGGACAGTTATTGCCGTACAGTAAGCCGTTAAGTGCTGATCCGGGCGGGCGTAAACTGCCCGCCATTCGTGAAGTGTACACCCTAGGTAAATCAGAATTGCTGCTGATGACTGATCGTAGCCCGTCATCTTTTGATGGACGTTATTTTGGCGCAATAACAACGTCACAGATCATTTCAGCTGTTTCACCTGTTTTTACTTGGTAAATATAAGAGAAAATAATTATGGGCTTCTTTGGCACAAAAAAAGTTACAGATGAAAAGTTACAAGAGCTTGAGGAAATTATTACTCATAGCCACCGTGGAGTATTTAAACGTATCGATGAAAATCGTGAGTTGCTTGAATTACTCTACAGAGAGGCTCCTGGACTTATGAAAAAATTTCCTTGGATAAGAAACTGGATTTTAAGCCAGGACGAATATCTGAATGAATTGGCAAGAGTGTCAAAAGCCCAAAATCCTTATGAAAGACCTCATGATGATAAGCCGTACCCACGCGCTTTCCCGGAACAGCCTGAATAAAATTCTGAATAATATAAAGGTGAAAAAATGAGAGTGTTTATTGCAGAAAAACCTAGTGTTGCAAAAGCCATCGCTGAAATATTAGGCGCAACAAATAAAAAAGACGGTTACATTGAGTGCGGTAGTGACTATGTGACCTGGTGTTTTGGTCATATGTATGAGCAGGCCGAACCGGATGTGTATACACCAGATAATGTGCCACGCAATGAGAGCGGCAAAAAAATCTGGCGAGAAGATGATCTGCCAATTATCCCGGAAAAATGGATTATTAACCCTCGTGAAGATGCTGAGAAACAGCTGAAAACCATCCGGCATTTGGTAGAGCGGGCTGACACTATTGTTAATGCTGGCGACCCGGATCGCGAGGGGCAGTTACTGGTTGATGAAATTCTTGATGACATGGGATGTACTAAACCGGTCCTGCGTTACTGGTGTAATGCGAACGATACGGTAAGTGTTACCAGGGCGCTGAAAGGTCTGGAGAGCAACGATAAATATGTGAATTTTGGCCGTGCAGCTCTTGCGCGTGGCCGGGCTGACTGGTTGGTTGGCATGAACCTTTCAAGAGGATTCACGTTGTCGGCAGCGCGTGGTGGCTCGCGTGTTCTGTTAACGGTCGGGCGAGTTCAGACACCAACGCTGGCGCTTGTTGTTGCCCGCGATCTTGAAATTGAAAACTTCAAGCCAATTCCGTATCACAATATCAAAGCTGTCTTTAAACATGAAAAAGGGGCGTTTGTTGCGGCATGGCAGGCCAGAGAAGATCAGCCAGGACTTGATTCAGAGGGAAGGCTGATTGACACTAAAGAAGCCGATAAGCTAGTAGCGGCTTTAACCGGAAAATCCGGTAAGGTTGTGGAATATAAGCAAGAGCCTAAGAAAAAATATCACCCTAAAGCCTATTCTCTTGGTGGTATAACAGCTGTTGCTTCAAGTAAGTTTGGTTATTCTGGCGATCAAGTTCTGGCTATATGTCAGTCTCTTTATGAAACGCATAAACTTACCAGTTATCCGCGTTCTGATAGCTCTTATTTGCCTGAATCTCAACACGCAGATGCGCCTCAAATTCTGGATTCTCTTCGGGCTACTTATCCGGGAATAACTTCCCTAATCGATAAGGCTGATCCAAAAGTCAAATCAAAAACTTTTGATGACTCTAAGGTTACAGCGCATCACGGCATTATTCCAACGATGCACAAAGGTAACGTTGAGAGGCTTACGCCAGAAGAGCGTAATATTTACGACCTCATCGTAAGAACATACTTGGCTCAGTTTTATCCAGTGCATGAATATAAAGCGACGACAATTATTATTGATGTTAATGGTGAAACGTTTGGGGCCGGTGGCCGCGTAACTACTAAAAACGGATGGAAAGATGTTTATTCAGATGGAGAGGATGAAGACGAAGAAAATGAGTCTGAACAGTCTCTTCCATCAATGAAAAATGGTGACGAAATTGTTTGTGCTCAGGCACAGCGTCAGGATGCCAAAACTAAAGCGCCACGTCGCTTTAATGACGGTACGCTCAACACCGCAATGGAAAATATTCATAAATACGTTGAAGATCCGGCGCAGAAAAAATTACTGCGTGAAGGTGATGGTATCGGTACATCAGCTACCCGCGCCACAATCGTTGCAGAGTTAAAGAAACGTGGCTTTATCGAAAACAAAGGCAAAGACATTATCAGTACCAGGCTGGGAAGGGGGCTGATAGCCATTCTGCCAGAACTGGTTAAAAGCCCGGTCATGACAGCAATCAACGAACGTATGTTGCTGGAAATTGAGCAGGGCAAACGTGACGTTGATTCCTTTGTGAAGATGCAGGAAAAATTTGTACGAGATCAGATTAAGGTTATTAACGCTGGAGCTATCAAAGTTGCCGGTGGTGTGCAAATTTCTGACAAGTACAAATGCAAGGTATGCGGTAAAGGGCTTATTCGCCGTCCGTCCAAAAAAGCCGGTCACTTCTGGTCCTGCAGCGGTTATCCCACCTGTAAGGAGTCTTACCCGGATATTAAAGGTAGTCCGAACTATAACCCCGTAAAACGCGCTTAATCGTGGAGGCAGTATATGACTGACACTAACGCAGTAATTCGCCCTGATGTTAACGACGCAATACAGGATAAATATCGCGATCTGATGACACCGGGATATGTAGCCGAGTTTTCCCCGGATGAAGCTGATCTTGCGGGAGCGTTCGAAGATGATGCACTGAATGCGCGTGACGCATATGAAAGTGCTTTTGATGCGGAGTAACGACCATGGCAGAAGCTAAAGCGAAAAAACCGTTTCATGAGATTGTGGCTGAAAACCTGATAGCCCAGCTCAAAGAGGGTACGGCGCCATGGCAAAAACCATGGAATCCGGGCGCACCAGGTGCCGCTCTCCCCATGAACCCTACCACCGGTAAACGCTATAAGGGCATTAACGCGATTCACCTTATGGCGCAGGGTTACAGTGATCAGCGCTGGATGACCTATAAGCAGGCGACAGCTGCAGGTGCGCAGGTGAGGAAAGGCGAAAAAAGTACGCATGTCCAATACTGGAAATTCACTGAGGAACGTATCAAGCGCAACGATGATGGTAGCATTGTGCTCGATAAAGATGATAAGCCGGTAAAGGAAACCGTTCAGCTGGAGCGTCCGAAAGTATTTATCGCCTCAGTGTTTAATGCGGAGCAGATTGACGGTCTTCCACCAATGGCCGTTCGCCAGGATAAGAGCTGGAACAGCATTGAACGTGCCGAATCCATTCTTGAAGCCTCTGGCGCGAAAATCTCACATGACCAGGTAGACCGCGCTTTTTACCGCATGTCTACAGACAGTATTCACTTACCGCAGCAGGCCGCTTTTCCAAGTGCCGACCGTTACTATGCCACTGCACTTCATGAACTGGGCCACTGGACCGGTCACGCCTCACGCCTTGATCGTGATCTGGCCCATCCTTTTGGTAGTGAAGGTTACGCCAAAGAGGAACTTCGCGCAGAAATTGCCAGCATGATCATGGGCGATGAGCTGGGAATAGGTCATGACCCTTCTCAGCATGTCGCCTATGTTAAATCCTGGATTAAAGCCTTGCAGGATGATCCGCTGGAAATTTTCCGTGCTGCAGCTGACGCTGAAAAAATCCAGGGCTTCGTGCTGGGCCTTGAACAGCAGAAGACACAGGAACAACCGGTAACGCTGGAAACAGAGCTGCGCGTAAAAGAGCATAATGAGGTCTTGGCCGAGGTACAGCGGCTGACTAACCCGCAGATTTTCGATGCTGAAACAGTGCAACTTTACCATTTCACTTTCATGACTCTGGAGCAGACAGCGGAGGAAGCTGGTTACGTTACCTATTACAGTCGTGGCACTGGTGAGCTGGGCGAAGAAACCATTCGTGTTAACTACGAAGACAGTAACGGCAATACTATTCCTGTTCATACTGATGTGGTTGGGCGCGGAAAAGCGTTGACGTATATCGGTGATGAACGTGTACCCGGAACGGGATTCTCTTCTGATAATGAATGGCAAAGTAATGCTCTTAAAACCGCTTTTGCCAGCATAGATAACAACCTGACTTTAGCGGCTAAAAAGGTTCAGAGTCAGATTGAAAATATTAGTGGCGACCCGCGAGAATTACCGCAGGACGCTAAGTTTCCTAAAAACTGGTGGCCTAATTCCAGTTTTCTGGCGTCAAAACCTAATGGAGGATCTTCCGCAGCGCCTGCGTCAGAAGAGGAATCCCTTGAGGTTTATCGTGAAAGGAAGAGGGCAGAATTATTTAACAAGCCAGCGCTTCCCAAGGAACTACAAGAACAGCTGAAGGAAAACATTAAGCGGCATGCTGACGCCATCGAAACGGGGCGCATCAATATGAGCACTAAACCTGAAACGTCTGTTACACCCGAACAGCAGCGGCAGTATCGTGCTGAGAAATTCATTCTTTCTAATCTCGATAGTGGCCTTTCTAAGTACGTCCAGAATATGAACCGTCGCCAGCTTACACTATCGCGTAACGTCCTCTTTGATGCGCAGAACAGCAATCAGGATAGTGATTTCTGGAAGCGTAACAGCGAATTTCATTCTTCATTCAGTCAGAACTGGAATGAGGCTCAGGACAAAATTAAGAGCGCATATCGTGAGCTTGATTTAGCATTAACCCTCCTGCCTGAGCCGAAATATACCATTGTGGAAAATCCAGGCCAGAATGAGCATGTGAATATCATCATGCAGACCAACAGCGCGGTTAAGGCGCTGGCCGCCGTTAACGAAGGGGATAACCGTTCAATTTATGACTCACGTCTTATCGATAACGGTCAGGTCGATCTGAATGACCTGCAGAACAATTTTTACCAAACGCTTGAGGCAGAAAAAGCAGCCTTAACGCAAGGTGTTATCAAGCCTGATGATGAGATTAGCGTACTCCCGCCAGGAGAAGCGCAGGAATGGTATCAGGACCGTGTTGAAAGCCTGATGGAGAGTGCTGACAGCCCGGATGAAATGAAAAGCGCTCTGGATGCGCTGGGGCCGGAACCGGGCGATAATGAGGCTGTTTTCCTTGGTGAAGACGGCGGGCGAGTTCTCCCGGAATTCAGCCTGAATGTTGCGCAGGAAAATACCCCAATCAATGTACCCTACAAAGAACGCAATGAAGCCAAAGCGCTTGGGGCTAAATGGGATCGAACCGAACAGACCTGGTTTGTACCAAAAGGCGTATCTCTTGATAAATTTGCAAAATGGAGCGGTGAGCCAGCTGCTGCTGCAGAAAAAAATACGCCGGTTGCATCTGTGAAAGAAGTAACGCCAGAAGTGGGTGAGCGTCAGGATCTGGCCGTCCCTTACAAAGATCGTGCAGAAGCTAAAGCAGCTGGCGCTAAATGGGACAAAGAGAAAAAAACCTGGTACGCCGAAGCCGGGGCAGATATGGAAAAACTGGCGAAGTGGAAACCTGAAAATGTGGTGATCGAGCAGTCACCGGCAATGACACTGCAGGAGGAAGTAGAAACCGCGCTGAAAGATATTGGGTGCATCCTCGATGCCGATACTGACCGGGGCCAGAAACATCCAATTATGGATGGTGAGAAGCATCGGATCACGGTAGAGGGTGACAAGAAAGGGGAGAAGTCAGGTTTTTATATCATCCACACTGACGGCCATCCTGCAGGCTTTATGCAGAACAACCGCACCAAAGAAGAGTTACGCTGGTCTTCCAAGGGGTATGTGCAGTCCGACGAAGAAAAAGCGCTCCTGCGGGCGCAGGCAGCTCAGAAACAGGCCGAAAAAGCGGCACAGCAGCAAAAAGACCATGAGTCCTCTGCAAAGCGTGTTGAAAAGCAGCTCGCCAAACTCAATGAACCTCAGCAGCAAACAGCTTACCTGGAGAAAAAAGGGCTGCAGGTGCATAAAGGCGTGTTCACTGACAAGGAAGGGCAGAAAACCTTTATCCCTGCTTATGATGTCCAGGGTAAGCAATGGACCATGCAGTACATCAACGAGGACGGCACAAAACGTTTTGCCAAGAACGCCCGTAAAGAGGGATGTTTCCATGTCGTTGGCGGGCTGGACGCGCTTAAAGAATCCCCGGTGCTGATCGTGGCCGAAGGTTACGCAACGGCAGGAAGCATCACAGAGGCTACTAATATGCCAACGGTCGCCGCCTTCGATTCAGGTAATCTGGAACCTGTCGCTAAAGCACTTAAAGAAGCCTACCCCGATAAGCCAATCATCATTGCCGGTGATGATGATATTTCTCAGTCATGCAAAATGAAGGTGAAGGATAAGGCCAGTGTAAACGTTGGCAGGGAAAAGGCGCTGGAGACAGCGAAAGCTGTCGGCGGTGTGGCGGTGTTCCCGGTATTTGCTAAAGGTGAAGTACCTGGGAAAGACGAACTCAGCCAGATTAAACCGGCGGCGTATCTTGCTCACCAGACCGCCTCGCGCAAACTGGAGGCTCATACGAGCGGTGATAAGCCACTCCCGGATGCCGAAGTGAAGGTACTGCAGGCAGCGCAACTATCGGAAAAGCAGCTTGATATTATTCGCCGCGCTGATCGTTACACTGACTTTAACGATCTGGCCGTAAATAGTTCTCTTGGCCGGGAAGGTGTGGCGATGCAGTTGAAAGCCGTCATTGCTGACCAGCTGAATAAAAAACAGCAGCAGTCACAGGTCCAGACCGAAGAGAAAAAACTCGTTCAGGAAAAAGAGAAAAAGCGGACCATTCGCCACGCTATGTAAGACGTTCTGACACTGGCCTGCCTGCGGGCCAGTAAAATTATAAGGAGTAAGACCAATGCAAAAACGCAGTTATACGCAAGATGCAGCGATGCCTGCAGGTCGTAACAGTAGCGACATCGGGGTTATCATGAAGCCAGAAGGCTCCATGAAAATATGTGTGCTCAACGGTAGCCGCCAGGTAGATAAAGTGGTCGGTGGTGAATGGCAAACACAGAAGGTATTGCCGGAGGCTGGTTTGCCAAAAGGCATTTATCAGCTTTCCGAGGCGCAGCAGGCATCCAAGAACGTTTATCCGCATTCCCATGTAGGACAAGTGCTACACGTTGACGATCGCCACGTCTACCAGCTGTCTCAGAAAGGCTTAGTACAGCATAATCGAAATGCCTGGGAGAAGGAGCCGGTAGTAGGGCAAAATTACGAGGTGGCTTACTCTCGTGGAGTAGGGAAGGTAAAGAGCGAACTGACCCAGGATGAAGCGCAGAAGTTAAATAACAGTCAGTCTAAATCGCGCTCGCTTTAACATTAAAATTAAAGGCATCGAAAGATGCCTTTTAAGGACAGGAAATGAAAAAAATATATACCGCAGCGTTTTTATTAATTTTTACCCCTTTAACTTATGCTACCGGTATCCCGTGTGCCAGCTGTGCAACGGTTGAGAATGCGATAAAAGGAAATACTGATGAAACACCAATAATGGTGACGCTGGATACTCCGATTGACAAAAATGATATTACGCCAAAAGAAATAAATTTAATCTCACAGGACACTAAATGTCTTTACTCTGGTGTGCTTACGCAGACTCTTTCAGATAATAAAGACAGTCGTATTATTGACGTGAATAAAAAGGTTTGCGGCTCCAATACTGAAAAAGTGTCTTACTCCGTTTTACGTATTAGTGCCAGCGAACAATACAGCAAAGGTACACCGCTAAAACTGTATCATGCCGCCGTAATGACTCCCGCAGGCCCGTTATTCAGCGCCGATGTAATGAGCGAAATGATTAAAGATATTGCAGATGCAGCAGACCAGGCTAAGGCAAAAGGACTGACTAAGTGAGTCATTCAGATAAAAGGTCTGAGTTTTTGTATATGTTCCGGCGCTGCAGAACGATAGATACAGTTGAACGCCTTTATGAACATAAGCGGGACACTGTTTCTTCTGAACATATTAGCGATTTCCTGAGTGCTTATGATCATCGCAAGGCAGAAATTTTTCATGGTAAAGTTTGGGATAAAGTTCCTGCATCTGCCTGGCGGAATGTAAAATAAATAAAGCCGGTTTAACCGGCTTTATTTTAAAGATTTCAAATCAGAATTTGAGTGTTCTTTCTTCCAGCAGTTTCGGAGTTGGAAGATAACCATCCGTACTGTCACCGGTTAAATATCCAGTTGCAACCATCCATTTCGCCATTGCATCCAGACTATCACCTAATTTGTTTAAGTCATCGGCAGTTTTAAGGCGCATAAACTGAATAGTAAACCAGGCATCAGACCCTGCTGCAGGCCACCTGGATTCGTCATGCTCAAGATATGGTCCAAAAGCATCAACGAGTTGGCCGGTAAAATCGGGAGGAATGTCGCCTGACATGTTAAACCGCTTCCCTGAAACAGGCGTGTTCTCTGTCATAAAAGCATTCGCTACCGCTGGTACGGTAATATTTTCCAGGGGGTAGGGGGCAACTGACAGGCAGTACGCACGTAACATAGAGTAAAGATGTTCAACTTTGAACCCAATGGGTTGGCTTTGTTCTGTAGTCATTGTTTATCCTTATAAATCATTCAGAAACCGATAAGACGACACTCATAGCTTACCATCTCACTCAGGTAGCGTGGGATCTGTTCTACCAGATGGGTATTGGTAGCCGCCAGACCTTCTATCTCGTCAATGGTGACTTTTGGTAGTTCGTTCAGAAATTCACGAAGGGATAACAAAGCAAGGCGCTTGCTGTTCTCTGAGTCGATTTTCCTATACGATATACGGGACATTTGAAATTCCTTGCACGGATTTTTGGTGTCGGATGGGGAGGTTGCCGCCTCCCTATCACCTTTTAAGTAGGACATTATGCCCTACCCCCTATGATAGGACATTTTGTCCTATTTGCAAGTGATTACCATGTATTTTCAAATTTTCAAATTTTCAAACCGTCTAAGAGGAATACGCCGTGCTATATATGTTGATCTGCAGTGTTCTGATGCTGGCACTGGTAAAAATCATGTGGCAGTCGATGATCGCGGCAGCTTCTGGAGAGCGCCAGTTAATCAAAAATAATGCCAAACTTGTATTTACCTGTTTTCCAGCAATTTGCTTTATTATCTCACCATTTATTTTGTCTTTCATTTCTGGCGAAGGTATTTATACAGTTAAAACACTTTCACAACTTTCAGTTGCATCCCAATGGTTAGGATTTATTTCATCGTTAACAATGGTAATGGTGTTTTCATTTTATTCTGAACGTGGAAAAAAATTCTGGAATACTGGTTGTGCAGTTCTCTCATTAATTCTCGCATTTATATTTTTTGACAGCGCAATCTTCAATACTGGTGAGAATGGCTCCGCAAATTCGATGTTTATTCAGTCCATTTCCCCGGATGTAAAGTGTGAGCGTGGAATGGTTGTTTTCAAATACAAAAAAGGCGATGAGTCTGAATGGCGCTGTCCAACATCAATTGCAATGATGCAGGAATCAGGAAAGATATTTATTCCATGGCCTGATTATGAAGATGGTAAAAGTAAAGAATTGACTAAAGGGATTGATAAGCTACAGGATGAATTTAAAGATAAGTAGAAGGTAAAAAACTCTTTAGCGGCTAAAATCGTAGCCGCTAATTTTAAGTATCATCCGTAAAGTTCAAAATCGTCATCAAAGATATGGCTTACCGCCTCCACCTTATCAGAAGCTATAATGTACTGTAATCCCTGAGATAATGACACCGGTAGCTCCGGGCCAAACTGATAAAAATCTGGATATGTACGACCAAGCCAGTAACCACCACCATAAGATTTCAGGCGCTGGAAGAATACCCATTGACCAGGGACAAGCTGTGCCAGAACTTCACCTCTGTAAACTATCTGATAATTCGAGTCTTTTACACCCATGAGACAACCTAATCATGATACTGTTTATAAATACAGTATCATGATCGTTTTGATTTATCTACCCACAGCTCAAGTGTGTGCTGCATTGGTATAAGCGTTAAGAATAGCGCG
>PPYF01544416.1_pt1 | contig 52309 bp, 36 predicted proteins | sample 1559871 | NCBI WGS metagenome assembly PPYF01 (sample SAMN08240021, study PRJNA423297) | Human gut metagenome, whole genome shotgun sequencing project.
GACGATGAAAGTCTGACATGCCTTTATAAGTACGCATACTTCTAAAATTTGTGTCAACTTTTTTTAGTACACTACAGTGTGTGGTGTAGTTATACCGAACGTTATCTTAACTATATTTCAATTGGGGAATTTCCTCCGTTCGGGTCGTCAAACCTTATTTTCGGGGGAATACCTAAAGATACAAAAACGCTAGCTAATTTGCAATAATTTGTGTATGAATTAGTTGACTTATCTTATTCTATTTATTGAATGCCCCTATTTAGTGAATCCAAACAAAAAGGGTAACCCTTTAAGTACAAGACTTTGGGGTCACCCTCATTGACAGACAAAATAACTATTATCTCTGTTAAAAATTAGCACAACTTCCGAGATCCATCACCTATCACAACATTTATAATAATGGGATCTTTACCAAATTTAGCGCTAAACTTTTCTTTCACTTCTTTAATGAAATAATCATAAAGTTCATCTGCTACCAGATTGATGGTGCAACCACCAAATCCTCCTCCCATTATACGGGAACCCGTGACTCCTGCTTCTTTCGCAATGTCATTGAGAAAATCAAGTTCAACACATGAGACTTCATATTCCTTACTCAAACCATGGTGTGTTGCATACATCATTTGACCCACTGTTTCATAATCACCCTTTTCCAATGCATCACAAACCTTGAGTACTCTTTCTTTCTCCCCTATCACATATTTGGCTCTCTTATAATCCTCCTCGCTTACCTCCGCTGCGACTTCTTCCAACATAGAGTAATCCGCATCTCTAAGAGATTCAACCTCGGGATGGTGCTGATGGATGGTTGCTGCCACTCTCTCACAACTTTCACGACGGTCATTATAGGGAGAACCTACCAACTCATGCTTAACACATGAATTTACTAATACCAATTTGTAGCCTTTAGGATTCCAAGGGAAATATTCAAACTCACCACTGCGGCAATCCAAACGCATCAAATGCCCGGCCTTACCATGAACAGAAGCGAACTGATCCATTATTCCACATTTACAACCCACATACTTATGCTCCGTACGCTGTCCAACACGTGCCAACTCCATTTTATCAACTTTGTTTTCTCCCCACATATCATTGAGAGCGAAAGCATAAGTACTTTCCAAAGCTGCTGAAGAGGACATGCCCGCCCCTAAGGGAACATCGCCAGCAAACGCTGTATTAAAACCCTCTACAGGCACTCCTAATGCCATCATCTCCCGGCATACTCCATAAATGTATCGTGCCCAACTTGCCTTAGGACCTTGTTCGTCGTCCAGCGAAAATTCTACATAATCCTTCAAATCTATAGAATAAGCACGCACAAAACGTGTCCCATTGGGTTTTATCTCTGCGATTATTCCCTGCTCAACAGCACCTGGAAAAACAAAACCATTATTATAATCTGTATGCTCTCCAATTAAGTTGATACGTCCGGGAGATGCATATACTGAGCCAGTTGTTCCATCAAAATGCTTCTGGAAACGACTTCTTACATCTTCAATTGTCAATTTCATAAAATTTGTCTTTAGATTAGGTTTATATTACTCTTCTCTTTTCGTTACACGGCTGCCCACCAATGCATAGAAAAGAATATATGCAGCACAGAAAACTACTACCCAAAAACTAGTGATATAATCAGTAAGGTCGGCAACCGTTGCCTGAACAAACATCATCACAGCACAGCCGAAAACCATCGTCATGAAAATACCACTTGCAATGGCTGTATATTTACCCAAGCCTTCAACTGCCATATTAAAGATAGCGCCCCACATTACAGACGTACAAAGACCAACTAAAAGGAATGAGAATATGCCAACAGGTATTTCTTGCCATATCATTTCCAAATTAGCCCAATCCACACCAGGGAAACTAACCAAAATATCCGTGGGAGCAAACATACCAAACAACACCAAAACGATTGTTATTGAAGAAACCGTTGTAATCATCACACGGCTACTTACCTTGTTACCGATACTGGCTCCAACAAAACGGCCAATCAGCATCATGAACCAATAGACAGCGACCAGCATACCTACCGTTGCAGCAGGAATATTGTCCGCAATAAGGAACTGCTGAACAAAATTGGGCACGCCTACTTCGATACCCATATATAGGAAAATAGCCAATGCACCTAATGCAAAATGGCGATGACTCATTGCGCCCTTGATCAAATCCAACTTTACTGGAGCTTGTGCCGGTTCTTCAATCTTTGTAAAAAGAATTACAATAAAGGCCAAAACAAAAATACCAAGTGCAATCATCAATGCAGGTGTGGCATCTGCGATTTTTGCCTTTGTTGCATCTGCGATAAGTGCACCCATCAAAATATAGCAAGCCACCGCTGCTGAGGAATTAAAGACACCGCCAATCTGTATTAACTGATTTCCCTTATTTCCACCACCGCCGAGGAGGTTCAACATTGGATTTACCACACAATTCAAAATACACATGCAAAGACCCGCAATAAATGCACCAATCAAGTAAACACCAAATACCAACCCTAAATTTTCCTTGGCATCAAGTTGTCCACTATACCATTGAATAAGAATTCCGACAATACCAACAAACAAACCGATAAGTGCCGTTTTTTTGTATCCGAACTTAGCTATCAGCATTCCAGCTGGGATACCCATAATCAAATAGGCAATGAAATTACCATAGTTTCCGATTTGCGCTAGCACATTGGAAATTTCACCCTGACTCTTAATGATGGTTGCCATCGGAGTGCAAAGATTGGTTACAAATGCAATCATTGCAAAAAGTGCTATCATCACCAAGATAGCTCCCCATTGTTTTTTTTCTTGACTCATTGCTTTTATTTTTTTGTTATTTAATTAGTTAATATTATTCTTCTACACCAAATTTGTAAATAGTCTTTTGCGTATACACTTCTCCAGGTTTCAAGATAACGCTTGGGAAATAGGCTCTATTGGGGGAATCAGGAAAATGCTGGGCTTCAAAACAAAGCGCGCTTCTTCGACCGAATGTAGCCCCAAATTGCCCCTTATATCCATCAGCCCAATTATCACTATAAAATTGCAATCCTGGTTCTGTGGTATATACTTCCATTGTTCTTCCCGATACTGGTTCTAATATTTTTGCGGCATATGACAGTTCTCCCGGCTCTCGCTTGTTCAATACAAAACAATGATCATATCCTGCACCATTCTTGATTTGCTCATCATCGGCATCAATACGCTCACCGACAGCATGCGGCTCCGTAAAGTCAAACGGAGTACCCTTTACTTTAAGTATTTCACCTGTTGGAATGGAGTTGGCGTCAATTGGAATATAAAAATCTGCATTTATCTGACAAATCACATTATTGCAATCAGGAGTAGGATTTGCAATACCTGCCAAAGAGAAGAAGCCGTGACTCGTCATATTTACTAAAGTCTTCTTATTGGTAGAACCGCTATAATCAATTATGAGTTCATTTTCATCAGAAAGCGTATACATGACCGTCATTTTCAATTCCCCAGGGAATCCCTCCTCATAATAAGCTGAGATATAGCGCAGAACTAAGCAATTAGTACTTATCTGTTCTGCATCCCATACCCTGGCATGAAATCCGGTAGGTCCCCCATGCAAATGATTCGGTCCGTTATTGACAGCTAAATTGTATTGTTTCCCATTCAATGTAAATTTTCCTTCACAAATCCGATTTCCATACCGGCCTATGAGTGTAGAGAGAAATGGTTCTGGAGAATTGATACAATCATCAATATTGTCATGTCCTTGAATTACATTGGCAAAATTACCATTTTTGTCCGGCACCATTATAGCCACTATAGCACCGCCATAATTAGTAACAGCCACCTCTACTCCATTTTCATTTGTCAAGAAATACAAATCCGTCTCTTTCCCATTCAATACTTTCTGAAAATCTTCTTTTTTCAAGCCACTAAGGGACGCTTTATTGTTTTCCATAATCTTATGACATTAAGTTTCTTCTTGCAAATTTGTAGAAAAGATTTTAAATTAGCAAGCATTGATATTATTTTTTACCCACCAAAAGGGCATCGAATATTTTTCTCGCAGTTGGCTCTTTCTACCAATAAAAGCACTATTACCGAACCGACCTCAATATAGTAGGACTATGCCTTAAATGAAGGTCATACTATATTTTCACTCGAGTTCTCACAAAACTTATATTTTAGAAAAGTTCTCCACACACATGAGACGATTTCATACTTGGCCAAATCAAATACAACTCTACTTAAATCTTCTGTTGCACATATCAGATACCCAGTAATTACATCAACGATAACCCTCTACATAGTTGTCTTTGCGAATTTTTGTCTCCATTAATATGAAAAAATCAAAAGGCCGAACACAAAACTGAGTTCGGCCTCTTCATTATCTTCAAAAATCCTTGAATATTACATCAAGAGGCCAAAGCCTCATCTTTTATTCTGCTTGCTCCTTTTCAAAAGCTTCTATCAATTTCGCCTGAATATCTCCCGGAACCAATTCATAACTTGCAAACTTCATTATGAAGCTAGCGCGCCCACCGGTCAGAGAACTCAGACTAGTCGCATACGTACTCATTTCTTTTAGAGGAACTTTTGCCTGTAGTTTCTCATAACCATTTTCTGAACTCATTCCAATAATCATTCCTCGCCTTCCTTGCAAGTCGCTCATTACATCACCCAATTTATCGGCAGGTACAAAAACCTCAACGTCATAAATTGGTTCAAGGATTTTCGGCCCCGCATCTTTAAATGCCAGACTGAAAGCATTGCGTCCGGCCAGCATAAACGACAATTCATTGGAATCAACCGGATGCATTTTGCCATCATATACAATAACACGAACATCCCGTGCATAACTTCCTGTGAGAGGACCTTGCTCCATGCGGCTCATCACTCCCTTCAGAATAGCCGGCATAAAGCGAGAATCAATTGATCCACCTACTATACTATTGATAAACACTAACTTTCCACCCCACTCCAAACTTACTTCTTCTTTGCTCTTGACAGAAATTCTAATTTCCTGGTTTCCAAATTTATACACAGTAGGTTCAGGCATCCCGTCACTATATGGTTCAACGATTAAATGCACCTCGCCGAACTGTCCAGCGCCGCCACTTTGCTTTTTATGCCGATAATCTGCCCGTGCCGGCTTTGTAATAGTTTCCCGATATGGTATCCTCTGCTCATAAAATTCTACAGGAATCTTATCAATATTCTCAAGGCGCCATTTCAGCGTTCGCAAATGAAACTCACCTTGTCCGTGAACCAAAATTTGGCGCAACTCCTTACTCTGTTCAACAACCCATGTAGGATCCTCTTGCCGCATCCGATTAAGTGCAGCCATCATCTTTTCTGTATCCGCTTCATTTACGGCACGAATGGCGCGAGTATACTTCGCATTCGGGTATTTAATGAAATTGAACCGATTATCGCAATCCTTACCGTTTAGAGTATTACCTGTCCTAACATCTTTCAATTTAACTGCACATCCTATATCACCTGCTTGCAACTTCTCCACTTTTTCACGATTAGCACCAGCACATACAAACAGCTGAGACATTCTTTCTTTTGAGCCTCTATCAGAATTTGTCAAATCATCTCCTTCCGATACACTACCACTCATAACTTTAAAATATTGCACTTCACCGATGTGAGGCTCAACACCTGTTTTGAAAAAATACAAAGATGTCGGTCCTTCGGGGTCCGTCGGAACTTCCACTCCTCGGGTATTATGTACAGCAGGCATCTCGTCAACAAAAGGAACTACATTCCCTAAGAATTCCATCAAACGGTCTACTCCCATATTCTTACCCGCACATACGCAGAAAACAGGGAAAATACTACGCGTTACCATCCCCTTTCGAATACCTACACGCATTTCATCCTCTGTAAGTTGCTCCGTTTCAAAGAACTTTTCCATCAGCCCTTCATCATTCTCTGCCGCAGCCTCCACCAATGCCTTATGCATCGCTTGCGCCCTGGTAAGTTCCTCCTCCGGTATATCCGAAATAACAGGTCTACCTCCTTCAGGCCCCCAAGTCAGTTTCTTCATCAAGATGACATCGATTAATGAATTGAAATCAGGCCCTGTTTTTACAGGATACTGCACAGGAACGACTTTGGGGCCATAAATAGACTGCAATTCATCTAATATCGCATCATAATCACACTTTTCCTCATCCAACTGATTAACTAAAAAAATTACAGGTTTTCCCAATTTTTCCGTATACCGGAAATGATTCTGGGTACCAACCTCAGGGCCAAATTGACCATTAATCAGCAACACAGCGGTATCTGTTACGTTGAGCGCAGTTAGTGCGGCTCCAACGAAATCATCAGATCCCGGACAATCAATTATATTTAACTTTTTGTTATTCCATTCTACATGAAAAACTGTCGAGAACACCGAATAACCATAATCCAACTCGACAGGAAAATAATCAGAAACCGTATTTTTTGCGGTTATTCTACCACGCCGCTTGATAAGACCACTCTCAAAAAGCAAAGCTTCTGTCAGAGTGGTCTTTCCCGACCCATCGTTTCCGAGTAGTGCAATGTTTTTAATCTCATGTGAAGTGTATGTTTTCATAACCAAAATAGATTTAATTGGATTATACATCTTATTTATGATGTTGCAAAGTACACATAAATGAGATAGCAACCAAATTTTTTCTGTATGTTATTCAGCATGAAAACAATTCCACCTCAAATCAAGACTCTATATTTGCCAAGAAATCAGCCACAATAAAGCAACTCCCTCCCACATAAATAAAATCATTATTTCCAGCATTGGATACAGCAGCCTTATAGGCAGCATCAACTGAATGATAGGCATCCCCTTTCAAATGGAATTCGCCCGCCATTTCTTTCAATTTATCAGCCGGCATTGCCCGCTCTACAGATGCCTGCGTAAAATAATATAAACAAGTTTTCGGCAATAGAGACAATACGGATTTAATATCCTTGTCTCCGACCATGCCAAAGACAACATGAATCTGTTGATATTCATTTTTTTCCAGTTCACGTGCCAAGTAGTTCCACCCGCCGACATTATGGCCAGCATCGCACACTGTCTTGGGAGAATCGCACACAACCTCCCATCTACCCCTCAAACCAGTCAATCTGTTTACATCCCGAAAACCACGCTGCACATGTTCACGAGTAAAACGGAATTTTTGGGCAAGCACATTCAAAGATACTAATATCGTATTAGTATTCTTAGTCTGATAGCTACCAGAAAGCACCCCAGAAAAATCGCCCCAACTGGCAGTATGATAAAGTCTAACATCAGAAGCAGCTCGTTCCGATGCCAAAACTTCTTTATGGTCCTCGGCAAACAAGATTGGAGAACCTGTTTCTGACGCTTTCTCTTCAAAAATACGTCTAGTCACAGCAGTAGCCTCACCAATGACGACAGGGACTCCTGATTTAATAATACCTGCTTTTTCTGCGGCAATCGCCTCTTCAGTTGTCCCCAAAAACTGAGTATGGTCCAAACTAATATTCGTAATTACCGCTAACTCTGGGCATATAATATTAGTACAGTCCAACCGTCCACCCATACCCACTTCAATAACCGCAACATCTACATTTTCATCAGCAAAATACTTAAAAGCAAGTGCAGTGGTCAATTCAAAAAAAGAAGGATGAAGGGGTTCAAAAAAAGATCGTTCGTTCTCAACAAACTGAATGACCACCTCCTTCGGAATCATTTCGCCGTTGACTCTGATCCGTTCCCGGAAATCTATCAAATGAGGAGAAGTGAACAACCCCACCCGATAACCGGCCAACTGCAGAATGGCGGCCAAAGTATGAGCACATGACCCCTTTCCGTTAGTACCTCCCACATGAATCGTTCTATATTTACGATGAGGATGATTAAAATGTTCATCCAAACACATTGTGGTCTGAAGTCCTGGCTTATAAGCAGCCCCGCCTATCCGTTGGAACAGCGGGGCACTTTTATATAGATATTCAATCGTTTCTTGATAATTCATTTACTCAAAATATGCTCGAAACTTTCTAAATATTTTTTCTTTAATTCCAGCAGACGGCTTGGTATTGTCACTCTTCTCCATTTTTTCGAAAAACTGTTTCTCATCTTTCGAAAGTGTTTGCGGAATATAGACGCTTACATTGACCACAATATCTCCCCGTCCGTAACCGTAACCTTGAACCGCCGGTAATCCTTTTCCTCTCAAGCGTAAAGCTGTACCAGGCTGCGTTCCCGGCTCAATTTTTATTTTAGCCTTGCCTTCTATAGTAGGAATTTCTACGTTTCCTCCCAATACAGCTTGTGGGACCGTCAGCAACAAATTGTATATTAAATCATTATCATCACGAATGAAATCAGGATGCGGTTCTTCCTCTATCAAAACCTGTATATTCCCAGGAATTCCTCCACGCCTTGCGGCATGACCTTTACCTTGAGCATTTACCACCATACCAGCTGCAACTCCTGCAGGAATCTCAATTTCCACAATTTCTTCACCAGGGACAACACCTTCACCGTGGCACTTCTTACATTTGTGAGAAATCACCATACCGTCGCCACCGCAAGTGGGGCAAACCTCCTGGGTCTGAACCATTCCCAAAAAACTTCGTTGACTGCGTACAACATATCCAGAGCCATTACACGTTTTACATGTTTCTGCAGAATGTCCAGTTTCACAACCAGTCCCATGACATTCCGTACACGTTACATTTTTACGTACTTTGAATTTCTTCACGACTCCAGCAGCAATCTCTTGCAAGGATAACTTTACCTTCAAGCGGAGATCTCCTCCTCGGTGCTGAGGATGTGCCCCGCGTCTTCCACCCGAAAAACCGCCGAAACCACCAAATCCCATATCACCGAAAATGTCGCTAAAATGAGAGAAGATATCGTTGATGTCCATTCCCTGGCCACCAAATCCTCCATATCCACCCGTTCCGTTAACTCCAGCCGCACCGAACTGGTCATACCGTGCACGCTTATCTGGATCACGCAACACGTCATAAGCTTCTGCAGCCTGTTTGAATTTCTCTTCAGCTTCTTTATCGCCTGGATTCCTGTCCGGATGATATTTAATCGCTACTTTTTTGTAAGCCTTCTTTATTTCATCGGCTGTAGCACTCTTATCTACACCTAATATCTTATAATAATCTATTTCAGCAGCCATATTTCAAATATCCTTTCATTATTATTATCCAACCTATCGACAATCTGAAATTTCTGAATTCAGCTATACGCCACGCCTTTACTGCCCCACTACGACCTTTGCATGACGAACAACCTTCTCATTCAAAAGATACCCGGCTTGCACACAATCAATAACCTTGTTCTTCTGTTCTTCATCGGGAACCGGAACCAAAGCTATCGCTTCATGAAAGTCAGTATCAAAAGCCTCTCCTTGCGGATTCATTTTCTTCAGCCCCTGAGCAGCTAAAGCCTTGTCTAATTTAGTCTTAATAAGAACCATTCCCTCCTTTAGCGTTTCAAAGTCACTAGACTGCTCTACACTATCAAGAGCACGTTCCCAATCGTCTAACACCGGCAGGATACTAGTAATCACTTTTTCACCTCCATTAAGAATCAACTCAGTTTTTTCCTTTAAGGTGCGTTTACGATAATTATCAAACTCTGCACGCAGACGCAGTATCTGGTCATTCAATTTGTCTATCTGCAGAAGAGCTTCCTCTAATTTTTCCTCACAACTCTGCTCTTGAGACTCACTTTCAACTTCCGTTTCCGCGGAAACACTCTCGGACGAATTTTCCATTCCTTCCTGAGCTAATTCGTCCAATTCTTTTTCTGTTACTTTATTTTCTTCAGACATACTTCAACTTTTTTCTTAATCCACTGCAAAAACCATGCCATCTGTCATTATTCTCCACCATACAATTGCTCTTTCAAGGCTTTTACCCTTTCATCGTGAATATACTCTTCATAGGGCATTAATTTATCAATAATACCATTCGGAGTCAATTCTATAATACGATTCGCAATTGTGTTTATAAACTCATGATCATGACTTGCAAACAGAATATTACCGCGGAATTGCTTAAGATTATTATTAAATGCCTGAATACTCTCCATATCCAAATGGTTCGTAGGTGTATCAAGAATCAAACAATTAGCATTTCTAAGCTGCATACGTGCTATCATACATCTCATTTTCTCACCACCGGACAGTACATTCACCTTTTTCAAAACATCCTCGTCCTTGAAGAGCATTCTTCCCAAGAAAGATTTGAAATACACTTCATTACCTTCTCCATACTGGCTTAGCCAATCCAGCATATTAAAATCGGTATTGAAAAAATCTGTGTTGTCGAGCGGCAAATAAGCGGTTGTAATAGTTACTCCCCATTTGAAGTTACCCGATGCCTGTTTTGCATTACCATTAATGATTTCGAACAAAGCAGTCATCGCACGCGGGTCGCGACTGAGAAAAACAATCTTCTCACCTTGCTCCACATTAAATGTCAATTTGTCAAAAAGTACCTCACCATCATCAGTAACAGCTTTCAAATCATTCACCTCCAATATTTGATTACCAGGTTCGCGATCCATTTGGAATATGATACCCGGATATTTACGAGTAGAAGGCTTGATTTCCTCAACATTCAATTTTTCCAACATTTTCTTTCGGCTGGTCGTCTGACGGCTCTTTGCCACATTGGCAGAAAAGCGACGAATAAACTCCTCCAACTCCTTTTTCTTTTCTTCGGCCTTTTGCTTCTGATTCTGTGCCTGCCGAAGAGCCAACTGTGAACTTTCGTACCAGAAAGAATAGTTACCCGAGAACAACGTCACTTTACCATAATCAATATCAACCGTATGCGTACAAACTTGATCCAAGAAATGGCGGTCGTGACTTACGACCAAAACCGTATGTTCAAAATTTCCCAAATATTCTTCCAGCCATTCTACTGTTTCCAGGTCCAAATCGTTGGTTGGTTCATCGAGCAGCAAATTGTCAGGTTCACCAAAAAGAGCCTGAGCCAACATAACACGTACTTTCTGCTTTCCTGACAGTTCTCCCATCAGTTTATCGTGAAGATTCTCCTTTATTCCGAGTCCACTAAGCAGTGTGGCCGCATCATTTTCAGCCGTATATCCACCCAATGTAGCAAATTTATCCTCCAATTCTGCCACCAAGATTCCATCTTCATCCGTAAAATCGGTTTTTGAATACAATTCGTTACGCTGCTGCATAATGTCCCACATTACGGTATGCCCTCTAAGAACCGTTTCCAGCACCGTACATTCATCATACTTAAAGTGATCCTGACTTAGCACAGAAAGACGCTCACCCGGGCCCATTTCAATACTACCTTTTGTGGGTTCAAGTTCACCAGAAATCGCCTTAAGGAGGGTAGATTTACCAGCTCCGTTAGCCCCAATGACTCCATAGATATTTCCGTTGGTAAACTTCATATTAACATCCTGATAGAGAATGCGCTTTCCAAACTGAATTGCAAGATTCGATACTGTAATCATTCTGTTTTTTTTACATTAAAAGTTCAGAATGCAAATTTAGTTAAAAAAATGCAGATTTCAATTTATTATGCAGATAATATTCAGTAATTATAAACCTGCATTTCAGCAATTATAAACCGCGTGATTGAAGAAGTGGTTGGACAAAAGGTTCACAGCAGTCCAATGAATTTTCTACACAAAACAGTCAGTACTTCCAGATGAACGGAAATACTGACTGTTTTATCTAAGATACTGAGAAAAAACAAATGTACTAAGTTTTTCTATGTATACACAAGTTGATACCTATCGAATCATACCATCCCCTTTAAGCAAGGCTCTTACCAACCTGTAACTTTGTACAATAATCCATTCTCAATATAAGAACTCATTTTCCAGCAATTTCTATTTTTTCAGATAATCGGCTGTCTCCCTTATCATATCTATTGTTGTTGTATCTGTGTCAAATACAGAATACCAACCTTGCGGCTCATGAGGAGGATCACACAAAAAATCATGTCCAATCTTCCATTCTTTTGCTTCGGGACGGCCCTCGCCTCCCCACCCCCAAAAATTACAACCTGCTATAGCTTTAGATCCATCCTTACTCTCTTTTACTTTGGAAAAAATAAAGTTATAGAATGCATTTCTTGCCATAACCGAGGTTCCTGCCGCATACATTGTGCGATCTCGGGAATATCCAAATTCTTCTATCACCATCGGCTTGTCAATTCTTTCAGCCATTCGCTCATGAATTTGTATATACTCTCCAGCTCTTACGAACACATTCGGCAAAGCTTCATATAACCTATCACGAGAAGCCCATCCCCAATTTACCGGCCAAATATGGACTGTCAGATAATCCACATTTAAATCGTTGTGCACTCTAACACATAAATCTTCATCCACCTCACAACCATACAGACCTTCGCTCCCAGTTGAAACCAGATGATTGGAATCAATACTCTTGATTATCTTTGCCGTTGTAGAAATCCAATTATAAAACAAATCCTTGTTATCCTTCGCAAAAGGACGCGGTTCATTACAAATTTGCCAGGACATTATCGCCGGATCATCTTTGTATGCCTTTCCTGTATAACGATTTGTTCGAGAAACGATACTTCTGACAAAGTCATAATACATTTTCAAGGCTTTCGGCTCACGAACAAAGTCGGATGCATACTTTACGTAAGCATTATAGCCATCTCCTGCTGCATTAGGAGAATCACCATACCCGCATTCTTTCAAATAAAAACCATATCCACCACTCCAATCCCACGAGTTTGTAAGATAAAGTACAGCCAACATATCCCTTTTCCCCATTTCAGCCAACATAAAATCCAGACCAGCCAAAATGGTATCATTCAGCACATTGGGCTTTGGCTGCAGATATGGGAATACTGTATTCGCATTTTTACTACCTGCATCAGCACCAACAAGAATCCGCAAATTGTCTATTCCTAGCGCTTTCAACGCATCTAACTCTCGTATCAGCCTGTTCCGATCTCCTCCCATGCCTTGTGATCCTAAAATAGGACCATACCAAAAATTAGTACCAACGAAATAATACGCAGATCCATTCCGCTTAAAGTGAGTCCCGTTTACGGTAACAAAATTCCCTGCACTGACAGAAATAAATCCAAACAGAAACAACAAAAATCCAAATACACGCTTCATATTCTTATTCAAATAAATCTAATTTTCGATTACGAGCCTCCTGCAATGTAACATTGGCAGTTTTCTCCTTATATTCCTTATTGAGAGCAAATTGTTCCTGTTTTATTTCAGCAATTGCACTTTCTCTCGTTTCTGGGTTCAGCAAAGACGACAATACCGAAACGATTTGTGACGCATCACGCACCCAAGCAACAACTCCTCGATAAACCGGAGCTACTTTCAAAGCCGTATGCATTGCACTCGTTGTGGCGCCTCCCAACAATAACGGAACACATAATCCCGCTTCATCACAAGCCCGGGCAGTATTTACCATCTCTTCCAGACTAGGAGTTATCAATCCGCTCAGCCCAATAGCATCCACATTCTCTGCAATAGCAGTTTGTACAATGTCAGTAGCCGAACACATAACCCCCATATCTATAACTTGATAATTATTACATCCAAGAATCACGGAAACAATATTTTTTCCGATATCATGAACGTCTCCTTTCACGGTAGCAATTAAGATTTTACCACTGCTCTGTTGTCTTTTCTCACCAGCTAAATACGGTTCCAACCAATTTACTGCAGCCTTCATTGTTCTGGCAGTTTTAATAACTTGAGGGAGAAACATTTTTCCACATCCGAACAAGTTTCCTACCTCTTTCATACCATCCATGAGCGGTCCCTCTATTATTTTTAAAGGACTCCTATACTGTCCGATGGCTTCCTGCAAATCTATAGACAAATAGTGTTCATCGCCTCTCACCAATGCTCTAGCCAAACGCTTTCCTACCGCCTCACTGCGCCACTTCTCTACATCTTCATGTTTTCCCTGCACCTGACTTTCATTCCCTTGCATTTCTTCAGCTATACGTATCAATTCTTCTGAACAATTACGCCGATTCAGCAGGATATCCTCAATCAAATCACGCAATTCGCTCGGTATATCATCATACTTTACCGACATGGAAGGATTCACAATCCCCATATCCATGCCAGCCTCAATTGCATGATACAGGAAAACCGAATGCATGCATTCCCTGATATAGTTATTACCTCTGAAAGAAAATGACAAATTGCTGATTCCACCACTAACATGAGCACCTTCGAGATGTTCTCGAATCCATCGAGTTGCCCGAATAAAGTCCAAAGCGTATGTATCATGTTCCGGAATACCTGTACATACCGCTAAAATATTAGGGTCAAATATAATGTCGTACGAATTAAAATTCAGTTGTTTCACCAAAAGATCATACGCACGTTTACAAATCTCTATTTTCCGTTCGTAAGTTGTAGCCTGTCCATGCTCATCAAAAGCCATTACCACAACAGCCGCATTATAACATTGTGCTTCTGCAGCATGTTCCAAGAATGACCTCTCTCCTTCCTTCAATGAAATCGAATTTACAACACACTTACCTTGCACACAGCGCAAAGCCTTTCGCACAACCTCCCAATCTGAAGAATCTATCATCAAAGGGACCCGAGATACCTCAGGCTCGGATGCCAACAGGTTCAAGAACTTAACCATTTCTTTTCCTGCATCCAACAAGCCGTCGTCCAAATTTATATCCAAAACTTGGGCACCATCCTCCACTTGTTTTCTTGCAATGTCCAAAGCACTCTCATACTTACCTTCTTTAATCAAACGTAAGAACTTTCGAGATCCCGCGACATTACATCTTTCTCCAATATTTATGAAATTATTCTGAGACTTAAGTTCAAGTACATCTAAGCCGGACAACACACATGAAGTTGGGAAGGCTACTGGAACATGAGGCTTCTTCCACCCATCTTTGGAGACTACCAAAGAAGAGAATAAAGCCGTATATCGATCTGTTGTTCCGCAACAGCCTCCGACTATATTTACAAGCCCATCATCGATGTATCCACGTATATCCTCAGCCATCTGTTCTGCAGACTGATCATATTCCCCCATGGAATTCGGCAGACCCGCATTCGGATACGCCGATATATAACACGGCGCGATAGAAGCCAACTCTTCTAAATACGGCCGCATCTCTTTGGCCCCGAACGAGCAGTTAAGTCCTATTGAAAAAATATCAGGTGAGAGCACAGAGACACAAAAAGCTTTCAAGCTCTGTCCAGACAGCATTCTACCAGCTTTATCAGCTAAAGTAACACTCAACATGACTGGAACAGACCTATTATAAGACATTACTTTACGTGCAGCAAATATAGCAGCTTTGGCATTCAAAGTATCAAATATTGTCTCAATCAACAACATATCCACCCCACCATCCAGAAGAGCTTCTATCTGTTCACTATATGCTACAACCAAATCGCCAAAAGTTACTGCCCTCATGGCCGGATCATTTATATCCGGACTCATTGAGCAACTTTTGTTAGTCGGGCCTATTGACCCAGCAACAAACCGGGGTTTATCGGGATTTCTGTCTGTAAACTCATCAGCTACTTGCCGCGCCACTTTTGCTGCCGCTAAATTCATTTCACGACAATAATTCTCAAGCCCATAATCAGCCATTGATACACGCTGGGCACAAAAAGAACATGTTTCAATAATATCAGCACCAGCTTCTAAATATTTTCTATGTATATCAGATATGATATCCGAACGAGTCAAGGGCAAGAGGTCATTGTTACCCCGTTGCATAATTGGCAAAGCGCGGAAACGGGTACCTCGATAATCCTCTTCCGTAAGCCCATACCGTTGGATCATAGTCCCCATAGCCCCATCCAGGACGAGAATTCGTTCCTTCACTATTTCTCTAATATCAATCATACAAATAGCAAATTAAAAGTGTTTTATCACTCGATCCATCTCCCGACGATCTTGTTTTTCTTTCAAAGATGCACGTTTATCGTATTCTTTTTTTCCTCTACAAAGGCCTATTACCAATTTTGCGCGATTATTCTCATCTATATACAAACGAAGAGGAACGATAGTAAAACCAGGCGAGCGCGTTTCTGCCATCAAATTAATGATTTCCTTTCGATTCAGGAGCAATTTTCTATCCCTACGCGGCATATGGTTATTGTATGATCCCCAAAGATACTCCGAGATATGCATATTTTTCACCCACACCTCACCATTATGTATGTAGCAAAACGTATCAACCAAAGACGCTTTTCCCGCACGTATACTTTTTATTTCCGTTCCCGTTAGAACTATACCTGCCTTATATTTGTCTATAATCAAAAAATCATGTTCAGCACGTTTGTTCTTAATGTTCACGTTTTTTATTCCAGAAGATTTTCGATTATTCATATAATATTCATTTATGCCAAATCCGCGATTTAATCCACAATTTTTGCAAAATTCTCAATATTGTCATCCACATAATGCGCAATTGCCGCGGTTATTTCCTCTTCGTTCTCTACAAACTGGTCATCCAATTCATCAAAATCAGGAAAGCGTTCAAACAAAGCCATAAATTCCTCTTCGTTCAAATCTTGCGTCAATTCATCTTTATATTTTATATAATACTCACGCGCCTTATATATCAGTTTGGAGAAATCACGCAATCCCCATAACCGCATCACTTTTGCAAATGGATTTTCAAAAAAGAAAGGCCCATACCCATTATGAATCAACTGCACAAACCCTCCAGTCATCAATTCGTCACGCAATATAATATACGCCCACAATGAAATCTGGTCAGCATTCAACTTCTCTAACGCATTTACATTCAATTCTCCCCCAACAGAAGTAGCATAAGCTTGCACAAACACATCTATGAATACATCCATACCTTCTTTAGCAGCCTGTTGCAATGCTACACTTTTGATACAAATCTCTATCTCACTTCCCATATATCAATAATTTCTGCAAATGTACAATTTTTCCATTAATATTAGAGACACAACAATAGGATTACCGCATGGTAGCATCATGTTATTTGAATTTGTGGGCAAGAAATACCATATATCACTCCATATCAGCAAGGCTTCCTATCTCAATATCATAAACTTCCAAACACGGAACGCATCATCGTTCACAGAGTTGATGTCTCCAATACACTTATCCTGACTTTCACTCCTTTCATTTTCTGACCTGAGGTTTTTACGATTATCTCCTCCAGACATGTACGTAAGACAGCAACATACACGCCTTGTTCCACCACATCGATACGACCGATTTTATCCAAGCTCAATCCCCCAACCTTGCATAAAAAACCAACGACATCCCCTCTACTGAATTTTCTTCTCCTATCATGCGCTATATACAAGGTAATCCAAGCCGGCATACAAGGATGTACTTCAATCCCATTTATATCAACGACATCATATTCTCCGACAAATTCAGGAATTGATTCACGCAATCCCGTTAAAATATACACATCACCCGAAGCCGTCCAACGAGCCGTACGGCCAGAGCGATGAATAAAGCAATCCTCTGTTAATGGAATATGAAAATGCACAACAGACTTAATATTAGGAATATCCAAACCTCTAGCCGCCAAATCAGTAGAAACCAAGACATTGGCACTTTCATTTCTAAATTTGCACAAGTTACGTTCACGCAAATACTGCTCCATTCCGCCATGATATCCCACCGCACTGAATCCCTTTTTCCTAAGGAATGCCAAAACTTCATCAACAGAATTTCTATAAGCGACAAACACGATCACAGAACTACCTTTCAAAAATGACAATAATCGAGACAATGTTTCCAGCCGATCGGATCCATATACAGGAACTTTATGTGCAAATGCCAAAGTCCTGCCAACTTGAGAAAAGGGGCGATAGTCTAATTTATCAATAGGACGATTCCTACAACTCTTTAATAAATCGAAAAAATTCGCCCCTTCTCCACCATCAGTAGCAGATATAAGAAGACACTGACGTACTTCTGACAGCTTCTTTGCTATTTTACGCATGTCTTCTTCAAACCCCAACTCCAAACACTTATCAAACTCATCAACAATCAAGAAATTAACAGACTGAACATTAATGCTATCATTACCTAAATGGTCTAACAAACGCCCTGGAGTTGCGAAAACAACTTGAGGACGAACTTCTCTTAAACGTATAATTTCTCCAGCCATTGGTCTTCCCCCATACAACAGAAGAGAACGTATGTTCAACTTCATTTCTCTCAACACACACTCACTCTGTATAGCCAACTCACGCGAAGGCAAGATAACCATTACTTGTAATGCAGATTGCGTCTCATCAATCTCACTAACCAATGGTAACATATATGCCAGTGTTTTCCCACTTCCGGTTGGAGACAAAAGAATTATGTTATTTCCATGCCGAATAACCTCGCTCATCCTCATTTGCATTTCATTAAGTTGCGAAATCCCCAACCTGTCCAGTAAAAGCGCTTGTTCTATCTTCATAAAAAATTAATCATATCAAAATTTAGAGATTCACAATAGTTCCATTATATACCTCTGTCACACGACAACGATTCTCCTGCAGGTAAGCATCCCCCTCCACAGATACGGTTAAACCGTATCGTACAATTATTCATCGTACGATACGGTTTCCAGAATTCTTTACCGCTTCTTGTCATCGTATTGACTCCGATAATATATAATTAAATTTGCATTGTACCACCAGCCCAATCTACTAATGATAACTATATCTACAGTGTACCGAGATCGTATCTAAAATATTCATTGTGTCTAAAACAGCAACAATCTAAACTAACGTGAATTCGGTATACCTACCACAAAGAGACACTACACAACCTTTTCACCACAAAAACAGTCAGTACTTTCGTAAAAACTAAAGTACTGACAGAATTTTCTAACGGTACTTTAGGATTTTCTGTCGGTAGGACTGTGAAACCGTGATGCGGCAATAGCATACAATGACCTCTGCCCCAGGGATAAATAATTATACCGAACTCACCGTTAAACTAGTTTTATGCAAAACAAATCGGATCAACAAAAACATCACATTCATTCTCTCCATCAATGCTTTGTTCACCACAACTTATCGCAAAACATCAAATTATTCCTTAAGGAAAATTTAACTATATCACTCAGGCTTGTGGCATGCTCACGCTACTCACCTATCAGAAATCCTTTTTCACTCAACAATCTCCCCGACTACATCAGATAAACACACACCGCCCCACAATGACCTTACATGTATTTTTTCACACTTACATAATTCTGCAACACATAAAGATGAAGCTAGCAATCAAGGCGAAAGGGAAGCACAAGCACACAAAACAATAAGACTACAATTCCTTAATAAACTTAAAATCAAAACTGTTACCTTTTGCAGAGGGGAGTTGGCTTCGCAAATCAATATCTTCACGGCTTTTCAAATGAGCTATAATACGATTATAGCACTCTTGACCACTGCTTGCTTTTGTCAAAGCAGAAAACGTTGTATCCTGATATTGAAATTTATTGGTCCCGGGAATAAGAATCACACGTTTGAACGTAATAGTTCCCCGATACCATCCATGATGTTCCTCCGAGAGTAAAGAAAGTCTGATATCCTTCTTGTTAGTTCCAACATTCTCTGAAACAGTATTCCCCTCCTGCTTCTTATTCGCTTTAAATTCCTCCAAAGAATTTGCTGTTGTTTTAATCAAAATAAAATATACTCGCGGACGAATTTTGTAGCGCTTGGGATATGGCATTTCACCCTCGACATAATTTCTTATATCATTAATTAATTCCTGAGTTACCTGAATATCGGATATCTGAGATAAAAAATCAATTAATTCCTCAATTGAATGAACAAGAGTGTCCTGGTCAAAATATCTTGCGTAAATATTCATATTACAACCTTTTAGTATATAATAAAAAAAATAATTCTATCAAGTTTTGACTCGTCTATGCCAAAACTTAATAGAATTTGAGCGGAAAACGAGACTCGAACTCGCGACCCCAACCTTGGCAAGGTTGTGCTCTACCAACTGAGCTATTTCCGCAAAAGTGAAGAGGATGAGACTCGAACTCACACGTCACAATTGACACTACCCCCTCAAAGTAGCGCGTCTACCAATTCCGCCACCCCTCCATTAATGCATCAAAAACTAGCTTGTGCCCAGAACAGGACTCGAACCTGCACGTCGCTAAACACTCGCACCTGAAACGAGCGCGTCTACCATTCCGCCACCTGGGCCGCTAATTAAAATTTCATAGAGCGGAAAACGAGACTCGAACTCGCGACCCCAACCTTGGCAAGGTTGTGCTCTACCAACTGAGCTATTTCCGCGTTATAGCGTTTTCTCTCAAACGCGATGCAAAGTTACGACTTTATTCTGAAATTCCAAATATTTTGGCGTTTTTTTTCAAAAAAATAAGTAGATATTTTTTCCCGCATATACCCACGTATCTGTAAATACATAAAAAACAGAAGACTACGTTTTTCATTCTCACCATTCATCAACCATCATTCAATATGATTCTATGTAAGGCAGCACTAGAAACATTTCATTACAAATTACTTCTTTCCGAAGTCACCATCTATCTTAATTATTGCAGCTACAATAAAAGTAAGCGGAACACTTGCCATCACAATTACAAAAAAACTAAAATAACCAACAGTTTCCTGTAGCCATCCGGCAAATAGTCCTGGCACCATCATACTTAAGGCCATGAAACCTGTACAAAATGCATAATGCGCTGTTGCGGAAACCCCACGAGAGAAATAAATTAAATAAAGCATATAGGCTGTAAAGCCAAAACCATATCCAAGTTGCTCTATAAAGACACACGTATTTACTATCAACAAATCATCCACTTGGCTGTAAGCGAGAAAGATATAAACTACATTTGGCAACGATATACTGCAAACCATAGGCCACAACCATTTGCGAAAACCATCCTTGGCTATCATTATTCCACCGACTATGCCCCCAACCAATAAGCCGATAACCCCAACAGTACCTTGCACAAATCCCAATTCTGCGGTTGTTAGTGCCAGGCCTCCCTTATCATAACTGTCAAGCAAAAACAATGGACATATTTTGGAAAGCAAAGCTTCGGGAAAACGATATAGCAACATAAACAATATCGCAGATATAATACCAGGCTTTGCAAAAAAAGACTGAAATGTACTCACGAAGTTACTTCTATTCGCAGAAACCTTGCCAATCGTTTTCTCTTCTGCATGTGGTAAAAAGAAATAATGATAAATCGCCAGACATAGAAAAAGAAGAAATGCCACGCCAAAAGTACAACTCCATGCTTGGTGAGGATTAGCGGTAAAATATTCCAGTTTTCCTGCTAAAATTATCAAGAGACCTTGTCCAGCAATCGTTGAAATGCGATAGAACGTACTTCGCATTCCAACATACATGGCTTGTTTATGCGGATTCAGGGCTAGCATGTAGAATCCATCCGCTGCAACATCATGTGTTGCACTACTAAATGCCAACAGCCAAAACAAACATAATGTAACTTGAAAAAAAGAATCAATGGGGATAGCAAAAGCAATTCCTGCCAGTGAGGCGCCAATCAAAGTCTGCATACTTAGTATCCACCAACGATTTGTTTTGAAAATTTCAACGATTGGACTCCATAATGGTTTGATTACCCACGGCAAATAGAGCCATGAAGTATATAAAGCTGCATCTGTGTTACTAATGCCCAGCCGTTTATACAAAATCAAACTTATGGATATAACAATAACATATGGAATTCCCTCTGCAAAGTATAATGTAGGAATCCATGCCATTGGATGTATCTCTCTATTGCCACCTAACAGTAAACTTAATTTTAACTTCTTCAACATATTCGTAACCTTGGACTGATATTACAAGACAAATTCCCACCCAGATTCTATAAGAAGACACCTCACCCAATAAAATTCCCCATCCGTGTCCTCACGTATTTTCTCAATCAGGAATCTTACTCTTATTACATTGCAAAATTAACAGACTATGCAGTGGAATAAAATTAGCTCCATCTGCCTCACCCTACAAACTTGTCAACACTCACACGAACCGCAAATGAGCCACGACCAGTCGCTGAATGTTGACCAATAGCGTCATGCACTCTTCTGAATCCATATCGTTGACAGATACCAACCATAAATGGACAAACAAAATCATCCTCCACAAACGAAACTTCAAGACAACGTCGTCTACGTTACAGCTTTATATCATCTATTTATATAAACATTCTATGTTTATCCCTTTATAATAATGTTTCAAAATTTCATCGTACAGATACCCATTGCGTCCCATTACCGCTGCTCCTATTTGACATAAGCCAACACCATGCCCCCATCCAGCTCCCAACAAAGTAAAAAAGGCTGGCACCCCATTCAACATTGGACCTTTCTGCACAATAAAGGCTGAACTATACAAATGGCTCGGGGATAAAGTTCTCCGTATTTCTAATTCCTTCCCTACAATTAAAGTTTTCTTTGTACCGACGATTTTTATTTTAATCAATCGTCCACTTGCTCCACGTTGCATTGGAATCAAATCAATAATCGCACCAAAATCCATTTCTCTTTTACGAGCGATCAGTTCAGATATTTCCGCTTGGGTATAAGTGACTTTCCAGCGATAAAAATCTTTTGTCAATAAATCCGAATCGTTCAAAACAGTCCTTAACAGACCAAAATCTCGCGTGTTGCAAAAAGAGTCAGCATCCTCCTGTATAAAATCTTCAATATTTTTTTCATCAAGCAAATGCTCATCAGCAGCGACATCACGCACCGGTTGAAGATACTCTTCGTCCCGATCCTCCCAACAAGCCGAGTAGCGCTCCGTAATTCCACCACAACATTTAGAAAAGCGTGCATCGCATATTTTCCCTTCGCAAACCAACACTTGTCCTCTTGTTGCCTTCAATGCCTCACTTATATTTGCAGAACATACCATTGCCGTACCATAATATCGTTGACAATGATCATCCGCACACACATCAAAGCTTGTATGCTCTTCAGCATTATACCAACGGAGCACTTCATCATTTTGTCTAACAAAAGAGAAGAACCCATCATTTCCTTTTTTTATATTCGCTGCCCGTTTTTGCAATTGATACAGAATCCAACTTCGCGATATAACGGCATGCGCTTTCAAAAACTCCAGTGGCGCAGCCGCATTCATCTCCGAACTAATTACACTAGACAAATACATTTCTACTCCTATCTGATTAATTATAATCAGTTTAGATTCCTCTACTATAATTTTCAAAATGCCCTTATACGTCAAATTATCTTCTTTTTCCCAATGAAAATCAACTCCAACTGGCACAGAATTCAATGTAAACGATGCTTCTTCTGAATCAGGTACAAATGTCAATTCACTATATACATTTCCATTCCAAAAGACCCCTCCATCCCGCCATTCCACCTCTTGTAGGCCTGAAACCAACTCACCTTTTGCTTGAAAATGCTGATGGAGCACGAACTTAACATGCTCCGTCTTCATTATCCCCACAGAAATCTCAGGTTCTACCTCAAAATCCATTTTGATTTTTTCCATGGAAACCGATCGAACGGTCTTACGTACCTGAAATTTCCTGATTATCTGATCTGCTTGACTGTCAGAAATACTCACCTCCTTAAGTATGTTCATCACCATTTTAGGAGTTACACGCAAAAAATCGTCACGACGGGGAGTAATAACCAGACCAGCCATGTCCAAAGCTCCCGGACTTATTAAAAGTTGCGATTTCCCCTCTGAGAAATAGCAATCCGGACGATGTTTCCTGCGTAAAAACAACACCATTACAACACTATCGTCTTCTCCAGGTGCGCCGTTTTGTCTCCACGACAATAAATTCATGTCTGGCTCTAATGCACCATTCTCTAAAGGTAAAACACTCAACAACTTATTAAAAAGGAAGTACTCTGTATCGACCAATCCTCCCAAAAGAACAAATGCAGGACACGCATACCCTTTGAGTAAATACAAGCCAACGCTCTTTGCTGTATATCCCTTTTCAGCAAGTTCAATTTCATCACTGCCTTGTTGTGGATATATTTTCTCCAAACGCTGTTCAAAAAATTTCCAGTTTTTCACCAAGGGAACTGCCTCTTTTGACCCTGCTTGAAGATGAGCATGGTCGGGTGCAGAAGCTCCACAGCGCCCGCCATTGTAAAAAATCAGGAAATCAGGCATATTCCAAGCCATATTATTCATTGCTCCAAGCAACAAAGACAATTGTTGGGCCTGGTGTCGACGAGTTGGAATGGTAAGATGATAAGGTAATATTGGATAGGGATTAACTAGAATTTCATACTGCGCAGCAACAGGAAGACTCATCTGTTCTTTGGGGCGATTTTGACGACATAAAAAACACGGCCGTTTTCTTAAAATTTTTTTTTCCACATTGGCGGCAGTTGAAACAATCCTACGTGGATTAAATTGTACCTGCATTGAATATCCCTCCAAATCAAAAGTTTTTATTTCAACCTCTGATTCCAGTTCCTCTGAATGCAATCTGGCCTCTTCCCAAACTAATAATTGGTTATGAAAAAAATGCTTAACCTCTTCTTGATCTACAGAACGATTCCAATCAAGAATCATTTTTTGTCGGCACATGATCTCCTGGGTCCGTAGACAATCCTTATACAAGTTATTTTTGTTTATCCGCTCAATCGGAAGAGCTGCATCAGTATTACCATCCCAACGTCTGCATAAATACAGCTCTTCGTAAATCCGGCCTATTCGATAATATCTGGATAGTGCAAGCCCTAAAGCGTAGTCCTCTCCATAAGACGTATTAGGAATTCCCATTTTACGCAAAAGACCAGTTCGGAAGGCGCGAGGTGCTCCCAATCCATTCACTCGAATTGCATTGTTACGTCCATTATCAGTTGTCCATTCCTTATGCGCGATCAACCCTGGTGGTAGAGTATTCAGTTGAAAATCCACCATTCTATACGCACCTATAACCATGGCCACATTTTGCTTACAAAAAACTGTTACGATTTTTGCCAACACGTCATTTCCACTGTATAAATCGTCTGAATCCAATTGTATTGCATAACGCCCACATCTAGCATCTCGTATAGCAATATCCCAACAGCCACCAATTCCTAAATCCAATTGAGAGGGAATAATCAAATGCACTCTCGAATCATCAATAGCTCTTACACACTCTTGGGTATTATCGGTAGAATGATTATCAACGACTAATATATTAAAATCAAAAGGTGCCTCCTGGCGTAAAGCACTGCGTATGGCATCGGTAATTGTGCGTTCTCTATTATAAACTGGTATAATAACAGAAACTTCAACCGGATAATCATCATTATCCACCGGCAAAACATCATATTCATCTGGAGCCAACCATGCATTAATTTTCTTCAAATGCTCTGTACAAGCTCTCTCCTTCTCAAGTTGAACTTCCCTATTTGCAGGATTCACATAGTCAAACTGCTTGATTCCACTAATTCGTAAATCCACTTCATCCTCTGTATATAAATATTCCTTCACATGAAATATTTCTCCTAAACGACTCAAATATAGACGAAGAGCATACAAACCAGCAAAGCGATAACGAGGATTTTTCTCTAATACAAATTGCTTTACATCATCACTACGCAACAAGCATAAATCTCCAAAATCAAAATCATCTCGTAAACTGCCCAATTGATAATCAATAACAGGATGTGACTCCTTATACCCATTTTTCTTCACGTAATAGTCAGAATACACCATTTTTGCCCCAGTATCCTCACTTATGCACTTCATACGTTCCAAGCACCGATAACCTAGGGTCAAACTTCCTTGCCCTGTATACAAGGCCACATATTTTGAAGTTGATTTTTGTGCCACTAACCTTATGAAATTCATACTTGTTAGCGAATCAACTATATAAAAATTACACTGCGAATAAAGGTTTTTAAGTTCTGGGCAATTAGTCAAAGCAACCAAATTAATTGTTTCAACTAATTCGTTTTCCAACAAATCACAGATAAGCTCATGAATTTCCACTTCTGGATTCCATGCCAAATATATATCGATTTTGCTTTCCATGCTTAACATCTTAAATTATTCGTCTTCTTTAGCGCTCGAGGCCTTTAACAACACTTTCATATCCTGGATAAACCCCTTCACAGACTTATACACAGATATAGTTATCCTCTTCAATAGTTTATAAATATACATGGACACGGTAAGTAACCCGATAAAAGTATATTTCAAACAGTTTATACACGTAAGATTATACAAATTATCTAATTTTCTCCAACCTTCCAATACCAAAAGAGGAACACATATTCCCACTAAAATATATAAAAGGTAAAAACCATCAGTAAATGCTCCAACATGAACTACCGGATGTCCCCCAACATATGCGTAGGGCATCCCATTTACCAATACTTTAATGATACTTACCAGTTTGAAAGCAAGAAGATGGAATGCAAAAACGTACAAAGTATGGTTTCCCAAATAAATCAAACCACGTGTAATGAAATTTTCCTTTCTTGCCAATAAAACACTAATGCCATGCAGTGAAACAAATGCAACAAAAGCAGACAAAAGAAAAGTAAGAAATTGATTGATAGTTGCAGTATGCGACATTGAAGTAGGTGCATATATAGCGAAAACTCCCCAAACAATACATCCTACCGTAGCAACTAGCCACCTTCTATGAAAAAAGGTACTATAGCTACGATAAAGGAATCCAATGCCTATGAGCAAAATTGCAAGCAATTCACGATACCCACCTTGAGCAACGCCCGTAATCTTCAATCCCATCGCTAGTTTCCAGAGGATAAGCAAAAAAGTACCCCCGATTATGCTTACCACGATCCCAGTTGAAGTAAATGCTGGAACAAATCGACGAATTAATTTGAATATCAGATAAAATGATATACTAGAAATGAACATGGTTCGAAAGAACCAAAAAGCTCCTCCAATAAACTCATCATAACCTGACATATTAAAAGTGATACTCCATAAACGCTGACAAAACTCATGGAAATCATATAAATGCGTCACCCCTCCAGCAGCATTTCCGTATTCCTCATTCAAGAAACCTATACTAAAAAACAGATTATGTAATATTAGGAAAGCTACACTCCACACCCAAAAAGGGCAATACAAATTTCGCATTTTTTTCCAAATGTAACATCCGATACTATCACACTCACCTCGCATGTTAAACAAAAAACCTGTACAGAAGAAAAAAACAGATACACAAGCGATATAAGCAGCATGCCGCAGCCAATCTGGTCCACCGGCATGTGCTGTAACCACCAATATTATAGCAAAAGCTTTCAATATAGAAATTGAAATATCTCTTTCATTCACAGCACTACTAGAATTCATAACCTATATATTAAACAAAAGGAGTCAATATCTGGAAAAAGCGTCCAAGAAAACGTTTCCGCCACGATATTTGTTTCCAACGTTCATCGGTCAATTGGAAACAACGATATATGCGGTCTTTCTCAAAAATTTTCTGCAATTCGTGTGTTGTATGTTTGTCTATGACGGCAAGATTACATTCATAATCATAAAAAAGACTCCTCGCATTCAAATTTGCAGATCCCAAGAACGAATACAAACTGTCAACCATCATTATCTTACTATGATGAAACCCGCCTTCAAAAAAATAAATTCTAGCACCTAATTTCATTAAATCATGCGCTTCTTGCTCTACGAGCCTCGGCGTTACAGGTATGTCACTTTTTGCAGAAACCATAATTTGAACATCAACTCCGCGTTTTACTGCATCCCTCAAGGCCTTCTTTGTATGACTGCACAATGTAAAATACGGATTTATGATCTGTATTTGTTTTTGCGCCGAATTAATTGCTTCAATAAAGGCATCATGCATAATTCTCGGCGATATTTGTGGATCACAATTAATCACCCCGATTTTTTTCATACCTGCAGTCGCTGTCGTATCCTGCTTTAAATTCGGGAAAAGAATTCTTGCATCTCGCACCCCGGGATAATACTGAGGACCTTGAATACATTCATCTGTTACCTTATTCCAGAAATTGAGAAATACACCTTGCAAGTCAGCAACCACGTCTCCTTCAACCCGAGCATGCAAATCTCTCCATTCCCCAAATTCAGGTTTTCCATTTATATAATAATCTGCAACATTCATTCCTCCAGTATAAGCCAAGACACCATCAATTACAACAATTTTCCGATGGTCTCGATGAAAAGCATGATTTAACCAAGGAAATTTTAAACGATCAAACTCATAAATCTGTATACCAAGTTCCCTCAACTGTTTTAAATGCTCCTCCTTCAAAGGCCGGTCATTGGACGAATTTCCAAAACCATCAAACAACGCACGTACCTCCACTCCTTCTTTCGCTTTTTGCGCTAGTAATTGAAACAACACACGAGAGATAGAATCATTTCGAAAATTAAAATACTGAAGATGTATACTCTCGCGGGCATGCCTAACCGCATGAAACAAATCATCAAATTTCTCCTGACCATATTTAAACAGGACCATCCGATTATTATCAGAAAAATCCACATGGTGCTTTTCATTTAAGAAACGCACAAATATAGAATCACTTCGTTGGCCTTGAACACCAATTGAGAAAAGCGAAAATAGGAATAAAAGGAATATCCGCATTTTACCTCTACAACATTGTACTGAAAGAATCTACAATCCCAAGTAAATGATTATCTTCATCCGTTACCAAAACTGAATGGATCTTATTGTCCTGAAGTATCTTTTCTATTTGAGTAATCTTCGTGTCTGCAGTCACACTTTTAGGATGTACCGACATTATATCTGCTACTGATAATTGAAAAAAACTATCTTGAGAAGTTTCCATAGCTCTTCTTACATCCCCATCCGTTATAATTCCAACAACACGTCCGTCTTTTTCTGCCACACATAATCCAAGCCGGCCACGACTGACATGAATTACGGCTTCTCCCAATTTCATTTCGGGAGAAATCACGGGTAAATCTTCAGTACGCATGACATCACGGGCTTTTGTCAATAAACGTTTCCCTAATGTTCCCCCTGGATGGAATTGCGCGAAATCTGTCGCTTTAAAATTTCGTGCTTCCATTAGTGCACACGCCAAAGCATCCCCCATAGCAAGAGCCGCTGTTGTTGAGGAAGTTGGTGCTAATCCTAACGGACACGCCTCGTGATTTACACCAACATTAAGATGAGTCGTTGCATATTGCGCTAACAACGAATGTGGATTTCCACTCATGCCAATAACAGGTATTTTCTTCTCAATCAAATACGGAAGGAAACGTAACATTTCATCCGTTTGACCCGAATTTGAGATAGCCAATACAACATCATTCCGCTCTATCACACCTAAATCACCATGAAATGCATCTAATGGATTAATAAAAAAACTAGGAGTCCCTGTACTTGACAACGTCGCTGATATTTTTGCCCCAATATGTCCACTTTTTCCGACTCCCGTAACAATCAACTTCCCCTTACTTCCAAGAATGAGTTCTACCGTACGGTCAAATTCATCATCCAGCTGCGGAATTAAATCCAATAAAGCTTGTGCCTCATCCTGCAAACATTTCACTGCTATATCTTTCCACTTACTCATAACACATAACTTCTAAAAGATAATACAAAAACAAATACTCTCTGATTACTCTTCATAGAGTCTATCCAGCAATCCACTCAATTCACTTAAATAAATCATATTCGGACCATCACTTAACGCCAAATCAGGAGTGGGATGCGTCTCAAAAAAATAACCTGTAGCCCCGAAAGCTTTTGCTGCCATCGCCATTGCAGGAACGTACTCCCGATTCCCCCCAGTTTTTCCATCAGCAGCTCCGGGACGTTGCACTGAATGCGTACAATCCATAATAACCCGATCAGCATATTGCTTCATCAGACATATATTACGAAAATCAACGACCAAATCGTTATACCCATAAATATTTCCTCGCTCAGTCAACCATACTTCTCGAGCACCAGACTCCTTACATTTTTCGACAGGATATTTCATATCAACTCCTGACAGAAACTGTGCCTTTTTGATATTGACAATTCTCCCTGTTTTTGCTGCCTCAACCAGCAAATCTGTCTGTCTACACAAAAAAGCAGGTATCTGAATGACATCAACCACCTCCCCAACAGCAGCAACCTGATAACATTCATGAACATCCGTTAACAAAGGAAGACCATATTTTCTTTTTATTTCAGCCAACTGTTGTAGTCCCTTTTCCAAGCCCGGACCACGGAAGGAATGAATGCTTGTTCTATTTGCCTTATCAAAAGATGCCTTAAAATAAATCGTACAATTCAGTTTTTCCCTGATACGAACTAACTCAGTTGCTACTGTCTCCAGTAGTTCTTGCGATTCTATTACACAAGGCCCTGCAATAAATATAGGTTCCATATTTTTTATTTTATCTATTTGCAAAGATAACGTAAAAATATGAGATTTGGCAGAAAATCCGGATTGGATGATACCTCATCTCATAAATACATTCATATCACATAATAGATTATATTAAATCCCTTACCTTCAACAAATAAGCCACACATTCCACACTAATCCTCTTTTCATAACGGAACAAGACTTCCCAAACAGACTTAACATCCGTAAAGCAGTTGCAATTATATAAAAATAAAATTATTTGTTCTATCCTATCCTTTTCCGGCTCATCAAAAATAAATAACGGCAACAATAAATCTGAAATTTTATCCGTCTGATGTTGCCGATATAGCAAAAACAACATATCCATAGCATACGGCCACAAATCAACCCCTTGGGACAAGAGAGACAGAAAGGTTGCTACCCCATCAGCAGCAAGCCCCTGCTTCACACGCGTACACGCAGTCTTAAACACAATTTGTAATCGATCCCGGCTCCCCCTTTCACAAAAGACGCCAGCTTTCATATAATATGATTCAGCTCCAATATAGTCACCACGCCCATATAAAATATCTCCAATTTCTAACAATGCAAGATAATCTCCATTCTCCTGCCTTAAATTTTCAGCAGAGCACTGTTTTTGTTGCAATTTTGATAATTTATATAAGTGCTGGGCACGTGGATTTTCTTGCTTGATCGCCAAGGAATATTCTGAAGCATCTACAGCACTTTGATAATCATGTTTCTTATAATAAATCAATGACTGCAAATTCCAAAGATAATCATCAAACGAATTCATATCCAAAGCCTGCTCAAGATACGTTAAAGCCTCGTCATATTCCGTCATATAGAGACAACACTCTGCTTTTATCTCTAACACTCTCACAAAATCAGGATATGTCTTAGGGATGTCAGTCAAAAGTTTCAAAGCGTACTCCATGTATCCGAAATCCCGAAAAAGAGCGGCAACATCAAATAGGAAATCATAGTAAACCCAATCATCAGAAATAGCCTGTAGTCCGCATACATTATCGTAAGCCAAACTCGGTTGCATCATTCGTAAAAAATGCTCCACAGTAAAAAGAGAACTTTCATACTCAGACAAACAACCATTCGAAGACATCTCATGTGCAACATCCCAACTTCCATTATCTACCTCCCAATGTGCCAACAACAAAAGAACGTCCGGATGATCCGGAAATTTTTTTTCTGCAATTCGTTTATACAACTCAGCCTCAAAATCCCATCCCATGGAACAAGCATAATCTATGAGATCCAACAGATCATTCACATCAATATCTGGTAACTGCACATCATCCAACTGTTTGTTATATAAGTTCATTAGTGCAGCTATTCTTTTCTCCTTATCCTCCATCGCCGTTACAATTGTTACAATAAAACAATATTCCATAAAACGACATAATTCCCCTTGCTTCTAATCATCAAGGGGAATCATGAAAGTTAATTCGCATGAGCCAAAGGGATCATTTCTTTTTAGCCCAAGTATCCTTCAAAGCTACTGTTTTATTAAAGACTAAATGCTCCGGCGTTGAACTTGTGTCATAAGTAAAATATCCAATTCGCTGAAACTGCAGATATCGATTAGTGGTATTTTGAGCTGCATACTTCTCTACATAACACTTCTGCAATACCTTTAATGAATCTGGATTTAATAATTCACGGAAATCACGCTCATCAGCAGAAGGATTTTCCACCATAAATAGTCTATCATAAATGCGGACTTCGGCTTCCAGACAGTCATTGACACTGACCCAATGTAATGTACCTTTCACCTTGCGATTAGCCCCTTCCATTCCACTCTTACTTTGAGGATCATATTCACAATATATTTCCTCAATTTTACCATCTTCAGACTTTTTGAATCCTGTACACTTAACAATATAAGCATTTTTCAAGCGAACTTCTTTTCCGGGCACCATTCGATAAAAATTCTTAGGGGCATCCTCCATGAAATCATCCCGCTCAATCCAAAGTTCCTTGCTAAAGGTGATTTTATGAGTTCCTTCACTCTCATTCTCTGGGTTATTTATCGCATCCATCTCCTCCGAAAGCCCTTCCGGATAATTAGTTATCACCAACTTGACAGGATCCAACACTGCAGACAAACGTAAAGCGCGCATATTCAAATCTTCCCGTGCTGCAGCTTCTAACATAGCAAAATCATTCAGAGCATCGAATTTGGTATAACCAATCATGTCTATAAACTTCCGAATTGATTCTGGTGAATAACCACGGCGACGCAGACCACATATCGTAGGCATGCGAGGATCATCCCAACCGTCAACCAACTTTTCTTCCACCAATGCCAACAATTTGCGCTTACTCATAACCGTATAAGTAAGGTTCAATCTATTAAACTCATATTGACGTGGGCGATTGTCCTCTAAATCTTTTCCATCTTTCAACTCATCTACAAAATAGTCATATAAAGGACGATGTGGTACAAACTCTAATGTACAAATAGAATGAGTTACTCCTTCAAAATAATCACTTTGCCCATGTGCAAAATCATACATAGGATAAACCTTCCATTTAGAACCTGTACGATGATGTTCCTTATTAATAATACGGTATATGATGGGATCTCGGAAATGCATATTCGGGTTTGCCATATCTATCTTAGCACGTAATACCATGGCACCTTCCGGCACTTCACCTCTGTTCATTTTCTCAAATAAAGCAAGGTTCTCTTCAACCGGACGATTACGATATGGACTATCAACGCCCGGCTGAGTCGGTGTACCTTTCATTTGCGCAATTTCCTCACTACTCGATTCATCCACATACGCCTTACCTTCCTTAATCAACTTTATAGCAAAATCCCATAATTGCTGAAAATAATCTGAAGCATGATAAAGTTCACCCCAATCAAACCCCAGCCAATGAATATCATTTTTTATTGCCTCAACGTATTCATTACTTTCCTTAACCGGATTCGTATCATCTAGTCGAAGATTACAAACTCCGCCAAATTTTTCTGCCGCACCAAAATCCATACATATGGCCTTTGCATGGCCTATATGCAAATATCCGTTCGGCTCTGGCGGAAAACGTGTTTGTAAGCGTCCACCATTTTTTCCAGACTTCAAATCATTTTCTATTATTTGCTCAATAAAATTCATCCCCCGTTTTTCTCTTTTTTCCTGATCTGTCTTATTGATTGCCATTTTCGTATAACATTAATTAGCCATTTCCGATATAAACTTAATCCGGACCAATCTGATTTCTTCTTCTGAATAATCATTCCCTAATTCTTCCAAAGCTTCTTCCAAATCATCCGTGTCTGACTCTTTGAAATATAAATAGATGTCATTTACATGCTCCTCATCCATCACATCCTCAATAAAATAATCTATATTCAACTTTGTACCAGAATAAACAATTGCTTCTATCTCATCAAGCAACTCATCAAACTCGATCCCCTTAGCAACTGCGATATCATCCAGAGCAACTTTTCTATCAATACTTTGAATTATGCTAACCTTTATTTTGGATTTATTTGCTACTGTTCGTATTCGCAAATCTTCGGGTCTATCTATCTCATTTTCTTCACAATGCTTCTTAATCAATTTACAGAAAGCTTCTCCATAACGATTTGCCTTTCCTGCACCCACGCCGGGAATATGTTGCAATTCTTCAACGGTTTGTGGATAAATTGTAGCCATTGCTTCAAGTGAAGCATCCTGGAAAATCACATACGGAGGAACATCTAATTCACTACTCATTCTTTTACGCAGATCTTTTAACATCTGATAAAGACATGGATCAACAGCACATGAAGCCCCTCCCTGCATGGGGATTTCCTCCTCCTCATCAAAATCCCGATCTTCAACAATCGTAAACGATTGTGGCTTTTTCAAGAAACTGCGCCCTTTATCTGTTACTTTCAGCACTCCATAATTATCAACATCCTTTTGAAGGTAACCCGCTATAAGAGCCTGATGGATTACAGAAAACCATATTTTTTCATCAATATCCTCACCGACCCCAAAAATCTCAAGGTCTTCATGATGATGAGCATTTATTTCTTCCGTTTCATTTCCGAGAAGTATATCCTTGATATAATCATCCTTGAAGTTTTCCTTTGTCGCAAGGATCGCTTCTATAACATTGCATAAATAAGATTTAGCTTCCACTTTCTTCTTTGGATTTAAGCAGTTATCACAATTTCCACAATTTTCTTCTTCATACTTTTCGCCAAAATAATGCAGCAACAATTTCCGACGACATACAGACGATTCAGCATAAGCCGCTGTTTCCCTTAGCAGTTGCCTACCAATATCTTGTTCTGCGACATGCTTCCCCTCCATAAATTTTTCGAGTTTCTGCAAGTCTTTATACGAATAAAATGCAATACACAAACCTTCGCCCCCATCTCTGCCTGCTCTACCCGTTTCTTGATAATATCCCTCTAAACTCTTAGGAATATCATAATGAATAACAAAACGAACATCAGGTTTATCTATCCCCATTCCAAACGCTATTGTAGCAACAATAACATCAGTTCGTTCCATTATAAAATCATCCTGCGTTTGAGAACGGGTAGCAGGATCCATACCTGCATGGTAAGCTGCAGCCTTTATATTGTTAGTACGAAGGACCTCGGCCAACTCCTCCACTTTTTTGCGACTTAAACAATATATTATGCCGCTCTTCCCTTCGTGTTGACGGATAAATTTAATTATATCTTTCTCTACATTTTGTGTTTTTGGCCTTACCTCATAATACAAATTTGCCCTATTAAATGAACTTCTAAATTCTTTCGCATCCTGAATCCCAAGACTTTTCTTTATATCTATCCGCACCTTATCGGTAGCTGTCGCGGTCAAGGCTATCACAGGCGCTTCTTGAATTTCGTTAATAATTGGTCTTATTTTCCGATATTCCGGACGAAAATCATGCCCCCACTCAGATATACAATGAGCCTCGTCAACCGCATAAAAAGAAATTTTTATAGAACGCAAGAAATCTACATTTTCCTCTTTTGTTAACGACTCCGGTGCAACATATAGCAATTTTGTTTTACCAGAAAGAACATCTTCACGTACCTTCTCTATCGCAGCCTTATTTTGAGATGAATTAATAAAATGTGCCACCCCATCATCCTCATGCATATGCCGAATTGCATCCACCTGATTTTTCATTAGAGCGATCAATGGTGATATAACTATAGCCGTTCCCTCCATCAATAAAGCGGGCAACTGATAGCACATTGATTTTCCACCGCCTGTTGGCATCAGTACAAACACATTTTCACCAGCCAGCAAACTACGAATAATTGCCTCTTGGTTATGCTTGAAACTATCAAAGCCAAAATAACTTTTCAGCGCTTCTTGTAAATCCCGACTATGATTCATAACTGTCACGAACTTTAATCAACCTAGGACGATATGCGGACTTACATCCATTTTCATAACAAAGTTATAAACATCTGCGATATTTTACAAATTTTCTCGGAAAAAGAATTAGGATAGAAATATTTTAAGCATGGGGTAAATTTGCTTTCTCGAATTTTGCTGCTGCATAGTCCTTAGTCACCTGAAACGTTTTCTCTGAACTGGAAGGCAACTCAAACATAGCATCCATCATAATACTCTCAACAATAGAACGCAGTCCTCTCGCTCCCAATTTATATTCGACAGCCTTATCTACAATATAATCCAATGCAGCTACATCAAACGTAAGTTGTACTCCATCCATAGCAAATAATTTTATATATTGCTTAATGATAGAATTCTTAGGCTGCGTCAATATATTTTTCAACGCTTCTCTGTCAAGCGGCTGCAAATAAGTCAGCACCGGCAAACGACCAATGATTTCAGGAATCAAACCAAATGATTTTAAATCTTGCGGTTGTATATACTGCATCAAATTACGTGCATCAACCTTATGAGTATTCCTGACAGAATCAAAGCCGACCACATGTGTATTGAGACGCTGAGCAATTTTCTTCTCGATACCGTCAAACGCCCCTCCACATATAAACAAAATATTTTTCGTGTCTACCTGAATATAATCCTGGTCCGGATGCTTTCTCCCCCCCTTGGGAGGCACATTGACAACAGAACCCTCAAGCAATTTTAGCAATCCTTGTTGTACTCCTTCGCCACTAACATCGCGAGTAATTGACGGATTATCGCTCTTTCTCGCGATTTTATCTATTTCATCAATAAAAACAATACCACGTTCCGCTAATTTCACATTATAATCTGCTACTTGTAAAAGCCGCGAAAGAATACTCTCCACATCTTCCCCAACATAGCCAGCCTCTGTAAAAACTGTCGCATCTACAATCGTAAAAGGAACCTGTAACAAACGAGCAATAGTCCTGGCCAAAAGTGTCTTGCCGGTGCCAGTTGATCCGACCATTATAATATTTGACTTTTCTATTTCGACATCATCTTCAGAAACATTCAATTGAGAAAGTCTCTTGTAATGGTTATATACAGACACTGCAAGATATTGCTTGGCGGCATCTTGCCCAATAATATACTGATCCAGATACTGTTTAATCTCACGAGGTTTGGGAACATCCTTTATATGAATTTCCTCTACTCCATCCTTATGATACTCAGCATGTGTGTCTTCAACTATTTTCGCAGCTTGTATGGCACACATGTCGCAGATATTTCCACTTACACCAGAAATAAGAAAATTTACTTCATCCTCATTTCTTCCACAAAAAGAGCATTTCCTATTATTCTTCATTGGATGTTTTAGTTAATACTTTATCAATCATTCCGTATTCACGGGCCTCTTGTGCAGTCATCCAATAATCCCGATCAGAATCAGCCCACACTTTATCAAAATCCGTATGTGAGTGCTCTGCTATTATTGTATATAACTCTTTTTTCAGTTTCTGAATTTCGCGTGCCGTTATTTCAATATCAGACGCTTGACCTTGAGCTCCGCCCATTGGCTGATGAATCATTACACGACTATGCGGAAGCGCCGATCGTTTCCCCTGTTTCCCTGCTACCAACAATACTGCAGCCATTGATGCCGCCATACCTGTACATATTGTTACCACATCGCTTGATATAAACTGCATAGTATCATATATACCCAAACCAGCATACACAGATCCTCCCGGCGAATTGATATATATCGAGATATCCTTACCCGGATCACAAGAATCCAAATAAAGCAATTGGGCTTGTAACGTATTTGATGTATAATCATCAATAGGAGTTCCCAAAAAAATGATACGATCCATCATTAAACGGGAAAAGACATCCATCTGTGTTACATTCAATGTACGCTCTTCTAATATATATGGATTGAGATATTGCGTTTGGGCACTTATCACATCGTCTAATACCATCGAATTTAGGCCCAAATGCTTCGTTGCAAATTTTTTAAAATCATTCATCTATTGACTAATGTTTTAATTAATTATAAAACACAGATAACAAGATTGCAAAGACTTACGTCTTAGATTTACGATAAGGACATTCCTATTCGTATCATCTCAACCTATGTTATCTGTGTCAGGAACTATTTGTGTGTCACGCTCAAGTGAGAATAACTTGATATATGACTCAACTAGTTCGACAATTTAGAAAATTCCTCCAACGAGATACTTTTGTTCTCTAGCGACACGACATTCTTCAAGGCCGAAGTCAATTTGCTGTCAATGCTATGATCAATCAAATTATTAACATGCTCTTTCTTTTTCAACATTTCCGTAGCATACTGTTCCAGATATTCTGTCGGAATATCAGTCATACCATACTGCGCAAACTGAGTACGTGCCATTTCCATTGCAGCCGCCTTTAGATCTGCATCGTTTACAGTAATATTATTCTCTTTAACAAGCTGTTCTCTAATGAGATGCCACTTCAAATCCTGAAGACTCTTATCAAAATTTTCTTCAATAAACGAATCGGCCTTATCCGGATTATTAGCTTTTGCTATTTTTTTCAGAAGTTCTACTGGAAATTCCAATACACCAACTTTAGTGTCCATATATGCACGTACATCCATCAAGAAACGATAATCGCTTTCGATATTGTACAATCCCTTCAAATTATCTTTAATCTTATTACGGAATTCCACTTCATTGTTTACAACTCCTGCACCAAATACCTGATCAAACAAATTTTGGTCTACCTCCGCAGGAACAAATCGACTTATTTCATCAATTTGAAATGAAAAATCCCCCACATAATCACCAATCTCTTCTTTCTTTTTCTTCAACAATGCGGCCAACTCGACTTCATTACCAGAATAGGCCTTAGAGGGATTAAATACAATTACTTCATTTTTTTTAGCTGCAGAAAATTTTCCCTTTTCTTCGTCATCCTTAAAATATGTAGGCATTAAAGAAGCTTGCTCAAGAATAAGTCCACCTTCTTTTGGCTGTCCATTTTCATCCAATTCAGCGAGTACTCCACGAATAATATCACGATCAGCATACTCATCCACGATTTCTGGATGACCTGCACGCTGCGCCATCTGACGAACTTGTTCATCTATCTGCTCATCTGTAATGTCGATATCGTAATACGCAATCTTGTCCTCCGACGTTAATGCCGCCTTAAATTCAGGGGCTAAAGCTATATCAAAGATGAACTCAAATTCCGACTGATTTTCAATATCCTGCGGCTTCTGCTTGTCGCTTGCGAGAGGCTCGCCCAACATATTTATATTATTTTCTTTTATATAAGAAAATAATTTTTCTCCTAATAGTTTATTAACCTCATCTGCCTTTACCTGCGAACCATACATTTTGTTAAGAAGAGAGACAGGCACCTTACCAGGACGAAATCCGGGAATCTGAGCTTTATGGCTCATTTTCTTTAGCGCCTTGGCCACGCTTTCCTCATAATCAGCTTTTACCATATTTACGGTAATTTCCGCACTGACATTACCTACTTTTTCTAATGAAATATTCATACAGGAATTGTTTATTTTTAATTATTAATATGAGTATCGAATTCTGAATTTGCAAAATTATAATATTTATATGAGTTATGCAAATTTGGCAAAATTAAATTATCTACTCGATTATCTTCTATCATTCTTTATACCATCTAATTTCCACTCATATAAAACGATCTCACGCAAACATCTCTTCACAACGTAAATATTCCAGACTAGGCCCCTTCCTCGACTTCAATCATGCGTAAGAATTCCTCTTCATTCATCATCTGTATATTTAAGGCAACAGCCTTTTCTAGTTTTGACGGCCCCATATTCTCTCCGCATAAAATAAATGAGGTTTTCTTCGAAATACTTCCTACACATTTTCCCCCATTTTGTTCTATTATATTCTTATAAGCTTCCCGCGTGTGATGAATGAATGTCCCGCTTATTACAACACTTTTTCCTTGTAATTTTTCCGATACTTGCTTCTCATCCGGCATTTCCATTTTTATCCCCGCCTCGCGAAGACGTTCTATGAGTTTCAAATTAGCTTCACATGCAAAATAGTCTATGATACTTTGTGCAATTGCCGGCCCGACACCATCAATTTGCAACAACTCATCAAGCCCCATTTTCTGCAACGTATACATATTCCTACAAACACGTGCAATCTGTTTTGCTACAACTTTTCCCACGAATCTAATACCCAAGGCAAACAACACACGCTCAAAAGACACCTCTTTACTCTTCTGAATTGCATCAATGATTTTTCGTGCGGACTTTTCTCGGCTTCTGTCCGCACCACTTAACTGAACAAGTGTCAATTGATAAAGATCTGCTACATCGCGAATAAGTTTTCTTTTGAAATACTCATCTACTGTTTCCGGGCCTAAATTATCTATATTCATGGCATCACGGCTGATAAAATGCTCTATTTTCCCCTTCAACTGAGGCGGACAATCCATATCATTAGGGCAATAATATGCAGCTTCTCCCTCATTACGGACTAACACCGCACCACATTCAGGGCATATATGAGCAAACTTCACCAAACTACCCAGACCCGAAGATCGCTTCTCCTTTGCCACACCAACAATCTGAGGAATAATTTCACCAGCCTTTTCCACATATACGTAATCTCCAATGTGTAAATCCAACTTTTTGATGGTATCTTCATTATGCAATGATGCACGCTTTACCATCGTACCAGCCAAGAGAACAGGTTCCATGTTGGCAACTGGTGTCACTGCACCTGTACGTCCGACCTGATAGCTAACTTCTAACAGACGAGTACATGCTCTTTCTGGCTGGAATTTATAGGCTATCGCCCACCTGGGGCTTTTGGCTGTAAATCCTAACTGCTTTTGCTGCATCAAATTATCAACTTTCAAGACAATTCCATCAGTTGCAACAGGTAAGGACTTTCGTTTTTCATCCCAATAATCAATAAAAGCATATATCTCTTCCAAGCTATGGGCAACACACATAGCGTCGCTGACCTTAAATCCCCATTGAGCCACCTTTTGCATATTCATGAAATGGCTATCCTGGGATATATTATCTCCTAACAGGTAATAAAAATATGCATCAAGATTTCGCTTTGCCACGACCGAAGAGTTTTTACTTTTCAATGTGCCTGCAGCCGCATTTCTAGGATTGGCAAACAAAGTGTCCTCCATTGCCTCGCGTTCACGGTTCAAAGCATCGAAACTATTCCAGGGCATTACCACCTCACCGCGAATCTCGAATAGTGGAGGGTAATCCAACTCTTCAGCTAGACGAATAGGAATGGAACGGATTGTACGTATATTTGCGGTAACATCATCCCCTACTTCTCCGTCACCTCGTGTCACAGCATATTTCAACGCTCCATTTTCATAAGTCAATGAAATACCTAATCCATCAAATTTAAGTTCACAGCAAATTTCAAAAGGTTGGTTGCCCAAAATATCCTGTACACGCCCATAGAAATTTTTCACATCATCGCGGTTATAAGTATTTCCTAAGGACAACATTGGATACTTATGCTTGATTTGCTGAAACTCATTCGACAAGTCACTCCCAACGCGCCTCGTTGGAGAATTCTCATCCGCCATGTCGGGATGAGCGTCCTCCAATTTTTTCAATTCCTCCAAAAGTGAATCGAACTCCTGATCTGATATCTCCGGAGAATTCTTTATATAATAATTATAATTGTGCCGATGAAGCAATTCACGCAAATACAAGATTCTTTCACGCTCATTCATAACTGCAGTACGAAAAAACACTAAAAAAATAATATCCGACCATCAAAAACCCAACATAACATACATATCTTTATCGGATTAGCAGTAAATCCCCAACAGCCGGAACATAATCGGGAGCAAGAAAATTAATTTTATACAAAGTTTTCATTCTCACACCATATTTTTGGGATATACTATACACGGATTCTCCGACCTGAATTTTATGGAAATACCCTTTCCAGGCTTTATCTGCTTTTGACTTCTTTTTCCCTAAATAAACAACATCCCCGGCAGAAAGAATGTAATCTTTTCCGACCTCATTATATGACCTGAGTTTCCTCACTGACTTATCTACGATTTTAGACAAAGATTCAAAAGTATCTCCTTCATTCGCCACTATATAATAAGTACCATTGCACATATGTACGGGATGATTCGCGAAGGGGTCATTGTCAGAACTAGGCCGATTTCGGTATTTTTTACTATCATATTGTGTCAGATTATACCTGTCAATCAAATCTACAAGCAAATAGCCATATTTGGGATTTGTCGCATAACCAGCTTTTTTCAATCCATGCGCCCACCCCCGATAATCATTAATAGAAAGTTGAAACAATTTGGAATAGCGCGGATTTTCATACAAGAACTTGGAGTGATCCTCATAAGAATCTTTTGCGGATTTATATACCCGAAACTTTTCATTCGGTCGATCATCATCACAAAGCATATAGCGTCCCCTCCAGGAACCGCTCACCTTTATCCCAAAATGATTATTCCCTTTGACAGCCAATACACTTCTCCCCGCGTTACTTTCCAATAGACCTTGAGCAAGCGTAATACTTGCGGGTATACCATATCGCTTCATCTGGTGAATTGCCTCACCTTTATATTTATCAATGTATGCGTTAAAAGCTGAAGTTTGCGCAGATATATGCAAAACAGCCAACAAGAAGCATAAAATAAACAATCGCAAACGCATGTCGAATTAGTTTTACTGATTCGTTTCTTTTATTTTTTTGAACAGATCGGATGCAAAAATAAAACTATTAAGTTTTTCGTTATCAGACTCCATAACGACATCCTTAGTTCCCTCCCACTCTTTTAACCCATCGCATATATATATAATTTTCTCACCAATCCCCATCACGGAATTCATATCATGCGTATTTATTATGGTTGTAATATTAAATTCGTGTGTTATGCTATGTATTAACTCATCTATCACCAACGAGGTCTTCGGGTCCAACCCGGAATTGGGCTCATCGCAGAACAGATAGCGAGGATTCAAAACAATAGCCCTCGCTATTGCCGCTCTTTTTTGCATACCACCAGATATTTCGCCAGGAAATTTGTTTGCTGCATCTAAAAGATTCACTCTGTCCAAACAATACTCAGCTCTTTTTTTCCGATTTAAGTAATTTTCCGTTGAAAACATATCCAAAGGAAACATCACATTTTCGAGAACGGTCATTGAATCAAATAATGCCGCACTCTGGAAAATCATACCCATTTCACGTCGAAGTAATGTACGCTCCCGTTTACTCATGCTTACAAAACTGCGATCATCATATATTACATCTCCTTGGGTTGGCACAAACAATCCCACAATACATTTTACCAGCACAGTCTTACCAGATCCCGACTGTCCTATAATCAGATTTGTTTTACCGTTTTCAAATACTGTCGAGATACCTTTTAATACTTCTTTATCTTCAAAACTTTTTTTTAAATCTCTAATTTCTATCATGACAGCAATTGCGTTAAGAATATATCCGAGAACAATATAAGCACACTACTAGTAACCACCGAATCTGTGGATGCCTTTCCCACTTCATTAGATCCTCCCTCTACAGAATAACCAAAATATGCCGGCACACTTGAGATGATAAACGCGAAAAAAACTGATTTGATAACTCCCATCCAAAAGAACCACTGTTTGAATTCATGCTGCATTCCAGAAGTTAAATCAGACGGTGTTATGATATGTCCGACATAAGCCGTTGCATAAGCTCCTATCACTCCTGAAACAGTACTGAAAATAACCAGAATAGGAATCATCGTTATCAAGCCCAAAATTTTGGGAAGGATAAGATAGCTGGCAGAATTTACTCCCATAATCTCCAATGCATCAACTTGTTGAGTTACTTTTTGTGTACCGATTTCTGAAGCTATATTCGAACCGACCTTTCCAGCTAAAATCAAGCACATTATACTCGAACTGAACTCCAAAAGCATAATTTCGCGCGTCACATAGCCTGACACCCAAAGCGGCATCCACGCACTTTGTACATTCAATTTTATTTGAATGCAAATAACCGCTCCAATAAAAAAAGATATCAGCAACACTATTCCGATAGAATCAACACCCAATTGACACATCTCGCGAAAATATTGCTTCAAAAACATTCTCATCCGTTCGGGGCGTGAAAACGTTCTTCCCATCAACTGTAAATACTGCCCCAAAGAATGCAGCCATCTTAATATAAGCATACTTTATCTATTATTATTAATAGGAGCAAAGTTACAACTTTTTCCAAGAAAGCAAAAAAGATTCTATCAAGTATGGATAAATCAGAAAATCTTAACACAATTAAGGAGTTTACATTGACTACGTCTATTATAAATAATACAATTTACTTCATTACCACATACTCAAAATTCAGAATATCAAAAGATTCTTATATATCACATCTAGCTATTGCTAACGTGAGTTCGGTATAATTATTAATCCCCAGCAGTCATTGTATGCTATTGCCGCATCACGGCTTTCACAATCCTACTGACAGAAAATCCTAAAGTACTGATAGAAATTTCTGTCAGTACTTTAGTTTTTACGAAAGTACTGGTGCGCTATACCCAACTTACACCTTCCACTCCCTCGGAATAAATACAACCCTAACAATCCACACAAAAATTGCACAAAGTCGGTATACCTTTAACTTAATTTTTATAACTTTGCAGTGCATTTGTAATATTGGAGTTGTATGAAACTTATCTTATTGACCACTGCCAACTTCTTTGTTGAAGAACATCAGATTTTGACGGCGCTCTTCGAGGAGGGTTTAGATATCCTCCATTTAAGGAAGCCCAATACAGAACCCGTGTATTCAGAACGGTTACTCCAACTCTTACCTAGTTGCTTCAGGAAACAGATTGTTGTTCATGACCATTTTTATCTGAAAAACGAATATAACCTTAAGGGTATTCACCTCAATCAGCGAAATGCGGATATACCCCAAAACTATAAAGGACACATAAGTTGTTCATGTCATTCCGCAGAAGAAGTCGCTAATTTTAAGAAAAAATGTGATTATGTTTTCTTCTCTCCTATTTTTGATAGTATTTCAAAAGGAGGTTATCAAGCTAAATTTACTGCGACAGAATTAAAAGATTTTAGTAAGAGAAAAATCATCGATAAAAATGTTATGGCCTTAGGAGGAGTTGACCTGGAGAACATCCCCTTCCTCAAAGAGTTAAATTTCGGTGGTATTGTTCTGATGGGAGCTATTTGGAACAAATTCAATATTCACCAGACATCTGATTTTAAAGAACTTATTACTCATTTCAGAAAAATCAGAAAAATAACAAGTTAATTTGTACACTAAAAACAATAAAAATGGACAGCAATTCATTTCTTGTATTTTCCGGCACGAACTCACGATACATCGCCGAAAAAGTATGTACCGCTCTTAATTGTGCCCTTGGTAATCTCGTAGTAACCAAATTTGCCGACGGCGAATTTGAAGTAAGCTATGAAGAAAGTATACGTGGGCGTGACGTATTTTTGGTACAATCAACTTTTCCAAATTCCGATAATTTAATGGAATTGCTATTAATGATTGATGCAGCAAAAAGAGCGTCTGCGCGCAGTATTTGTGCCGTAATTCCATATTTTGGATGGGCCCGTCAAGACAGAAAAAGCAAGCCGCGCGTATCCATCGGTGCAAAACTCGTAGCTGATCTTCTTAGTGTAGCTGGCATTGATCGCCTCATGACTATGGATCTTCACGCTGATCAAGAACAAGGATTTTTCGACGTACCAGTTGATCATCTATACGCATCTACAGTAATGCTGCCTTACGTCAAATCGCTCAATCTGAGTAATTTATGTATTGCCACTCCTGACGTCGGTGGTTCAAAGCGTGCCGCTTCCTATGCCAAATACTTGAATTGCCCCATGGTACTCTGCAACAAGAGCCGTGAAAAAGCCAACGAAGTAGCCAGTATGCAGATTATCGGTGATGTAAAGGGTAAGGATGTTGTATTAGTTGATGATATTGTTGATACAGCAGGAACTATCTGTGCCGCAGCCAACTTAATTATGGAAAACGGAGCCAATAGTGTGCGCGCCATCGCTAGTCACTGTATCATGTCCGGACCTGCCGATGACCGTGTGTCAGCATCTGCATTAAAAGAGATTGTGTTTACAGATAGCATACCTTATCATGGTAAATGCGATAAGGTAAAGCAAATTTCCGTATCTGGGATGTTAGCAGAAACCATCCGCAGGGTAATGGACAATGAAAGTATTTCATCACAATACCTCATCTGATATATTATTTTCATTAGAGAAATATTTTATAAGAGGTATCTCAATCAAATTGGGATACCTCTTTTTCATGACATCAATAATTCATAATGAGGATACACAAAATTCCTTTATGGCTAAATACGAGAAATGGCATATGAGACTATCGTAAACGACTATCTACACATGCCACCTCTTTTCGAAAAGTATTTATGCAATATACTAATAGTTAACTACAGATTTTAATATACATATTAGTAGTTCTGCGCCAACAACTGGAAATAACTTTGTGGATGATCACATACAGGACAAACCTCTGGAGCCTTCTTGCCGACAACAATATGTCCACAATTTGAGCACTGCCAGATGCATTCACCATCACGAGAAAAAACGACCTTATCTTCTATGTTTTTAAGTAGTTTACGATAGCGCTCTTCGTGTTCTTTCTCAATTTTCGCAACCATATCAAATTTTGCTGCGATTTCAGTAAATCCTTCTTCTCGAGCAACAGCCGCAAATCCGGCATACATATCAGTCCACTCATAATTCTCACCATTGGCAGCATCCTGTAAATTTACTTCCGTACAGGGCACACCTCCACCATGAAGCAACTTAAACCAAATTTTTGCATGCTCTTTTTCATTATGTGCAGTTTCTTCAAATATTGATGCAATCTGAACATAACCATCTTTCTTGGCCTTCGATGCATAATATTGATACTTAGTATGTGCCTGAGATTCTCCTGCGAAAGCTGCAACTAAATTCTTCTCTGTTTGAGTTCCTTTTAAATCTTTCATGTCTTTGTATTTTAACAGTGTGACTAGATGTGCAAAGATATATCTTTTTTCTTTTCGCACAACTTTTACTACGCAAATATACTTGAATAAATGTAAAAGAAATTGCAAATCACACTGCCTGTTGAATCTATCTTTCCAACAAAGGTTTGTATTTATTGAGATCTGCTACACATCGATATGCCGGACGAATTATTCTACGTCCCTCAAAACATAGTTCTTCATTTCGATGAGCACACCAACCAACGATTCTTGCCATTGCAAAAAGCGGTGTATAGATTTCCATGGGAAGACCTATCATATCATAAACAAAACCAGAATAAAAATCTACATTTGCACACAACATTTTCCCGTCCCCTTTTAGTGCATACACCTCCTCTATAGCGAGCCGTTCCAATCTTTCCATAAATTCAAATTCCTTTACTCTGTTCTTCTCCACAGCCAAATCCTTCGCCATTTCCTTCAATAACACAGCTCGAGGATCTGATAGTGTATAAACAGCATGCCCAATGCCATAAACCAGACCGGAACGATCATATAATTCCTTATTAAGCAATCGGCGAACATTCAATCTTATCTCTTCTTCATTACACCAATCAGAGATATTATCTTTCAACACTTGAAGCATTTCGGTTACCTTGATATTGGCTCCACCATGTTTGGGTCCCTTCAAGGAACCTATGCCTGCGGCGATGGAAGAATAAGTGTCTGTCCCTGTAGAGGATGTTACTCGAACAGTAAATGTAGAATTATTACCTCCTCCATGCTCTGCATGCAATACTAACAATAAATCCAAAGTTCTTGCCTCTAAATTTGTGTAGTGCGGCCCTTTAAGCATATACAGAAAATTTTCTGCGATAGAAAGATGCTCCTGCGAATGCCGAATATGCAATGATCTATTTTGTGTCTTATGCCGCAACATATTATATGCATAGGCAATGATAGGCGGGAATTTCGAAATAAGTTCTATGCTTTGACGAACGAGATTATCACGCGACGTATCATCAGGTGTTTCATCGTATGTGTAAAGTTCAAGCACACTTCGTGACAAAATGTTCATTATATTCCACCCTTCTAACTCGATAATATTCAAAATCGTTTTAGGCTGCAAAGGCATATAGGTTGTAATTAATCCTCGGAATGCCTCCAATTCCTCGGCATCTGGCAGTCTACCAGACAAAAGCAAATATGCGATTTCCTCAAATCCAAAACGTTTTTCATTCATGATACCATGAGCCAAATCACGAATTTCATATCCCCTATAGTACAACTGGCCATCAACAGGTTTGAGGCCAGTCGGCGTACATTCATACCCTACAACGTTTCCTATATTAGTCAGTCCCACAAGAACTCCTGTTCCGTCTTCGTTGCGCAAGCCACGCTTAACATCCATTTTTTTAAACAAGTCTGCATCAATACGAATACAGCTTTTCATTTCATCTGAAACTTTATATACCAGAAATTCTTTTTTGAGTGTCATTGTTATATATGCTATTATGTAAAAAATTATTCTCCCTATCAACGAGAGCAAATATTTGACAAATACTCCGAAAATTCATGAGTCCCCAAAACCGTTCCATTTTCCATAAAACGCGCTAAATCCTCTGTCGCTTTTCTTTCAGAAAACGAAATCTCCAATGCTTCCAGAATAATCTTTGCAGCTTCATCCCAACCAATATATTCAAGCATCATAACCCCAGACAAAATCAGTGAACATGGATTAACAATATTCTTCCCGGCGATGTCAGGAGCTGTACCATGTGTCGCTTCAAAAATGGCATCCCCAGTACAATAATTTATATTAGCTCCGGGAGAAATACCTATTCCACCCACCTGCGCTGCCAACATATCTGAAATATAATCTCCATTCAAGTTTAATGTAGCAATAACAGAATATTTCTGAGGCTGCAAAAGTGCATTTTGCAAGAAGGCATCCGCGATGCAATCATTAACCACCAATTTTCCACTACGAAGAGCATCCCCGAATTCCTTCTCGATTACCTCATATCCCCAGCGTTTGAAACCACCTTCAGTAAACTTCATGATATTGCCTTTATGTACTAAGGTTACAGAAGGTAACCCATGTAAAAGCGCATACTCACATGCTGCACGCACCAAACGTTCCGTACCTTCACGTGAAACTGGTTTTACGCCAAAGGAGGAAGTTTGTGGAAACCGAACACTGCTGACTTTCATTTCTGAGGTCAAGAAATCATAAAATTTTCTGGCTTCAGGAGTACCTGCACTCCACTCTATTCCTGCATAAATATCTTCTGTATTCTCCCGAAAAATGACCATATCTACATTTTCCGGATGTCTTACTGGTGAAACTATACCCTTAAACCAGCGAACTGGGCGTTGGCAAACATACAAGTCCAATTCTTGACGCAACAATACATTAAGTGAACGGATTCCACCGCCCACAGGGGTAGATAACGGCCCTTTGATACCTAAATGGTAATATTTAAATGCCTCCATTGTTGCATCCGGAAGATATGAACCAGTCTTTTCATATGCTGTTTGTCCGGCTAAACACTCTAACCATTCAATCCTTCTTTCCCCTCCATATGCTTTGCAAACAGACGCATCCACCACCTTCTGCATTGCAGGCATGATCTCTGGACCGACGCCATCACCTGCAACATAAGGAACCGTCAGAATATTGGGAACTATCAACTTTCCTAACTCAGAAACCGCCAACTTGCTCATTTCATTTTTATTTTTAATACGACATTACATAACCTTTCATATACTGTGTTTCTACCGCCATAGCAATGATACACCAACGATATATACCTGTTCACGCTTTCACGTTCAATGCTGCACCGGCTCTAAACCATTCTATTTGCACTTCATTATATGAATGTAATGCAGATAAGACATCTTCTGTTCCATCTAAATGATGCAAGACAACTTGAATTTTACTGTTTACAGCCATATTCTTTAATCCCAAGACATCTGCAGAATCTCCTTGCCTGATTTTCCCATAATCTGAAGGATTTTCAAACGTCAAAGCCAATACACCCTGTTTCTTCAAATTCGTCTCATGTATGCGAGCAAAACTTTTTGCCAAGACAAATTTAACCCCCAAATAACGGGGTTCCATCGCCGCATGTTCACGACTGGAGCCTTCACCATAATTTTCTTCAGCCACAATAAAACTTCCTCCTTTCTCAGCCTGATAGGCCTGCGCAACACTCGACACACTGTCATTCTGCCCAGTTAGCTCATTACGAACAACGTTACACTGCTCATTAAAGGCATTCACCGCTCCCATCAATAAGTTTCGAGAAATATTAGCAAGGTGCCCTCTATATTTAAGCCAAGGACCTGCCATGGAAATATGGTCGGTTGTGCATTTCCCTTTAACCTTAATCAACAAAGGCACATCCATCCAATCTGTACCCGACCAGGCAGGAAACTTATTAAGCCGCTGCAAGCGCTGACTATCTGGAGAAATCTTAACTTCTGAATCCGGGTGAGCCTCAGAACTAACTCTATTCAACTCTTGCACAAATCCCATAGGAGGTAAATCCTCACCTGTCGGTGCAGGTATACATTTGCACGGATTGCTGGATAAGAATCCAGTAAAAGCATATCCCACAGCAACTTCTGGCGAGGCGATGAACGCATATGTATTAGGATTTCCATCGGCTCGTTTCGCGAAATTTCGATTAAAGGTTGTCACTATTGTGTTAGAACGTGATGAATCATCCAACTTACGTTTCCATTGTCCGATGCAAGGACCACAAGCATTGGCCATGACAACTCCGCCCACTTTTTCAAAGATATCAAGAATACCTTCTTGCTCCACAGTACGATATATTTTTTCCGAACCAGGATTTATCAACAACTGCGATTTTATCTTCATTCCTGCGGCCAAAGCTTTTTCTACCACATTCGCTGCTTTTCTCAAATCTTCATAAGACGAATTTGTACATGAACCAATAAGCACAGCTTCTACGCGGTCCGGGTACCCGTTAGCTTTAACCCTTTCGGCCATATCTTCCACTGGACATGCAGCATCTGGAGTAAACGGCCCGTTGATATGAGGCTTCAACTCCGACAGATTTATTTCAATAACTTTATCATAATATGCTTCGGGATTCAAATATACGGCTTCATCAGCACACAGTTCAGAAGAAAAACGATTAGCCAGCAAAGCAACATCATTTCTTCCTGTTGCAATAAGATATTCTGCCATTTTTTCGTCATAGGGAAAAACGGATGTCGTTGCACCAGCCTCCGCCCCCATATTACAAATTGTAGCCTTCCCGGTACAAGAAAGTTTTCTAGTTCCTTCCCCCAAATACTCCAACACAGAATTTGTCGCTCCTTTAACTGTCAAAATACCAAGTATCTTCAGTATCACATCCTTGGGAGACACCCAAGGCGACAATTCTCCGGACAATTTCACTCCTATAATACGTGGCATTCTTAGCTCCCAAGCCTGTCCGGTCAATACATCTACGGCATCAGCACCTCCTACACCAATCGCCAACATGCCTAGTCCTCCCGCATTGGGCGTATGAGAATCCGTACCTATCATTAATCCACCAGGAAATGCATAATTCTCCAGCACTATCTGATGAATAATTCCAGACCCGGGGCCCCAAAAACTTATGCCATATTTATATGCCGCAGACTGTAAGAAATCATAAACTTCCTCATTAGCTGTATGCGCCGTTTCCAAATCTACAAGTCGCCCTTCTGATGCCTGCACCAAATGATCACAATGTATGCTGGCTGGTACAGCGACGCATGTACGGTCCGAGTTCATAAATTGAAGTAGCGCCATTTGTGCCGTAGCATCTTGCATAGCAACTCGGTCTGGGCTAAAATAAGTATAATCAACACCTCTTCGTAGTTCATTCCCCGACATTTTACCATACATATGGGTATACAAAATCTTCTCAGTCAATGTTAATGGATGCCCTACTTCTTTACGCGCCTTGTCTACATTACAGGAATAAGAATTATAAAACTTCTCTATCAAATTAAAATCGTAAATATTTTTCATACGTACCTAAATATTTATAACATCCGTGCACTCAGCTAGATTTCAATTGAGCACTAATGCTGACAACAATCACATTGACTCACTGAGAACAACACTAGGTAATTATACTTTTCGCTCCTCTGTGCGCAGGTAATATAAATCTACACAACTTCCTTGACATCTTCAAATAAGCATTACACTCATATTGTTCAGTGCTTTCAAAGTTATAAAAAAATCAGCATAAAACAAACTTTCTGCTGAATAAATAAGAAATATTCTATCAACCTGAAACATTTTTATATTCAACAGGCAGGCACAAGTTGAATAATAACAAAATCATACTGGACACCGACATATCCGCCGGCTTCACCATTATCCCGGCCAACGGCCGACACCATCTGGCGAAACAGTAACAACACTCCCATTCCGAAAAACAAAGTCGGAACAAAGCCAGGAAAACGGACGGTCCTCCGCCGGAGGGCCGACCGCCTGCTCCGGCACAAAGACACAAAAAAAGGAGGGTTTCCGAAGTCCGACTTCAGAAACCCTCCAATCTGTAAAATGGCGG
>PPYF01171753.1_pt1 | contig 52301 bp, 54 predicted proteins | sample 1559871 | NCBI WGS metagenome assembly PPYF01 (sample SAMN08240021, study PRJNA423297) | Human gut metagenome, whole genome shotgun sequencing project.
GAAAAGGGGTAACCGTTCAGCTGGCTGAACAGTTACAAAAAGGGGGTCATTGGGATGGGATTTTTTAAATATTTTAAAGAGGAGTTTCAGGTGATTCAGGAGAGGGATCCGGCGATTCATTCGCCGTTGGAGGTCTTGCTGTATCCGTCGTTTCGTGTTATGCTCAAGTACAGGCGGGCGCATAAGCTGTATCTGAAAAAACATTATTTTCTGGCGCGCTGGATTTCTCAGAGGGCGGCGCGTAAAACGGGGATCGAGATTCATCCCGGGGCTGTGATCGGTAAAGGGCTTTTTATTGACCATGGTGCAGGGGTGATCATTGGAGAGACCGCGGTCATCGGGGATAATGTGACGTTGTATCAAGGGGTGACGCTTGGCGGTACCGGTAAGGAGACGGGAAAGAGACATCCCACGCTGTGTGACAATGTGATGGTCAGTGCCGGAGCTAAAATCCTGGGTTCGTTTACCATTGGAGAAAATTCCAAGATCGGAGCGGGCTCTGTTGTGCTGCGGGAGGTTCCGCCGAACTGTACGGTGGTCGGTGTTCCGGGGCGGATTGTCAAGAGAAATGATGTGCGTGTCACCTGGAATACCATGGATCAGATTCATCTGCCGGATCCGGTGTTTGATGATATAGAAACTCTGAAGCATGAGAATACGGAACTGACGAACCGTGTCCTGGAGCTGGAGAGGGAACTGAAGTTTATGAAAAAGGAGAACAAAGATGAAGTTTTATAATACGCTGACGAAGAAAAAGGAAGAATTTATTCCGCTGGAGGAAGGAAAGGTAAAAATGTATGTCTGTGGGCCGACGGTCTACAACTTTATTCATATTGGCAATGCGCGTCCGATGATCGTTTTTGATACGGCGCGCCGTTATATGGAATACAAGGGGTATGAGGTAAATTACGTTTCCAACTTTACGGATGTGGACGACAAGATCATTGCCAAATCCATTGAGGAGGGCGTGAGCGCCCAGGAAATCTCTTCCCGTTATATTGAAGAGTGCAAGAAGGATATGGAAGCGATGAATGTGCGTCCGGCAACCACACATCCTCTGGCGACTCAGGAGATTCCGGGCATGATCGAGATGATCTCCACTCTGGTGGAGAAGGGGTATGCCTATGACGTAAATGGCACGGTATATTTCCGCACCAGAAAATTTGACGAGTATGGAAAGCTTTCCCATAAGAACCTGGATGATCTGCGTTCCGGCGGCCGTTCGCTTCTGGTTTCCGGCGAGGACCAGAAAGAAGATCCGCTGGATTTCGTGTTGTGGAAACCGAAGAAAGAGGGAGAGCCGTTCTGGGTTTCTCCGTGGGGAGAAGGCCGTCCGGGATGGCATATTGAGTGTTCCGAGATGTCCAAAAAATATCTGGGTGAAGAGATTGATATCCATGCCGGCGGCGAGGATCTGATCTTCCCGCATCATGAAAATGAGATCGCGCAGAGTGAGTGCTGCAATGGAAAGCCGTTTGCCCGTTACTGGCTGCACAACGCGTTTCTGAATATTGATAACCGCAAAATGTCCAAATCTCTGGGGAATTTCTTTACCGTCCGTGAGATTGGGGAGAAATATGATCTTCAGGTGCTCCGTTTCTTCATGCTGAGCGCTCATTACAGAAGTCCGCTGAACTTCAGCGCGGATATTATGGAAGCGTCCAAGAATGCTTATGAAAGAATCGTGACGGCTGTGGATCGTCTGAAAGAGTTTGCTTCCGCTGCGAAGACAGAAGCTCTCACAGAAGAAGAAACCGGAAAGCTGAAAGAGATGGAGCAGTTCCGCGCAAAATATGAGGAGGCAATGGACGACGACCTGAATACTTCCGACGCGCTGGCGGCTGTCTTTGAGCTGGTGAAGTTCGCCAATACAGAGGTTACGGAAGCTTCTTCCCGTGCGTTTGCTGAACGGGTGAAGGATGAGATCAAGGAACTCTGCGATATCCAGGGACTGATCGTGGACCGGAAGAAAGAATCTCTGGATGAAGAGATTGAGGCGATGATCGCTGAGCGGCAGGCGGCGAGAAAGGCAAGGGATTTCGCCAGGGCGGATGCGATCCGTGATGAGCTGCTGGCAAAAGGAATCGTGCTGGAAGATACCAGAGAAGGTGTGAAATGGAAGAGAGCATAAAGAAGACAGAAGCGTTGGAGAATGCGCCGCAGAAATATCTGGCGGAGAAATTTCATCTGCCGGTTCATGATCTGAAAGAGTATTCCCCGCTGACCCTGGCTTATATCGGAGATGCGGCGTATGAGATGGTGGTGCGGACGGTGTTGGTCCGCAGAGCCAATCAGCAGGTGAATAAGCTGCACAAAATGGCTGCGTCTCTGGTATCGGCGGAGCATCAGTCGAAAATGGTGACGGTGCTGGAAGAAGTGTTCACACCGGAAGAGCAGCAGGTCTATAAGCGGGGACGCAACGCGAAAGCGGCGACAAAGGCAAAAAATGCATCGATCACAGATTACCGGAGAGCCACAGGGCTGGAAGCTGTGATGGGGTATCTGTATCTGAAAGGCGACTATGACCGGATCGTGGATCTGGTGGAAATGGCTTTGGAAAAAGCCTGACTGATAAAGAATGAGGATGGAACAGAAAAATGGGTAAAAAGAAGGAAACAGAGGGCGGACTGATTGAAGGACGGAATGCGGTGCTGGAGGCATTTCGTTCCGGGAAGAGTGTGGATAAGCTGTATGTTCTGACAGGCAGCCAGGACGGACCGGTACATACGATCCTGAGAGAGGCAAAGAAGCATGACACGATCATCAACTATGTATCCAAGGAACGTCTGGACGGAATGTCACAGACCGGACGTCACCAGGGCGTGATCGCACAGGCAGCTTCTTATAGTTATGCTACCGTGGAAGACATTCTGAAACGGGCGGAGGAAAAGCAGGAACCGCCGTTTCTGATCCTGCTGGACGGCATTGAGGATCCCCACAATCTTGGCGCGATCCTGCGTACCGCCAATATTGCGGGCGCTCATGGCGTGATCATTCCGAAACACCGTGCGGTAGGACTGACTGCGACTGTGGCGAAAACTTCCGCAGGCGCGATCAATTATACGCCGGTAGCGAAGGTGACGAATATGGCGCAGACCATTGAACAGTTAAAGGAGAAAGGTCTGTGGTTTGTCTGTGCGGATATGGACGGAGAACCTATGTACCGTCTGAATCTGACAGGTCCCATCGGACTTGTGATCGGAAATGAGGGCGAGGGCGTATCCAGGCTGGTGCGTGAGAAATGTGATTTTGTCGCGACGATTCCGATGAAGGGAGAAATCGAATCGCTGAATGCTTCTGTTGCGGCGGGAGTGCTGGCTTATGAGATTGTAAGACAGAGAGGATGACATGACAGGAAAATATGATGGATATAAGGATGAGGAGCTTCTTCGGATGATGAGAAACGGGGAGAGCGAGGTGGCGGACTATCTGGTGGACAAGTATAAATACCTTGTCCGCCAGAAGGCGCGCGCGCTCTATCTTGCCGGAGGCGATCAGGAGGACCTGATCCAGGAAGGAATGCTGGGGCTGTTCAAGGCGATCCAGGGGTATCAGGAAGACCGGGAGGCGTCCTTTGCTACGTTTGCCGCCCTGTGTATTGACCGTCAGCTGTACTCGGCAATCTCCATGTCTCAGAGACAGAAACATCAGCCCCTGAACAGCTTCGTCTCTCTCAGCGAGCCGGTGTCGGAGCAGGAGCTGCGGCTGATCGATGAGGAGACGCCGGAAGAAATTCTGATCAACCGCGAGAATCTGGACCGGATCCATGAAAAGATCCGGAAGATCCTCAGTCCTTTTGAGTATGAAGTGCTGCAGCTGTACCTGAAAGGGTACGGTTATCAGCAGATTGCCCGGCAGATGCAGAAACCGCCCAAGGCGATCGACAATGCGCTGCAGAGAATCCGAAGCAAAGTGCGGAGCAGTATGGATGAACAGAGGGCTTCCGGAGAGTAGGAAAGAAGGAATGATAAGATGACATACAGGCTTCTGATCGCAGACGATGACGAAGAGCTTGTGAAGATGCTGAAAAGCTATCTGGAAATCAAAGGGTTTGAGATCCTGACGGCAGGGGACGGACTGGAAGTACTGGAGAAACTCTCAAAAAATCCGGATCTGATCCTTCTGGATATCAACATGCCCCGCACGGACGGGATCGAAGTTTGCAGGAAGATAAGGAATGAGACCGCCTGCCCGATCCTGTTTCTGACGGCACGTGTGGAGGAACAGGACCGGGTGAACGGACTGTTGTCCGGCGAGGATGATTATATCACCAAGCCGTTCAGCCTGAAAGAATTGGAGGCAAGGATCACAGCGCATTTGAAACGGGAGGAACGTCAGAAATTCCGGACAAGCTCCAGATATGAGAACGGACTCTGGATCGATTATGCCGGAAAAGAGGTGCGGTTTGAGGGAAAGGAAATTCCCCTGATCCGGCTGGAATATGAGATCGTGGAGTTTCTGTCCGCCCATCCGGGACAGGTATTTGACAGAGAACGGATCTACGAGAGGGTCTGCGAATATGATGCCGAGGGAGACAGCCGTGTGGTGACGGAACTGGTGCGCAGGATCCGGAAGAAGTTTTCCGTCTGTCTGAAGGATGAAGTGATCGAGACGGTCTGGGGGAGCGGATATCGATGGAAAAAATAAGAAATCTGTCTATTCGGCGTTCGTTTGCGCTGTATTTATCTGTGGCAATGATTTTGAGCTTCTTCTGTGCTGTCCTGGTTCAGGGTGCTGCAGAACAATTTCAGATCCATCTGTACCGGAAACATCTGAAGGAAGAGACGTATTACGAAGCGCTGGAGGAAGTCATTTACGAGGAAAATCTGGTTTACTGGGGAAACAGTCATGGAGTTGAACTTTCTGATGTGGAAAACTTTCTGTCAGAAACCTGCGATTTTCTGATCACCTGGTCCGGGCTTCTGATTCCGATGATCGGATGCGGCGGGGCGATCCTGCTTTTTTACCGGAAGAAGATCCAGCCTCCGCTGGACGCAATGTCTCAGGCGTTGGAAGCGATAGCGAGGGAAGAATGGGATCATTCCATCGATTATCAGAACCGGGATGAATTGGGACAGCTTTGTGAGAAGTTTGAGCAGATGCGTCTGCAGCTGAAGGACAATAACCGGAAGCTCTGGGGGATGATCGAGGAGGAAAAAGCCCTCCGCTCGGCGATTGCCCACGACATCCGTTCGCCGCTGGCGGTGCTCCGCGGTTATCAGGAAATGCTTCTGGAATTTGTGCCTCAGGAAAGGCTGGACAAAGACAAGGTGATGGAGATCCTGCGGACAGGGCTGGATCAGATTGACAGAATGAACCGTTTTGTGGATACGATGAAGGAGCTGAGCCGTCTGGAGGAGCGTACTGTGGTCTGCGAGAGGATCTCTGTACGTGAATTGGCACAGACCATGGAAGAGACCGGCAACTTGCTGGCGGCAGAGGCGGGAAAACAGTGTCTTGCTGCGTATAAGGGCAAAAGTGAGATACAGGCAGACCGGGAACTGATTCTGGAGGTTTATGAGAATCTTCTGACCAATGCTGTCCGCTACGCGAAAAAGGAGGTTGCAGTCACCCTCGAAGCCGGAGAGGAATTTCTTGTTTTGACCGTGAAGGATGACGGGGAAGGATTTCGGGAGGATGCGGAAACGGTGACGAAGGCGTATTACCACTCCAATCCCCTGGATGATCTGAAACATTTCGGGCTTGGACTGTACCTGTCCCGGATGTACTGTGAGAAGCACGGAGGCAGACTGCTGATCTCCAACTGTCCGGGAGGCTGTGTGCAGGCAGAATTCCGGGAAGAAATAGAGGAGCAGAACCGATAAAAAAGAATAGAGAGAACGATAGGAAAGATGGTTGTTGTCAGCCATCTTTTTTTCGTTGCTTTTTTGTTGTAAATGATCCAAATGCTCGAAGAAGGGCTGCAGGCGATCCGTCCGGCACTGGTGGCGGAAGACGGATTTGGGATGAGTGAGCAGGAAGCCGATGAGGTGCTGGACACGGTCCGGAATTCAGATATGACCATTGAGGAGATCGACCGCTATATGGAAGAAAACTATCACTACCTTGGCGTCGACTCTTATCTGGAAGAATACGAATACGGGAGGGCGGATCTGGAAGAGACCAACGCCTGGATCCGGCAGAAGCTGGAAGAGCATCCCTATTCCTGGTATCTGGCGCGAAAATTTACGGATGCTCTAAGCCTGTTTGTGGGATTTGGGGCGGCAATTCTGCTGGCATTTCTGTTTCTGAGGGACACCAGAAGAGATACCTATGAGCTGCTCCATACGAAGCCGCTGTCTGCGAAGAATTACGTTTTGGGAAAGGCTGCAGGGCTGCTTTTCCTTGCGGTTTGGATCTGGAAAAGGAGGCGGGTATATTGAGAAAGGACAGAAAAATTTCACTGCCCAGGTATAAGATCGCCTATTCTTTATGTTTCTTTGTACTGATATCGCTGGTGCGTGGAATTACCGGAACTGCAGAGATAGGAATCGCGCTGGCGGTTTATACAGGCGCGCTGGCAGCCGTCTTCTTTGCGGACACCTGTGAGATGGAGCGGAGAGAGAAGCGCTGGGAAATTTTCTGGCTGTTTCCGCAGCGACAGAGGATCCGGGCGATCATGAGGAAAATCTTCTGGCAGTGGCTCTATCTTTGCCTGGCGGCTTTTTCCGGCTACTGGCTGTTTTTCTGGCAGAAGCCTTTGTGTGGAACTTTTGAGGAGGAAGCGGGGCAGTATCTGATGTATCTGGCGGCGGTGTCCGTGAGTATTCTGTTTTTCGGCATTTTGTCGATGACATTGACCAATCTGGAATCCACTGGCGTTTCAGAACAGAAATTTTTAGGCGCCTGGGGACTTCGGATGGATGCTCGGTGAGGCGGCAGCGCTGGCGCTGACGGGAATCATGCTGGCGGCTTTGCCGCAAACGATGAAAAAAGGAGTGCGTGGATGATGGGAGTAAAAGGAAATAATCTTACGGTGAAATTTAAGAATGGAACGACAGCGGTAGACCATGTGAGCCTGCAGATGGAGAAAGGGATTTACGGGCTGCTGGGAGAGAATGGAGCAGGCAAGACAACGCTGATGCGTGTACTGACCACGATCCTGAAACCGGCGGAGGGGAGCGTATCGCTGAACGGAATCGTGTACTGCGAGAAAAATTATGAGAAAATACAGAAAAAAATCGGATATCTTCCGCAGGAGCTGAACCTGTATCCGGAATCTTCTTGTGGACTTTTCCAGGGACAGGATCGTACTGTTTTCCACCCATGTGGTGGAGGATCTGGCGGCAACCTGCAGCCATCTGGCGGTTATGAGAAAAGGACAGTTTCTCTATGACGGATCTGTGATCCAGCTGCTGAATCAGGCAAGAGGCCATGTGTGGGTGTGCGAGACAGAATCGGACGCGATTGCGCGGGAAATGGAGCAGAGATACCGTATGTCTTCCAGACAATATACGGAGAAAGGGATCACGATGAAATTTGTAGGGAAAGAGCCGCCGGTTTATGAGAATGTTTTGTGTCGGGCGGTGGATATCACACTGGAGGACGCGTATATGTATTTGATGAATGGAATGAATACATCCCCAAATAAATAATCAGCCATTTGATTTGTCTTTTTTCTGATAGCATATAATCGGGCAAGGAAGATGGGATCAGATCTTTCTTGCCCGATACTGGGACGGTGAGTTACCGTAATGCTTTTTGAACAGCTTACTGAAATGATAGGCATCGTCATAGCCTACCTGCAGGGCAATCTCCTGGACGCTGCAGTTTGGTTTCTCCCGCAGAAGCTGCCGTGCCTTTTCCATCCGGAGATTGATCAGGTAATTGATCGGTGTGTCACCGACTTCACTCTTGAAAATTCTTGAGATATAAAACGGGCTCAGATACATATTCTGAGCTATCTGATCCAGAGAAATTTTTTCGGTATAATGATCTTCCAGATAATCGACAATCTTTTCCACCACATACTTCTTTCCGGTGGATTCGAAAATAAATCCGGAAGCGGCAGAATTCTGCTGCTCCGCTTGTTCACGGTAAAGGAGCAGGATCATCTGGGTCAGATAGGACTTCAGCATAAAGTAACGCCCGGGCTGTGTGCTGCGGGATTCCGCCATCATAGACTCCGCAAGCCGGGTCAGATGAAGGAAGGTTTTCTCCTTTGGGCGGAGGAGGAATGTTCTGTGCGGAAAGAGAATTTGATTATATTCCATATTCCGGAAATGAATATTGGAAAAACCGGCGTAAAATTCTGTTGCCGGTTCTTTTTCATTGATTCTTCGGCTCTGATGGAGCATTCCCGGATTGAAAAGCAGCAGATCCCCTTTGCGAACCGGAAACACCTTATCGTCCACAGAAAATTCTCCTTCGCCGTCCAGAATAATTCCAATCTCAATAAAATCGTGTCTGTGCGCCTGTTCGGTTTCTTGACGCAGGATCTCACAGGAAAATAAAAAGGTAGGATTCAGATCCTCGAAAGTAATGTCGTATTGCGGCTGACACATAAGCAGATTACCTCTCACAGAAGAACAATTTCTTCTATTGTAAAACAGCTTCTACTGTAATGCAAATGGTTTTTTGGGGAAAGGGACGAATTTTGCCCCCGGCACGCCATGCACCCCGCCGCGCCGCCGTGCAGGGAGGGACCGGCTCCGCCGTTTTCGTCCCTCCCACAAAATAATACAAAAAGAGTACAAGAAAATACATTTCTTTTTTGACAGGATTTTTTATTATAAGGGTACATCATTCATGAATGAAACCAAACGCTGTATCAGCAAATCAAAAAACCACATACAGACAGATAAGACATAAGACAGAGGAGGGTTTTTTACTTATGACACCTATGAAGTGGTTCTGCTCATTCCTGAAAGAGTACCGGCCGAGAATTATCCTGGGATTTCTCCTGGTGACGGTGATGGCTGCGCTTGCAATCATCAGTCCGCGGATCTCCGGACTGATCGTGGACCAGGTAATCCAGGGCGGTAATTATGGCGCGCTGCCGGGTCTTCTGGCGGTTTTGCTTGGGGCGACTGTCTGCAGAAGCATTTTGCGTTTTGTTGTCCCGTACAATTTCGAGACCTGTTCCCAGGGGATCCTGTATAAGATGAGGGACGCGGTCTATCAGAAGCTGCTGGCAGAAGATTTTGAGTTCTTTAACCGGAACCGGACCGGCGACCTGATGTCCCGGCAGACCGGCGATATGGACGCGATCCGGAATTTTACCGCTTCGACGATTTATACGATCTATGAGAGTGTGTTGTATTTTGTGTTCGCCTTGATCATGGTCTTTACCGTGAATGTCCAGCTGGCAGTGAGCATGCTGTGTATTCTGCCGTTTACGGCTTTGACCACCTTTCTTCAGATGCGGGCAGTCAAGCCGGCGTTTCACAGAATCCGCCGTCAGTTTTCCGCGCTGAACACCTTTGTGCAGGAAAATATCAGCGGCAACCGGGTGGTGAAAGCTTTCGCGAAGGAAGACTTTGAGATGGAGAAGTTTGAGAAAGAAAATGACGCCTACCGGGATGCGGAACTGGCATGTGCCGGGATCTGGACGAAATATGTTCCAGTGTTTGAGCTGTTCTCCAATATCCTGACCGTTGTTCTGATGCTGTACGGCGGAATTCTGGCTCTGCAGGGGGAGATCACCGTCGGAAATATGGTGACGGTCAACGGGTATCTCTGGATGCTGAATATGCCGCTGCGTATGGCTGGATGGTATATCAATGATATCCAGCGGTTTATCACTTCCGTGGAGAAAATCTACAGTACCTTTTCCGTGGAGCCGCGGATCCGGAACCACCGGAAATGTACGCAGAAAGAAGCTTACCGCGGGGAAGTGGAATTCTGCAACGTCTCCTATCAGACGGACGGCAAGGAGATCCTGAAAAATATCAGTTTCCATGTAAAGCCGGGTCAGACGGTGGGAATTCTTGGCCCGACGGGGGCGGGAAAATCCACGCTGATGAATCTTCTGTGCCGTTTTTATGATGTATCCAGCGGAGCTGTTCTGGTCGACGGGGAGGACGTCCGGCGGCTGAATCTGCAGAATCTCCGCGATCATATCGGCATGGCGATGCAGGATGTCTTCCTGTTTTCTGATACGATTGAGGGTAATATTGCCTACGGAAGACCGGACTGTTCTGTTGATACAGTGAAAAAGGCTTCCGTGATGGCGGATGCGGACAACTTTATCCGGAGAATTCCGGATGGCTATGACACCATCGTCGGCGAGCGGGGCGTCGGTCTTTCCGGAGGGCAGAAACAGAGGATTTCTCTGGCGAGGGCGCTGGTCAAGGATCCGGCGATCCTGATTCTGGACGACACCACGTCTGCGGTGGATATGGAGACGGAAACTTATATCCAGCAGCAGCTGAAGACCCTTGGCGATAACCATACGGTCTTTATCATCGCTTACCGGATCTCGTCCATCAAGGACGCAGATCAGATCTTCGTGCTTGAAAACGGAACCATCAGCGAGCGGGGCACCCACGAAGAGCTGCTGAAGAACGGCGGTTATTATGCCCAGGTCTTTGAACATCAGTACGGAAAGGAGGCAATGGCAGATGGCAAGAAATAAATACGACGTAGATGAAATCATAGAGGAGCAGTTTGACGTCCACCAGCTGCTCCGCCTCGGAAAGTATGTGGCGCCTCACAAAAAGAAAATGTTTCTTGCAGCGGTTCTGATGCTTTCCTCCAGTGCGCTGACGATGCTGATCCCCATTTTTTTCATGAGAGTCATCGACCAGTGCATTCCCGAACGGGACATGAACGGGATTATCCGTTACAGTATCCTGTCCTTGCTGCTGATCCTGTATTCAGTGGTCACTCTGAAGGCGAAGATCCAGATCACCAACCAGGTGGGTCAGAGTGTGATCCATCAGCTCAGGACGGATCTGTTCGCGCATCTCCAGGAGCTGCCGTTTTCCTATTATGACAACAGACCTCACGGCAAAATTCAGGTACGGGTGGTCAATTATGTGAATAATCTGAGTGATCTTCTGTCCAACGGCCTGATCAATACAATCACGGATCTTTGCAGCCTGATCTTTATTATTGGATTCATGGTTTCCATCAACTGGAAGCTGACGCTGATGTGCATGTGCGGACTTCCGGTGCTGGCTCTGTTTGCGGCGCTGATCAAGCGGCGGCAGCATCTTGCCTGGCAGATCCAGAGCAATAAGCAGTCGAACCTGAACGCTTATATTGCCGAGAGCATCAACGGCGTGCGGGTGACACAGTCTTTTGTGCGGGAAGAGAAAAACCGGGAGATCTTTAACAGTCTCAGCGACAGCTATCGGACTTCCTGGATGAAAGCAGTGCGTTTCAATTTCATGATGGGGCCGACGGTGGATATGATCTCCGTTGTCACGACTGCTTTCCTCTATGTCGTGATCGTTCAGTGGGTGAGCCATGATGTGTCCGGGGCTTCGGTCGGCGTTCTGGTGGCATTCACCAGCTATATCAGCCGTTTCTGGTCGCCGATCACGACGCTGGCGAACTTTTACAATTCCCTTCTGACGGCAATTTCCTATCTGGAGCGTATCTTTGAGACCATCGACGAGCCGGTGGCGGTCAAGGATGCTCCCGACGCTGTAGAAATGCCGCCGATCACCGGAAAAGTGACGTTCGACCATGTGGATTTCAGCTATGAGGACGGCGTAAAGATTCTGGATAACGTCAGCTTCACCGCTCAGCCGGGAGAATCCTTTGCGATCGTCGGACCGACCGGCGCGGGAAAGACCACCATCGTCAATCTGCTGAGCCGTTTTTACAATGTGGACAGTGGTACTGTGCGGGTGGACGATGTGGATATCTCCAAGGTAACCCTTCATTCGCTGCGGACGCAGATGGGGGTTATGATGCAGGACAGCTTTATCTTTTCCGGAACGATCATGGACAACATTCGTTACGGAAACAAAACTGCCACTGACGAGGAGGTGATCCGGGCGGCGAAGACGGTCTGCGCCCATGAATTTATCATGCAGATGGAGGATGGCTATCAGACGCAGGTCAACGAGCGGGGCAGCCGGCTCTCCGCAGGACAGCGTCAGCTGATTTCCTTTGCACGGGCGCTGCTGGCGGACCCGAAGATCCTGATCCTCGACGAGGCGACTTCCAGCATCGATACGGAAACGGAGATCGCGCTGCAGAAGGGACTGAACGAACTGCTGAAAGGGCGTACTTCCTTTATCATCGCCCATCGTCTGTCTACGATCAAGAATTGCGATACGATCCTGTATGTGGATAAAGGAAAGATCCAGGAACGGGGAAATCATCAGGAGCTGCTGCGTCAAAAAGGCGCTTATTATGATCTTTATATGTCGCAGTACAGTTTTCTGCAGGACAGTTAAAACATATTGGGGAAACGGTATCCGGATCGTTCCACACAGTCTTTTGTGCCTTGCCGGAGCGTGTTTGAAAACTGCAGAAATGTATTTTCAAACACGCTCTGAAAAAAAATTAAAAATTGTAGAAAAAATTGTTGACAATTCGACACTTCTCTGGTAAACTCTTTTCTTGTAGCGAGCCAATAAAACTCAATACAGATGCTGCCTTGGCTCAGTCGGTAGAGCGTCGCCTTGGTAAGGCGGAGGTCGGCGGTTCAAATCCGCTAGGCAGCTTTTCTTTTAAGGAATCCTTAGAAACAAGGGTTCCTTTTTTGCGTTTCTGGAAAGATTTCCAAACAAATTTCAGAGTGATCGAATCGAGAAAAAAGAAAGTGAAAATAACTATAAAACAGAATTGACAACCAGAAAAATTGTGAGATATAATACAGAAAGGTCAGAAAAAGAAAGGAAAAAACCGTCGAATTGAATAAAAAAAGAGGAGAAAATTAAAACAAAATAAGCTCAATAACTAGAGCGTGTTTGCGGATTTCAGGAATGAATTTTCAAACACGCACTGGAGCGGGAAGGAAAGCAAACATGAAAACAATGGACGGAAAGTATCAGATTGATACAAAGGAAAATGCAGAATTTCTGAAAGAAGTCCGGGAGGGGCTGCTGAATTTTGGGCACCGTTTTCCATCACCGGGAGGAGGATCCTATTATCTTGGAGACGACGGTACGCCGTGGACGGAAAGAAGCAGGGAGACATGGATTACCAGCCGTATGGTGCATGTTTACAGTCTCGGAACATTTCTTGGTCACCCAGGGAGTGAAGAACTGGTGGATGCCGGATTGAAGGGACTGACAGGTGAACTGCACGATAAGGAACATGGAGGCTGGTATGCAGGGCGTACCGCAGATGGAGGCATTCTGCCGACCAAACAGTGTTATGCCCATGCCTTTGTGATTCTGGCGGCATCTTCGGCGGTGCTGGCGGAAAGACCGGGGGCGGAAGATCTTCTGAAAGAAGCCCTGAGCCTTTATGATCTTCGTTTCTGGAATGAGGAAGAGGGGCTTGCCTGCGATACCTGGAATACGGAATTCACCGTTTTGGATGATTACCGCGGTTTAAATGCCAACATGCATACGGTGGAAGCCTTTCTCGCTGCGGCAGACGTCACAAAAGAAGAAAAGTATCGTGTCAGGGCAGGGCGGATCATTGACCATGTAGCCGGATGGGCGGAGAAGAATCATTGGCGGATCCCGGAACATTATACCAGTGATTGGAAAGCTGATCTGGAGTGCAGCAAAGAGCGTCCGGATGACCCGTTCAAGCCTTACGGGGCAACTCCGGGGCACGGAATTGAGTGGGCGAGACTGATCGCACAGTGGGCATTGTCTACCTATCCGCAGGATCAACTGGCAGCGAAAAAGTATCTGGATATTTCTGAGCAGCTTTACGGTCGGGCAATTAAGGATGCATGGAATGTGGACGGAGCTCCCGGCATTGTCTACACCACAGACTGGGAGGGAAAACCGGTGGTTCATGACCGGATGCACTGGACACTGGCGGAAGCCATCAATACTTCCTCTGTTCTGTATCATGTGACGGGAAAAGAGGAATATGCAGACCAGTATGCAGAGTTTATGCGTTATCTGGACGAGACGGTTCTTGACCATGTACATGGATCCTGGTTCCATCAGCTGGATCAGGAAAACCATGTCATCGGAACGGTGTGGCCGGGCAAATCGGATCTCTATCACGCGCTGCAGGCAACGCTGATTCCTTTCTATGTACCGGATTTATCCATCGCGCCTGCTGTAAAAGGTCAGATACTCTGCAGCAAGCTGCAGAGCATCTGACCCTCGCGGTAGTTGCCAAATGGAAATGCAAGCATTTCCGCTTGGCTCTGCCCGCGGAAATAAACGGACACTCGGAGGTAAAAACGAATGATTCTCATCAAGGAAAGAATCGGAAAAATGCTGGAATATCTGAAAGAGCAGATCTATCCTGAGACTTTGGATATCCAGAACTACAAAATGGTGAAAACGAACCGGAGATTTGACCCTGTGGAAGATCTGGACACTTCTTCCTGGGAAGATTTCAACAGAGAGCAGATCTGGGGAGGACACCGGGAATACTACTGGTTTGAAACCAAAGTGACCATTCCGGAGCAATTTGATCAAAAGTGCGTGGTCTATGAACTGATCACAGGAAGAGAGGGTGAATGGGATGCCACAAACCCGCAGTTTACCATCTATGTCAACGGAAAACTGGTGCAGGGACTGGATGTCAATCACCGGGAGATCGTTCTCGCTGAAAAAGCAGAGGCAGGAGCGGTATACCGGATCACTCTTTCCGCGTTTACCGGAGACCAGAATTTCAGCCTGAAGCTGGATTCCAAACTGAAAGTTCTGGACAGAAAGACAGAAAAGTATTTCTACGATCTGTCTGTGCCCTATGAGACCGCGCGTCTGCTGAATCCTGAGGACAGGGCATATATCACGATCATCCAGGCGCTGAATGATTCCCTGAATCTTCTGGATATGAGACGGGAAGGTTCTCAGGAATATTATGACAGCCTGGAAAAGGCTCAGGAATATATTACCAAAGAATTTTATGAAAAGCATTGCGATGAAAACCAGGGACCGGTGGTGTGCTGTGTGGGACACACTCATATTGACTGCGCATGGATGTGGACGCTGAAAGTGACAGAGGATAAAGCAGTAAGAAGCTTTTCCACAGTTCTGAATCTGATGAAAGAATATCCGGAATATATTTTTATGTCCAGCCAGCCTCAGCTTTACAAATATGTAAAGAGACATGCGCCGGAAGTATATGAAGAGATCAAGGAACGGATCGCAGAGGGCAGATGGGAGCCGGAAGGCGGAATGTTTGTTGAGGCGGACTGCAACATCGCTTCCGGAGAAGCTCTGGTGCGCCAGATCATTCACGGAAAGACATTTTTCCGGGAAGAATTCGGAAAAGACAATTCCATTCTCTGGCTGCCGGATGTTTTCGGATATTCCGCGGCTCTGCCCCAGATTCTGCAGAAATGCGAAATGCCGTATTTCATGACCACAAAAATCAGCTGGAATGAATTCAACAAAATGCCTTACGATACCTTTGAATGGGAGGGAATCGACGGAAGCAGGGTTCTGACCCACTTTATTCCTACCAGAGACTACAACAAAGGAGCGGTGGAAGGCGGAACAGAGACAGAACATTTCACCACATACAACGGTTTCCTGAATCCCAGCCAGATGAAGGGGGCATGGGCGCGTTACAGCCAGAAGGATCTGAATGACGAAGTGCTGTGCAGCTTCGGTTTTGGTGACGGCGGCGGCGGTCCTACCAAGGAACAGCTGGAGAATCAGAGACGTATGGCGAAAGGAATCCCGGGCTGCCCGAGAACCCGGATGTCCACCGCAAAAGAATTTTTTGAAAAACTGGACAAAGAGACGAAGGGAAGCAAGTATCTGCCGTCCTGGGTAGGGGAACTGTATCTGGAATACCACAGAGGTACCTATACGTCCATGGCGAGAAACAAAAAATATAACAGAAAATCAGAGTTTGCCTACCAGAACGAAGAGACCTACGCGATGATGGACCACCAACTTATCGGCGGCATCTATCCAAAAGAAGCATTGAAGGAAGGCTGGGAAGTGATCCTGAGAAATCAGTTCCACGATATTCTTCCGGGATCCTCCATCAAGGAAGTTTACGAGGATTCCAAAGAGGAATATGAAAAAATCCTGTCGGAAAACAGAGAACTGACGGCGGCATCCCTGGGCAGTCTTGTACAGGGCGTTCAGGCGCCACGCCATGCGGTCGTTGTATTTAATCCCAACAGCGCCGAGGTTCCGGGAATTGTTTCTTTCTCCTGCCCGGAGGAGATCCGGCATCCGATTCTCAGGGATGGAGAAGAGCTGGTTCCGGTGCAGAAGACGGTGCAGGGAGAGTGGATTTTCGTGGCAAAACACGTTCCTTCCAAAGGTTACAAGACTTATGTGCTGGAGGAGGGAGCGGACCAGAGTGCTCCGTCCATGGATGTCTCTGTGAACTATATGGAAAACACCTGGTTTGCTGTGGATTATAATGAAAAAGGACAGTTTGCAAGGATTTATGACAAAGAGGCGGGCAGAGAGGTCCTGAAGCCGGGTGAGGCAGGAAACGTCATCGTCAGCTACGAAGACCGACCGCATAATTATGATGCCTGGGATGTAAATAATTATTATACGGAAAAATCCTGGGAGATTGACGATGTCTCTTCCATGGAAGTGACAGAGAACGGACCGGTCAGGGCATGTGTGAGAATTGAAAGAAAGTATTTGGATTCCGTGATCGTGCAGGATATTTATATGTACCACGAAATTCCGAGAATCGACATCAAGAACACGGTGGACTGGAAAGAGCATCAGATTTTCCTCAAAGATTATTTCCCGGTGGATGTCCATGCCAATGAGGCGGTGTTCGACATTCAGTATGGAAATGTGGCAAGACCTACCCATGCAAACACTTCCTGGGATTTTGCGAAGTTCGAGGTATGCCACCATAAGTGGTTGGATGTATCAGAAGAAGGGTACGGTGTCAGTGTATTCAATGACTGTAAGTATGGTGTCAGCGTCAGAGGGTCAAATATTGGACTTTCCATGCTGAAATCTCCGGTCTACCCGAATCCGGAGGCGGACAAAGAACACCATGAGTTTACATACTCGATCTATCCGCACAGAGGAAGCTGGAAAGAAGCGGGAACCGTGGCACGGGCTTACGAATTCAACAATCCGATGACCGCAGTGGTAAAGGAGAACGAAGGGGGAAGTCTGAGTCCGGAATATTCGTTCCTGCGCGTGGATCAGGAGAATGTAGTCATTGAAACAGCAAAGATGGCGGAGCAGGGAGAAGAACTGATCGTTCGTCTGTATGAATGCTGCAATAAGAGATCCAGAGTTGTTCTCACTTGTGGAGAACCGCTTGCAGAGGCTTCAGAGTGTAACTTGATGGAAGAAAAAGATATTCCTGCAGAGTACACAGAGCACACCGTTGTCTTCGATATGAAGCCATATGAGATCAAAACCATAAAAATAACATGGAAGAATCGTCCTTCAAAATAAGAAAGATGTAAAAGATATAATAGAAACCCCGGCAGGAAAGCGCCTGGAACTTTTTGTTCACAGTCGTTTCCTGCCGGGGTTTCTATTACAACAATTGATTTGTTTATCTATGATTTTCAGGCGCAGGTTCCGTCGCTGCGGAAATAATATCTCTTCCCGTCGATGGTTGCCCACTGATTATACATGCGTCCGCCCCATCCTCTCAGATAGTAGGAATTGTTTCCGGAACGTATCCACTGGTCATGTGCCATGGTGCAGTCCTTATCGAACCAGTACCAGTCGATGCCGATCTTGCTCCAGCCGCAGTTCAGAGCAGCGCCCCAGCTGCGGAAGTAATACCATTCCCCGTCTTTCTGACGCCATTGATTATAGAGCATTCCGCCCCAGTCACGGAGGTAATAAAGATTTCCGTCTACAGTCATCCAGTCATCACGGCGCATGGTACAGTCGCTGTCAAACCAGTACCAGTCAATATCAATCTTACTCCAACCACAGTTTAAGGCGGCGCCCCAGTTCCGGAGGTAATACCATTCTCCGTTTTCCTGCATCCACTGATCATGCGCCATTGTTCCGTCGGAATTCAGGTAATACAGATTGCCGCCCTCCCGCAGCCAGCCAGTCTGTTTTACGTTGTTCAGATAGTAATACCAGTTTCCGCCGGTCTGTACCCAGCCGTCAGGGTAGACGGGAGCAGGACGTGCCACAGAAGCATTTCGCTGGAAAATATTTTTTCCGTAAGGGGTTTGGACATAAGAGTGTATGATGAATGTGCCATAGGAATCCTTATGGGTGCTAAGACGGATGGTTGCTGTGTAATTTCCGTTTTCGTCCGGTGATGCAGAATGGAAGAATTGTAACTGTACAGATGCGTCTGCACAGTTATGGATTTTCTTATATTTATTATGGATGATACAGGAAATAATTTCAAGAGCAGATGTAAAAACAGACAATCGTTCAGTTTTATGGCAGACTTGACTGAAATACTGCGGAACGTGAGAAAAATAGTACAGAAAAACCTTTGAAAACAGGGCTTTTTGTGTTATAGTGGAATATTATAAGCAGCAATAGATTCGAGGAGGATTCATCCCTATGGAAGAAAAAGAAGTGGTATCCAGAAATTTTATCGAGCAGGCCATTGACAAAGACCTGGCAGAGGGCGTTTATGACCATGTCTGCACCCGTTTCCCGCCGGAGCCCAACGGCTACCTGCACATTGGACATGCCAAAGCGATCCTGCTGAGCTACGGAATGGCAAAAAAATATAACGGTGAATTTCACCTTCGTTTTGATGATACAAACCCGACCAAAGAAAAAACGGAATTTGTTGAGTCGATCAAAGAAGATATCCAGTGGCTGGGCGCCGACTGGCAAGATCATCTGTATTTCGCGTCCGACTACTTTGACCAGATGTATGAGGCGGCGGTAAAGCTGATCAAAAAAGGAAAGGCATATGTCTGCGACCTGAGTCCGGAAGAGATCCGTGAATACCGGGGAACGCTGACAGAGCCTGGAAAAGACAGCCCGTACCGAAACCGCAGCGTTGAGGAAAACCTGGAACTGTTCCAGCAGATGAAAGACGGAAAATTTGAGGACGGCAGCCGTGTGCTCCGCGCAAAAATCGATATGGCATCCCCGAATATCAATATGAGAGATCCGATCATCTACCGTGTGGCTCATGTGGCTCACCATAACACCGGAGATAAATGGTGCATCTATCCGATGTACGATTTCGCACATCCGATCGAGGATGCGATCGAGGGCATCACCCATTCCCTGTGTACGCTGGAATTTGAGGATCACCGCCCGCTTTACGACTGGGTGGTAAGAGAGCTGGAATATCCGATGCCGCCGCGTCAGATCGAGTTCGCGAAGCTGTACCTGACCAATGTGGTGACAGGAAAGCGTTATATCAAGAAACTGGTAGAGGACGGAATCGTGGACGGATGGGATGATCCGCGGATCGCGTCCATCGCGGGACTGCGCCGCCGTGGATTTACGCCGGAATCGATCCAGATGCTGATCGACCTGTGCGGAATCTCAAAGGCAAACAGTTCCGTGGACTACGCGATGCTGGAGTACTGTATCCGTGAAGACTTGAAAATGAAGAGTCCGCGTATGATGGCAATCCTGGATCCTGTGAAACTGGTCATTGACAATTATCCGGAAGGCCAGACAGAGATGCTGGATGTGCCGAACAACCTGGAAAATGAGGCTCTGGGAAGCCGTCAGGTACCGTTTGGCAGAGAGCTGTACATTGAGCGGGAAGACTTTATGGAAGTTCCGCCGAAAAAATATTTCCGTATGTTCCCGGGCAATGAGGTTCGTCTGATGAACGCATACTTTGTTACCTGTACCGGATGTGAGAAGGATGAAAACGGCAATATTACCGTGATCCATGCCACTTATGATCCGGAAACCAAAGGCGGAAATGCGCCGGACGGAAGAAAAGTAAAAGGCACGATCCACTGGGTAGCTGCAGAGACAGCAGTGAAGGCAGTATGCCGCCTGTATGAGAACCTGATCGATGAGGAAAAGGGCGTATACAACGAGGACGGTTCCCTGAATCTGAATCCAAATTCCCTGACGGTGAAGAGCGAATGCTATCTGGAACCGGCTTTTGCAGGAGCGAAACCATACGACCGTTTCCAGTTTGTGCGGAACGGATACTTCTGTGTGGACGCAAAGGATTCCAAGGAGGATGCGCTGGTGTTTAACCGTATCGTTTCTCTGAAGAGTTCCTTTAAGCTTCCAAAACAGAACTGAGGAAAAGGATATGACAGAACTTGCGATTTCTTTGGATACGCACAGTAAAATCCCTTTATATCAGCAGATTTACGATTATATCAGAGAAGAAATCAGAAGACGGCAGATACTCCCCGGGGAGCGTCTGCCGTCTTCCCGCTCTCTCAGCAGTTATCTGCAGGTAAGCCGCAGTACCGTGGAACTGGCGTATGAGCAGCTGGTCTCGGAAGGGTATCTGGAAAGCATCCCTTACCGGGGATATTTTGCCTGTGAGATGGAAGAACTGTACCATATTGAAGGGATGCAGCGGGAGTCGGAGGTGGTCCGCGAGGAACGGAAGCCGAAATATCGCTGGGATTTTGCTGTCAGCGGAATTGAGCCGGGAGGATTTCCGCACAATGCCTGGAAGAAGATCTCCAAAGATGTGCTGAACCATGCGGACCCGGAATTATTTCAGCTGGGAGATTCTCAGGGAGAATACGGTCTTCGGGAGGCGATTGCCAATTATCTCCATCATGCCAGGGGAGTAAACTGCCGTCCGTCACAGATCATTGTGGGGGCTGGAAATGACTACCTGCTGATGCTGCTTTCGGTGATCTTTGGGGAAAAGAAAAAGATTGCCATGGAAAATCCCACATATCAGAGCGCGTTCCGGTGTTTTCAGAGCCTGGGGCATACGATCTGTCCCGTCCCTCTGGACGAGGCGGGCATGGACCGGAAAGCGCTGGAAGCCTCCGGCGCACAGATTGCCTATGTGATGCCGGCCCATCAGTTCCCAATGGGAACCGTCATGCCGCTGAAACGCCGGATGGCTCTTCTGGCGTGGGCTGCCAGGGAGGAAGGGCGTTATCTGCTGGAGGATGATTATGACAGCGAATTCCGCTATAAAGGCAAACCGATTCCAGCCCTGCAGGGATTCGACCAGGGACAGCGGGTGATTTATCTTGGAACCTTTTCCAGGGCGATCGCGCCGTCCATCCGTGTCAGCTATATGGTACTTCCGGAAAGCCTTCTTCCGCTGTACCGGCAGAGAGGTAAAAATTTTTCTGCGACTGTGTCGAGAACGGATCAGAAGATCCTGGAGATCTTTCTGAGAGACGGCTATTTTGAACGTCATCTGAACCGGATGCGCGCGCTGTATAAAGCGAAACACGATCTTTTGCTGCGGCAGCTGAAAGCGTTTCAGGATATCTGTACTGTGTCCGGGGAGCATGCGGGCGTACATGTCCTTCTGAAGCTGAATAACGGCCTTTGCGGCGAGCAGGCGGCACGTCTGGCTGCCCAGGCTGGAATACGGGTGTATTGCCTGAAAGATTATTATATCGGTGAGACAGAAACCCGGGATGATACGGTACTGATCGGATATGCTTCGATGAAAGAGGAAGAAATCCCAAGGGCGTGCGAAAAGCTTCTGGAAGTATGGAAAAATCCGGGAAAAATTTCCGGGTGAAGTTCCGGCAAAACCCAGAAAATGTAAAAGTCAGTGATGTCTGGGAAGAAATTTCTGATATCAGAAGAAGATGCGCTGCAGATTGTGTGAAAGAAAAGAGACTGTCAGAAAGCGAAACGATCCGTTGGAAACTATGGATCTTTTTCGTTTTCTGACAGCCTCTTTAGCTTCTGCCTGGGAAATCATCCGGCAGTCATGCTGCCTTCGCTGGTGTGTCAGCAACACTATTTTTCCGCAGTCTGAGGAGCCTTTTCGTCTTCTGCAGTTTCGTCGGAAGTTTCCGTTTCCTCTGACTCTTCCGCATCCTCATCCTCTTCGGATCTGGTAGTTTTGGACAGCGTTGTGTATGTGCGCTCCGGGGAGGAATCCTGATCTTCGAATTCATCAGTAAAATCATCAAAATCCTCATCCAGGGAGTCTTTCTGATCCCTGATCTTCAAATATGCGAGTACACCGCCAACCGCAGCCATCACAACCGTCAGACCGCAAAGAGTTTTTGCAATTTTTTTTGCCATAATGTCTCCTTTCAGCGTCTGTTTCGCAGCGGTTCCGTCACGGTTTATCCGACGGTGCCGCCATAATCTAATACAGCCGCTATCACGCAGAAGAACTGCGTTTACTCATTATGCATCTATTGTAATACTTTTCGTGCAAAAAGGAAAGGGTTAATTAAAAAAAGCGTTTGTAACCGGTAACTATGCAGCCAGGTCCGTGTATTCACTGCTCAGACCGTATGAAAATGCAATGCCTATGGGAGTTTCTCTTGCATGAACCTGTCTGTTATTCTATAATGAAGAAGAACAGCAGATATCCGGCAAGGAGGATATCTGCTGTGAAATACAGCAGAAAAAACAACTGACAGAGGTGTAAATCTATGATAAAAGCTTGTATTTTTGATCTGGACGGCACGATTGCAGACACTGTAGAGTCCATAGCACGTGCCGGCAATATGGTGCTGGAAGAATTTCATTTAAAGCCGCAGCCGGTGGAAGCGTATAATTATTATGCCGGCGACGGAATTGATCAGACGCTGAAGCGAGCGCTTTTTGATGCCGGTGACCGCCAGGGAACACGCTGGGAGGAAGGAATTCCGTTGATCCGCAAATATTTTGCACAGGATCCGATGTACCATGTCCGTCCATTTGACGGAATGCCGGAGACGCTGCAGAAACTGAAGGAGCAGGGAATTTTTCTTGCGGTTTGTTCCAATAAACCCCATGAGGAGGCAATCTATGTGACGGAGGCTATTTACGGCAAGGGGATTTTCGACCGGATTCAGGGACAGACCAGGGAGATCCCAAGAAAGCCGGCGCCGGACGGAGCGCTCAGGATTGCGGAGAAGCTGAAAGTCCTGCCGGGGGAATGTATGTATTTTGGCGATACAAACACAGATATGCAGACCGGAAGAGCAGCGGGAATGTTCACCGTGGGGGTGACCTGGGGATTTCGTACGAGACAGGAGCTGATCGAAAATCATGCGATGGCGCTGATCGACACTCCGGAAGAGATCCTGCAGCTGATCCATGAGAAATAAAAAAACTGCGGCAGATCTGCACTTCGTTTCGGTCGGTGCTAACCGTGTGCCACCGGCACACAGCACCGCCAAATGGACATGCAAGCATGTCCGCTTGGCTCGTTGCCCGCGAGAATAAACCAGACAGGAGGAGAATATGGAAACTTACAAGGAAGAATATGTGCTGACTTTTCTGAAAAACCAGGAACAGCTATTTGAAGAACCGATTGCGGAAACTTTTGAGGAGGCGGAAGCTTTTCTGGAGGAGTGCCTGGCAGTCGTTGTGGATTCTCTGAAGGAAGTGAGAGAATTTATGGAAGAGGAAGGCATGGATGTGGAAGGCTTGAGTGATAAGGAACTGGAAGAGCAGAGCGAGGTGTTCCGCCTTCCGGATGGAAAATATCTGATCGTAGAGGGATAAAGCTCCTGGAGCGTGTGTGAAAATTGCTTTCTGCAGAGCGGAGGATACCGATGGCAGGAAGGAAGTTTTTTACATGCTCCAGGATTTTTTTATATCACCTGCCAGTATAAACCGCGAAACATACGGTTATTTATCGCTACTTATACTGGGATAAGACAGAAACAAAATAGTCTGAAAAAATACAAAAAAATAGACAATAATAAAATTATAATTTTGTGTTAGAATAAAAGACGAAATAAATATAATTATATTATAAAAAATCAAAATAATTATTGACGAATAAAAAGAAGTGAGATAAGATATAAGAAAGAAGAGAAGAAAGGGGTTGAGCCTATGTTGTATGTAATAGACATTGTATTACTGATTGGTTGTATCCTGGTATTGAGCGCCGGAATTGTATGGGCGTTCAGAAGTGACGATTACAGCAAACATCCGCTGCATCGGCTGTACAACCTGCTTTCAGGCGCATACCTGAGGATGTGTGAACTGCTGGTAAACGGCTGTGATGCACTGAGGGATGGAAAAAATGAATTGTGTGAGAAGCTTTTCGGAAGCTGTAAAGTTTCACTGGAAACCGGCGGCGGAAACCGGAAGGCGGAGCAGCGCACCGCAGAAAAAATTTCTTCCCGGACCTCAGGATTTATGAAGAACAGTAAATACAAGATGAAGATTCTGAAATAAAGCCATAATCATACATAATTTTCATCAAAACATCCATAACAAAAGATCCCGGCAGGAATGATTTCCTGACCGGGATCTTTTGTGTGTCAGCGATCCATCTCGGAGTGGCGTCCGGTTGTGTGATGTTCGCGGATAATGGAATCGATTTCTTTCCTGTCGCAGGAAGGAAGATCGCCTGGAATCGTATTTTTTACAGAACCGGTGGCATTTCCGTAGGAAAGCGCCTTTGCATAGTCTCCAGGATTTGCCAAAAGGCTGTACAGAACACCGGAAACATAAGCGTCTCCGGAGCCGATGCGGTCTACGACTTCAATATTGTGATACGGCTCTTCCTCATAGAATGTATCATCCGCAGAGCTGTAGATCACGGAACCGAAAGTGTGGATCTTCGGGCTGTGTACGATTCTCTGTGTGGAGGCGACGATGGAGATCGGGTATTCTTCGGTAAAGCTTTTCATGATCTCCTGCGCGGTGCCTTCTTTCAGGAAGGTCAGGCGGGCAGTATCTTCCGAACAGAAGAAGATATCCACGTAGGGAAGGATCTTCTCGATGCATTCACGGGCTTCGTCTCCGGTCCAGAGATTGCCGCGGAAATTGACGTCAAAGGAGATCAGAGTTCCCTGTTCCTTGAAGCGCTTGATCATTTCGATAGCGGTTTCCCTTGTGTTCGGACTGAGTGCCAGGGTGATGCCGCTGGTGTGGAAACAGCGGGTGGAGGAGAACATTTTTTCATCATAATCGCTGATATGGATCTCCTGGAACGTGGTATGTGCGCGGTCGTAGACGATACGCGGCTTTCTCGGATAAGCGCCGCCTTCGTAGTAGTAAACGCCGAGTCGGGCATTTTTGTCCGCATCATATACCAGATAGTCATCGGAAACGCCCAGGAAACGGATACGGTTTTTTACATAGGTTCCCAGATCGTTGGAGGGCAGTTTGGAGATGATGCCTGTGTGAAGTCCGAGAAGAGAAACACCGGAAACGACATTCAATTCTGCGCCGCCTGCAGTTTTCTCAAGGGTATCGCCGCGCACCAGTCGTTCATTTACCGGCGGTGAGAGGCGGAGCAGTACTTCGCCGAGGGCGAGAAGATCAAAATCCCGTTCGCTGTTTTTGGCAGTCATGGGGGAACTATTCTGTTTTGTGCTGTTTGCAGAAGTCATAAACATCCTCCCTTCAAAAAAGGATTGGGGCACTGCTTTTGCAGTGCCCCAACTATAATCAAATCATTGTGTGTGAAAGTGAGTCAGCCTCTCCTGGCAGTTGGAGCTGCCGGTCTCACTGAGATGGTAGTATATAATTGTGAAGAACTTGTCCGGTGCAGAGATTATCTCTGAACACGTCCGGATCCGTCTCCACCCGCCAGTTTCGCAACTTCATCCATGGTAACCATGTTGTAGTCGCCTTCGATGGAGTGTTTCAGACAGGATGCTGCAACCGCAAATTCGATGATTCCCTGAGAATCATATCCGTTCAGGGTAGCTGCGATCAGTCCGCCGCCGAAGCTGTCGCCGCCGCCTACGCGGTCCACAATGTGCATTTTGTATTTTTTGCTGAAGTAGTAATCGTTTCCGTCATACAGCATACCGGACCAGTTATTGTCATTTGCGGACAGAGACTCACGCAGAGTGATGCAGACTTTTTCAAATCCGAAACGGTCAGCCAGCTGTTTTGCAACATCTTTGTAGCCTTCACGGTTGATCTCGCCTGCAGTTACATCTGTGTTGGAAGCTTTGATGCCGAATACATCTGCTGCGTCTTCCTCGTTTGCGATACATACGTCAACGTATTTGCAAAGTTCGCCCATTACCTGGCCGGCTTTTTCTTTGCTCCACAGTTTGTTTCTGTAGTTCAGGTCACAGGAAATCTTAACACCGGCTTCTTTTGCAGCTTTGCAGGCTTCCAGACAGATTGCCGCTACGTTGTCGCCCAGAGCCGGAGTAATACCTGTGAAGTGGAACCACTCAGCGCCCTCGAAGATCTCTTTCCAGTTGAAGTCAGATGCATCAGCAGTTGCGATAGAAGAACCTGCACGGTCATAAATAACCTTGGAAGGTCTCTGGGAAGCGCCTTTCTCCAGGAAGTAGATACCTACACGGTCACCGCCGCGGGCAATGTAATTTGTATTTACACCATATCTGCGCAGGGAGTTTACACCAGCCTGTCCGATTTCGTGTTTTGGAAGTTTCGTTACAAAGTAAGAATCGAATCCGTAGTTAGCCAAGGAAACAGATACGTTTGCTTCGCCGCCGCCATAGGTTGCGCCGTAGGTATCCGCCTGTACAAAACGGTAATATCCTTCCGGTGCCAGTCTCAACATGATTTCACCAAATGTAACTACTTTCTTTGCCATGATTTGTTTCTCCTTTTGTGGTTTTTACTAATGATAAAGAATAATCAGCAATGCGCTGTTTTTTACTTATTTACCAGATGAACTGCGAAACCGCCGATCTCATCTTGCAGATAGATGAAGTTCAGCTTGCCGTTTTTGTAGGTAGCTGTGCTTTCATCAAATTTGTATCCCTGAGACTCCAGGAAATGTTTTGCACGGAGAACACTGTTGGTTCCTATTCCGATATGTCCGTGGGTTCCGCGAACTTTAGATTTCATAACCTCAATCTGTTTTCCTGCAAATACGGATTTGGTGTGCTCGTCTTTTGCCCATCCGAACAGACCCTCGAAAGCAGAAGCAGTTTTTTCAGCTTCAGCCTCGTCCTCGGAGTTGATTCCGATGTGAACGATCTCGAAGCCAAGCATTGTGCGGACAGCCTCTGTGGTCATCTCTTTGATCTTGTCAAACTCGCCGGCATTTACCAGAGCTTTGTTTACCATCCAGCTTCCGCCGCATGCGATGATCTTGTCAAAGGCAAGGTACTCGTTTACGTTCTTTGCGTTGATACCGCCGGTCGGCATGAATTTCATATTTACATACGGAGCAGCCATAGCTTTGATCATAGCCAGTCCGCCTGCAGCCTCAGCCGGGAAGAACTTAACAACATCCAGGCCCAGAGAAATAGCAGTCTCGATATCGCTCGGGTTGCAGGTACCAGGAGTCACCGGGATGTTCTTGTCTACACAATATTTTACAACTTCCGGATTCAGACCCGGGCTTACGATGAACTTAGCGCCTGCATTCACTGCACGGTCAACCTGCTCTGTGGTCAGAACAGTACCTGCTCCAACCAGCATGTTCGGGAATTTCTCGGACATGATGCGGATGGATTCCTCAGCAGCAGCGGTACGGAACGTAACCTCTGCACACGGAAGCCCTCCTTCGCAAAGAGCTTTTGCCAGCGGCTCAGCGTCTTCCGGCTTGTCCAGAACTACGACTGGTACAATACCAATTTTCTGAATTTCTTCTAATACTGCATTCATGATTCTGTTCTCCTTTTCTTCTTGGATTTAAAGTTTTTTGGTTTCACAATATGGAACTAAGTTTCACGATGTAATACTTTATGATTTCATTATACCGCCATACCCCCAAAAGTCAAGCAAAAAATAAAAGTTTTTGGGGACGGAGGCGCCCCTGCCGCTCTTCCCCGTCCCCCCCTCTTGTCAGAAAATTTTTGGTGTGTTAAAATGCGAGTATGGAACGATGTGATTCACGGGAAAGCGTGGAAGAATGAATACGGAACAAAATAATAAAGAATCGACCGGAAAGCAGGTCGAAAAAGAGATCCTGAACGGGACCGGAACAGCGGCGGGAGAGGACACCAGGGAAGAAATCCGGGAAGAGAAGAACCCGATCCAGGTGGCGGACCGGCTGTTTCTCACGATGGAAACGCTGGCACAGAAGGGATCGATGGGGCTGATTGAATTATCCAATCAGATGGAGCTTCATAAGAGTACCGTTCACCGGCTGTTGAATTCCCTGATTTATATGGGGTACGCAAGACAGGATCTGGAAACGGGCAAGTACAGTCTCACCTTTAAGCTTCTGGAGCTGTCCAATCAGCTGCTTGCCCATGTGGATGTGATCGAGATCGTGCGGCCTTATCTGAAAAAGCTGATGCGCCAGACTGGTGAGACCGTGCATTTCGTCCAGAAGGATGGGAATTATGCGGTGTATATCGATAAGGTGGAATCGGATCAGAATTCTGTGCGTATGGTTTCCAAGGTGGGCAGCAGGATCCCTCTGTACTGTTCAGGTGTTGGAAAGACCATGGCGGCACAGATGACGGAGGAGCAGGTGCGCAAAATGTGGGCGAAGAGTTCGATCCATGCGCTGACGCCTCATACGATCGTAGACTGTGATGAGTACCTGAAGACTCTGGAGGAGGTTCGGGAAAAGGGATACGCTCTGGACAATGAGGAGAATGAGCTGGGTGTCCGATGTATTGCGGCGGGCGTGACGGACTATAAGGGACGCCCTAAATATGCGTTCAGTATTTCCGCTCCGGTGAGCAGGATGGATGATCAGCGGGTGGAGGAACTGGCATATTATGTGTTGAAAATGAAAGAGGAGATCGCCCGGGCGATTCAGTAAAGAGCAGACCCCGGAAGACATTTGCCGGTGAAGCCGGCAAGGCGCAGCAGTCAGATGTCTTCCGGGGGTTTTTGCTGTGGAAAGGAGTGTCGGTAGATTGATAGAGAAAATGATACTGGTGGCGGCAGGAGGTGCGGCAGGCGCGGTGTGCAGGTACCTGGTCAGCCTGGTTCCGGTGAAAGCGGATTTCCCGGTGATGACGTTTGTCACCAATCTGGCAGGAGCATTTTTGATCGGACTGATCGTAGGGCTGGCGGCAAACCGATGGTCGGAATCTCCGAGGCTGGTGTTGTTTTTGAAAACCGGTTTCTGCGGAGGTTTCACGACGTTTTCCACGTTTTCTTTGGAAACCGTTCAGCTGTTGGAAAAAGGAAGGCTGTTTACCGGGGTGGGATATGCGGTGGTAAGTGTGGTGGCATGTTTGACAGGCGTGGTTTTGGGAATGGCAACTGCTTCCCTCGCAGATCATGTCTGAATGTACAAACATACTCTGGAACGCGTTGGAAAAAATGCCAAATAAAACATTAAAACTATCAAAAAATTCAGAAATACATGAATATATGAGATTTAAAAAAATAAAATGGAAAATTTTATTAAAATTATTAGAAAACTTATAGAAAAACAGAGAAAGGTGTGGTAAAATCAAGATACAAAGGTAATTGTAGAAGAAAGGAGAGGTGAATATGGGTGTTATAACGATTGGCCGACAATACGGAAGCGATGGACGAAAAATCGCAAAGGAACTGGCACAGCGTCTTGGTTTCAAATTTTATGACAAGGAATTGATCCGTTTGGCCGCGGAAAAAAGTGATATTCCTTACGATGACCTGGTAAAAGCAGACGAAAAGCGGGCAAGTGTCTGGGCATATCCTGCGATGACAGACAATGTCTGGATAGCAGAAGAACGCTGGTATTATTCTGTCAATGATGTTCTGTACGATACAGAAAAGAAGATCATTCTGGAAAAAGCCGCAACGGAAGACTGTGTGATCGTCGGAAGATGTGCAAATCGGATTCTCAAAGACAGAGATGACTGTCTGAGTGTTTTTGTCTATGCCCCGATGGATTTCCGGATCAAGAACGTTATGGAACGGGATTCCATGAGTGAGAAAGAAGCCCGTGCACGGATCAGAAAGGTGGACAAACAAAGAAGATATCACTACAATTACTTTACCGATCGGAACTGGGAAGATATGGATGAGTACGACATCTGTATCGACAGCAGCAAGTGGTCCATCGAAAAATATGCGAAGATCCTGGAAAAGATGTATCAGACTCTGAAAGAAGAGTAAGTGTGACTGAGAGACGTACCTGGTAACAGCTGAATGACAACATCAAAGCTGCTGTGAACGGGACGGCAAATGAGCGGAAAAGAGTGCCGGATCTTCACAGTGCAAAAAAGGAGGACTGCCTGCGGGCGGTCTTCCTTTTTTCAAAGAAAAGAAAGGGGAAGCGACTATGGGAGTAATTACAATTGGAAGGCAGTACGGAAGCAATGGCCGGCGGATCGCCAGAGCTCTTGCGGAACGCATGGGAATCCATTTTTATGATAAGGAACTGATCCGGTTGGCGTCGGAACGCAGTGATATTCCCTATGAGGAATTGCTGAAGGTGGATGAACAGAGAGCTAATCCCTGGAGGTATCCGGTGGATGAGAAAATGCAGATGGAAAATCGATTCCGTTTTTATCCAATGAACGACATGCTGTTCGATACGGAAAAAAAGATTATCGAGGAACTGGCAGCACGGGAGGACTGCATTATTGTGGGAAGGTGTGCGAACCGTATCCTGAAAGGAATGAACAGCTGTGTCAGCGTGTTTGTCTATGCGCCGATGGAGGTGCGCGTTCAGACGATCATGAAGCGGGCTTCCATCAATGCAAAGGAAGCCCGGAGCCTGATCCGCAGGATCGACAAGCAGAGAGAGTATTATTATAACTACTTTACAGAAGGCAGCTGGGACAAGATGGACGAATACGATTTCTGTCTGGACAGCAGCCGGGTTTCCGTGGAGCAGGCAGCGGAAATTCTGGAAAATGTTTATCGCACCATAGCAAACACACTCTAGTCAAGCCGTCCCCACAGGACGTAAAACCCCTGGTTGTCCGGGGAGATATGGAAATCTGATTCTGTGGCGGGAAATGACAGCTGCGGTCCTTCCTGACGGGAGATCCAGTAGTTTCCGCTGCGATAAAAAGTTCCGGGAATCATCTGCTCCAGATATTCTTCCAGCGTCCAGGAATTCTTTTCGATGATTTCCGCATGAGGCAGGCCTACATAGCGCAGATGCCAGGGTTCGAAGGGAATGCCGGTGCTTTCTGTTTTCAGAAATGGATAACGGATGATAAATCCGTAGTTCCAGCAGTTGCTGTTTACGTATTGGCCTGCCTCGGATTTCAGAAAGCCGTATCCGGCATAATATGGGATATAGACGTCAAGCGCCATCCCAGTTTCATGCTCGCTGGCGCCTGCTGGCGCTGCGACCGCAGGCTGTTCCGCCTTTTCCTGCGCCTGTTCTTCGGCGGTGCGGAAGCTGCTGCGGATATAGAGCGTATTTCCGAAACGGGAGGAGATATCCTCGGCAAGGCGGCGGTAAGGTTCGGTCAGCATAGGTGAGAGCTGGACGTCGGTATCCGGATACACGGTCAGCTCTGGAGCATAATCAGAAGGAAGCGGATGGTTTTCATTGACGAGAAACAATTCTGTGCCGGGGCTGCAGCCGTAGGCGCCCTGGAGCAGTTCGTCCGCTGAAGCGGTCTGCAGCGTCTGGTTTTCCGGAGAAAAGGATTCGAACTGGGCGCTGCTAAACAGAGATCGGACGCTTTGGTTTGCCAGATAGATCCAGTCCGGTTTTATGCGGACAAGAATGAGTACGCCTGTTACTGCGGCAAAAAGCAAACATGCCGGAAAAATCCAGAACCGGCGTTTTTTTATTTTACTGTTCTTTTTCATTGTCTTCATAATATTTCCCCCACATTTGTTTGCTCCAGTATATCGAAGAAAAATAAAGGAAAGCGCCGAAATTTCTTAAGAATTTTTAAAAATCGTTCCTGCTTGACGTGGAAAAGGCGTTTGGTGTAAGATAGGCAATGGTTTGGCATTGCCAATCAGAGAAAAAGACAGAAAAGGAGATAGACAGTGGATATTCGAAAAGCAGAAGAGAAAGACCTGGGGATATTGATGGAAATTTATGCTCATGCAAGAGCATTTATGAGAAAAACAGGAAATCCAGGTCAGTGGAAAGATTCTTATCCCGCGGAAGCGTTGATACGGGAAGAAATCCGCCGGGGTGTTTGTTATGTATGCGTACAGGAAAATGAGATCGAGGGAGTGTTTTCTTATCTTCCGGGTCCGGATTCCACGTATCAGAGGATAGACGGTGGAAAATGGCTGAACGAAGAGCCTTACGGAGTGGTTCACCGTCTTGCGGGGCGGGGCCGTGTCCGGGGAGTCGCGGACTGTTGTCTGGAATGGGCGGTTGCCAGATGCGGAAATCTCCGCATTGACACTCACAGAGATAATCGGGTGATGCAGCACATTCTGGAAAAGAATGGATTTGTATCCTGTGGAACTATTTACGTAGCGGATGGAAGTCCGAGAATCGCTTACCAGAAGGTGCAGGGAAAAGGAGCCACCGCGGTTGCAGAGGGATGTGATCCGGCGGAGCGGGCAGTCAGTAAATGCAGGGAGGAATATGGGAAATGAAATATATCAAACAATTTGGCATCATTCTTCTGATTTCGTTTCTGGGAGAAATCCTGCGGGCAGTGATCCCGCTGCCGATTCCTGCAAGCATTTACGGGCTTGTGCTGATGCTGGCAGCGTTGATGACACATCTTCTGCCGCTGGAAGCGGTGCAGGATTCCGGAAAGTTTCTGATTGAAATTATGCCGCTGATGTTTATTCCGGCGGCAGTGGGGCTTCTGGATTCCTGGAGCGCACTGCGTCCGATTCTACTGTCTGTGGCAGCCATCACTGTTGTGTCAACGGTGGTAGTGATGGTGATATCCGGAAAGGTGACACAGAAAATAATACGGATGGACAGGAGGGAAAAAGATGAGTGAGTTGATGGGAGATTCTCTGTTTTTTGGCGTGGTAGTCAGCGTTCTGGCTTATCAGGCGGGGTTATGGATCAAACGGAAATGGAAACTGGCGGTGTTTAATCCGCTTTTGATTTCGATCTTTCTTGTGATAGCAGTTCTGCTGATCTTTGACGTGGATTATGAAAGATACAATGAGGGGGCGAAATATCTGAGTTACCTGCTGACTCCGGCGACTGTCTGCCTTGCAATTCCGCTGTATGAACAGCTGGAACAGTTGAAGAAAAATGCGAAGGCGATAGCGGCAGGGATTCTTTCCGGTGTCCTGAGCAGTCTGGTCAGTGTTCTTGCTTTGGCAGCCGCGTTCGGACTGAGCCACGAAGAATATGTGACGCTGCTGCCGAAGTCCATTACAACGGCCATCGGCATGGGTGTTTCGGAGGAATTGGGCGGTATTGTGACGATCACTGTGGCGGTGATCATTGTCACGGGAGTCCTGGGAAATATCATCGCAGAATTGGTGTGCAAAATTTTCCGGATTCATGAGCCGGTCGCGAAGGGAATCGCTATCGGAAGCGCGTCCCACGCCATCGGAACGGCAAAGGCGATGGAAATGGGGGAAGTGGAAGGCGCCATGAGCAGTCTTTCTATTGCCGTTTCCGGACTGCTGACAGTGATCGGCGCTTCGGTATTCGCTATGTTTTTGTGATGGGATTTACTGCACATTTACTGTTTTCTAAACAGATCGAGGGCATCGCTCAATCATCGGATTTGATGATTTTGCGGTGCCCTCGGTTTGCTTTTTTTTATTTAGCCAACAGCATCATGATCTGATTGCTGCGGTTTACGAATTTTGTCATAGCGTCCGGGTCGAGCGGTTTGTGGCTGATCATCGCCAGATCATACAGCTGCTCGCAGAACAGTGGTGTATGTTCGCCGTCGCCGTGTTCCAGAACATATTTTACCAGAGGATGTTTTGCGTTCAGTACCAGAGTTTCCTGACCGCCGAACATGGACGGATCCATTCCGGTCATGCCGTACATTCTCATCATTTCCTGCATACGGCGGTTTTCCTCGGAGAGGGTTACCATTGCGGAGACGTTTTCATCCTTCAGGTTTTCTACCTTTACATCCAGATCCTTCTTATCCAGTACCTTGCGGAACAGATCGGTCAGAGTCTTGGCTGCATCGGTCAGGTCTTCGGAACTTTCTTCTTTCATATCGTTCGTCAGATCCGCGTCAATCCGCTGGAATCTTACGTTATCTTTCAAACGTTCCACATGAGAGATAAATGCGGAATCAATGTTGTGCTTCAGGATCACAGCATCCATGCCCTGGGAGCGGAACATATTGATGTACTGGCTCTGCTGCACTTCATCCGTCACATAATAGATGGTTGTCTTTTCCGGCTCTTTCTTTTCATCCTTATTTTCTTCGGAGGATGCGGAATCGGAAGCAGTTTCGCTGTTGGATTCTGCGGAGTCGGAAGCGCCTTCGGTATTCTCGGCAGTCTCTTCAGATTTTGTATTCTCCTTGATGCAGTCTTCCAGGGTCAGATATTTGCCGTCGATGTTTTTGTACAGCATATAGTCCATCATCTTGGAGGAGAATTTCTCGTCCTTGATGCATCCGAATTTCAGGAACGGGCTGATGTCATCCCAGAATTTCTCATAATTCTCACGGTCTGTCTTGCACATGCCGGAAAGCTTATCCGCAAATTTCTTCGAAATATAATCGGAAATCTTCTTGACGAAACCGTCGTTCTGCAGGGCGCTTCGGGATACGTTCAGCGGCAGGTCCGGACAGTCGATGACACCTTTCAGCAGCATCAGATATTCCGGAATCACTTCCTTGATGTTGTCCGCGATAAATACCTGATTGTTGTAAAGTTTGATTGTTCCCTCGATGGAATCATACTCGGTGTTGATCCGCGGGAAGTACAGGATACCTTTCAGGTTGAACGGATAATCCATGTTCAGGTGGATCCAGAACAGCGGCTCGCGGTAGTCGTTGAATACCTTGCGGTAGAATTCTTTGTAATCTTCGTCGCTGCACTCGTTCGGGTGCTTGCTCCAAAGCGGGTGAATATCGCTTAAGGAAACCGGACGTTTGTTAATCTTCACCTGATTTTTTTCGGGAGAAACTTCTACCTGTTCTTTGGTGCCGTCCTCGTTTTCCTTTTCCTCGTATTTGGCATCCTCATGGATGTGCTCTACGACAACATCGTCGTCCCGCAGGTCTTTCTCATCAATGGTCTCATATTCCTGCGGAGCGTTTGCCTTGGAAAGGAAGATTTCCACCGGCATGAACGAGCAGTATTTTTCTATGACTTCTCTGACACGGTATTCGTTGGAGAACTCCAGGCAGTCTTCGTTCAGATACAGGGTGATTTCTGTTCCGACGGTTGTCTTATCGCCGTCCTGCATGTCGTATTCGGTGCTTCCGTCACATTCCCAGTGAACCGGAGTGGAACCATCTTTGTAGGACAGGGTGTCGATATGCACATCGTCTGCAACCATGAACGCAGAGTAAAAGCCAAGTCCGAAGTGACCGATCATCTGATCCGCATTGGTCTTGTCCTTGTATTTCTCCAGAAATTCTGTAGCGCCGGAAAATGCGATCTGGGTGATGTATTCTTCCACTTCGTCGGCGGTCATACCGATACCGTTATCGATAAATTTCAGAGTCTTTTCTTCCGGATTTACGATCACCCGGATGCAGGCTTTGTAATCTTCCGGAAGCTGGTATTCGCCCATGCCGTCCAGTTTTTTCAGTTTTGTAATGGCGTCGCAGCCGTTGGAAACCAGTTCACGAACGAAAATGTCATGATCTGAGTACATCCATTTTTTTATGATAGGGAAAATATTGTCGCTGTTGATTGACAGATTACCATGTTTTGCTGCCATGATAAGTCACGCTCCTTTTTCTTTTCTTGATAAGAGTTATACTAATACCGGAAAATCAAAAAGTCAAGAAAAAATTAGCACTCATTTTAAAAGAGTGCTAACAAAAGGCGGAAAACTATGTAAAATCAAGGGTTTCCAGATTTGTAAAGTTTTTATAAAGTGCCATTTTTTCATTCCATTTCGAAGTCAATGCCATGTTCCAGGAGGAACTTTTGGACGGCGTTGTCAAAGGCATGTTCCAGGGTCTTGTCAAGCGTAAAGATTTTCAGGGAGGTTCCTGTTGTGACAGTCAGCGCGGTGCCGTTGTAATGGATATTGAGAAAAAGTCCGGCGATATTGTCCGGTTCCACGGGGGCCTGGCTGGATTCGCACAGCGCCCGGCTCCGGTCTTCCGGGAGAAGGAAGATAAAACGGAAGCTGACCGGCGTCCGCTTGCCCCGGATCACGGAATAACACCAGGATTTGATGCCCGACCATCTTACCTGTGATTTGCCGGCGGCTTTCAGGCGTGCCGCCGTGTCGGAATCGTAGAAATCCGGGTGGAGGGAACCGTCGATGGAAAAAGTGACGAATGTGGTAATGGTAGCTTCCGATACAGAAAAATAGTCGAAGGTATCTGCCAGAAGCAGTTGGTTCATAAAGTCTTTCAGATTTTTTATTGTAAACGCGCGCATATGAGTTTCTCTCCTTACAGCCAGCCTTTTCTTTTGAAATACCAGATTTCCAGAACCACGATCAACAGGCATACGCCGATCAGGATAAAATAAGCGAAAGGGTTCTGAAGCTCCGGCATATATTTGAAATTCATCCCATACCATCCCGCCAGGAGGGACAGGGGGAAGAAAATTGTGGAAACGACAGTCAGCAGACGCATGGTTTCATTTTGACGGACGTCTACCTGTGTCTGATGCATTTCCCGTATCTGCAGGGCATATTCTCTGAGAATCTGGGTATGGTCATAGAGACGGTCGATCCTGCCGGACAGCCGGTTGAAGTGAATGGTGAAATCTTTCGGAAAGAAATGATTTTCATTTTCTGAGAGGATCTCACACATGTCCATCAGCTGCTGATAGTAGGCGTGAAAGACCAGGAGTTCCCGCCGCCCGGTGAGCACATTGGTTTTCAGTTCCCGCGGCAGGGCGTCGGTCAGCGATTCCTCCATGGTGGCAAGACGTTTTTCAAAATTCTGGAGAAAGACCAGATCATCCTGGATCAGCGATTCCAGAAAGGAAAAGAAAAAGCGCGGAGTCTCTGAGGTTTCCAGCAGTTCGGATTCCAGCATACGATTCAGTGTCTCCAGAAGCTGACCATTTTCATCGATCAGGATCAGACGGCTCGGTTCCAGGTAATAGGCAAGTTTCATACTGTCATGGAGGGGCGCCGACTTGTCTGGAATGACCAGAGTGCCGATCACGCAGCCTGGCAGCATCTCTGCCTTGCAGTATTGGATCTTCTCGGCTCCCAGATTTCGCTTCAGAATCGGATAAAACGGAATGGAGGAAAGGGCACTTTCGGCCTCTTCAAAGGTATACAGTTCAAGCTGCGGCTGATCCAACACCGCGGTTTCTTCAGGGACAGGCGTTATGCCTGAACGCAGATCATAGCGCATATAGATTCTCCTTGTTCAGATTCAGCATATGGATTCACTGAGGTTAATATTACCATCAGTATACCTCAAAAAAGGGAAAAAAGACAGCAAAAATGTTTTGCAATGCTATGGAGAGTATGGTATCATAAAATGTAGTTATTAAAACTATGTGATGAAATGTGACAATCATTTATCGATTCAATCGAAGATAGAGAGTGATTTTGGAGGTAATAGTATGTCCTATCAGATTATTGCAGACAGCTGCTGCGAACTGACAGAAGAAATGAAAAGAGATCAGGGAGTTCTCACAGCATCTCTGACTCTGGAAGTGGGGGAGGAGCAGATCATTGACGACGAGACTTTTGATCAGAAGTCTTTTCTGGCAAAAGTGGCGGCGTGTCCGGAATGCCCGAAATCTGCGTGCCCTTCCCCGGAGGTATATCAACAGGCGTTTGAAGGAGAACAGGAGCACCAGTATGCGGTGACTCTCTCTGCGGAATTGAGCGGTTCCTACAACAGCGCGATGCTGGGAAGAGGACTGGCACTGGAGAAAGACGGTACAAAGAAGATCCATGTGTTTAACTCCAGAAGCGCGTCTGTGGGCGAGACATTGATCGTGAAAAAGATTATTGAATGTGAGAAGGAAGGAATGCCGTTTGGCGAGCTGGTCGACACGGTGGAAAAGTATATTGACGGTCAGAACACCTATTTCGTTCTGGAAAATCTGGAGACGCTGAGAAAGAACGGCCGCCTTTCCAATCTGAAAGCGTTTGTCGCGTCTGCGCTGAAGATCAAACCGGTGATGGGCGCCACACCGGAAGGAACCATCTGCCAGCTGGATCAGGCACGGGGAATCAACAAAGCGCTGATGAAGATGGTGGATTATATTGTAAAGGAAGTCAAAGAACCGGAAAAGAAGGTTCTCGGCATTTCCCACTGTAACTGTCCGGAACGTGCGGAGATCGTCAGGGACGCAATCCTTGAGAGGATCAAGGTGAAAGACTCTGTAATCCTGGATACCCGGGGCGTGAGCAGCATGTACGCAAATGACGGCGGCGTGATCGTGGTGATTTGAAAAAGGGCTTTTAATTCCTGGAGAATTGTAGTATAATTTTAAATCATTATGTATTGTCGAAAGGAAGTCGAAACATGAGTCAGGAAAAAGTTGACAAATATAAAAAGGAAAAGGCGAATCGCCAGAAACTCATGCGCCGTGAAAAATGGGTTCGCCGTCTGGAGTATACGGCTACGGTTCTGGTGCTTGGAGGTCTGATCACCTGGTTTTCCATGGCGGTTTATACGAATGTTCAGGCGGAGAAGGAAAGTCAGCGTGAGGCGACGACTACGACGATGAACGTGACCGGTATGCAGGATTATCTGGCGGAGATCAACAGTTCACTGGAAGATACTTCGGAAGAATAAAAGAGATACGGGAAACGAAAAAGAGTATATCAGGGATAAAATGGATAGGCCGCTGCGTAGATCATATGCAGCGGTTCTTTTTGTTAAAAATACCGCTGTCCACAGAGTGTGGGCAGCGGTATGGAATGTTCTTGATCCGTATTCTTCCGTAATGGAAATGATTAGCATTTTACAACGTTGGCAGCCTGCATGCCGCGAGCGCCTTCGGTCAGATCGTAAGTAACAGCCTGGCCTTCATCCAGAGATTTGAATCCTTCGCCCTGAATTGCGGAGAAGTGTACGAATACGTCGTTTCCGTCTTCTCCGGTGATGAAGCCATAACCTTTCTCAGCGTTAAACCATTTTACTGTTCCCTTGTTCATTGTGTGTTACCTCCATAGAAATAAAATAAAAACGAGATGTTTGGCAAGTCTTTGCTCACCGTAAGCGGGCGAAGTTTTCGGAAAAAAATTCACCAGCTATTACAGATTATATTGAAGGTGAATCGTTAATATAATCTCTAATAACTAGTGACCTTGTATTACATCCACAACTTTTTTTAATTGCTCTCATTATAGACTTTTGAATGCAAAAAGTCAAGAAAAAACTCTTTATTTCATTGAGGATTTCGTGTATGATAAAAGGGTAAATTTAATCTGTAAGCAGATCATAAGCAGAAACGAGGAAAACGAAGTTATGAGCATCTTGATTAAAAACGGACATGTCATCGATCCTGACAGCCGGCTGGACGAGATCTGTGACGTGCTGATCGAGAACGGCAGGATCGCCAAGGTTGAGAAGGAGATTTCGGACAGCGCCGCGAAAGTGATCGACGCGGCAGGCTGTTATGTAATGCCGGGTCTGATCGATATGCATGTGCATTTCAGAGATCCGGGCCTGACCCATAAGGAGGATATCATCACCGGTGCGATGGCGGCAGCCAAGGGCGGTGTGACAACGGTGCTTGCAATGCCGAATACAAAACCGGTCATTGACAATCCGGACCGTGTCAATTATGTGAAAAACAAGGCAAGACAGCATGCGCCGATCCATGTGCTTCAGGTAGGCGCGATCACAGAGGGTATGATGGGAGAAAAACTGGCGGATATCGACGGGATGGTGGATGCCGGAATTCCGGCCATCAGCGAGGACGGAAAGTCCGTGATGAATGCCCAGCTTTACGAGGAAGCAATGAAGATCGCGGCGAGAAGAAACATTCCGGTGCTTGCGCACTGTGAAGATATCAATATGGTACACGGCGGCTGCATGAATGAGGGAGACAAGTCGCAGGAATGGAATCTTCCAGGCATTTCCAATGCGGTGGAGGATGTGATCATTGCCCGTGACATTGTCCTTGCCAAAAGCACGGGAGCGCACCTGCATCTTTGCCATTGCTCCACAAAGGACAGTGCGAAGATGGTGGAGGAAGCCCGCAGGAACGGCGTATCGATCTCTGCGGAAGTATGCCCGCATCACTTTACGCTTTCCACCGACGATATGGCAAAGGGAGATACCAATTATAAAATGAACCCGCCGCTGCGCGCGAAAGAAGATGTGGAAGCGCTGAAACAGGGTCTGAAGGACGATATCTTTGACGTGATCAGCACCGACCATGCGCCTCATGCGAGGGAAGAAAAACAGCAGAGCTTTCAGAAGGCTCCGTTCGGCATTGTCGGACTTGAGACGAGCGTGGCGCTGACCATCACGGAACTGGTAGATACGGGAATCCTGACCCCGATGCAGATGGCGGAGAAGATGAGCTACAATCCGGCGCGGATCCTTCACATGGAGCAGAAAGGCTCCCTGAAGCCGGGAAAGGACGCGGATGTGACGATCATAGATCCCAACGAGGAATACGTGATCAATCCGAAAACCTTTGTCTCCAGAGGAAAGAATACTCCTTTTGGCGGAAAAAAGGTGAAAGGCAGCGTGAAGTACACGATCTGTGACGGAAAGATCGTTTATCAGGCAAGATAGTATCACAGCAGTATCACAAAAGCCTGAAAAGCAGGAATGATCAAAAGATGAGATAAAATGATAAGATAAAATGAGGAGAACAGGGAAACATGATTAACAAACTGATTGAAAAGATCAAAGCAACCAATGCACCGATCGTCGTAGGACTGGACCCGATGCTGTCCTATGTGCCGGAGCATGTGCAGAAAAAAGCGTTTGCTGAATACGGTGAGACACTGGAGGGAGCGGCAGAGGCAATCTGGCAGTTCAACAAGGCGATCGTTGATGCGACGTATGACCTGATCCCGGCGGTAAAACCGCAGGTGGCGATGTACGAGCAGTTCGGCGTTCCGGGAATGGCTGCTTATGAGAAGACCGTTTCCTACTGCCAGGAAAAAGGACTGGTGGTCATCGGCGACGTAAAGCGCGGCGATATCGGCTCTACTTCCGAGGCTTATGCGGTAGGTCATCTGGGTCATGTTCAGGTGGGTTCCAAATCTTATGCAGGATTCCATGAGGATTTTGCAACTGTGAATCCGTATCTTGGCTCTGACGGTGTAAAACCGTTTATCAAAGTCTGCAAGGAGGAGAAAAAAGGTCTGTTCATTCTGGTAAAGACCTCCAATCCTTCCAGCGGAGAATTTCAGGATCGTCTGATCGACGGACGCCCGCTGTATGAGTGGGTCGGCGAGCAGGTGGCTGTATGGGGCGAGGAGCACATGGGTGATTCCTACAGCTACATCGGAGCCGTAGTGGGAGCAACTTATCCGAAGATGGGAAAAGTACTGCGGAGCATCATGCCGAAGGCATACATCCTGGTGCCGGGCTACGGAGCACAGGGAGGCCAGGGCAAGGATCTGGTACATTTCTTCAATGAAGACGGCCTGGGCGCAATCGTGAACTCTTCCAGAGGAATCATTGCCGCTTACAAGCAGGAGAAATATGCGTCCTTCGGCGCGGAGAATTTTGCGGACGCTTCCCGTCAGGCGGTTGTGGATATGGTGACAGACATCAGCACAGCTTTAGAGAAGTAACAGTTCAGCAAGCTGAACTGTTGCTTGGAACTAGATAAAAGAGATGGCGCCTGAACAATAGGGAATTACCATCTGGATGAGGAGAAAGATAGAAGTATGAAAATCAAAGAATGCTGTACGGTGATCAGCCAGGAATGCATTGCAAAGGATATCTACAGCATGTGGATCTCCACAAAAGCGATCGCAAGAGAGGCGAAGCCGGGACAATTTGTTTCTGTATATACGAAAGATGCCAGCAGACTGCTTCCGCGTCCGATCTCCCTGTGTGAGATCGACCGGGAAAAGGACGCCCTGCGTATCGTTTACCGAATCGCGGGAGACGGAACCAGAGAGTTTTCCCGGCTTCGCGCCGGGGATACCATCGATATCCTGGGACCTCTTGGCAACGGATTTCCGCTGGAGGAGGCGAAAGGGAAACGTGTCATGCTGATGGGCGGAGGAATCGGTATCCCGCCGATGCTGGAAACCGCCAAGGCGATCCAGGGAGAGAAAATCATTGTCTCCGGATACCGGGACGAACTGTTCCTGACCGAGGAACTGAACGCGGCGGGACAGCTGTATCTTGCCACCGAGGATGGCAGCGCAGGAACGAAAGGAAATGTGCTGGACGCGGTGAAAGCCAACCGGCTGGAGGCGGATCTGATCTTCGCCTGCGGACCGACTCCGATGCTGCGGGCAATTAAAGCTTACGCGCTGGACAAAGGAATCCCCTGCTGGGTATCCATGGAAGAAAAAATGGCCTGCGGAATCGGCGCATGCCTTGCCTGCGTCTGCAAATCCACAGAGGTGGACGGACATTCTCAGGTTCACAATAAGCGGATCTGCAAGGATGGTCCTGTATTCCTGAGCACGGAGGTGGAGTTATGATGAAGAAAGACAGTCTGCATCTTGGCGTCAGCCTGGCGGGAGTGGAACTGAAAAATCCGGTGATGACAGCCTCAGGCACATTTGGTTCCGGAGCGGAATACAGTGAGTTTGTGGATCTGAACCAGCTTGGCGCGGTGGTGACCAAAGGTGTGGCGAATGTACCGTGGCCGGGAAATCCTACCCCTCGGATCGCTGAGGTTTACGGAGGCATGCTCAATGCCATCGGTCTTCAGAATCCGGGAATGGAAGTATTCTGCAAAAGAGATCTGCCGTTCCTGAAGCAGTTTGACACGAAAGTGATCGTCAATGTCTGCGGAAAGAGCACACAGGATTACTGTGAGGTGGTGGAACGTCTGTCCGACGAGCCGGTGGATCTTCTGGAGATCAACATTTCCTGCCCGAACGTAAAGGAAGGCGGCATCGCTTTCGGACAGGATCCGAAGGCCGTGGAGGCAATTACCCGGGAGATCAAAAAATACGCGAAGCAGCCGGTGATCATGAAGCTCAGCCCGAACGTGACGGATATCACCGAGATGGCACGGGCGGCGGAGAGCGGAGGGGCGGACGTCCTTTCCCTGATCAACACCTTGACCGGTATGAAGATCGATATCAACCGCAGAACCTTTGCCCTGGCAAATAAGACCGGAGGAATGTCCGGCCCGGCGGTGAAGCCGATCGCAGTCCGGATGGTTTACCAGGTTGCCCATGCGGTACAGCTTCCGATCATCGGAATGGGAGGCATCTCCAACGCAGAGGACGCTCTGGAGTTCCTGATGGCAGGCGCGACGGCAGTGTCCATCGGAACGGCAAACTTTGTGAATCCGTACGCGACGGTGGAGACCGTTCACGGAATCGAAGAATACATGAGAAAAAATAATGTCAGCGATATTCATGAACTGATCGGAATCGTCTGATCGTTTCTACAGGAGGTTTGAAATACAATGGAAGCATATAAGCAGGAATTTATTGAGTTTATGGTGGAGAGCCAGGTACTGAAATTTGGAGAGTTTACGCTGAAGAGCGGAAGAAAATCCCCATTTTTCATGAACGCGGGCGCTTACGTGACAGGAACACAGCTGAAGCGTCTGGGTGAGTATTACGCGAAGGCGATCCATGACAATTATGGCCTGGATTTTGACGTGCTCTTCGGACCGGCATACAAAGGCATTCCGCTGAGTGTTGCCACTACCATGGCGATCAGCGAGCTGTACGGTGTGGATATCCGTTACTGTTCCAACCGGAAAGAGGTGAAGGATCACGGGGATACAGGAATCCTTCTGGGCAGCAAGATCAAGGACGGAGACCGTGTGGTGATCATTGAGGATGTGACCACTTCCGGAAAATCCATCGAGGAAACATTCCCGATCATCCAGGCACAGGGCAATGTGGAGATCAAGGGCCTGATGGTATCCCTGAACCGCATGGAGCGCGGAAAAGGAACCAAGAGCGCGCTGGAAGAGATTCAGGAAACTTACGGATTCCCGGCAAATGCGATCGTTACGATGGAAGAAGTGATCGAATATCTGTACAACAAGCCATGCCAGGGAAAAGTGATTATCGACGACACAATGAAAGCAGCGATTGATGCATATTATGCGGAATATGGTGCACAGTAAAAAATAAAGAGGTGTTGTTTTTATGAATGAAAAAGTTTTCAAGACCATGGGCCAGACCGGAGGCGGAAGCATTGCGATGGGAATCCTTCTTCTTGCTGCCGGGATTTCCATGGGAGTCCTGATGATAGTAAACGGTGCCAGACTTTTGAAGCGTCGTGCAGAAATAACGTTTTGATCTATTTGACAAGGAGAAGTTATTGAAAACAGAAACTAAAAACAGAATCCGTGTGATCGGCCGGATTCTGTTTGTAATTTATATCCTGCTGCTGGTGTATTTTCTGTTTTTTGCGGAAATTTATGGAAGGAATTCTTTTGCAGATCAGGATTACAGATATAATCTGATACCGTTCCGGGAGGTTCGGAGATTCTGGATCTACCGCAGCCAGGTGGGATATCTGGCTGCGTTTCTGAATCTGGCTGGAAATGTGATCGGCTTCTGGCCGTTCGGATTTTTTCTTCCGGTGATGCACCGGAGGATGCGAAGCTTCTGGCTGGTAACCCTGCTGGGATTTGCGTTCAGCCTCGGTGTGGAGACGGTGCAGCTGATCTGGAAGGTCGGCTGTTTTGACGTGGATGATATGATCCTGAACACGCTGGGCGCGCTGAGCGGTTATTGGATCTTTTTACTATGTGATAAAATCAGGAGACACAGGTATGGCGAAGAAGTATAATTACAATTTTATCAGGAAACATTCCCAGGGAGGCGGTACGGCGGTACGGCTGGCGATTCTTTCCGGCGGGCTTTTCGTGGTGGACGCGGTGATATCGTTTGCCTTCGGAGGCGAGGCAGGCGTTTATGCAGGCGCCATTGCTTTGTTTGCCATGCTGACGTCTGTTTATGGATTTTACCTGGGGCTGAAAAGCTTCCGGGAGGAGAAAGTCAGTCACAGAAAGTCGGTGATCGGCTCCGTTTCCTGCGGAGTGCTGGCGGTACTGTGGCTTTCTCTGTTTCTGATAGGAGTGTGAGAAAAGATGGATCGGGAACGATGGGACCGACAGGTGGATTTTATTCTTGAGATTGACCGGGAAAAGCAGATCGAGCGGCAGACGCATATCTGCGGATATTCCCGCAGAGAGGGCGACGCGGAGCATGCCTGGCATATGGCGCTGATGGCGTGGCTTCTGCAGGAATATTCCAATCAGCCGGTGGATATCGCAAAAACAATGGTTATGATACTGATCCACGATCTGGTGGAAATCGATGCGGGGGATACCTATGCCTATGACGAGGAGGCGAACCGCACGAAGGAAGAACGGGAGAAAAAGGCTGCCGAAAGGATCTTCGGGCTGCTTCCGGAGGATCAGGGAGAAAAACTGAGACAGCTCTGGGAGGAATTTGAGGCGTACGAAACGCCGGAGGCAAGGTTCGCCCATACGATGGACAATTTTCAGCCGCTGCTCCTGAACGATTACAACGAAGGAAAAGACTGGACGGGACATCAGGTGCGGATCTCCCAGGTGCTGAAGCGCAACGAGTATACGGAGACCGGTTCCAGCCAGATTTGGGAATATATGAAGGAACTGCTGGAAAAAAATGTGGCGCAGGGCAGACTGATCGATGACAGAAAGGAAAAGAGTGATGACGGATTACAGAAATGATACGGAAGAAAGAGAGCTTCTCGAAGAACGCCGGAAGCTTTCGTTGGAGAGGATCCGGCAGATTCCGGAGGAAAAAAGTGTTCCGGTGACTTACCGGGAATATTTTGCTGAGATGGCGAAGTATATCGTAAAACTGCAGGAGCTGGAGAAAAGACTGAACAAAGGCATTCTGGAGCATGGTTCCATGGAGGAACTGCAGGCGCTCAATGTGGGACCTTATCGGGATATCCTTCCGGAAATGTATGAACATTCTTACGGAAATCCGGCGTACGCGGCAAAGATGCTGGGGGAAGGTTATGGCCAGATGCTCAGCTTTCTGTACGCGGAGATCCAGGGGATGGTGGTGTCCGTTTACGAAGGCCGTCTGTGGGACTGTGTGGTAGTGATGGAACTGTTCCTGGAGATTTATCATATGTTTGAGGAAGAGGAGTTTCCTACGAAGGCGGCGCTTCGGGATGTATTCTACTGGTATGTGAGTGATTACACCGATGAGACCATGGAATACCGTATCCGTGAGATGGTGGATCCTACTCTGGATTTCGCGTCCGGGATTGTCCGGAAAGCGGATCTGACGGATCTCCGTTATCTGTACCGCTACGGCGAGTATGTCACGGAAAATGAACGGAAGACGGCAGAATTCCTGAACGGTCTGCCGCAGGAACAGATCGATGCAATGGCACGGACTTACACCGAAGGATACCGCATCGGTTTTGTTCTTGGAAACAAGGATCTCTCAAAGAAGAAGACCGTCAATATCCGCTACCATCTGGGCTTCGAGCGGATGGTGCGCGCGGCGATCCTTCAGTTTGAGGAGATGGGACTGCAGCCGGTCATTTACCGCAGCGCCGTTCACGGGGCGGACCGGAACCGGAGAGGACTGAGAACAGGATATTCCGGAGCGGTTCCAAACAAACAGTTTGATTACGATCACAAAGAAGATGCGGCTTTGTTCCTGGACGAGGATCTGGTACAGCGCAGGCTGAGAGCGATGCAGGTGGCTTATGAGAAGCATAAGGAAGAGGCGAATACCCATGCCGGTCCTGCAGTGATCGAGATTTTCGGAGAAAAACCGTTCAGCCCGAAGGCGAACAAAGATGCCCTCTCCTTCAATGAAAAACAGCAGAAGCTGCAGGTACGGTACGACAACGAGGCAGGACAGATCACCAACCGCTACATTATCGGAGAAGAACGAAGCTTTACGATCATTGCCTATCCGGTTCCGGAAATTGGAGAGCAGTTTGAAGAAATCTTCCGCGAGACAGTAAAGATCAACACTCTGGACTACCGGAAATATCAGAGAATCCAGCAGCACCTGATCAATGCGCTGGATCAGGGCACCCGCGTTCATATCAAAGGAAAAGGGGAGAACCGCACAGACCTCTGGATCCAGCTGCACAAACTGGAACAGCCGGAAAAGCAGACCAACTTTGAAAACTGCGTTGCGGATGTGAATATCCCGGTCGGCGAGGTCTTTACCTCTCCGGTGCTGAAAGGAACCAATGGAGTACTCCATGTGACCTCTGTATATCTGAATGAGCTGAATTATCAGAACCTGTGTCTGACGCTCACCGATGGAATGATCACAGATTACGGCTGTACGAACTTTGAGCAGGAAGGGGAAAACAGAAAATACATCGAGGCAAACATCCTGAACCATCACAAAACTCTGCCGATCGGAGAATTTGCCATCGGAACCAACACCACCGCCTACGTGGTGGCGGAAAAATATCAGATTGCAGATAAACTGCCGATCCTGATCGCGGAAAAGATGGGACCGCACTTTGCGATGGGAGATACCTGTTACAGCTGGGCGGAAGATACCGCGGTCTTCAATCCGGACGGTAAGGAGATCATAGCAAGAGACAACGAGATCTCCATCCTGCGGAAGGAAGATCCGGGAAAAGCATATTTCGGATGCCACACGGATATCACGATCCCTTACGATGAACTGGACTACATCCGCGTACAGAAAGAAGACGGATCGGAGGTTTCCCTGATCGAGGACGGAAGATTCGTACTTCCGGGAACCGAGGAACTGAACGAAGCGTTTCAGGAATAAAGAGGAGTGGAGAGATGGAACACAAAGGTACGGTAACACTTGAAACAGAGCGTTTGATTCTGAGAAGATTTCAGTTGGAGGACGCTCAGGCGATGTACCGGAACTGGGCGGCGGATGATGAGGTGACGAAGTTTCTTACCTGGCCGGCGCACAGGGATGCAGGTGTTTCCGAGAAGATTCTCAGTGAATGGATCGGGCAGTATGACCAGCCGGATTATTATAACTGGGCGATCGTGTGGAAAGAGACCAGCGAACCGATCGGAAATATCAGCGTAGTTTCCATGAATGAAAAAGCGGAACTGGCGCATATGGGATACTGTATTTCAAGAAAATGGTGGCACCAGGGAATCACATCGGAAGCGCTGGAAGCGGTGATACGCTTCCTGTTTGAGGAAGTACAGGCCGGATGCGTTTCCGCCAGACACGATTCGCGAAATGTTAATTCCGGAAAAGTGATGGAAAAGTGCGGAATGATATATGAAGGTACACTCCGCCACAGCGACTGGAACAACCAGGGAATCTGTGACGCGAGTTATTATTCTATCCTGAGGGAAGAATACGAAACCCGGAAAAAGGAGGCAGGCTGAGCGGCAGCCGGCCTCCTTTTTCCGGGATATACAGAAATGTTCCTTGTTTTTAATTAATGATTCTCTTCACCACTGCCCACATTCTTCAGCAGCTTTTCCACAGAGACCCCAAAGACTTTTGCCAGGACGATCAGATTGGAAGTACTCGGTTCCGAAAGCCCGGTATCACATAGTTAAAGATATTGGTGTCATTCAATCAATCTTGCCGATAAAGCGGTAGAAGATTTCTACCTCCTGTTCCCTGCTTCCGTCCTCACCTTTGACCGCTTCATGGACAACGATTTTTTCAATCAGCGTATTCAAAAGTTCGGCGGTCAGTTCCGTTGGATTGACGCACTCTTTCATCAAGGCAATCCATTTTTCTGCGTCTGCGGCGTTCTGGCTTTCAGTGGTGATAGCGGATTGAAGCCGCTCAATCTTTTCGTCCAGTTCAGCCTGTTCGCTTTGGTACTTCCCGGACAGCATAGAGAAGTTGTATTCCGTGATACGCCCCGCCGCCCAGTCCTCATACATCCGGGCAAACAAAGTATCGACTTCGGCTTTTCGCTTCTCTGCCTTTTTCAGTTCTGCGGCCTGCTTCTTTCTTGCGGCGGCCTGTCCCTTATCAGTGGCATTTAACAGCCGCTTCAAGAGCCGTTCTTCATCATGTTGTACCAGTCCCGACCAGTATTGCAGACGGGAGAGGACATAGGCATAAAGCACATCATAACGGATATAGTGCATGGAGCATTGGCGTGTGCCCTGCCCGTACTTGCTACAATGATAATGGCCGTAAGGCTTGCTGTTCTGCCTGTTCTCCCCATAGGACAGCGACCAGCCGCAATCCGCACATTTTACCAATCCGGAAAAAATCTGCGTTGTACCATCCTTGCACTTCCTGCGGCGGTTTGCTATCTGCTCCTGTACCTGCCGGAAAACCTGCTCGCTGATAATCGGCTCCTGCGTGTTCTCCACCCGCACCCATTCACTTTGGGGCTTGCGTACCCTCCGCTTGTTCTTAAAGGAAATATTGGTCTCCCGGTAGTGGATGGTATGGCCGATATAGGTTTCATCTTTCATAATGCTCTTGACCTGCGCTATCGTCCATGCGTAGCTTTTTTCCTCCGGTGCACCCGCATAGATGTTTGCGAAAGTCCCGTCACGCTGGAAGTTGATAAATCCCGGCGTGGGAACCTTTTCCGCAATCAGTATTCTTGTGATACTGGCCGCCCCTCTGCCATGAATGGCAAGGTCAAAAATCTTCTCCACTATCCAGCGGGTTTCCTCGTCGATTATCAGCTTGTTTTTGATTTCCGGGTGTTTCCTGTACCCGATGGGAGCATAGGCGCCGATACGCTGTCCTGTGGCAAACTTCGCTTTGAAAGCGGCCTTTACCTTGCGGCTCGTATCTTTCGCAAACCACTCATTGAACAGGTTTTTGAACGGGACAAAATCGGAAAGCCCTTTTTCTGTGTCCTCATTCTCCGCAACGGCGATGTAGCGCACCCGTTTTTCCGGGAACAGAAATTCCAGATAGTAGTCCATCATCACATGTTCCCGCCCGAAACGGGAAAGGTCTTTCGTGACAATGCAGTTTACTTTTCCGGCTTCCATATCGTCCATCATGCGCTGAAAATCCGGGCGTTCAAAGTTCGTCCCCGACCAGCCATCGTCCACATACTCACCGACTACATGAAGCCCCTGTTCCTTTGCGTACTGTTGCAGGATTGTCCGCTGTGTTTCAATGCTTACGCTGTCACCATAGTTTTCATCGTCCCGGCTCAATCTCATATAAAGCGCCGTGTTGTAAATCGTAGTATTGTAAGGTTGTTTCACCGTTAAAAATCCTCCTTCTAAAGAAACAACCCACGCTTACAATACTTTTGCTCTATGGCAATTATATCATAAGCGTGGGCGTGTTATCAATGATGGGCTATCAGGTTGAAGCGGCTTTTTCTGCGGTATGCCGCACCACATCTACAATCAGATCACCGAGGGGCTTCCCGACTGCGGCGAAGTGTTCGGAGATTTTTATACGGTTGTTCCCACATACAAAATACTGCGTCCCGTTCTCTGTTCGTATGACCTGCCCTGTCCGGGGTGTAAAAATATCGCTTTCGCTTTTTGCCATCCAGTGTCCTCCATATTCAGTTTTCAAGGTACAATGCCGCACAGGGGCGGCGAAAATTTCTGCTTATATCTATCACCTTTCCTTTGCCGTGTGCCGCTGCTGCCGTTTCAGTTCCGCCAGTATATCCGGCGGGATACGGTCAACCAGCCTCTGTAAATTGTCCAGTTCGCTTTTCAGCTTTGCCCGTTCCATCGTATCTTTCATCTTGCCTTTTTCACTGGCCTTTGCTCTTGCTTCCAACTTCTCATTCTCCGCCAACAGGTCATTGATTGTGACCTTGTACTTTTTCAACTGCCCGGAGAAGTTTTCCATCTGCGGGAACCACTTTTTCAGCATGGAAAGGGCTTCCTCTTTTTTCTTTCCGGCGTTCAGCGGGTTAATGCCGTCAAGGGCGGCTTCAATGGCTCTGGCCTGTTTGGAGAGGGAAACCGCCTGTTTGAAAAGCCGGGTGGGGATATGCTTCCGGCCTGTCTTGCTGGCGCTTTCCCCACGCTCCAAGTCAGGATATTTCTCCACCATATAGGCGTGAAAATCGTCCTGCCACTTCGTCAGGTTTGCCCGGTTGCCGATAATCTCCTTTGCACACAGGCGGTTGTCCTTTGTCAGCGGAACAAAGGTCAAATGCAGGTGGGGCGTTTTCTCGTCCATGTGTACCACCGCCGACACGATATTTTCCCGTCCTACCCGGCCAATGAGGAAAGCCGCCGCCCTCTGGAAAAACGCCTGTATCTCCTTTGGGGATTTCCCCTTGAAAAACTCCGGGCTGGCAGTTACCAGTGTATCGACAAACCGTGTGCTGTCTTTCCTCGTCCGGCATCCGGCCTGCTCGATACGGCTCTGAATGAAGTGGTAATAGCGTCCCTCCGGCTTGACGATATGGAAGTTGTATTTACTCCGGCTTGTGTCAATGTCGGGATTGCTGGCATATTGTTCTTTCTGTCTTTCGTGATGGGCTTCCAGCGGCCTTGCCGGGTTGCCCTTGTGCTTCTCAAACCGCAAAATTGCGTGTTGTGCCATTCTGCTCCTTTCCCCATTCCTTTCCTATCCAGGGTTTTCCACAGGGAAAATCCCGCCAGAATTATCTCTGATACGATAGGAATGGAATGGATATAAATAAATCATTTTAATCTTTGTATTTCTATATACCGTCTGGTTTTCGTACTTCTCAAGATTGATTTCCGTACTTCAAGGGTACGGTTTTCAGTCCTCCGGCGTACCAGAACGGGATTTCTTGAAGTCGGTGTTTGGAACCGCTTCATAGGATTTTGGGAAAATGCGGTTGGGTTTTCCACAGCCCTGCTTCTGGATTTCCACCAGTCCGGCGTATTGCAGTTCCCGCAGGGTGTTCACCGCTTTTTGCCGCCCACAATGGAGCAATGTGACCACTTCACAGATAGGGAAATACAGGAAAATCCGTCCGCAGTCATCCGCCCACCCATTTTTGCGGGATAACTCTGTCCGGCGCAGAATAAAGGCATACAGAACCTTTGCCTCGTTGGACAGGAGCTTGAACGTGGGGGCTTCAAAGAGGAAATTCGGGAGCCGGGTGAAGCTGAACGCCCTTTCCGGCTGATGGATATAGATGGTATTTGTCATAGTGCGTTTTGTGGACGGTTAGAAGCCCGTTTTCCGGGGCGGGCGATACTTTATACCACCTGCCCCGGTTTGGGGCTTGCGAAGCCTGATAAATCAAGGCTTTTTTCGCTCCTAACTGTCCACAGCAGACCTCCTCGTATAATAAGTTTGTAAGCAAGAAAAACAGCTTACAGACTTATTCTTTTTTGGTATAGATGGTAAGGACT
>PPYF01370257.1_pt1 | contig 52278 bp, 39 predicted proteins | sample 1559871 | NCBI WGS metagenome assembly PPYF01 (sample SAMN08240021, study PRJNA423297) | Human gut metagenome, whole genome shotgun sequencing project.
TCTCTTTTCCAGCAGATGCAGCTTCTTGTAGCTGATGCCTGCCGAAATGCGGGTTCCGTCAAGTTTTCGAACATCAAAGTACCCGGATGATCGACGGCCGAAATGAAGCCTTCTTCTCCCTTGCAGGCAACCTTGTCAAAAAGACGGAAGCCTTTGAGCTCAAAGGGCGCCTGATTGCGCTTTCGAATGCCGCCTTTGAGGATGGAAAGCTTGTGAATCTGCGGGTTGTTCCGGCGCGTCTGCTTCTGGAAGAAGAGTTCGCCGAGCCTTTCGGCGCCAAGATTGCCGGCGATGCAGAAAGCATCCGCACAATGCGATTTGGTAATGCCGTTCGAGATCCGCGCATGCTTGGTCCGGTAGCCGTAGGTGTTTTGCACCTCCAGCTCAGGATGCGACGCCTTTAGGCGGTTCAAAACTTCCCGGCGCATCATTCCCGTCAACTACCTCGGCCATTAGGCCGAGGTAGTTGACAATTCTTGTATTTGTGCAAATAGATAAGTGTTGTTTAATAGTACAAATAAAACCATAATGAGTTTACGTTACCGGATGTTAGGGCTCCTCAAATAGAATAGTTCAGGGTAATCCATTAATTATTTTCCTGAATATAGGTTGTTAGATGTCTTGCAGAAGCTTGTCCCTAAAAAAGAAAAACTATCTAGGTAATGAACAAAAAATCCATTTGTCAATTATCTCAATCCTAAGTATCGGGGCTTGTGGTACTTTGTTTCCCTTATTTGCTTGCGCACAACCGCCATTTACGATTATTGATAATTCTCTTCATGAAACGAATTTTCCGAGCGGCGGTCAAGATACAAGAATCTTTGAGGGAGAAATGGGTAAGCCGGCTGGAGTTTGGGTTAAAGGTATCAACGGAACGTTTGACGATGGTGCAATAAGTTATTCAACGAATGCGGTGCTGCAGGTTGGCGGGACAAAGTTATTTAACGTTAAAAACATTTTTGTAAACAGCGATTCTGGCTCTGGGGGTACGCTGACTATTAAAGGCTTAAAATCAATCGAGGGGAGAAGCCAGGATCATGTAGGAAAAGACAACCTGAACATTGCTGTTATTGGGAGCCAAAATAATAATTCATTACTTGTCTCGGGCTACGCCCAGCTCGACGTTTTTCGGGACAATGTGAATATTCTTATAGACGGTTTAAATTCAGCAAATAGAACTGCCATGATTATTGACCTCTCCCTTGAAATCCAGTCATTTGAGACCATTGATCAAGGTGACCACGCGATCTTTCCTCTAGATAAAGCCAAGGGACGAGAAGGATCAATCGTTATCCAAAATGAGGGTGCTTTGGAGGTAGAACAATTCGCCAGAATTCTCCTTCCTTCGACGAATCAGGTATTTTTGATTAGAGATAATTATCGGGATGAGAGCGGTTTAAAGACTGGAGGAGACTTTATTTTCTCAAATAATTATCAACCATCTAGTGAAAATTTAGCCGCAGAAATTTCAAAAAATGCACTTATTAAAAATTCTAATGTAAAGATAAATGGTTTTTTTACTCTAAGAGGAAGTTTGTATGATGGATGGCGAGAATTTTCAGAAGTCCCTGAACTAACGCCTAAAGTATCGTTCCTGCAGGTGGTTAACGATGTGGATGGAACAAGCAGGAAAGGAACTTTTTCTGCCCAAGGTGTGTTCATCTATAGCGTTAATGATAACCGAACCGCGTTCCACCTAGGTCACGGTGCTAATGTACTAACCGACGAAGTGTATATTTATGCAGTTCATCAAAATAGTCGGGCTGACCTGCTCCTCGGCGACCCTACCTCTCATGAAGCCGAGTATGGCTTAACACGATTGGATTCTTCCGGCGGACCTCTCGTTGTGAAGATGAATGAGGAAGGGCTCCGGGGCGAGTCTCGGATTCTTTTCAATAATGCTCACTCAGGGGTTGAATCTCAGAAAGCGACTTTCATAATTAGCGGCCTTGGCCAAGTGATTGCCCAAAGTGGTCGGACTGCACTTACTCAAGATTCTAACTATACGGGGATTACCCAGATAGACGCTAATGCTTCTTTGATACTGACGAACCCGCATGCAACAGGGTACAGTGACGTTATCAATAAGGGAGAACTCATCATCGGTGATGAAAAAGAGTCTTCACCGACGGAGTACATTATTAGAAAATCAGAAAATGATGTATTTGGTGGGGGAAATCTCATCAATAACGGTGTGATTCGTTTTGGCCAAAGCGGTAAGATTCAAGGAGAAAAGCTTACGATCCACGGCGACTATGTCGGCGGCTCCGAAAGAGCACCAAGCTTCATCGAATTCGATACAGATCCGTCCACTCAAAAGACTGACTTACTTGAAGTTCAAGGTAATACCTCCGGGAAGACAAAAATCCTATTCAGAAATAGTGAGAAATGGGGCGGTCACGATCTGGAAGGTATTAAATTGGTTCACGTAGAAGGCGACTCCGCAGACGGCGCCTTTACTTCCGATCCTCTTGAATCAGGTGCTTACGTTTACAGGGTCAAAAAAGGAATGAGGGGAGAAGAAACCAGCAAACATTGGTACTTATCCAGCTATTTGAGACCAACCAACGACAAGTCTGTTCCGGATCGAGAAGTTGAACCTAAAAGAGAAATCCGTCCCGTGGTAGGAGCCTATATTGGTAATGAGGCTTTGGTTCAGACAATGTTTATTTCACGCCTCCATGATCGGGTCGGAGACTTGCAATACAACGACCCCTTTACCGGGGAAGCCAAGGTAACCAGTATGTGGCTACGTCAAATCGGCGGTTATACGTCTTGGAATGAAAGCAGCGGTCAGATGCATAACCGTACGCTGCGTGCCGTCACACAGTTGGGAGCTGATTTTGCTCGGTGGACTTCAGACGGCAGCAATAGATTTAACCTCGGCTGGATAGCCGGCTATGGTCATGGTCGAACAAAAACCAGCAGCAAAGTTTCAGATTTGAGCTCGACCGGAACGGTTGACGGCTTGAATGTAGGCCTGACAGGCACTTGGTATGCGAATGGTGCTGATCACCAAGGTTTATATGTGGATAGCTGGCTGACTTACAGCTGGTTTAGAAACAAAGCCAAAACAACGACGGGATCAGAAAAATACCATTCCAAAGGCCTGACCGCCTCTTTGGAAACCGGTTACACCTTCAAACTTTTAGACATCAAGATGTCCTCGGGTCATGAAGGTGCCTGGTTCATACAGCCTCAGGCCCAAGTGATTTGGTCCGGCATCAAGTCTGACAGTTTCAGTGAAAGTAATGGGACGAAGGTTAAATTCCGAGGAAAGGACAATATTACGACTCGAGTTGGCATGAGAACGTTTGTTAATTTGGATAAAGGTTCACTAGTCACTCACACAAACGGAACTCAATTGTTTGTCGAAGGTAATTGGATTCACAATACTAAACCGTTCAGTGTAAGTCTGGATCAAACAAGTTTTAGACAAACCGGTGCTCGTAATTTAGGAGAAGTTAAGTTCGGGCTGGAAAGTAAGTTCCGTAAGAACCTTCAAGTGTGGACGAACGCCGGCGTACAAGCAGGCCAGGACAAGTATCGCGATCTGACTGCGATGGTCGGCATCAAGTACACATTCTGATTCTTTAGGACATCTAAGGTGTAGAGGTCTGAAAACTTATTAGCTAGTTGATTATCAAAGAAAAAAGAGCTTCCGACGTTTTTCATCGGAAGCTCTTATGCTGTCGCTCTGTCTAACCGTTCTACGACAGTTAGTGCTTCAGAGCATTAAGCAGGATTCTTAGCTGCGTTCACACCGGCGATACGACCGTATGTGAAAATGTCAGCCATAGCGTTACCGCCGACACGGTTGGTACCGTGGATACCGCCTGTGACTTCACCGGCAGCATAAAGTCCGGGGATGACATTGCCTCGGCGATCAATGACCTGCGCGTCTTTGTTGATGATCACGCCACCCATGGTGTGGTGACGCTTCATTGTGACGCGGCCTGCATAGAACGGGGCCTTGATGATCTTGTTGACCAGTACGCCTTCGGCACGGCCGAGCGGATCTTTCTTGGTGTCAACAGCTTTGTTGTAGGTGGCGATAGCTTCTTTTAGGTTGTTAGCTGGAACGCCAATCTTCTTAGCTAAGTTCTCAATGGAGTCGGCGTAGTAGAGTGTGCCTGCTTTCAGAGCGGCTTCGTTTTCAGGTCCTTTGGAGTTCTTCTGCTGTTCAAAACCGTCAGCGTCAACGATTGTCCAAGCGATGGCCTTCGGCTGGTCAAGCATGGCGTCGCGTAAAACGTCACGTCTTGCGTCTTCTTTGATGAAACGTTTGCCGTCCAAGTTCACAAAGAGGAAGCGGTCAACGTGTGTGAAGAGATTAGGCGCATGCTTTTCTCCGGGAACGCCGCCGGGGATGCACTGGATGTAGTCAAGACCGCGAGTACCTGCTCCGATATCGATCAGGTCTGTTAAGACGTCGCCAGTGGCGCCGGGATGATTCGTGGTACCCAGCTGACCCATGCGAGGATCGGAGATTGCAGTCAGTCTGTCATTAGCAGCGAAACCGCCGGCAGCTGCAACGACTCCGTTGAGTGCGCGCAGATAGAGCGTCTTGCCGCCTTTTTGTTCAACTTTGACGCCGAGGACACGGCCGCTCAGCTGATGTTCGCGGATGATTTCTACAACACGAGTGTTATAGAGGATAGGAATATCTTCTTTCTTGCAGACTTCAAGAAGAGCTTTGATGTAAGCGCCGCCTCTCGGTCCGATTGGGTTGCGAGCACGTTTGTAGAGGCCGCCGTAGATCTGATAAATGTGATCCTGGAATTTGACGCCGTGGTCTTTGAGCCACTGAACGCTTTCAGGAGCTTTTTCTGTGAGCTGGTGGACCAAGACGGGGTCGCCGCGTCCGTCGCCGGCAGCCAGAGTCTGTTCAGCATGAAGTTTGGGAGAGTCGGTAATGCCGGCTTTTTCGTAGTCGGCTTTGATAGCTGCGTTAAATCCGCCTCCGGCACGAATTGTGTTGCCGCCGGCAAACATCATTTTTTCAAGGACGACGACTTTCTTGCAGCCGGCTTCTTTTGCAGAGACGGCAGCAGAAAGACCGGCACCGCCGGCCCCAATCACGATGACGTTGTAGGTGTCATCCCAATTGATAGCGGCTTCAGCAGCAGAGCTGAAGAGTGTTCCGAAAACACCGGCAGCGGCAGCAGCTGCAGGAGCGGAACCAAGGAATACTCGACGTGAAAGCTTTGTCATTTTCTTCTCCGAATGTGAAATCTGAGGTTTGAGGCGGTTTGCTTGCTTGGCCTCGTTGAGAAGAAGTCTAAGAATTCAGCGCTTCTCGCCAAATAAACATTAGGTTATTGACAAAGTTAAAGTTAAAGAGTAAGCGATTTTGGTTAAGACTCGGAAACAAGATTTTCTGCCGCGATCATGCCAAATGTGAAGGCATCGGCTAAACCGTTTCCACCGATTCGGTTTCTTCCATGGATGCCTCCGGTGATTTCTCCGGCTGCGCAGAGTCCAGGGATTGGTTGGCCTTCTTTGAGGCATTGAGCTTTTTCGTTGATCCGGAGGCCGCCCATTGTGTAGTGGATTCTCATACCGACACGGGCAGCCCAGAAGGGCGCTTTTTGAATCGGGAACCTGCGGCTTTGCGGTTTGTCAGAGGCAATCTCTGCGTTTCGCTCTTCAATCGTTTTTACCAGGATCTCAGAAGGAATATTTAGAGCGGTGGCCAACTCTTCCAGGCTTTGAGCTTTGACGGCATCGCCGGTTTCAGCGGCACGAATGGCATCACGACGGACAAGCAGGTCCAGCGTTTCTAGGCCGTCGTTATCAATGATGCAGTAACAGCTCTTGTTGTTCTGTACCAGAATCTTTTCTTTGAGCTCGTCGCGGCGAGCTCTTTCGTCTACGAAACGTTTTCCTTCGTCGTTAACAAAGACAAAGCGGCGAACGTCATTGTGGAATCGCACTCGAATGCCTTTGTTCGAAATCGGGCCGGGAAGACACTGAATTTCGCTCAGGTCGACAACGGAGGCTCCGATTTTGCGTGCCGCAAAAAGCGTGTCTCCGTTTGAACCCGACGAACAGTTGCTCGGAAGACCTTTAAGGCGAGGATCGAAGGCCGCGACCGTCTTCAGATTTGCTCCGAATCCGCCGGCGGCAAGGATGACGCCTTTTCTTGCGCGAATGAAAAATTCTTCGCGTTTCGAGGCGGCTTTGATTCCCATGACGCGGCCGTTGTCGTCCTGTACCAGCTCAATCGCTTTGGTTTCAGTCAGAACATTGACTTTCCTTTGCATCAAGGCGCCGGTAAGTGATCTAACGTATGCAGTGCCGTTGGGGAAGATTGGTTTGTGACAGCGAGGAAAGTGAGAGCCGTAGATTTCGAGGACTTCGTCTTGGAATTTCACGCCTTTGGCTTCCAGCCAAGAAAGCATTCTGGGTGCTTCATGGACGAGTTTGCGAACCAAGGTTGGGTCCGCAATTTTATCGCCGTTGGCCCAGATATCCTCAAAGTGTTTATCTTCGCTATCAGAGATGCCGAGAGGTGCCTGCCTTAGCGGATCCACGACGCCGAGAAAGCCTCCGGAGATAAGAGTGTTGCCGCCGAGATGTGCATTCTGCTCGATCAGGATGACTTCAGCACCGAGTTCCGAAGCTCTGACCGCGGCAGCCAGACCCGCGCCTCCGGCACCTACGACTAAGACGTCGCAGCTCAGACGCCAATTGATGTCTTGGGCAAAGGCTGCGGCAGGAGCGGCAACGGCTAAAGTCGTGATTAGGAAATCTCTTCGGAACATAGGATCGTTAGTCGTTAAGAATATGAATCTTACGGAGGAAAGCGTTGAGCTCAACGATGTTTTTACAGTTGAGCTTGTGGAATATCGAACTTCGCCAGTTTTTAACGGCTTGCTCGGACACTTCAAGCTCAAAGGAAATCACTTTATTGAGCTTGCCTAAGGCAATCATCTCTGCGGCCTTTTTCTCGGCGGGCGTCAGTAAGTCGAACAGCGCGCGCATATCTTCGCAAGTTTCGGCTGCTTCGCGATCAGTCTGATTTTTAGTGACGGCTTTAGCGAGCGCTTCTTTCAGACGATTAGGTTCAGGAGGTTTGACAATGAAATCGGTGGCGCCGGTGAGCATAGCCTTGACCGCCATATCGATGTCGCCGTGGCCGGTTAGAAAAATGATCGGAAGATCGATCTCCCGCTTCTTCATTTCTTCCTGAAGCTGCAGTCCGCTCATCTCCGGCATACGGATGTCCAAAATCACACATCCAGGGAAGAGCGGGTCGTCTTTCTCCAGGAATTCTTTAGCGCTGTTGTAGGTAGAGGTCCGGAAGCCTGCCATATTCACTAAAAAGGCTTCTGAGGCGAGGACTTTTTCATCGTCATCGACAATGCGGACGACAGGTGTAAGTTTGGAGGACTTCATGGGGAAACCTTTTTGAAATGAATTTCAGCGCGTAAGCCTTGCGGGTCAACGCGAGAAAACGTGAGTTCAACACGATGTCTTTCGGCCATTGCGAAGACGATCTTAAGGCCGAGTCCCAAGCCGTCGGCTTTAAGAGAGTTTTGCAGAGCTTTCTTCATACGCTCCAGCACTTCATCCGGGACAGGAGGGCCGTTGTCAGTAATGGACAAGACCCAGTCGCCGTCTTCTGAAGTTAAAGAAACTTTGATGAGCGCCTTGTCTTTGAGCAGTTCAACGGCATCGGCAGCATTTCTCAGAAGATTAAGGACGAGGATTTCCAGTTCAAACGGATCGCCGTTGATCTGGGCTTTTTGCGGCAAGTCGATTTGAAGTCGGCATTGCGTCGAGACGTACAGTCGGAAAGCATCGATGGCTTTGCGTGTGACTAGAGACAAGTCGGTTGTACTTTGAGAATCCACCGACCTCGAAGACTTGGCGTACTCTCGAACTCGGTCGACGATTTGTGCGGCTTTAGATGATTCCGAGGCAATGGCTTCGATACCTTGACTCACAATCGGATCCAGCGTCTTTTGTTCTCCGTACATCTTGAGGCCGTTTGCGTAATTCACAACAGTCGACAACGGCTGCTTAAGTTCGTGCGCGAACATGTGCGAGAGCTGTGAAAGGATGCCGCGCTTTTCCATTTGGCTTAAACGCTTTAAGGAGTTTCTTGCGACTTCGGCGACTCGGTCCCGCTGATCGATGGCTTCTCTCAGCTCGGCCGTTCTCTGGAAAACCAAAGAGTTCGAGCGATAGATATGGAAGAGCACACCGAGAAGCAGGGCAAGTGCTAAAAAGACTTCTGTTTTGTATTTCTCTATGAAAGCCCCAACAGAGAAAGGTTTGGCCCGGTAAGGGCCGAGCTCCAGTTTTTTGAAAAGCTGAAGCACGGAGCGGAAATCATTTGCAATGCCCCAAGAAGCACCGTCCGGCATCTTCGGCATTGTCAGAAGACTGACCGTGAAATTTTTAACGACGTCAGGAGACGCATCTGGAAAGGACGAAAACACAAAGTCCGGATAGAGCGGTGAAGAGCTCTTGCAAGCTAGAGAAGTTTTTTCTTCGTCAATGACCTTGAAGAGGTGAGCGTTCGAGATGTTTTCTAGTTCGCACGTCGGAATGACTGCGGCGTCCGCTTCTCCTGAAAGCAAGTAAGAGTAGACGTCCGGATAGCTGTACTTCGTACTGAAGAGATGCGGCTGATCTTCTTTAGCGCCGATGCGATCGGCAAGTTTCCCTTTGGCACCGAGCCATCCGGAAAGTGAATCAATATCTCTCGTGACAAGGCGTTTCTTTCGGAGATCTTCCATTCGATTGAGGTCATTGCGATCGGTTAACGCGATGATGGTGGAGCCGATGGACTCGGATGCAGTCTTGGCTCGAGCATCGTGACGCGTGGCAATTTGTCTTAAGCCTGCAGATGACGGATCAAAGGAAGCGTAGAAGCCGGCCGAAGAAATCAGGAAGCTGAAGTGCTCTTTTCTGATGTCTTCCGGAGACTCATGGCCCGAAATTTCCTTGGTGACGATCTTGTACTGAGGAAGCGCCTTGCGAAGATGATCCAAAGTCGGCGCAAAGGTGTTGATGAAAAACAGCGGGTCCTCAGTGAAAAGTACAGCAATCCTGACTTCCCCAGGTTTGTCTGCGGAATGAACTGTCCATGGTGTGCATAGGACAGCAGACCATAACAAGAGAGTCAGGAGCTTTCGGAACAATTTTTCTTCTTCGAGTTTGAGGATTCGAGAATTATTTTAACGTTTAGGACAGGTTGGATAATTTGGTGAAATCCTTAAAAATTAGAGATATTGAGGAACTATAAGTTCTCATTAAAATAGAGAAAATCATGATGGTAGGATAGGCTGATGAAAGATAATAAATTGAAGAATTTGCCGCTGGGAACATCGGATTTTGCTGTCTTAAGGTATGCAAATGAGATTTACGTAGACAAATCAGATTTGGTCTACGAGCTGGCCTCTACAAGACGCAAATATTTTTTGGCTCGTCCAAGAAGGTTTGGTAAGTCTCTGTTGATTTCCACCTTTGAGTCGTTGTTTACGCACGGACTAAGAGATTTCAAAGGCTTAGCTATTGAGAAGCTTTGGGTTGAAGAGACAAAATTCCTTGTTGTGAGACTTGACTTCTCAGAAATAAAGTTTTTTTCTTCGCCTGAAGAGTTTTCTAGAAAATTCGCTTCCCTTATTTCAAGGTGCTTCGGCACTGTTGGATTTCAATATGTTGACGACGACCTTAACAGCGCTGCAGGTCAATTATCAACATGGCTGCAAACATTAAGGCTCAGTTCGTTAGTTGTCTTGATTGACGAATATGATGCTCCCCTAACATCTTGCCTTAATCAGCATGAGTTGTTCAATGCTGTTAGAGGACAACTCTCCGAGTTTTATGCTGTTCTGAAGTCCCACGACAGAGCACTCAGATTTGTGTTCATCACCGGAATTACAAAATTCAATAAAATGAGAATTTTTTCTGAACTTAATAATCTGAGCGATATTTCTTTAGCGCCACGATTTGGCTCCTTATTGGGTTACACACATGAAGAAGTTCAGACATACTTCGGACCTTATATCGCAAAGTCAGCTGAAGTTCTTTCCATAGGTCAAAATGAATTATTAGATCTGCTGGCTGCTCATTACGATGGATTTTGCTTTGAGGAGAGCGGGACAAAGAAAGTTTTCGCGCCTTGGTCGCTTCTCAATTTCTTTGCACAACCTGACCGAGGGTTTAAAGACTATTGGTTTGAAAGCGGTGGTAGGCCGGCAGTTTTGATGGAATATTTAAAGAGCCACACTATTAAAGAACCTGAGGAGTACGCTAGAGATAAAACAATATCGTTGTCTGCGTTGACGGGTTCCTCTGATGTTGAAACTTTGTCAGATATCGGTTTGTTAACACAAGCCGGCTACCTCACCATTAAGTCTGTCGAGTTTGGTAATACTGTTTTCCTTGATTATCCAAATTTAGAAGTTAAACGTGCCATGGCACAGCTCTACACCGAGCGCCTTTTGGACGGAAAGGTGGCAGGACAAGTAGGAGCAGGGCCGATTGTTAAGGTCTTATGTGAAGAGTCGGCGGAGTCTGTCTTCCATATCCTTAATCGACTTTTTCTGGCAATTGATTATCAAAGGTATCCAGTGCGGGACGAAGCTTCTTTAAGAGCCTATGTTCAAGTCTATTTTGCAGGCGCCGGCCTGGATGTAAAAGTTGAACATCACAATGCACATGGCAGGAGCGATTTGGAGGTGAATGCAGGCAACAGACATTGGATCTTTGAGTTCAAGGTTGTGCAGGGCAACAAAGGCGAAACCGAAAAACTGAGTGAGGCTGTTGAGCAAATAAAGCAAAGGCATTATGGTGATCAACAATACTCAAAAGAAGTGAAAAAGGTTGCGCTTGTCTTCTCGGTAGAAGCTCGACAATTTGTTAAGTGGCAAGAAGTTTAGATACGGGGCCCTTACGAAGTCGCGTGTCTTAACTGCTCCGAATAGTGTGATGGCTTCAAATTGCCAATCGATTCTCTAGCGTGCAACTTCTCGCATGAGAAAAAAAAGAGGGGGGTGTTTAGATTTTTCCGACTCTCGATTCTTTTCTTAAACACTCAAAGCTCGAGGCCTCATTCTTGGAGGAGATCTACAAGAGATCCGAATTTCCAAACTGTTGGTCTCCTTCCTCTACCTTCGCTAAGTTTGTTCACAAGCCCGGCGCTTTCGAGTTTTTGGATGATTTTGAGAAGTGTCGCCTTTGATAGCTTCAAGTTGAAAAGTTTAATTAAGCTTGGAGCTGTGAATACTGGCTGCTCAAATATGCAATCAAGGATTTCAATAGAAGGGGACGATTTAGCTTTCTCAGCCAATTGAGATCTTGATGTTTCGTAAAAGTCTGCAAGTTTTAACAGCGATGAAGCTTCAGCTTCTGATTCTTCAGCGACAGCGTTTAGAAAAAAGGAAATCCAGGTATTCCAATCCTTATTTTTTAAGATCTCGGCTAAAGATGCATAATAAGTTTTTTTGTTTCGAAGAAGATATGAACTCAAGAAAAAACAAGGATTGATTAGAATGTTTTTCGCTGCAAGGAACAGCAAAATTGAGAGTCTTCCAATCCTTCCGTTATCTTCAGAGAATGGTTGAATCATCATGAATTGAGCATGAAGGACAGCTGCTTGAATTATCGGGTTTAGGTCCTCTCTGCGCGAAAAATCTTCCCAATTCTCCATAAGCTCCCCCACGAATATTGGATCGGGTAGAACAATAGAAGTTTGATCTGGAAAAAAAGCTGAATTACCTAAATTAACTTGCGTCGTTCTCCATACTATTGAAGTTTTGTTTTCATCAGGGAAACTCTCCGAAAGTAAAGCATGTACGGATTTAAGCAAAGGGATGGAAAAAGGACGCCCGTTTTTTAGCTCGTTAAAACCAAATCTCGTGGCCTCCTGATAATTCAGAACCCGCCGTATATTTCTTTTTCTTTTAAGAGAAAGGGAAATACCAAGGCGACACTCCTCGATTTCTTCGATTGTTGCAATAAGGCCTTCAATTTCACTAGAGGCTCGGGCTTCTCTCACAAGCCACGCACGCTTAAGAGGATTTGCCTTAGAAGGAACGAGTGTCATTCCGTTTAGATGCGAAAGATTCGCGATAGAGGTGAAAGCAATTCTGCCGAAATCACGCCAAGGCAAAGGTTTCCGACGATCTAGCGGAAGCAATTGTAGACTGATGTGATTTTTGGTCATTTTTTACCCTTTTAGACCTTTGATTCGGTTTCTATTCTTCTGGAGAAGAATATTGCTTATATCTGAAGACTATAAAAAGAATTATGGACTTTGTATTTAAAAACTCCAAGAAATCAAACACAATGAGAATAAAGGATAATTTTAGAAAGAAACTCCCTATATCCTTGAGCAATAGCGAGAAACGACAAAATCTAAGATTATTAGAATCTCAATAATTTAATATATAATTATTAAAAATTTAATAATTTAGATTTGAATAATTATGAATCCTTTTGTTGTCGGAACCTACATTTCTAAAGAGTATTTCTGCGACCGGAGAGTAGAGACAGAATCACTGGAAGAGCATGTTAGGAATGGAAGAAATGTAGTTTTGTTCTCAGAAAGAAGAATGGGCAAGACAGGGCTAATTCAGCATGTTTTCCATGACCTTCGAATAAAAAAAGATTTTCACTGTCTTTACTTCGATGCGCTCGCATGCGGTACTCTTCAAGAATTTACTTTTGCTTTGAGCAACAGTATTTTTAGGTCGTTAAAAAAAGAGAGTGGTTTCTTAGAAAAGATATCTTCATTTTTTCGGACTCTCAAATTAACGATGTCTGTTGATCCAAATAATGGGTCACCCGAGGTGTCTCTCAGTCTCGGAGATATCAAACAACCGGAAAAAACGATAGAAGAAGCCTTCTCTTTTCTAGATAGCTTGGACAAGCCTGTAATTTTGGCGATTGACGAATTCCAAAAAATTGCTTCTTTCAAAGAGGCCGATGCTACAGCTTTACTGAGGGGAATTATTCAAACTAAAAAAAATATCCGGATGATCTATGCCGGGAGTGAATTTCACTTGCTCTCGGAGTTGTTTGTTCAAGGCCGCAGCCCTTTCTATCAAAGCGCATCCATGATGCATTTAAATCCGATAGATAAAAAAGAATATTTTTTATTTGCAGAAGAAAAGTTTAGAGATTCCGGTAAAACTATCCCTGAAGAAATCTTCTATCGCATTTATACGCGATTTTTTGGCTGCACTTGGTTTATTCAATCAATATTAAACAGGCTTTATTCAGTAACTCAAGAGGGTAATGTCGTATCGGAAGAAATGTTAGGCAAGGTTCTTTCCACGATAGTACAAGAGCAAGGCGTTTTTTACAGGGCCCTCCTATCTGACCTTAGCCTAAATCAAAAATCCTTGTTGTTAGCCATTGCAAAGGAAGGCACAGTTGAGAATCCAACATCAACCGCTTTTGTAAAGGATCACAGCCTCTCTTCTGTAAGTTCGGCTCAATCATCCGCTAGGACATTACTTGAGCGAGGGATTCTTCAAAAGAACGATCGAGGATTGCGTATCTATGACTATTTCTTCTTAGAGTGGTTAAAAAAAGAATACTTCTGAATGCGAGGATGTTATGTCTAGAAAGTTAGTGGCTTCGATAATTTGCATCAGTGCGGTTTTTGTCTCCTTCTTTTCTTTTGAGCACGAAACAATTGCTTCGGAGAAAGCTCAGCGGCTGTGCCTTGTGAATTCTCCTGCGGAACTCATTGCTTGCCGCAGAGGTGACTCTTTGTACTACCAGCAGCCGGGCCTCGTACATGGAAAATATCTTCTGGATTTTGCTGCTCAATATTGCGACACTAATTATGAGATTAATATTCAGTTTCCATATGTACTCTGTGTGTACTCAGGAGTGAAAGAGAAAATTGCCGCACAAGAAGTGCGAAAAGAAATAGAAAGCAATAAGCTTTCAGCTTTGCGTAAAGTTGGCAATGAATTGGACAATCCTGAGTCAGGATGGAAACAAATCAATTCAGAGGAAGAGAGGTATTTTCTAATTACGTCGCACGGTACCGGTCCGGTTATTCAGGACGGCGTTGAAGTCACCGTCAGAGTTCGCTATCCGGGGAAAGACGGTAAGCCGGAAAAATTTGACGAACTAAAGACTTTCTTGGTAACTAAGGACACCGTCGGATTCAAAGGTCTGAGACAAGGTAGTTCGTTGATTATTGCGTCTAACGGTGAGAAGAAGCTTTTTGAGTTTGTCGATATTCTTAAGGTTACAAAACTGAAACCGTGAGGTTGCAATTAGAGGTTGAAGCAAAAACCAGTCCGAAGCATGTGCTTTATTTTTCTGCTTTTCTTTTGTCTAGCCTGAACCTAAAAATTCTTACTTAAAAACATATAGATAATTATTTCACGTTATTTAATGTTATTTAATTTCTATCCGTTGTTTTGTATAGTATTAGACGTAGGAGGCTCTAGATGGGCGCGAAATGGACAATCACAGGTTTGACCTACGACAGGGATAAGGCTGAGAGAAGAGTTGATGGTAACAATCCTCAGGTGAGTTGCCCTGTTTTGTTTTCCGCTCAGTGTGCCAGCTTTACTTGTTTTATGACTTCTGACATTAATCCAAGTATGGAGAGGTCTCTTATCTGGGAAAAATCGCCTCAATTGTTTCTAGATGCCGAAGAAAAGGAGGCTCCTGATGGTCGAAATGAACGTTCCATTGTTGCTTCGGCTTTGTCCGGCCCAGAAGTTCTCGAGCTTTTGAATGCTGAGGCATATCTCAGGCTTTCAAGAATGGAGATTGCGGACAACAAAGAGGAACAACTCCGTTATCTTGAAAAGCTCAGCTTGATTAAAAAGTCAGGGTTAACGTATGAGATTCCGCTTTTTAGCGCCTACCTCTTAGCTCGAAATTTATCGGACTTCGATCGACTGGCTGGAAAGCGGGTTCGGATTGTCTCATACAGCGGTAACGATAATTTGACTCCTGTTGTCTGTGACAAAGAGTTCAAAGAAGGAATCGTCGAGGCGTTTAAATCAGTCTACCGGGAGCTCAATGGTTTGATTCCGGGCCGCGAACGCATTGATCCAGAAAGCGGAAGAAGGTTAATTGAATTCTCGATACCAAAAGCTGTCCTTAGGGAGGTGCTTTGCAATGCCTTTGCTCACCAAGATCTATCTTCCGAAGGCGACGGGATACTTGTAGAAATTTATAAAAATAGAGTCGAGATAACAAATTCAGGCAAACCAGTCTTGGATCAACTTCATTTTCTTGATGGCGGTCCCGTTACAAAGAATGAAAAAATTTTTACTGAAATGAAGAATCTTGGCTTAGTTGATGGACAAGGCCACGGCTGGAGAAAAATCGTTAAGGAACTTGAATCTCGTAGTCTTCCGGCTCCTGGAATTAAGGTCAGGAAAAATTCAATAACAGTGACGCTTTGGTTTGAAAAACCATTGAAGCTCCTTTCATTGGATCAAAGGAACTGGACGGTATATTTGCACACCGTGCTGAGATATCTGCTCAACGAGCCTGCGAATAATGCGTCTCTCAGACAGAGGCTGAATTTGCCTGAGTCGAAATCTTCCACCGTTAGCAAGTTGTTCAGACAGACAGCAGAAGGAGGTCTTGTGAAACCCTTTGATAAGCATTCTTCCAATAAGACAAAGAGGTACGTTCCTGTTTGGTGTCAGGACTCGTCTCAAATTCCCGTGAAAACTAAGGATTATGAAAAGCTGAAGCTAGAAAAAGAGAAGACAAAAAACTCTCAGAATCCCTCGTCAAACAAAGCCTTCATCGACCAGGAAGACGAGCAACTTATTCAAAAAGCCCGTCAGCGCTTGAAAGAACAGGGATCTATTCGAGTCAGGATTGAAGACTTGTGATTAGCGCCCTTACTTTGATATACGGAACCGCAAAAAAACTGGTGCTCCCGGAAAACCAGAAATCGACAGTGAGGAATTGGATTTGATCAAATGCAAACTGACAAGGCAATGGCATTACGATAAATACAAACAGGAGTTCTTATGTCGAATCTGATTTCCGCGCAGTCCACTTTAAATGACAGATACCAGACAACGATCCCCGAAGTCGTGAGGAATGTTCTGAATTTAAGCAAGAGCGACACACTTGTATATTCTGTTGATTCAGACGGGAAAGTTGTAATCAGCAAGTTAACTAGTTGTGAAGACGATCCCGTCTTGAATAACTTTTTAGGTTTTCTTGCCAAGGACATAGAAAATTCTCCGCAGAACTTAGTTCCTATGACAGTTGAGAAGTTTGTGAAAATTTCTTCTCTCGTAGAAGACATTAAGATTGATCTCGAGACTCCTTTGGATTCAGACGATGATGAATGAAAAGTCTTCTTGGAGGATATTTTTTTCAACCGGCCTCTGAGAAACAATTTTCTTCTCTGACTGCTAAAGTAGAGCTTTTGAAAAACAAATATCCTGACAGTTATCAAAAGAAAAAAAGTACAAAAATTCTTGCAGCCATAAGGCAAATAATCATCACGTTATCTATAGACCCGACGCAGCCGATTTTCAGGCAGGGAAAGACGTTGGGAGATCAATATCTAAATTGGCACAGGCTGAAATTTTTCCAGCAGTACAGGTTATTTTTTCGCTATCAGACTTCAGCCAAAATCGTTGTAATCGGTTGGGTTAACGGCGATTCAACATTACGGGCCTACGAATCAAAAAACGATGCCTATAGAGTTTTTGCAAGGATGCTCGACAACGGCAATCCTCCTTCAAATTGGGATGAACTGCTTTCGGCATCTCACGAGTGCGACTTTGAACTTTGAACCATTTACAGAATGCCTATAAAAAGCCAAAAATCAGCGGTAGGCAGGAAATAGATTTAGGCAAATAAGCTCCTTAAGTTCTTAAGAATTTAAGGAGCAGATGATTAATTCTTTACTTCCCTTTCTATTCGAGCTTCTCGGTAGCCAAGTCCGCCTGCAAGAGAATTAAGTAACAGAGTGCTCATTCCTCTTTGTCCATCGTGGTAGCCAATAGAAGCGTCGTTAATACGTTCTTGTCTCAATTCAGTCATCGCATTCTGGTTCATAAGTCCTATTGCATTTGCCTCTTCCTGCTCATCAAATTTCTTGTTGAAATCTTTCAATCCCGAGTTTAACGAGGACGGCTGGAAAGAGGCGTCTTCGGCCTTGTCTTTAAACAATTTTTCTTGTTTTCCGAGGACTGCTTCTCCCTTGTGCTGCAAAGCAGATAAGGAGCCTCTTCCTTGACGTTTAAGAGCGTTTTGTTCAAGACCGGTTTCTTGTATTTGTCCAGGACCTAAGTGACGGACATCTGCAGCGCGGTCGTAAGAATCAGCGGCAGCTGAAGCACTTAAATGCTCTCGCTTATCAGAAGAATCGAAAAGAGCTTTAAGGTGAGATTCTGCCGACAACTTGTCTGAAGACAGTAATTTCTGCATAACCAAGATGTCGTTATTGACGGCAGTTTGATTTGTTCCGCTTAGGTTCTCTGACTGAGATCGAGAAGCAGAGAACGTCTCTGACAGCATTCGGCTTTGATCATTAGAGGAGCGATAGGCCTTATCCAATGCCGCGGAGAAGTTTTTAGCGGCTCGGCGCATCTCATCATTTGAAGTTGAGGCGGCAATTTCTTTTGCCGTGCTCTTGAGCGCATGGTAGGCCTCAGCCTTCTGATGCTGAGTCGCGGCGCTTTGAGACCCCGTTGCAGTGTCTACGAACTGCTGAGCAGTTTTCGCCTCCAGACCGATTCCCATTCCTGCAGCTTCAGCTGCTCCGCGAAGATGGGACATCGCATTTTGTACTTGGCGTGCAACAGGTTTTCCTTCGGGATCTTTGCTTTGCGTCGAAACGGCTCCGAGTACGGCCGGACTACTTTGAGCTGCGGCTAAGTTTAGATTCTCAGACGAAGCGGAAGAAGCTCCCTTTGCATCTTTGGCAGCTTCCTTTGCCGCATCTGTGGAGAACTGTGCTTCGCCGCCTCCGGCTTGAAGTTTTGCTCCGCTCGTGAATGCCAAGTTCTCGGAATTCGATAAGCCTCTGGATAAGGTTGAAGATTCTCCAGTGCTCTTCGAATAAGAAGATGAAGACGAACCGGCGGTAGACTGTCCGGCGCTCAGACGTTCGGATAATCCTTGGCTCATGGCACGAGCAAATTCACGGCTGACGGCATTTGAAGAAGAGGCAGCCGAAGACAGAGAAAGAGCCTGACTCTCGGAAGCGGTCAAAGTTGTTGCGGCAGAAGATGCAGTTCCCGTGGTTCGGCTGTGCGTTAATGCACCGGAAGAAGAAACGCCCAAATCAATAGATGTTCGAGCCATACCTGTCACTGTTCCGGTTTCATCTCGGGTGACGGAGCCATAAGCTGTCTGAGATTTAGAAGTATATGGATCACTCCAGGAGGAAGAAAGGTCGGATTTATTTGCGGAAGCAGAGTTCATGGATGTATTTCCTATAGAGATGTTTCCGGCATTGAAGTTTCCGGCAGCGGCTTGAGCGGAGGCGCCGGAAGAAGCGCCTTGAGCAGGCGCCATTAAACCTGTTGCCATAGAGACAAATGCCATATCGCTGCCTTTGGCAAGTGCAAAGGCAATCACAGGGATCAAAAGCATGATGCTTCCGGCAATGGCTTGAGAAGTAGCGCCAGCCTCACGAATGATTCCGGCTGCCAGCAAGGTACTTCCGCCGAATTCTGCTGCAATACGATTCATCGGATTGGCGTCTACGGAAATCATCAGATAGTTAGCGACCGAGAGGAGCGGCGCCCACAGCTGGAACCAAATCAGCAATACAAAGAACGATCTAAAAACCGCTCCGGCAGCGCTTCCCGCGGCCACCATCAAAAGGAGCATTAGAGGGAAGGCAGCAATGACGATGAATTCAACGCAGTTGCGGATTTTAGGGAGGCTGTGTTCTGCTAAACGCGCCAACGTGCGGTAATTGATTTCTGACGTGAGGTTGGCTTGAGAAGCGGAATATTTAGCGGCAAGATCCAGCGGGGCGCCGGCCTGTGCGGCGATGGATGCCATGCCGCGCGGAAGCGCGGTGAGCATGACGGAATGCTTGAGGCTTTGTTCCAAGGAACGAGAAACACCGAGCAGGAGGGCTTCGCTCTGAGGAAGCGTCCGTCGAATGACGTCGGCGGGATCAATTCTTTCCGGTACTAAGACGGTACCGAGACGCTTAGACAAGAAGTCGAGTTCAACAGTGTTGAGATGCTGGTCCAGACTTTGGAGTGCCTGATCGCATCTTTGGACGGTGCCGTCTGAAGAGACGGAAGAGCGTGCCGGATTGATCCAGCCGTCTGCGGAAATCGTGGCCCAAATGTCGCCTGAGTGGCTGAGGTCGGCCGCTTTGTCGGGATGATCCAAAAGTTCGGGTCCTATGCAGTCGGCAATCACCCGATCCGTTAGAGCGTGGCCTTCCGGTGTTACAGGACCGGCGGCTAAGAGACTATTTAAGGCACGCTGAGGATAGACCAAGCCGAACTTGGAGAATCGTTCGGCGTCCGGCAGAGAGAAAGCGGTTTCGAAACTTTCGGTGAGAAAGTGTCCGATTTTAGAAGTGGCGGACGCAAAGAATCCGACGCCGAAGGGGACGTTGCTTACGACATAAACATCGGCGCTTCGTTCGTCATGAATGGCGACATCCACTTTAGGGACGAGCATTACAGAGTAGAACAGGACAGCGGCAAAAAGATAAACCTTTGAAGCTAATCCCTGCCACTTCAGAAGGGCGCCGGTAAGCGTCACAAGAAAACCGGCAAGTACCGCTGTTTTAAGCAGGCCTTCATAGGAACTTCCTGAGCAAATCGAAACCAAGGCTTCAAATAAGTCTCGGATTTGGCCTCCGTTCCAGTAAGCGTAATAGTCCATCACCATTAGAGGTTTTCTCCGAAGGAAAGGTTGGCCGCTAAGTCAGCGGCTAAGGCGCCTTTGACACTTCTTTCCAAGTGTTCAATCTGCGTAATGAAAGAGTGGGCTCGGCTCATTTGCTGAAAGACCGCATCGCTGCGCGATGCGATGTCTTTGCGAACTTCATCGATTCTCGCCTCAATGACTTTTAGGTGTTCGGCGGCAATGACGCCGGTCTGAGACGCAGAAGAGGCAGAGGCTGCGGCTTTGATGTCTAAAGACAAACGATCCATGGCTCGAATGACGGCTTCAAAAGCGGCTGCTTCGACATAGATGCGCATGATGTCCTGAGAAAAGCCTAAGTAACGATGAGACGCGGTGGCATTGATCAGACGGATTAAGGGAATCGTAGAAGACGAAGCTAAAAGCAGCATGTCGGCTTCGGAGACCAGGTTAGGGTCACGGCGCAGGATGGAGTTTCTGTAGTTAGAGGCTGCCTTCATGAATTCGTAGGGAAGATTGACTTCATCGAGCGTGGTCTTTTTAACCGTTAAGCAGCGATCATCTCCGTCTTCTTCGACACAGCGGAGACGGAAGGCTTCGCTTTCTAAGACCTGGGTATCGGGACGTCCGAAAAGGAAACCCACTAAGTCCTGTCCGGCAATCGGAATGGCTCGGGTGACGGTGTCTTTGCCGCTGCCTTCTCGGACATAAATGACGGTGCCGACGAGCGTCATCATGAGTTCTTTGAGCTCTTTGCTGTAGGAAGCATTAAAGCTGCCTCCGGAGAGCAGGGACCATGTGAGATTTAACTCCGGCGCATCGACCACATTTCCGCCGGAATCTTTACGGGTCGGCGCGTAATCCAAAACAGCGGCGCCGTCTGTGCGGGTCTTCGCATCGGCTTCCGAAGCATCGGAAACAATACCTGATGCCCGCAAAGCATTGCGGGCATCAAAGCCTGTCTTTTGAATCCATTGTTCTGCGCCGCTCATCTTTAAGAGGTTTTGAGCGGTGGTGCAGGAGTCTTGGAACATGTTGGTGTACTGGCGGATCATGTCACGGAAGCTTGTGACTTGTTCATTAAGGTCGGGTGCTAGAGACTGAAGGGCAAGCTGAAAAGCTAAGCCGGGAAGGGCGGTTCCGATGTTCCGTAAGAAAGCGACGAACTCTTCTCGAGACGGAATACCAAAGGCGCCTAAGAATAAGTCAATGCCTCCGCATCCGGCTGAGAGCGAAGGCGGAGTGAAGTAAAAGGCATTGAAGTCTTTCCGAGGTGCGCGATACACAAATCCTCCGCCAGTGACGGTATTCATTCCGGAAGACTGATAGACACCTGCCGGTGTGACGTTGCCTTGATAAGAACCTGCGGCGGAATAGAAGTCTTTCATGAAGCCTGCGGAAGCGTCCGCAGTAAAGAGAAAGGTACTTAACGCCAAGGCGGAGAAAAGTTTAGTGAATTTATGGTTCATGGCTGAAGAAGGTTAAAAGGACGGAGGGGCGCCGAGCGTTGTTAAGACGGAGTTAGTAAAGGCGTCAGGGGCAGAAAAGTTTGTGGTCTTTTGCACAGAGTTTGCGACTTGTGCGCCGCCGAAAAGTGACTCTCCGGGCTTGCTTAGTGCCAGAGTCTGAATACGGTTGAGCATGTCTTCGAGCGAAAGCACACCGGAAGAAACTAAGTAAGAAGCGGATTGGTCGCGTTTGACCATGAAGAGTGCGGGTACTCGGTCAAGTCCTAAGCCGTTGGTTAAGAGTTTTGAAACACCGTTGTCTGGCAGCGCATCCGGGAAATGATCATTAGGGGAGCCGTCAAGCGAGACGGCAAGCACTTCAAAACCAAACGTGTCTTTGAGCTGTTTTACCAGCGGAGACTGCAAAGCACAGAAGCGGCAGTCTGAGCGGTAGAAGTACATCAAACCCCAGTTTTGTGCAATCTGCGGAATCTGTTGTTTGCGAGTTTGGTTTCTGTCTTCTTTTAAAGAGACTTGAGCAAAGTTAGCAGCCGGATTAAGGGTTGAGAAATCAAACTGCGGGTTCTGCCAGGAAACCCGGCGGTTCATGTCGGTAAAGAGAGCGGCTTTTTCTTGAACGAAATAGTTGACCTCTTGGAAGGCTAAGACGTTGGCTTCCGTCGGAAGAAAGGTCGCGTTCTCTAATCGTTTGGTGTATTCGGCTCTAAGTTTTGCCGCGCTTAGGATTAAAGAGAGATCTTTAGGCGCATTAGGATCCGGGACTTTCTTCTTTAATTCTTCGGGCGGATAGTAAAGAAAACCGCGGTCATCGGAATTCCAAACATCTTCATCCCAAAAGGAAGCAGCAAGCGACGCGGGCGCTCCGAGCGTTAAAGCCAGCGATAAAAGCAGACAAAGATTTTGTGGTCTTTTGCACATAATTAGATGTTAGTTTTTAAGATTCTTAGAGGGAGCTTTAGGAGGCGAGGGACGGTTGGGCGCTGTCGGAGTACCCGTGAAGTTAGGGTCGACAACGTGTGAAGAGCCCACGGACGGCGACACATAAGCGCCTAAGTCTTTATCGACCAAATTCTTGGTATGGGCCGTTCCTCGGTCTTGGGCGGCAGCAGAATTGAGTTCGTTCTTTTGGACGATTAAGGCTTCGAACTCAGACAAGTCCATTGCGTCAAAATCCAGGCGTTCGAGTTCGTCTTGGGTGAAGCCTTCGCACTGAGGATTCTGAGCCGAGCCCCAGCCTTTGCCCAACTGAGGACGACCTTGTTCCTGAAGGATTCGGGCAAGCGGCGAGTTATAGCAGCAGTAGCTTTCTTTTCTTTCGACGCAGGTGACGACTTTCTTAGAACAGTAGGTTCCGACGTAGTGGCAGAGCTTCTGACCTTTCTTGAGCATTAAGGTTTGCTCTTTCGGTTCGCACTGGAGATAGTCCAATGCGATTTGGAGGGCAACGGACATGGCGAAAGAGGTGGGGTCAAACGTGAAATACATTTGGCCCCCTTGGAGCGTCATTCCGAAACCATAGAAAGAGAGCGACGGATTGTAGATACCGCTCGTTGCATCGCCGTAGAGCATATTCAAGATGCCGGAGGTGGCGTCAGAAGCCGACAAGACGTCATAAACGTAGGGGCTTCCGATGTATTTGACGGTTTCTACCGTGACGTCTCCGGCAAAGCTCATTGCTTTACCGAAAGCCGACGAATTAGCCGTGCCGGCTTTGACTTTGGTGTCGCAGCACGAGAAGCCTAAAACTTTCTTAGAGCACTCATCGACTTCGCCGTTAAAGAATCGGCCGTTGTCGTAATCGCCGTAAAGGGCGCCTTGACGGGCGGTCTCGAGCATCGTGATGACTTTAGAGAAGTCGGAGTCGGCCGGATCACCGGAGCCCTCGCAGATGCCGTCCAAACATTCGGCGGGTCGGCAGATGGTTTCGGTGACGACGGAGCCTTCTTTTTCTACACAACGATAGGTGTGGGCAGTGGTCAGGCACTTGCCTTCGTCATCGACCGCAATGCATTCGGAAGAGACTTTGACGCAGTCTTTATCGGCTTCGAACTTACCGCAGTCGTTCTTGGTTTCTTCTGAGCCGTTGCCTGAAGCTCCGCAGACGTAGATATACTCGTATTTCCAGCAGTCTTTATAGACGGGTACGCCGTTGATGATCTTTTCTGCCGGGCCTTCAACGCATTCCGTTCGAAGCACCGTACAGGCCGGATTATCTTTAAGCGGAAGACAAGTGTCCGAAGGTTCAATGGAACCGATGACAATGTTTGAATCAATGATGTCGGCGCCGGGTGCGGAGATTTCTGAGTCGCCTTTACAGAAGATCTCTTTTTTGTAAGCCAGACACTTCGGGCCGTCACGTTCAATACAAGTGGATTTACGGATTTCGCATTCGGGAAGCTTTTCTAAGGCTTCGCAAGCGTTTTCGTTTAGGGATTTGGTGCAGTTATAGATGTATTTGCGCTGAATGCATTCGCCTTTATCGTTGGTCTGCATACAGGAGTAACCGGAGGCTTTACAGGTCATGCCTTCCGTAGCTGTTTTACAGGCAAGAAGATCAAAGCCCGGTTTAGCCGGTGTGCCTTCCGGCGTGATGTCATCGCCTTCAATCGGATCGGTATTAACGCAGTGGAACTTCTGCGAATACTGCGCACAGGAACCGTCGGCACCGACTCGCTCGCAAACTTTTTCTCCTATGGGCTGACAGCCTTTAGAGGCGATGATTTGGCAGCTGTTGGAGGCGCCGGGAGCAGCGCAGGCAAAAGCGAGTTCTTTCTTCCAGCACTCTTTATAAACAGCTACGCCGTTAATGATTCGTGTCTCAGGACCTTCGATACATTTCTCTTCTGCGATATAGCAGTCGGGATTGTCTAAGAAACTTGAACAAGTCGTCGTATCCGTTCCGGATATAACGGTATGAGAACTATCGAGAATTTCGATGTTTTCTGTTTCTTTTGCTTCTTCGGAACAGATATAAGTACTGTTCCAAGACATACAGGTACCGGTCAGGCTGTAACTCAGACACTCTGCTTTTGTTTGACGACAACCCGGTGTTTGTTTTAGGCCGGAACAATAATCGACAGTCGAGCTTGAAGTGCAGTGACGCGTGGTTTGATAGTTCCAGCATTCGCGCCAGACCTCAACGCCATTAATAAACTTGGAGCCGGGACCGTCGACACAGACTTCGGGGCCGTCCGTGCAGGCGCCACGGACAGGCGCAGAAGACAGGACGGTCAGGGAGGACAAAAGGACGATTAAAGGAAGACGGATCATGATTCGAACTCCACGACTTTGCCGTCATCGCTGACGCAGGTGGTGCGCCACTTGTCTAAGGAAATGTCGTTGACGTTTTTCTGGAAAGAAAAACGCTTTTGGATGGAACCGGAGTAATCCCATTCACCCGGACGGGTATAGATGTCCATCTTGATATCGACGGTGCAGTTGACTCCGATGCAGCGGGTTTGTCCGGTCCAGACGCCTTTGCAGTTCGAGAAGTAATGTTCGTTCTGAAAGTCGGCCGCCTGTATCTCAAAACCGAAGTTAGCGGAATTTTTAACGTTGGTTTCTATGCGAAGTCTGGGGATCAGATCATTAGAACATTGATATTTAAGTTCAATGACGTCCCCTCCGTTGCAGGCGTCTTTGCCAAGCGAAGACGAAGTCTCGGACTGAGCTTCAAAGAACTTGCCGATTTCGCATCCTGAGTATCCGACCACTTCCAGATATCGATTGCATCGATAAGTGTTTTGTTCAAACTGCTGAGTTTTACAGCGGTATTGATAGGTGCTGTGGATTTGGACTTTTTCTCCGACGTGGCAAGTTTGGGGCGGTGTATGAAGACACGTGTAGTCCTGTGAAGTTTCGTTGTAGTCGGCGAGGCATTCGACGGTAAGTTTCTTACCGGTTCGAGCAATACATTCAAATAATGTTGAGACGTCGAGTTTTTCTGTCCAGCCTTCAAAGCAGGACTGAGTAGAGCTGCCGACGGTCGTTTCTTCGCAGACTGCAAAGTCGGTCTGAGGCGGGCGGGTCGTTGTGATGGTTTCGCAGATTTCCTGACCATTAGGCGGAAGATCGGGAAGCTTGTTTAAGAGATGATCATGATCGGCCAAGATGTTGTCGAAATCGGATTCTTCCCAATCAGGTCTTGAATGTGTGTCGTAAATCACCTGGACGGCTCTGCAGTCCATAGAAGTTTGCGACAAACATCCGTCGGCTTTTGAGCTGCCGGGCGTCAGAAGATTGCCTTGACCTTTAGCAAACAGATCTTTGAGTTCGGAAACGTCTGAGCCATACTCAGGAACCGTGCCGGAAGCTGAGCTCTCGGTGAGGATGTCTTTGATCGACAGCCTAGCTGCTTCTTCTTTGGCGGCGTCCATCGCGGACTGTTTGTCGTAAGCGACGGCCGAGGAGCTCAAGAGCATTAAAAGGGCGGAGCTGATTAAAGCGCGAGGAAGGGTGCTAAGCATTACGGTCGGTTCCCAAGTTTGGTGCGAAGCGCGCGGGCGGCGTCTCCGATCGAGTCTTTGCGATCGGTTAGACGGTCTAAGGCGTATCCCAAGGTCACGTCTCCGGGAACAATGACGGCTTTAGGGCTTTGGATGCACCCGTCCGAGGAAGCGGAGCTTTCTTCTCTGATGATTAAAGCGGGAACCTGACGGACATTGAATTCGGAAAAGAGTTCAGGATTGAACTGAACATCGGCGCCGGATTCGATTAAAGGCTGAAAGGCAGCCAGTGACTGAGGATTAAGGAGCGGCAGTTTAGAGTCAGAGGATGGTTTAGTTTCCGGGACACCGCGGAAAACCAACGGGATCCCGGCGTCTTTGGCATCACGGGCTAAACGTTCTAAAGAAACCTCGGGCATAGAAAACGATACCAAGACAAAGGCCTGCGGCAGAGACTTTTGCGGTGCGGCCTCCGGATCTCGCATCTGCCGAGAGAGTTCGGAAGAGGCTTCGAGGACATCTTCGATGGTCCAAGGCTCAGGTGCCGCAAGGCAAACAAGCGGACAAGTTATCAAGGCGCTCAGAAGGAATTTGAAAAAGTGTGATTTATTCATAAATAGATTTTTGAATTAGTGTGAGTAATTCAAAAGTGTTTTGTGTTCGGTTAGAAGGAGCATTGAGGTTTGAAAAAGTAATCTCTTTTCAAAATTGACTTTGAATTGGTAGGACTATTTCAAAAGTGTCTTTTGAAATAGTGTGCATATTTCAAAATCAACTCGGCTGAATTCCCGCTCCTTGGCAACAGTCCCGTTTGCGGTAAATGAGATAAGCTGCATCTTCCCCGCCGGAAGCCCAGGTTTTGCCGGAATGCCAAAGGGAAGTGGAAGCGCCCATCGGATAACAGCATCGTCCGTCTCGTTTACCGGTGGTTCGTGACGGATACATCATTTGTGTTCGATAGACACGCTTATCCATGATCGGTTCGAGATAAGGGCCGCATTGGCCTTTTTCTCCGTAAGCGGCCCACTGAAGACCGGAGCGATGGAGCTTCATTGTGAAGCGGGCGACAAGGAGAGATGAGGCCTGCGGAAAGTGAACATGAGAGCCGACCCAGCCGGTTAGCGGGAAGATTCCGCCGTGGCAGCCTGCGCACCAATAGAGTTCGGATACCGGAAGTGAAGACGTTGCCGCAACGCAGTCTGCTGCGCAGGCCGCTGCGGCTGCCGGATTGGCAAAAAGCGAAGCATCGGGATTAAGGAAGAACGTGGTAACCGAATCATCCCAAAGCGGATCGAGCTCTGTCATATAGGCTAAGTCCCATGCGGATTGCTCCAGACATTTAGTGTCGAGGAGAACTTCAAGGATAAAAAGCCATGGTGTGAAGTACCAATGCACCTGATAAAAGGAGGAGCGCTGAGCAGAAGTCGATTTATTGGGTGTACGGCCATGAGCCGGTGCTCTTATGCCGACGTTTAATTCCATGCCGCCGAGTGACGGGAAGCAGTAAGGCGTGCGAACCACTTCGGCGGTTCTTAAAGGTTCCCAGAAAGACATATTAAGACCGACGGTGATATTGGCGCCGGAAGCACAGAGACAAAGACGATTGGCATCGGTTTCCGGATCGGCGTTCTTTCCGGAAGAAAGCGTAACGCCTCCGAGCTTGATCGGAAAAACACAGCTCCAGCAGACATCCGTAATCGGATTGATGATTCGGCCTTTGCAGTTTCCTGCAGAAGCGGAAGCTGCAAAACAGAAAGATAAAAGGAGCATTAAGAGAGAGCGTTTCATCACTGAGGCATCAAAGAAAGGAGTTCGGACAATTGGTCGGGCGCAAATTCGGCGCCGGTCGAACCTTCCGGACCATTAAAGAGAAGAGCAGGGACGGCTTCGATTCCAAAGACGCGGACTAGGGCGCCGCCTTGATCAAAGAACACTCGGCGATGGAGCTTTTCGGAGACGTCTGGCGGCGCGCCGTTCACAAGGACAACCCGCAGATCTTTCTGCGACTCAAAGAGTTTCTGCGCGACTTTCAGAGATTCGACGTCGGTTCCATCAACAAAAATCAGTGAACGAGAAAGGTGCGGCATTGGGATAGACTGAGCCTGACGAAGAAGAGATTCCGGCAAAGTCTCGGGAACAGAAGCAGACAATTCCCATACTCGCAGTTCTGTGGCTCTCTTCAATCCGACAACTGGTGTCGGGTGTTCGAGCTCTTTGGAAATACGGTCTTTGTTTTGGTTGAAACGACGATCGTATTCACCGGACACTTTCATTGCACCGACACGAGATTTAAAAGCTTCGAGAATGTCGGGTTCGGAAATATCGTGCAATGGACCGAGCGGTTCGAGGATTTCGACTTTGGGTTTAAGTGCGGTTTCCTTAGCGTAGGGTTTTGCGACACTAAAGCTCACCGAAGGTTCGCTCGAAGCAACGCTGTAGGCAGAAATGCAAACGACGGAAGAGACGACAGCGCAAGTTGAAAGAATGACACGGGTTGGTTTCATGACAATCTTCGGCCATTAAAAGAGAGGATGAGCTTTGCCGCTGAAGCGGCAGCGGTCGATCAAGCCGAAAGCTTCATAACGGCTGTCATAAGAATCTTTGTGCGTTCCGCGCACAAAGTATTGGTCTTCCCCTAAAACCTGAGGCTGAGTGGCTACTAAAGGATTGCCGTTCAGAGCGCGTTCTTTAGCGGTGGTGAGTTCTTTGCCGTCGCAATAGAACGTACGGTTCTCACGCGTCAGCGTTTGGCCGGGACCACAGCCCACTTCCTTGATAAAGGTCAGACGGTAGCCTCCGACAGCTGAAGGCTTAGGTTCAAAAGCCACGTAATCTCCGACTTTGACCTCCTTTTGTCCTCGTTCAATCGCAAAGAGCTTGAACGGCAGAGAGTGAGAGCGGTTTAAAGCCAGATGCCAGCGATGGTTAACGAGGCTGAGGATTAAGAAGACAGCTAGCCAAATCCATCCGAAGCGGCGAACATGATCTTTTAGACGATGCCAAAAGACTCTCGGGTGGGCTTTCATGCGGCTCATCGTTTGACTCCGCTGTTTAATCGAGCTTCGATCTGCTGAAGCTGATTGCTTTGCTGCTCGGCAGAAAGTCCGAGTTTGGCGGTAAGGTGCGTCGTGTAGTCAGGGAGCTTTGCGTTAGAGATGACGGCAGAAGAAACCAGAAGAACGCAGTCGCATTCGTTTTCTATCTGGGCAAGTTCTTCTTTGAGTCTTTTGGCGAAGTGTTCGGCTTCGCCAATAATTTCTTCTCCGCGTTTGCCTTGAGAGACAACACGGACTTCATTGGCTTTAACGACAGAATTGAGATTGACAACGGCAAAGCGGGGACGATCCAGAAAGTCGGCAATTCGGTTTTTGGCTTGATAAGCGCCGTAACCAAGCCCTAGACCGATAGATACGGCGATGGTGACGGAGAGGAAGGAGATTTTCATAGGATTAAAAGGAAATGGAATTGAACTCTTGGAGAGGTCTGAGAATTAAAGGGAAAGACAATTAGGGAATGAACTCGCCTTGACCGCGTTCTAAAAGAACCGCTTCGATGGCTTTTCTCATCGACAGTCCTTCCTTGCGGAAGCGATTGATATCGCTGATGTCCTTCGGATGCGTACTCATGACCAACAGAGAAAACGGATCGAGAATCAGACGATTCACAGAAGTCGGCGCATCGCCGATCTTGACCAACACTTCGGAATAAACATCCCTCAGACCTTTAAGAGAACGGAGCTGCTGGAATTCATAGTCGTCTAAGCCGAGCTGGGATTCTTTTTCGCATTCGCTCAAGACGGATTCTTTGAGCTTCATGATGAACTTGCAGTCGGCGTTGTCCAAAGCCGCCTTAGCCGCAGAACTCTTCCAGTAGTCTCCCGGGCCTTGGGTGCCGGTAAAGAAAGCGCCATTCAATTTACGGGCACGGCGGTAACCCGCTTCAATAAATTTAGAAGAATGTCCGCGGACCATTAAGTCCCAGGCTTCGTCGATGATGACAAGTTTGGGCTGAGAACGTTCGCCTCGACGCATCTCTACGTCGATGAGATACATCAGGAGCATTAAGACAACGGCTTGAAGCGATTTCTTGGTATTGAGCTGTTCCAACTCAAGTACGATGAAGTGATTGTCAAAGTCGATATTGGCTTCGCCTTCGAAGAAAGAGGCATAAGCTCCGCCTTGTGCATAAGGCATGAGTTTGACGCCGAGGTCGACGAGCCGCGGATCATCCAGCGCTTTTTGTTCTTCTGTGGTTAAAGAAGCGTAATAGGCTTCCCATTCAGGATCATTAAGTCTGGGATGAGCGCCGCCCAATCGTCCGTTATGAAGCAGAGATCGCGTCAAGTCGGTAATCGTCGGAACCTTGTTCAAGGCTTTAGCTTCATACCAAATGTGACGGATATGAATCTGAAGATGCGAGAGCATTAAGTCATCGAGCTGTTCATTGGAAGAAGCCATCTGAGCAATCAGCGGAAGGACTAAGTCCATATCGGCTTCGATGTTCTTGGTGACAGAAAGAGGATTAAGACAATCGATCTTGCCGTCCGCACGGGGCGTGTCCGAGAGTTCAATCCATTGGCCGTTGACGCAGTGGCAGAGTTTTTCATAGCTTCGGCCGATATCGATGACCCACACACGACCGTTGGAGCAAAGTGTTCCGAGGGCCAGAGAGTTCAGCATGACGGATTTACCGGATCCGGAGGATCCCGTCACGATGCCGTTGTAGTTGCCATGAGGATTAGCAAAAGGATCAATGTGCGTGATCTGACCTCTGCGCGAGAACAACGAAAGAATCGGTGTCGGCAGAACGTGTCCGGCTCGAGTACCGGAACCTTTCCAGTCGCCGAGCAACGGCATTGTATTGGCGGCATTGGCGCTTGTTTTCGTGGAAGAACGTTTGGCGAGTTTTACGTCATGGGCGAGCAGAGGGCCTCCCGTCATCGGCAAAGAAGCCATTAAGCCTTGAAGATGCATTAAGTGATCCTGCATGAGCTCAATCGACATCTTCTTGAATATTCCGATCGCGGTTTGAACTTCATGCGTGACGTTCTCGGTCGTCGGGAAGATCATGACTTGGTGAGAAAGCTGAACTAAACCTTCTCCGTGCTCGAAAGACTGAACAGCAGCTCGCCAGTCTCTGGCTTCCTCTTGAAGCGTCGGAATGAAGCGGGCAATTTCTGTCGCCGACATTTGTTCTGCTCGGGCGCTTTTAAGCTGAGCGTAGCTTTTGCCTTTCTCATAAGAAGTTTTAGAGAGATACGTCGTAATGAGGAAGGGACTTGAGAAGCCTAAAGAACCTTCCACATCTCCTGCAGCGCGGGCCATCTTGTCCAATGAGAAACTCTGCGGATAACCGTGCGGTGAAAGGCTCACCGCTTTGACGGTTAAAGGATGGTTTGCGGAACGGAAGACAATGCCGTCTTCTTCCACAGAAATGGTGGTTTCGTGTGAGACCATTTGGGTACGAGGTTCACGAGCGGTGTCCACTTCCGAAAACGACCAAGCGCCGTTCACAAAAAGCTGAGGATTAAGAATAAGGGATAAGGTATGCACCAAAATCCGCTCATCCCAAACAAAGGGCGCGAAATGCCATTGGTTCAAGGTCGACACCATAACTTTGCGAACTAAGAGCGCATTGTCTCGAGCTTCTGACGCAAAAGGATCTTTAGTAGGGATGACAACGGAAATCCAGCAGCGAAGGTTTCTTCCGAGAATCGGGAGCGCCGGATGAGGCGCCTGAGTGGCAGAGCGAGAGAGAAACTTTGCCTTGGCTTGTGTCATAGCAGACAGCAAGTCCTTTTGCTCAGCCCGTGCCGGCGTATCTTCCGGAGTCGGACGAAGCGTTTGGCTTCGGACAAGTTCTACTAAAGGTTCAATAAAGGGAGATCCGAAAAGACTGACCTGAACGCCTGTTCCGTCCGGCAGGATCGATCCGATCATGTGCTCAAGGCTTTTAGCCATATTTAGAGACGTTCCTGTCTGAGGCGTAACTTCAATGACAAAACCCAATCCTTCAAAAGATCCGTCCGGCGCGGCAATTGCACAAAGTTTGTCGCTTTCTTCGAACTGGGCATAAGGCAGTTCGTCGGCAAAGCGGTCAATGCGCAGAGGCGCTTTGCGGCGCGTTGGGGTAGAACCCGGATGCGCCTTAAAGTTGGGTTTTAAGTCTTGAAAGGCAAACAGAGATGCCGCAGAAGACAGGAAGTTCTTGAGCTTCATGAGAAAGAAAAGGACGATTAAAGGAAGGACGGATTAAGGTTTGCCGGTAAAGCCGAAAGCGGGAAGCTGCTTGAGCTTTTCTTTTTTGGCTTCGTTGGGATCCTGAGGCTGGTCGGAAGACAACGGATAAACAGGCTTTGACAAACGGGAAGACGAGACAAGTTCATTGACACTGTCGGTTGTCCAGCCGCCGTTTTCTAAACGAACGTACAGATAACGCTGGTCATGCAGGTCGCCTAACTTGTCATGGAATGGTGCGAGCCACACACGAAGAACGGTTTCCGGTTTTCTCCACGGACGAGCAGGAACAATCGTGACAAAGTCGGAGGTGCGCTCCAGGGCAGAAGTTTCCTCTTGCTCGACGGAAACTGAATCGGATTCAGTTTTAACAACCTGTTTGCCTGGAGTCTGATTCGGCTCAAAAAACGGCTGAACAAAGTCTTCTTCAGAAGCCGCTAAGACAACCGGAGTGGTCGGATTGTTTTCATCATAGACCTGAGAGATGTTTCTGCAGGACGGGCCGCCGGAAAGATCGGCACAGGCAAAGTCTGTCTTTGCATTAGAAAATCCTGTGAGCGATCCGCATCCGGAAAGAATCAGTGCAGCAGAGACTGCAGAGACGATTAAGGAGAGACGTTTCATTTAGTTTCCTTGCAAAGGAGCGTTGATAAACGCCTCAAGTTTGTCGAGCGGAAGGGCGCCGGCAGATCGGTCTCCGGCTTCATTGATCAAGGTCGGCGTTCCTCCGATGCCGTGCTGTTTAGCCAAAGCAAGGACATCGTTTACAGGAGACGGACAAACCGGATTGTCGGCAATGGCTTTGAGCATCGGTTCGCCTTTTAAAGCGGAAGAAAGAGCTTTAGACGGATCTTTAGCGCACCAAACCGCATCGGACTTGCCGCGAGCTTCCGGGTGAATCGATTCCAGCGGGAAGAGGAATGTGTAGACGGTCACGTCTTTGAGGGATTCAAGTGTGCTTCCGAGTTTGCGGGAGAACGGACAGTCCACATCGGTAAAGACAGCAAGCTTTCTTTTACCGTTGCCGTAAACAGTCTTTACCGCTTTATCCAGCGGTAAAGAATCAAAAGCGATTCTTCTCAGATCGTTAAGGCGCTTATCCGTTAAGTCTTCTCCTCGATCCATATCTAAGAGACGACCGGAAAACACGAATCTTGCAGTCTTATCAAAGTAGATCACTTCTTTGCCTACGGTGGCTTCAAAGATTCCGGCTAACGGAGTCAGACGATAGGCAAGCACTTTTGTCTTGGGATAACGGGTTTTGAAGTTATCGGCAGCGGTTTTGAGTTCATCAGCTTGGCCGGCAATTAAAGGAACAGAGGGTGCATTTGATTCTTTAGATGCAGGAGTTTCGGAAACGGCTGCTTTCTGCTGCGAAGCCGTTTTAACGGCAGAAACTTTCTGAGTCTTAAAGTCAGGATTGACACACGCACCGGAAGCAAAACTCGGAAGCGGTGCGGCAAGACCCACTGAGATAAGTACGGTTAAGAGGGAGGATGGTTTAAACATGGCAGTAAATTAAGGTTTAGTGTTTCGTTCAATCGATATGCCGTTTGAGATCACAATCTCGACATTGCGTCCGGAATCCACTTCAAGGACCGGGAACATGTCGCTTGCGAGCTTTAAGTAGTAATCGGTGATTCGATCCATGGCGTGTGTGGCGCCTTCTCCGAATCCCGCTTTCCAGGGATTGGTGACCGTGGTAGAAACCGTCCCGGTAATAGAAGTCGTTTGGTTTTCAGACGCAAGCGATACCGCTTTGCCGAGACCGGCCAAAGTTCCTGTAAACAGAGCATTAGCGATGGCTTGTCCGCTCTTGGTGACTAAGCGGGCACGAAGACCGGTTTTGCCGTCTTCTCCGGAAACATAACCTTGGAGCTTCTTATCCACGGCTCCGCCGTTTTCATCAATACAAGACAATCGGTCAAGACGAATCAGCACGCGTTCACTCGCTAACTCACCGGTGGCATTGGCAGTCACAAAGCAGCGCTTAATGCCGGAGCGGTAAAGATTAGGCATGACGGCAGAATCGGTGAGCTCTAAGAGCACAGGAACCGGATTACCGGAGCCTTGTCCTCTGGTCGGCGCAGTGGCGCCGTTTAAGAGGCGAGCTTTAGCAAACGTGCCGCTCGGCAGATAAGACAAGGTTTCAGGTTTTGCCTTAGTCAGGAGTGATCCGAGAACATTAGAAGGATTAGGAGCAGAGCCGAAATTGTTGATGACAAGACGCGGCGCCGGAGAAGAAGCCGGGGCATCGGGTTGCTGGCGAGAATATCTGCCTTGAGACTGATTGCCGCTTGTAAAGCCTGTCTTCTTGCTGATCGGCTGCTTTCCGAGAATCTCGGAAGGCGGCCAGCCGTCTTCCGACGGAGCGGCCTCGGTAGGACGATTAGCCTTAGGAGCGTTCTTTTCTAAGAGCGCAATACGATCTTCCAAGCGTTTCTTATCGCTTTGAAGTTTGGCTTCTCTCTGCTTTGCTTCTTTGGACTCTCTTTCTAAGTTCAGTAAGCGATCGTTATAGATCGCCTGATGCTGTTCATAGTCTGCTTTAGAGGGAACCATTGAGATTTGAGTGGTACTCGTCGTCTGCGGGACAGAAGCCGGCTTCTTATCATCAGAGTAGTAAGAAGAAAGCATTGCTCCGATAAAAAGTGCGCCCAAGATAATTAGCATCCACGTGATTTGTTTCTTTCTTCGCTCACTTTCGAAATAACTCTTGACGCTCATCTTGCAGACCTCACTAACCAAAGATCGGCAGAAGCTCCTGGCGCAAGATCGGATGCTTCCGTCGCAACGGCTAAGACACCGTTTCTCCAAAACTCCGGTTCACGAACCGTCTGTTTGTGTTTTGTACGATTCAGGGTGCGATAGCGTTCAAGTCTCAGCCCTAAGACATTCCAAGCCCTGACAGGCTGAGCGTGGAGATAGACGCCGGCAAGCGTGCCTCCGAGCGCTTCGCCCTCGGAGTCTCGCAATTGCGGGATAAGTTTTAGCGCAGTCTGGATTCGCTCTTCGTAGGGAAGACCGGAAAGTTCAGACGGCACGGACGGACCATCAAAAGAAGAGAAGGTTCCGGATTCTTTCAGCGTGACGGTTTGAGCCGTCAAACGTTCTTTTGGCGAGAGCGTAATGCTGTGTGTTTGTCCGGATTCGGTCACCACAAACATACCGGTGGTTTCTTTGGTTAACGGAACCACATAAAGAGAACCGGTGGTCGGATCTTTATCGGCTTGAATCAGATTGTTGTCGTAAATCGCTCGGACAATCTTGCTGTTTAACACGACAACACGGTTAGGCTGTTTATAAGCGACCGCCGCATGCACTGAAGTCTGCGCTTCGGATGCAGCCGAATCTTTGGGCATCTCTTTAGCATTAAGAGAAGGGCAGAACAAAACCACAGACTGGCAAAGAAATACGCCGAGAATGAGAAGACGATTAGGAAGGATCATTAGATTTCTCCGGTGGGCTTCATCGGTTCAAACGGACGCTTGCAGTCGGCTTCCTGCATGGTTTCTAACCAAAGACGGGAGTTTCTGTAGGTGAACTTCACAATCCAGCATTTTTTCTGCATGGAAGTGAGTTTGTCTCCGATGAACTGGCGAACGTTGCCGCGAACAGAAACCTGCATGGCGGAGGCTCTTGTCTCCACCGCTTCAGGCAGCATATGAACCGAAGCGTTGGCGCTTTTCATGCGGCGTCCTTGAGCGGTTAAGAAGACTTCAGTAGCTCCGCGCTGATCCGGCGAGACGTACTGAAGCAGCTTTCTTTGGTTGTGCTCAAAGGTCTCTGGAGAATTATTAAGAGCGAGCTGCAGCGCAAAAAGTCCCATCTGCTCTAAGTACTCCGGAGAGACGCCGTCGGCATCCAGCCAGAAAGACTTCGTGATTTCTGCCGGCAGCACAACTACACGGTCTTTTTTATCAAGGACGATTAAGCCGATGGCGAGAATGACATTGACAATGAGAGAGGCGGCAAAGGCATAGATAAAGAAAGAGCGCAGCGCAAGACGAGCAGAAATCTCAGTCGTATATTCTTTAACGTTCATATTCGGTTATCCGACAAAAAAGCGGCGGCTCGATGGCGGAGTGCGCTTAAAGGTTCTAAAAGGAAACTGCCAGTAGAGGTAATGAAGTCCGTATCCGGGATGACGCTTCTGTTTGAGGCGGCTGTACGCCCAGATTGCAGCATAAGAGACAATCGCACCCATCAGAAGAGAATTAACAATGATGCCGAAGGCAAGTCCCGCAATGCCGGACGCCACCAAATCAAAGTCCCAAAGCAGAAACTTTGCAGGCGCATCCAAGCGGCGAGGGACGTATTCGTGAGGATTAAAGGATTCCATGATTGATTCCTGGAAGAATCGGAAGCCCGAAAGAGCTTCGGGCAACCGAACTCAAAAGAGTTAGATCAGGGCCGTGAAGATCTGTTCAATGATCTGCGGGCCGATGAACAAAGCCATGGAGGCGGCAACGCAGCCCACGGCACCCATGATGGATCCGCGGATGACGCCGACGCCTAAACCGACAAGCAGGAACATTAAGGCGATGGATTTACCGAGTGTGCCGGTACTCCAGGCCTTCAACATGGCGTAGAGATCCGCAAAGTGCTCCTGGCCTCCGGTCGAAGTTCCGGCCCAAGCAGCGTCCGGACAGACGGCGCTCAGGACAAAAACAGAGACGGACAGAAGAGCAGGAACAAAGGCAAAAGTTCTGTTTGCGGCGGTGGATAAAGTCATTAAAAACTCCTAAAAGTTAAGTAAAAGAGAAGACAAAGGCCGATTAAGGACAAAAAATCCCTCCGCAGCCGCGGCCTTTGTCAAAAAGCGACGCGGAAGGCGTTACAAAAAACTGTTTAAAAAGAGTGACGTCTCTGAGCTTTTGGCGTTTAGCGTCAGACATTCCTATGTAGGCTCGATAGACTTTCCAGGCATACTTTTGTCGGGCATCAATACAGTCCTGACCTTTAAGTCGAGTACAGGCGGCGTTGTAGGCGCCGACGGCATCCCAAGGATGCGCGGCGCGCGTAAAGTTGTCGGCCAAAATCTCCGCACCGACCTGAACATTAAAGCAGGCGTCGTTCAGCAGTTCGGATTTAGAGGTCTTAAAACGCTTCAGCCAGCCGGAATTAATCTGCATGAGTCCGTAGTCTTCGCTCGAAGCATTACAACCGACAGCAGACGGGTTGCCGGAAGATTCCACAAAAGCAATGGCGCGGAGAAGATCAGCATCCAAGCCTTTCTTTTGAGCAATTCGGTCAAAGCAGTCTTCCGCAGCAGAGACACAAGTTCCTGCAAACGAAAGGAGCATTAAAAGGAGAAGACGTTTCATAAGTTATCCGAATCGATGGAAATTAGAGACGATTAAATGGATGGATATGAGGAAAGCCACGTAGAAGAGCGCAGCAATCCAAGCCGGAATAAACCAAGGCATTAGCATCACGGCAAAAGCACAAATCAAAAGCACGGTCGGAGACGACAAAGCGAATTGGTAGAGCGTCGGGTGGTGCACCGCAAAACTCTCATACTTCAAGCGTCTGACAACCCATGCATCAATGACTACGGAAATAAGAATCGGAGACAAAAACGCAAACCAGCCGATCGCCAATATGGCTCGAACGCACGACATCTCCAGCATGGCTCGCATCGAGACGAAGTAGGGCGATGACCAGAGTCGCGTAAAGAATTCTTTTGTCGGCGCATCTTTACGCCCGTCCGCTTCCGAAGACGGAAGGTAAGAATCTCCCAAAAGAGCATTAAAGGAACTGGTCACTTTGGCGTGAACGCCGTCAACAACAGGTCTCATAGACTCAAACAAGGAGCCGACCTTTTGGCTTGTGTCTTTGAGATGGAGTTCAGACAAGTTCTCAAAAGACGAAGCGTCATTCAATCCCGGCCACCAGATGACGGAACTCAAGACAAGGATCATTAAGAGGATTAAGAGTCGGGAGAGCATCTTAGTTTTCCTCGTCGTCGATAATGACAGGGACGCGGCCTTTCATCAGATGTCCGCCGCCCAAGGAGGCGAAGAACTGGGCGTTCGGGAGCTTGCCGAGATATTCCGACGGAATAATCTCTTCGCGCACGGCCGTGCGTTTGTGTGAAGCACTGCCGTTAAAGGAAGGCATGCCGAGATGCGTATCTGCATGAGTCGACAACGTGGTGTCGACATTGTGGATATACGTCTTGCCGAAAGTTTCGGTGACAAAGTCCTGAGTTTCTCGATCTTTACAGCGCAGAGCGATTAAGTTGTTGCAGTTGCCGAGCACCATGCGTGCCGCATGCACGGAACCTAAACGATGCGCCAAGTCAGGCACCGTCTGAATCGCAATCGTCGTGTAAACGCCGCCTTCGGCGCCTTTATTGAGCAGTTCAATTAAAGGCTGGTTGATCACGTTCGAAGCTTCGTCGACATAGAGCGAAATACGAACGTCATTTAATCCGAGGTTGTATCGCTTACCGGCATAAGCCGTTAAGTCGGATAAGAGCATGGAACCGACGGCAGAAGCAATCATGTTGTCCGACAATGAGTCAAGATTGACATAAAGGACGCCTTTACATTTAACGAGGGACTCCATATCCCAAATGGGACGCTTATCGGAAGCGTCAGACGGATCAGGAGATAAAGATTCTTCCAGAGGGCCGCTGGTCAACATCGCAAAGATCGGCATCAGTGTTGCGGTAATTTTGGAATAGTGTTCTTTAGAGTGATGGAAAATCTTTAAGCATTCGCCGACGACCATCGTATGCAGATACGTGGGCAGCACGTTCTCGTACCAAGAAACCAGAACATTAAGTTCGTGGATGGCATCGGTGCAGTTTTCTCTTCTTGCAGGAAGGAAGGATTCGGCTTGTTCTCTCCAGTCCGTGTCAGCATGCTGTTTGACCGCTTGGAGGATTAAGGCTCGGAGAAGATCTTCAATGCCTTTGTTAATGTTCTGAGACAAGGACTTCAAAGAAGGCTTTTCTCCGAGTTCAATCATGGCGTCCGCAAAGGTCTTGATACAAGACCAGGCGAACTGCTTGAAGACGTTGTCTTCTCCGGGAACCACCGACATCACGCGAGTGGCAATCTGCGCACCGGTACTGAACACCGCAGTCACATCAAAACGAATCCCATCGGTTTTAGAACGGTTTCCGGGATGGAAACGCAGCGGTTTTCCGCGGTCTGCTTTCTCGCAAGCTCGGCAAAACGCCTTGTACATACGGTCTGAACCTTTAGGATCAATGAAGATGACCGCATCGCCTCTCAGAATGGCCTGCGTCATGATGAAGTTCAGCATCACGCCTTTGCCGGCCTGAGTCGTTCCGACAATGAGAAGGCCGCCCTCAAAGTTTTTGAGGGCTCGGCGCAGTGTCTTTTCAGACGCATCCAGCCCGTGAAGATACGGCATGCCGATTTCATCGGGCAGCTGAGTCTTGTCGTGACGATTAAAGAGACGATGCATAAAAGACGGGAGCATTAAGGTTGAGATATTGAGGCGAGATAAGTCATGGAGCTTTTGCGTGTGTTCCGGAAGCCACGTAAATCCGTACCCGATACAGACGGATTTGTCGTCAAAGTCCTCTAACGCTCTGGAAAACTTCATGAGCTCCATCCGTCTGCCGGAAAGTAGACTTCTGGCTCTCAGAATGTGAAGGCCGTTAGACAAGCGGTAGGCGCCCATCCCAAGCGTTAAAGACAGCAATGCGAAACTGAGATTTAAGGGAAGGATGTTTTGAAAACCCAGAAATGCCAGATAGGCCGATGATGCAAACCACGGAAAAACCGCGCCCAACTCATGGGATCGTCTGTACGGATGGCTTCGGCGCCTCCGGATAGCAGTATCTTCTCGGATAGTGAACATTAGGAAAAGGATTGAACGTATGGTTAAAGACTTCGAGCGGAATGTATTTGTCTCGCTTGGAGCGGTAATAGACTTCGTGGTTGAGATCAAGACAAGGTTTAAGCGGACGGACTTTAGAAAACTTTTCCCTGCGGCTTAGCGCCTTGTTCCGATATCGTCGCAGACACTGGTTGAAGTATTCGGCCTTTAAGGGAAGAAGCTTTCGGGCTTTTTCCCGCCACTCGTACCATTTCTGATAGGTAATGATTTCGTGTGCAGTGTAGGTTTGGCTCATTTTCTTCAGCACCTCGCGCTCTCTCGAGCGCTTGTCAGACTTACTGAGCTTTAAGACGATCTTTCTGGTGTACTTGTAAGGTTCACGAGTCTGCATACGTTTAAGACGATCTCTTTTGGCTTTTGTGGCCATAAGCTCCATGTATTCATCGACGTAAAAGTGACGATGGCAGAGCTGGATCTTTCTGTTTTCCTTCTGCGCTGAAGTAACACACCTGGAAGATTTGTTCCTCTTTGACCTGTATTCCTTAGCCATTTCTTCCCAAGTCGGCTTCTTTTTGGGTTTTACGGTGTATTCGAATTCCGGTCTTAGGTAACGGATCGGCAGGTACCAGATCTTCCTGCCGTAAGGATCTTTACGGTTTTGAGGATGTTTATGGTCGCGGGAGATGACCCTTAACTTGTCAATTGTGAGGATGACATCCGGGTTGTCCATGAAGAGGGCTCTCATGGCAGCTCGGGACAACATCATTTTGTCCCAGTCCGGCAGCTCGTCGAATTTCTTCCTTGTTTCCGTACGGCTCAAGATGATCTTGTCTCGAGAGGGTAAATGGAGTGTGGCCATAGTAAAAAGCTTCAATAGGTATTCGTTAGGTACAAAACTCCTCCGATCGGCCGTAAAAACGGTCGATTTGGAATGTTTTGAGAATTAAGAGAAGGACGGTTAAGCGGTTAAAGCTGCTTGTATTGCCTTAGCCGAAGACTTACCCGCAGAAGGCGTCTTTGCGGGAGTTTTAGGCACCGGCTTGACTTCTGCTTTAGCTTGAGTCGTGGCTTTAGTTGTTTTTGCTGCCGGTTTGACAGAAGCTTTTGGTTGAGCAACTGATTTAGCTGTCTTTGCAGTCTTGCTGGCCTTGGCAGTCCGGGCAACAGAAACTTCCTTTGACTTCGCGGCTTCGTTGGATGCCTGAGGGTTAGCAGACGAAAGGGCTTTTGGCTTTCGACCACGTTTAGCCTTCGGAGGATTCTGGTCAGGAGGAGTTGCGTTTGGTTTGGGCTGATCGGACGCTGTAGTATTTGCTTTAGGTTTTGCAGCAGAGGTAGGTTTTACATCACTTGAGGCCTTTTGCTTTTCAGCTTGTTTGACCTTCGGTGCGGTATCTGCATTCTCAGGAGCATTAGCGGTTTGGGTATCCGCTTTCTTTTTGCGGCCGCGTTTAGCTTTTGGCTTTTCTGCAGTGGTCGCAGAGGACGTTTCGGATGCGGAGTCGACAGACGGATTCTTAGAATCAGAAGGTTCGTCAGACTTGCTTTGAGCATTAGAAGAGGAGGATGGTCCGGTTTGCTGAACAACGAATTGGGCCTCAGTATTAGCTGTTGCATTTTCTTTGGAATCAGCCCTGGATTCTTGAGAAGCCTTGTTGTCCGAGAAATTGTTGGATTTATCCTTGTTTTTCAAAGAAGCCAGTCTCTTGATTTCAGCATCCATTTCCATGTCGGCAAGTTTTTCCGGATGGATAGAGGATTTTTCTACTGACTCATTAAGTCTTTGGACTAACTGCTGCTGAAGCTCGGGATTGGCGACTTCTCTGCTTATCTTCGAAGGTTCTTCAGTTGAGGTCTGTTTAACTGCCTCGGCTGAGACAGTGGCTGTGTTTTCAGAAGCAACCGTTTTGTTTTCTTCGGAAGATTTTTCTGCAAGGGCTTCAACGACTGTAGTTTCGGCCTTTGTGTCTTGGACCGTCGGAGTTTGCACATCGGTGACAGGTGCATCAGTAGCGGGACTGACGATTGCACAAGAGTTTTCTTCATTGGCGTCGGCCTTCTTATTCTCACAAGTAATCTGTTTAACTTCAGATTTCTTTTGAGCATTAGAAGGAGAGGATTCTTCGGAATCTATTTTCACCAAACGGTAGCCGCGTTTGGCCAGCCAACTGTGCAAGGAAAAGCATTCCCCAACACCCTTGAAGAATCTGCTTGTGTCATGACAAAGAGCATTAAAGACGAGTTTGCACGAGGCTTTAATTGCGTGCGAGGTTTGGATCGTTGGAACAGAAGGTTCTTCGGACTTTTGGACGACGATTAAGTTTGTGTTAGACATTTCTTTTGCAGCTTCTTCAGATTTATTGGTTTCAGCAGGCGCTTCTTCAGACGCTGCTGTAGCAGGAGCCTCTTCGGACTTCGCCTTTTTGTTTTTGGCTTGTTTCTTCTTTAAGTTGAATTCGCAGTCAAATTTTTCTTTCGCTTCTTCGAATGCTCGCAAAGCATGCTCCAAATCGGCTTTACGCTGAGCGAGAATTGCCGGGGGGACTTTTGCTTCTTCGGCTTCTTTAAGTGCTCGTTCCTCTTCTTTCCAGCGCTTGCGGGTTTTTTCCATCAATTGTGCGAAAAATTCCCTTCTTTCTTTATCCTCTTCCGTTTTTGGTGCTAATACCTCCTCAAAGTAGGGCTTCAAACGTTCCATCATCAGTTTCTTGTCTTCCCATTGCCATTTGGCAACCGGCTTGTAGAGACCGAGCTCTTTCAGTTTCTTATCATTAGCATTGACAGAATGTTTAGCTTGGAGAGATTGAACGGTTCTCCCGAAATAGCTGTCATTTGCTACATAAAGAAGGAAATTATTAAAGCGAAGACCTTGTACGGGTGTAGAGACAACTTCTTTTCCGCATTTCTTATAAATTTCAATGCGGGTTGCGACTTCTTCAAATGTAGCGCCTTCTTTCAAGTCAAAGATTCCACACTGACAGCACATTCTGAGAACCTCTTTCTCTCGCCATGTTTGGCGAGGAAAGAGTTCTTGAAGCTTAGCCGTTAAGAGAGGAAAGAAATATTCGATTACGGCATAGATTTCTCCGTCCTTGCACGTGATCGCACGTGCAACGATTTGGAGAGGTTCTTTGTTGCCTATCGCATCGGACTTCCTAAGCGATGCTTCCGGAGAGAGTTCGTTCGCGAGCAGGGCGCAAATCGCCCAGCTCAGAATCGAAGGAATATAGTGAGGCGGCTCCTCTCCTTGTCTGGCAAATTCAATCATCATCTGCTCTCTGAGGATGGATTCTGCTTGAGAAATTAAGATGAGGATGAATTCATCCTTCACAATACTTCCGACATCTCCTCGGATAAATTTGGAAAGCAGCGCAAGGTATCCTCGCTTAAAGCTCTTTGCAAAGCGCTTTTGGAGAGATTCCGGAAGATATTTAAGGACGAGACGATTGATGTTGCCGGATGCAGCCTCAGGGTCCGGATCGACATTGTGGTAGAGCGTAAGTTCCTGTCCCTCGTGTTCCTTGAACCAATCTTCATAAGGCACTTCAAACCGAAACTCATCGCCGTTCTCTGCAGCCACACAGAACGTCATTGCCGTAATGCGTAAGTTGAAGAAGAAACAGATGGTTGGAACCAAGAGTTTTAAAAGCTGTGTCTCGAACTCTTTCTGAGCCAGCGGCATCGTGAAGAACTGGATGCGCTGACGCAGAAGATTAAGCGCAATGCTGCTTAACTTTAAAGAGAAGTCAATGTAGCTTCCCGGCCAAAAGTATCCCGAACCGGAGCTCAAAGGAAGATTGCCAACGATCTTAACCAATACCTCAAAAAGCTCGGTTTGTATTCCAAGCAGATGATCGTCTCCGACCGCCTGCCTCAGCTCATTGATCAATGGCTGAACTTTATGACGGTCAGATCGGTTAAAAGGCCTCAGGCAATCGGCGAGGGGCATAGAAGGTTTAGCCATTGTTATGGTGGTAATGAAGGAAGGACTTAAGGAAAGAATTGCAGCACTGGTTTAACTGACGGAGACTTTTACGAGCATCTTTCTGAAAGCCTTTGGGAGTATTAAAAGGAGCAAGATTCTTTGGACAGCCTTTAGCGGTCCAACTCTGATAATCAAAAGGTCCGTGACCAACCAAGGAAGCCGTGGAAAAGTGGACAAGAGGTCCTGGAGCAGCGAAGACTGATGTTTGACCGTCTGTGTGTATCAAAACCGGCCAAAGTTTGGAAGTCTTAATGTTGCGAAAGTCTGTTTGAAGATTAAAGAAGGGCAGATGCTGAAGTGTGTAAAGAACAAACAGGGCGCTCAGCTTATTCTTCAAACCGAAACGACGCTTAACCACAAAAGACATTAAGCTTACGACATCGACAAAAGCGTAGATGAAGTCTTTATTGGAGATTCCAACAGGGATATCCATTCCATAACCGCTCGCTCTTCCTTTACTGATTCCTCGGTTTTTGTTCAAAACCGAGGAAGAAGGATTAGAGAGACTGACTCCGGACTCGGCAGCATACTGCTTAGCAAAGTCGTCCAAGGCTCCGTTCATGTAGCTGTCAATCTTCTCTTTAGGTTTGCCGGCAGAATCGTAAAGTTCAGGAATGAGCTCAAGGGCGAGCATGGGGAACTCTTCCTTGTGAACGTGAGGTGCAAGTTCACAGAGGAATTGATTCAAATGAGGATTGAGAAGGATAGGATCCTTCAAAACAGACAAAGTTCTCCAGATACGGCGAGACTGCATTTCTTCTGCTTCTTCCGGAGTAACGTCCTTGTCCTGCAGGATGAATTCAAAACGATTTACATAGCTCAAGAGGGTATGGGAAGAGAGCAGGAAAGAAAGGGCCGTGAAATAACGATGATCTCTTCTGATCTTTAAGTAGAAGAAGATGAAAGCCCAAGCGATAACGGTCTCCATGAACTGCCTACGTGAAGCAATCTTGGAAGGCTTTATAAAACGGTCTTCCAGTTCGTTGTAGAGCTTTTGGTCGCCCTGGGCATAAGCTTTAAGAAGACGGATGCAATCTGCAATCGATGGAAAGACTTTCTTGGATTCAACTGGTGTTCTACCCAGCGGCACTACCTTCACGATCGGATAAGGAAGGTAGGCGGCAATGGTCTCATCAAAATCTCTGTCGGAAAAAGCGACGGGAGGAACATTAAAGAGAGGGAAGCGTTTAACGTACTCAAGTGCGGCTGCGTTGATTGCGGGGATATCGGGTTTCAACCCCGTTTCCAGACAATTTTTGTTAAAGATTTGACATACGGATTTCTTCATAGCTCATCTCCTGAATAGAGTGAATGAAATGTCCTAATGACTCATTAATGATCACCCTATAAAAGAAGCCAGGGGATAGTTATGACTAACTTTAGGTAGAAACTTTTGTTAAGTGACTAAGGACAGCATTAATTCACATTAAGAGGCAAAAAATCCCTCCGTAATGTATTAATTCTGTTTTTAGATTGAATCAAACATTACTAAACTGGTAACGCCAGGGTTACAACAAATTAGCCATGGGCTAATATGGTTTAACATACATTACCAATTTGGTAATAAAACTAACACTACAAGTGCAAATCATCTAACTAATAGTGCAAAAAGGTTCATTACTGTTTAACTAATTTCCACTTTAGTTCCATTAGCTTTACTACCATTAAAGTAGCGTTTTACCATTACAACACAAACGTTGATCCAACCATTTCGAAAAGGCACTTAACTAAAATATCTAACCCGAATGGTTAGCGGTTGAAAAAAGATTCGGCCTTTAGCCGGCTCTCGCGGAGCCGGCCGACCCGGAACATTAAGAGAGAATGCTCGAAGAGCAAGAACCCTCAGACGTCTGAAACGTTTTCCGAAGTTTGAATTTGAAGCGAAGGCTCGGCCTCACGGCTTCGGTCAATCGATTTTCATCGACGGGCAAGACCTCGAATCAAGATTAAGTCTTTTTCATCGCCTTTCCTGCAGTTTGGTACCTGATACCTTGATACAGGAAAGGTTTACCAATTCGCCTTAAACAAATCCAATCCAAAAGAACCGCCTCAGATAGACGCTTGTCGCCAAACCGTGCAGTCGATCATTAAAAGTGAGGGAGGAGATTCAGATGGGCAATACACATCCTCTTAACCACCTTCCCTTTTACTGACTTTCTGCCGCGCCGGGTTTAAAGCCCGGAAGCATCCGTCTTCGGTCTCTCTAAATTTTCCTCTGCGCTTCTTGTCTCCTTACCAGGAAGCAGTCTGCGCAATTTCGACACAAGGTCGAGGTTTTCCTCAGCACGGCAAATGCCGCTTCGAAGTGTTGATCTCGGGAAGCAAGATCCGAAATCAAAATTGCTTGTTAAAACTTCTACCGCGAGGAGAAGTTCACCAGCTTTCCTCCGTCCGGAGCAGGACGTTCAATACGGTGAGGTCAGCTGTTAAGCAGCTTTTAAGAGGAGCAAGCTCTTCTCAAGCACTTCGGAGAATCTTTGTGGAACCTCAAAGATGCTTCGGAATTGATCGGATGAGAGCCTGAAAAGTTCATCCTTTTCCCAGACAATTTTCCGATCCGTCTGTTTAGGTCTTTTAATTGACCTTTTACAGACGGCCAAGAGTTCCTAATTAAAAGTTTTACCTTTGAACTCGGCGCCGGTGCAACCGGCTTAACTCTCGGTCTTGTTTTTTGAGCTTTCGCTCAATTACTTTTCCTTTCTATTAACCACAACAAAGAAAGAAACTGAACAAGAAACTAATCAAGGTTCTTCTGTTGAAGCATCGAGGTTTCTTCCGCTCTCTTTTGAAGAACTTCAGAAGCGTTCCTTGTTGAGGTGTAACTGTACAGAAGATTGGTTGACTGAAATATGTGCCCCTTTGATATATAAATGGGGATTTTTGCAGTGAATTTCAATCTTCTAAAGGATTAGATATCTTGAGGCCCAGGAGGTGTTAAGCTCGGTGAATCTCGATTAAGTTCTACGGTTTAGTTTTACTTAAAAATACATTTCTTGCAATAAATTACTTTTGATTTTAATTAAAGGTTTCCCAATTATTTGTACTATATGTTAACTGGTCTCTGCCTTTCTCGGTCTTCCTCTAGGTCTCTTAGGACCGACAAAGACAGGTTTCTTTTTAGGCCTGCCTTTAGGCTTGGGTTCAGCTGCCAGGGCTGCAATAGGTTCCGATAATCCCAGCTCCTCTAGGATTTGCATTCCGTCTTTGAAGGGATGCACCCAATAGGGATCAGAAGATTGAACCGGCCCTTTGGCAGCAGTTTTTCTCCAAATATGCTCAAGTTCATCGAGCAGTTCACCATAGGTGAACTTGTCCAATAACTTCTTCTCATCAGCCTTTTTCACCATTCTTGAAGTAATGACCGTTGCTAAGAAATTGACAAACTCCGAGCCCCAAATGGAGAAGTCAGTTTGTACTCTGGAATCCACGAGCTGCTCATTAGATTTGTATTTTTTAAACATGAGTTCTAACAGCCACCGGTCTTGATAGCAAAGGTATGCGTTCTTTGGCGATAAATCTTGGTCTGATTCAAAGACGATGAGACCGAACTTTTCTCTCTTACCCAGATAATTTTCATTATTAAAGTCGTTATGTCTGAGCCTGTGATTCAAGTAATCTTTCTGCTCGAAGCTCTCTAAACCGGTGTCTTTAAATGAGTAAAAGAATCTTCCGGAAGCACTTTTGCGTTTGGCATAAAGAACTTGTTGTTTTGTGCCGGCCAGCACTCCGTCGAATTTGAGAAGTTCCAGCTTTTCGATATTTACATCGTTGCGTCGGAGTGGAGTTAGAAAGTGGAGTCCCGGATGCAGCCTAAGTTCATCGGCCAGTTTTGAAGGAGGAAAGCCTTTGTCGGCAACAATGATTCCCTTTTCGATTTTATTTTCGCGAATGAATTCCCGATAGGCGCTTGCATCGATGCAATTGCCGGGGAACACTTGGGCGCAGAGCGGCTCCATCTTTTCAATATCGTAGGCATAGATCACGCTGATATCGCGGCATCCTTTCAAACGGGACTTGTAGGAGAAGTCGGAAAGATCGTTGACAATACTGCCGTCCTGTTTGAGAGTCCCGTCAATCGCGATGTGCTCAAAGCCGCTTACCTTACTGAGGCGTTGTGCAAAGAAATTTCTCCTTTTCTCTGCATCTTTCCCCAGATTGCTGAGTAGCTTTGAGACCGTATTTCCGGACAGCTGCATTCCGGGAATGAACATCGATATCCAGCTGCGTTCGTAAAGGGAATTTAGTCGGCTGTTAGGAACCCTGGGTTTAAGAACCTTTAAAAGAGCTATTGTCAGTACGGTAAGAGCAGTTTTGATTTCGAAGCTCTCGAAGAGTTCCTGCTTAAGATCTTCGCAGACAGAATGAGCAAAGGCAGCACTGCCAAAGGAAAGACTGTCAGGCGTATCTGCTCTCAGTTCCAGCCCCTTAGGAATGAATTTCCCTTCGTAGATGTAGCCAATAACCTTTCCGTAAACGGGCTGCGGATTATGGCCTTTAATGTACTTGCAGCCAATCCGTTCCCGAACAAAGAACCGCTTCGGCCCGTCTCTGCCTGCGTCATAAACAGTAGTGTTAACCGGACGCGGAACCTTTTTGACTTCCTCAGGGACAGCCATTTTTGTCCTTTAAATAACTTTAATATAGTATTATATTATACTACAGTTAAACTATATATTCAATTATTTAATTAAAAATTATGGCAATTTTTCAAACGAAAAATTGCCATAACTATTGGATTTTTAGGATTTTATGGAAGTAACCTCAGCTTCTGAGATTTATTCTATAGTTCGTCAAATTGTGATTCTTTTAATCATGGTTTGGATTCAATCTAGTCCTATAAACTCGATCCATAATGGAGCCCGAACTTCCGGAACATAGCTCCAGGATTTTTTCACCCTGAGAAAAATCTTTCGTAAATTTAATGGGTTGCATTTGACTCCAAGGGAAATTCCTGTTATTACAGTCCTTAAATATTGCTAAGGACTATTATGGCTCGACCAAGAACTCTGCCCGATGACCATTTCCGTTTCTCCACCTTCAGAAAAGGCGATTCCACTTATGTCTACGGCTACAGGAATGAGTGGGATCCGGAAAAGAAACAGTCAAGAATTGCCAAAAGAATTTATGTCGGCACGCTTAATGAAATAACCGGCAGAGTTAAGCTGGGCAAGAAGTACTTATCAAATCATCCTGAGTACGAAGGCAAAACGCTTTACTTTGAAAATCGCACTCTCGTTGAAAGATCCGAGCAAGATGTTGCGGAAGAAGTCGAGCAACGCGAGACTTCTTGGGCTTCAAACAATCTTTCTTATGCGGCCACCTGGGCGCTTTGGCAGTTCGCCTCCAAGAACCGAATTCTGCAAAACTTACAGGCAGTCTTGGGAAAACAATTAGGAACCAACCTCCTGGCTTTGGCTATCTATCAGCTTTTAGACGGGGGCGCGATGAACGGCTATGAAGACTGGCTTCCTGACAACTGGCTTCCCGTGAGCGCTCCCTTGAGCTCTCAGCGCATCAGCGAACTGCTTGCTCAAGTCGACCACGAGGATATGGTTAATTATTTCCGTTTACGATTTGATCGATCCAAAGCAAATTATCAGAAATGGCTTGAGGAAATAGAGCAGAACGCCAAGAAAAATGGCTCGGTCATGCCGCCTTCAACAATGCAAAAAATGCATATGGCGCTGGACTCCACAGCAATAAGCACCTTCTCTATGACAATCGAGGATGCAGCTTACGGACATGCCAAACAGAATCCTGAACTCAAGCAAATCAACCTTACGCTTGCCGTTGATTTCTTGAACGGGGATGTCTGCTATGCCCGAGAAGACGAAGGTTCGATCACCGATAAGTCCGTCTATAAATCCATTCTGGCTCAGATGAAAAGTTACGGCTTTGACCTTGACGAGACAGTCCTGGTTACCGATCGCGGTTACTCATCGCTCATGAATCTCCAGAATCTTTTTAATACCGACGTCAGCTTCGTCTCCGGCGTTCCTATCGTAGAAAAAGGCCTGAAAGATAAATTTGCGAAGTTCCGTGAAGCACTTTGCGACCTCGCTTTCTACAACAGCGAATACGATGTTTATTGCCGAACCATTAAGGAAGACTGGAAGCAAAACACAGAGGGCGGTTCGATAGATCGTACCTGCTTTGTGCATCTTTACCGATTCCCCGAAATTGCTCTATCACAGCAAAAACAGTTACTTAAGAAAGTCGACAAGGTCCTGGATAAAAAACACAGCGGACGAGTCGTAGACCGAGATGACTGGAACTTTGCTGCCCGCTTCATCACCGAGCGCAAAGAAGAGCATGACGGAAAAGAAAAGAAAATTTGGGGGAAGAACCTTGAGGCGCTCCGATCCTGGGAGCGCACCGCCGGCTGCTTTGTTATCCGCAGCGACTGGCTCGAAGATCCGATCGAGGCTTTAAGAATTTATAGACGCAGGAACATCGTTGAGGTCGCGTTCAGACAATTTAAAGTCCTCAACGGAGGTGACCGTTTGTACGCAACGCAAACTTCCTACATGGGCAAACTGATGGTGCACATAATCGCCCAGTCCCTCAGAATGGCCATGATCGTGCGGGCTAAGAGAAGAGAAAGTCAGGAATTAAAGCTTCCGGACAACTCGGTTGAGAAATTACTGTCAGCTTTGAAAAGAGTAAGAGCGGTGAGGACGCCGACCAGAGCCACTTGGGTTGTTGAGCCGCTAACGAAAAAAGCCCAAGACATGCTTGAGCTTTTAAATCTGCCTAAACCTCCCATGACGTTTAAGTCAATATAGAACTATGTCACGGGAGTTCCGGATGGAGAATGAAAAACAATATTTCCGCTCATCGTATTTTAATTCTAAGATTTTCCATAAAAAAAGAGATTGGCAGATAACTCAATGAGTTAATATTTTTTAATAATATATTTAAGAGAGATTTAATTGTTAGGATTGGTGATTATTCTGCGAAACATAATTAAAAATTTTTGAATATTAAATGGTAAGATTTTTTATGTTATTAAATGAATTTAAGGAATTAAAATAATTATTAATCGAGTACCTTGAGCAAGAAGCGAAGGTTCGAAATTTTTAATAACGTTATTAATAATAAGAGATCGGATAGTTACTCATAAAATTGTTCTGATAAAATCAGACAGTTACAAAAGGCCAACTTCAGATGAAAGCAAAAGTTTCTATAGTCATTCCAATATACAATATACGAAATTATCTTTTCGATTGTCTGAGGAGTGTGTTGGAGCAGACTCTGCAAGAAATAGAAATAATATGCGTTAATGACGGTTCGACGGATGGATCGAAAGAGATAATCGAATATTTTTCTAAGTTAGATGGTAGGATAAAAGTAATAGATAAAGAAAACGGAGGGTTAGGCGCAGCAAGGAATTCTGGTTTTGATCTGGCAACTGGGAAATATGTCGTATTTCTGGATGGCGATGACCTTCTAGCCCCAAAAGCATGCGAAAAAATATATGAGAATGGCGAAAGGTATGGATCAGAATTGATTCTAATAGGGGTATGGAACTACTACTCTCGATTTGATTATGCTGACACCTTCCAAAATTCTCATTTGTATTTATTGGCTAGTGAGAAATCTCCTTTCATCATTTCTGATTTTCCAAAATTGATGCTTACGCATTCCGTTTGGAGTAGAGCATACAGTCGAGAGTTTTTGCAAAAGAATAATCTCAGGAATCCAGAGCAACGATTTGCTGAAGATATGTTGTTCTCGTACAAGGCAGCTTTATTTTCAAAAAAAATTAGCGTGGTCTCAGAAAATTTATATTTTTATAGGCAAAACCGTACGGGCTCGCTACTTGATTTGGAGAAAAAGGACGATAACTATAAGCTTTGCTACATAGATACTGCAATTGAAGTTAGGCAGTTTCTTTCAGATTTTGGAGCTCCTAGAACCTTAGTGGGTGAATTTCTCTCAAATGTATTCCGTTGGAGTCCGATCAGGCAAGATACTCTCGTAAACTACGGCAACTTTAAAAAATTTTTTAACTCAATGCAGAAGCTTATCGGCAAAGATTATCTATTGGTTTCTCTTGAAGATGAAAAAGGATCTAAAAGTAAAAAAATTAAAGTTTTATCTTGCTTGCTTGAAGTTGAATCTTCCTCTGCTCTATTATTTAATTGTTAATTTCAAGAAAAATTTTAAATATTGAAAATGCGAAAAATTATAAGCCTTAGTATTAAATCCAATGAATTTGAAAGTTTTGGTTTGTACCCCGCTTCAGTAGAAGGATATACCAGTCAGACTTTTTTTGAAATAGAACAAAAATTATTGGCTAAAGACAGTAACATAGATTCTTTTGGAGTTTTCGATGAAGGTTTTTTACTTGATTTGAATTATTTGAAAGATAAAACTTCAGAAATAAGTAAATATTCTCCTCTCAATTTTCCTTACCTGAGCAAGGCGTCAACTTCCAGCGTTTTTCTACTCCCTACCCAGAGGTAGCTTAAAAACGGCAACGGTTGCCTGAAATAACCACA
>PPYF01303757.1_pt1 | contig 52228 bp, 49 predicted proteins | sample 1559871 | NCBI WGS metagenome assembly PPYF01 (sample SAMN08240021, study PRJNA423297) | Human gut metagenome, whole genome shotgun sequencing project.
TTGCGGATGAACTCGACCTGCTGGGGGTAGTTGTTGATCGATTCGTTTACGATCATGACATTGCCCTCAGCCTTGCCGTTTTCAAAGTACGGCGCGGTGTTCATGGAAAGGTTGATCATGCCCTCGGCTACTTTCTCATTCAGTTTCTCCGCAATTTCTTCCGGACTGAGATTGTCCCAGCCGCCCTCAACGGCGCTGGAATCGTAGACGATGCCGGAGTTGCTGTCTGCAAGCGCCGCATCTGCGGGCTTATGCAGCAGCCTGACTGCGAGAAAAATGCCCGCGCCGACCAGCAGGACGAGGAAAATAATCGCATAGACGGTGATGTCCTTGGAGCGTGTTTCACGAGGGGTGTCAACGTATTCTTCTTTGGCTTTCATAGAGAAAACTCCTTTTGTAGTTTAGTACCGTCAGGGAGGCACCCTCAGACGGCGCAGCAGCGGTTCCAGTGTGGACGCTGCAAGGAACATGAAATCGGTCATAGGCAGAACGCTGCCGGATTACAGGTTCCGCTTGATGATCCGCGTGATAATGCCGACGGCAATGCCGTGTTCTTCATCCAGCCGCGTGACTGCAAAGCTGACGTCATCCTTCTTACCGGGCATCCGGGAATCGTAGCAGGTGTGTGCAATGGCGTTGACGCCGTTGTTCAGGCGGATATACACCACGCCGCCGCGAAGATCTGTGACCTTGCCGGCGTACTTGCTCTGTACCTGACACTTCTTCAAATTGTCCACGCTGGTTTCAGAGAATGTGCTGCGGATGTCGGCGCGAATGGAAAGATTCTCGGCATCCTCGCCGCGGATCTCCTGCACACGGACCAGAACCCGGTCGCCAACGCTGTAAAGGTCACGGACGTCGGACACCCACTGCCAGGACAAATCGCGGGCAAAGATGGCGCACTCAATGCCAAAGGCTTCGACGCGCAGCACTTTCTCCGCGACGGCGATCACGCGCGCTTCGACCAGACGGCCGGGATAGATGTAGGGATTCCCAGATGCGTCTTTGCCAAAGTAGAACGTCTGCCGCTTGCGGAGCATGGCTTCCCGGCGGCTGGCAACAGCGCTGTGTGTGGTCGAGTCAATGCCCTTGACGATGAAATCAATCTCCGCGCCGAGCATCGTGCAGAGGATACGGTTCAGCCGGTTCATGTAGTCGGCATACGCTCTGCCGGACGGCATCCGGTCCTCCAGCACAAGCATCTCGCGGATCGGGATGGCGATGCGGAAGCCACGAAAACTGACTGTCGCCAGCGTCTTTCCGCCTGCGGTCTGCTCAATGCCGTCCAGCGTGCCGGTCAAGATCCGCCGCGTCCGGTAGGCGTTGCGGATCTCATGCCAGAGTTCGTCGGTGGCTTCAGCTTCGCTCTTAATGCGCGTTCTGGCTGTGATCGTCAGGACCGCGTCATTGCGCGGCACGGGTGGAGATTCCGGGGGCGTGGATTCATTGGACGGTTCTTCTGTGGAGATGGTCAGCACCGGTTCTTCCTCGGAGGGCATCGGTTCCGCTTCGTCAGACGGAGCAGACTGCGGTTCTTCCTGCGCGGGAGCTTCGTTCAGCGCCTGAAGAAATTCCGTGTATTCTTCGGACGGCGCATCATCCTCCGGCACGCCCTCATCGGGCGGGCTTTCTGTGGGGATGGACTCCTCCTGCGGTTCGGGGAGGGGTGTGTCGGGAAGCTCCTGCGTTTCGGTAGAAAGCAGGTCGTCCTGTTCACCGTTGTCCGAGGCAGGCAATTCCTTTTTTCTGGGCATGGGTCATTCCTCCTTTTTTGCTGTTTTGGGTTTCGATAGAATGGATTCCTTGCTGGTGGTTATGATCTTCTGCTTTTTTGCAGGAGTATCCTTTTTGGGTGCTGGAGCTGTGCGGGGAACAGACGCGGCTGGGGCCGATGGCGCTTCGCTCTGCCAATGCGGAACGTGTGCCGCCGCTTTGTCCGGGCGCAGCTTCTTTGCTTCATAGTGCTTGGAGTAGTCAAATTTATCGACCTCCAGAATATTGCGCCCACGGATAATGACGAGCGCCTTATCCACGTCCAGCCGCAAAACTTCATCCATCGTGAGCAGCCGCCTGCGGCCGACACCGCTCGTTTCGCGGTATTCCGGGGTATAGTTGGAAATACGCCATGTGCCGAGCTGCTTGGCCTGACTGGTCACGGCGACGCTTGCTTCGCCTGAGCGTGAGGAAATGAACTCCGCCGTCAGTGCGTCCGTACAGCCGAGAAACAGCTGCACGTCGCAGTTGCCGAGAATTTCCTGCCACTGGTTGTTGGGATAGCGGTTTTGCAGACCGGCGAGATTCTGGAACACGCAGGACATACTGATGTTCCGGGAACGGATCACGGAGATCTTTCGGCTGAGATCGGGGATAACGCCGCAGGCGCAAAGCTCCTCGCCGAGCACATGAACAGGAACCGGCAGACAGCCGCCCGGACAGTTCTGATCGGCGTATCGAACCAACTTGATAAAGATGAATGATAAAAACAGCGAGGACAGAAAATCGAAGGTACTGTCCTGATCGCTCGTGATGCAGTAATAAGCACACGGCTGCTTGCCCGGAAGCTCCAGATCGATCTCATCATGGCTGGTGATGGCGCGGATGTCCGCGTTCTGGAACACCTGCAGCCGGGAGCCGAGACCGATAATGACGCCGCCGCGCACGCTCTCCGACGATTGGCGGAAGATGCTGTACGGCGCTCTGGCCGGATGCCCCAGTGGGAGCGCGTCAAACAGTTCGTTCAGCTCCTTTTCCGAGCAGCTTACAAGCAGCTGATACGCCTCGCCAATGTTCCGACGCTCCGGTGGATAGCTGCGCTCGACAAACAGCACAAGTGCTTTGAGAAGATTCATTTCGGCGCTGTCCCAGAAGTGGTCGCCCCGGTCGCTGCCTGTGTTGCGGATGATAACGTCGCAGAAAAGCTGCGCCATCAGCTCCTGCCCGTCGATCTCGGACAGGCAGTTCCACGAATCTGACGACGCAGGCGTGACCAAGTTGAACACGCGCACGGTATAGCCCTGATCGCGCAGATACGCGCTGGTTTTCTCGTACAGCTCTGATTTAGGATCACAGATGACCAGTGAGCTTTTCCGTGCCGCGCATTGAAGAATCATGTTGACACAGAATGCGCGCGTCTTTTTCGAGCCGCTCGCGCCGTAGATCGCGAGATTGCCATTGAAGCGCGTCTTCTCCGGGATGCAGACCACGCGGCCATCCACCTCGCCGAGAATCGTGCCGTGGTGCTTGCGCAGGTCCGGTACAAAGTCGAGTACCTGTCCGGCTTCTTTTGGATTGAGAAAACCGGCGGTTCCGTAGGTTCCCTTGTGGGAATATGTCAGGTTTCTGGTCTTGTCGTACTGCCCGTCGCCGCCGACGCCCATGTGCATGATCGCCACGACAAGAAGTACGATTGCCGCCAGAAAGATGCCCATGCCGTACAGACCGTATGGAAAGCGGAATACGAACCGCAGGCAGACGTCGAACGCGGCGTCCGGCAGCGGCGGCGAAGTGCCGCTGTACGGCGTGCCGCCTTCGGCTGTCCATGCCTGATAGTTGTAGATGAACTGCGCAAGATAGCCGCCCGCATAGAAAAGCGCGGTCAGTGCGACAGGCAGAAAACAGGCCAGCGTGATCTTCTGTTTCTTATTGATGGAGCAACACCCTTTCATAAGCGGCAAAGTCGATGCTTGTGATATTGACCTGCGCGCCAAACACCTCCCACAGCGCCTCTGCCTGATAGTCAAAGCAGAGGATGCTGCCAGTCAGGTTCCGCAGCGTCAGCGCACAGCGAAACCGGTGCAGCCTTGGCAGATCGCAGAGATACGAAAACAGGACTGGCGACCCGTCCTGCTCCAGAGCGTCATGTTCGATTGGCATTGCGGGGGACGGTGGCAGGAGGTTTTCCGAGAGGATTTCATTCAACTGCTCCTGCATATCTGGTTGACATAATTTTATTGCACCGATCTCACCAAAATGGTCGAGCGTCAGAAAATAGAAATGCGGATAACTGCCATCCAAAAGGAAATGGTTCTGCGCCATGTCATTCAGGATCGCAGGTATCTGCATGGGAGAACTGCCAAATACAATGCCACTGATCGTGAACTGTGCATTGCGGCAAAATTCTGTCTGTAAGACAGCCTTGAGCCGGATCTCGGCATTGTACGCCCATCTTGGAAAGGTCGAAGCCATGTTGTAGATTGGAAAGATGGCTTGTTTTGTGAACAGCACGCCCGTCATGCGGGAATTGCGGATTTTGGTGCAAAGACTGCCGAGAGATTTGAACTCGCGGGAGGAATAGTAGACCGGAAATTTCCCAAGGCAGCGATGGGATTTGTGCGTTGTGCAGAATCAGAAGCACCTCGGCCATCCGGTGCAGCCGCAGCCGGCGCTCTGGTTCGGACTTCAACGAATTTGTCTCGGATGCGCCGATAAGATACGGTGCAAGGTCAACTGGATATTTTTGAAGCAGCAGGCGTTTGGCACTTGCGGTCAGCCTGAGTCCGCGCAGGCCGTTTTTACTGTATGCACGGAGCAGCCCGTCCTTTTTGAGCTTGCCGATCACGCTTTCGATGTAACTGCTGCCGCCTGGGAATTGACTGGAAAAGGTGGCCGGGAACTCGCCGGAGACGGCAACGATCTGCAGCACAAGAAGCGGAAGTGTGCCATCAGTGGGAAGTTGCGTCGGATTCATAAAAGTGACCTCTTTTACCGTATCGGCTCTTAACTTCGGTAATTTCTGCGCTGCCGGTCAAGCGAAAACGCCTGATGTTTCAAGGGAAAACACCATGCGCGGCAGTATCTGAAAAAGAAGGACGAAAAATGCTTAAAAATCCGACATGGTTTCCAGCGCATTTTGATGCTCTTCCAGCCAGCCCGGAAACATATCTTGATCCATTACAAAGAGCTTTGTGACATCTTCCTCGCCTAACTCCGTGGTGTTATAGACGTTGCACAAAAGCCCATTGTCATCCATCATAAGATAGGCGCAGACAACGTCCAAAATCTGCTTCATTTCCAGATTGTCATAGTCCCGGATGCGGCCGCGTCCGCCAGATACCGCATAGATATGGCAGAAGCAGATGATGCACGACTCAAAATGGGAAAGAGGATGATCTTTAACAAACTGTCCGAGCGCCTGCTCCAGCGGGTCGGTCAGATATTCGGCGCTGCGCTGCTTTTTCTTAGGAAGCAGACCCGGCAGCGTAATTTCCACCAGCCCAGGCTGCGCAGTGATCGTGATGCCGAGGACATTGGCGGCAGAGGTCAGGTATTCATGCTTCTGCACGGTGGTAAAGCCGTAGACCAGATGCCGCATCCGGCAGGCGATCTGCTCTGCGCGGAGCGCCGCGTCAGTGGAAAGCAGCTCATAGTTTTCCGGATACCGCTGCAAGCCCATTGTGTTCATGGCGCAAAGCGCATTGCTCAGCCGCGAGACTTCTGCCAGCAGCGAAGATATCCGCTTGGATAAAAGCGCACGGTTCAAAATGATCCCTCCGTTTCTTCCTGAAGATATTGAATATTGCCGTCACCATCCAGCAGACAGTATGCGCGCACATTTGGGATGGCGAGCAGATCGACCTGCGCGGCATCCTCCAGAATGACCAGCCGCGCGGGCGGTTCTTGTTCCGGACGTGCAAGCAGCAGATTCAAAATGGCTTCTTTGCCGGGTTCGGCGTAGAGGATTTCATAGACCTCGCCGCCGGCAAGAAAGATGATCTTCACAGGATATTCTCCTGCGGCGTGATACTCGACCTGCTCCATAAAGTCCGCCAGTACTGTGACCGCTGCTTCCAAACCACGGTCGCGGTCTTTCGGCAGCTCCGGTGTCAGGGAATAGAAGCCGTCCACAAGGAACAAGCGTTTTTGCTTGCAGAGATAGGACAAAAGGTTTTTGAGCTGTTCGTCTTTCTGTGGGTACAAACCTAAAATCTGTTTCTGTGTCAGGACACCATAGGTGGAAATATCCCGCAGGATGCCGCTGGCTTCGTGCGAGTAGATCTGTGCGCGGGTTTTCATAGTCGTCACCTCTAATTTTTGTGCGTATAACTGCCGCACAGAATACGTACAAGCTGTAGCCGTCAGATCTGAAGATGGCTGCTGTACGCATAAAAGACGTATCGTGTACGCAAAGATGGTTTTAGAGAAAAGATGTTGCGTTCAAAAGCGAAAAATGTATTGCAATTTGCAGTACATTCGTATATACTAATGACAAAGGAGGCGATTCATTTGGCTACAAGAACCGCGAATGTCATGGCCCGTGTGGAGCCGGATGTAAAAGAACAGGCAGAGAATATTTTGGATCGACTCGGCGTTCCGGCATCGGTTGTCATCAATGCCCTGTATAAGCAGATCATTTACAGAAACGGGATTCCGTTTTCTCTGGTTTTGCCGACTGCGCCAGTCGCCCGCGACGAAATGACGGACGCAGAATTTAACGCTATGATGCAAACCGGCCTGAACGCTGCAAAGACTGACCGTTCCCGCGGCGCATCCGAAGTCTTTGCAGACTTGCGCAGAGGACTTTGAATGTGGAACAGTATGAAGTAAAGATCACGGAACCGGCACAGCGTCAGCTTCAAGAAATCATCCGCTATATTGCTGGGGATTTGCAGGAAAAACGGACGGCGATCCGGATGCTGGACACGCTGGAAAAGGAAATCCTATCCCTTTCTACGCTTCCAAATCGGGTTGCACTGACGGAAGAAGAACCTTGGCACAGCGCGGGTATCCGCAAACTGCCGGTCAAGAATTATCTTGTCTACTTCTGGGTCAATGAGGATCAGAAGCAGGTTCAAATCACAGCAGTTGTGTATGGTCGGCGGGATCAGAGAAACGTGCTGCAAAATATGAAGTACGAATAGACATCTGCCCATGTTGGACAATGCCATCGAAAGGTGACATATTCACTTTTTGGAGTTGTTCAGCAGGGGCATTTTTATATGTGTGCAGTATATGGCTTATCCTGTCCTGCCGTTCCGCTTCAGCAGCTCCTGAAGCTCCCTGCGGTCGGTGGTGATGAGTTCCTTTTCCAGCTCACTGCACTTGATCTCGACGGCAACATTATTATTGTTCGTGCTGATAAGGGCGCTGCCGCGCTCAAAGTGTGTGATCTCCATCAGCTCTGCTTCGGAAAGATGCAGGATGGAACCGACGCGCTGGGCTTCTTCATCCTCCAGATTCAAGATCACCTTGGTCTTGGAGTTGTTGATGATGCCCTTGCCGTATTTGCCGTCCTCCAGCGCGAAAAAGTCATTGAGGTCCTGCGTCGCGCAGACGGCCGAGCCGCCGTAGCCGCGGATGATCTTGAAGATCTCCAGCACAAACTCCGCTGCTAGACGGTTGCTGCTGGCGCCGATGAGCTGCCAGCACTCGTCAATGAAGATGGCCTTTTCCTCGGTGCGGTTCTCCTTTGCCTTATCCCAGACAAAGTCCAACGCCATAAACATGCCGACGGTCAGAAGGTCGCCGGTCAGCTCCGAAATATCCAGAACGATATACTTGTTATCGAGAGACACGTTCGTCTGCTGGTTGAACGTTTTGGCAGAGCCGCTGACGAGCCGATTCAGAATATTTGCCAGCCGCAGCGTGGAGGAAGATTCCTTGAGTACCGCATACAGATCGCCCAGAATCGGCATCTCGCGGTACCGCTCCGGGTGCTTGGGATCGCGGAGCGTTTCGTTGTCGTGCGTAATGCCCTTCTTGGCATAGGTGCGGATCATGGCTTCATCGAGAAGCTGCCGTTCCTCATGGTTCATGTCGGGGATCAACAGGCTGAAAAAGATGTGCAGCCGCTGGATCTTAGCGGCCAGCATGGAGTGTTCGACCGTGCTGCCGTCGAGCTGTTCATCGACCGAGCGGTCTGTCTGTCGGATCTCCATGACGTTGATGCAGTTGGGAGAGGCGGGCGAGATCTGGATGAACGCCCCGCCGATGTTGGAGCAGGCACGGTGAAATTCGTGCCCTTTGAGCGGCGCGACGATAAACACCTGAATCCCTTTTCGCCGCATCCGCAGCGCCATGAGCTGCATGGTAAAGGTCTTGCCGCTGCCGCTCGTGCCGAGAATGGCGATGTTGGCGTTTTTGTAGATGCGCGAATCAAAGATGTCCACGATGATGAGAGAGTTATTGTGCTTGTTGACGCCGAGCAGGATACCGTTGTCGTCACACAGCTCATACGCCGTGAACGGATAGCAGCTTGCTGCGCCCAGCGTCAGCACATTCCGCTTACTGCGTTCAAAGAGAGATTTATCCAGCTTCACGAGCGGAAAAGACGAGCGAAGCGCCTGTTCTTGACAGAAATTGCAGCTCTGCACGTTCATGTCCTGCGAAATGAGCAGCTTTTTCATCTCCGCACATTTCCAGTCCAGATCGTCCGGATTGTCCGCAGTCACGGTGATGAGCAGATTCAGATAGTAGAAATCTTCATGGTTGCTCAGACCATCCTTCAGGAAATATCCGCTGCGGATGGCGCTGTCGAGATCGTCAAAGTCTGTATTGGTGTCGCTGGTCTCCTTGATCTTGCTGCGATTGATGCGAAGTTGCTGGCCGAGCTTGCGGATCATGCGATCCTTTGGCTGCCGCGTCAGAAATACATCGAGGTCAATGCCGTCCCCGGCGTTGACAAGCAGACTCAGCCAGCCCGCGGGAACCTCGGACTTATACCCGTCCGACGGCACCAGCAGATACGCATAGTACGTTCCATCGATGCAGAGATAGCTGCCATGCGTAAAATCCAGCTGCGAGGGCGCAAAAAAATCACCGACGGGAATTTCGTCGATGGAGCAGCCAGCCTTTATGTAGTTGGATGTGATATGGGAGATGCGCTGCAAAAACGGAATATCCATGCTTTCTCTGCGGCAGAGAAATGTATAGAGCATTTCGGCGGCAGCTTCGTCCTCATTCTCATGCTGGACAACGCTGTTGCCGCATTGCCGGAGATAATTTGCCGCCGTCCGCGCCGCTGTTTGCAGTGACGAAATGGCATCCGCTTCTTCACGGTCTTTCTTCGCGCCGGGGAGCGGTTCATATTCCATGATGAGGAAAAATCTTCGCGCAATGGCTTCTCTGGAGCCGAGCTTTTTGAGCAGCTTCAGATAGTCCTCCTGCTGCATCCGGCAGCTTTCGTTCGTCTCCTGCGCCATCTCCCGGCGCACGGTTTCAATGTGCCGGTTCATATCCGCACGTTTTGTGATGACCTTGATTTGCAGCTTCACGGGTGCGATTTTGAGATAGCTGATAAACGAATACACGATATTCCGCTGCTCTCTTGCGCTGCGGAGCAGGAAGTTGATCGGCACAATTTCTAAGATTTTAATAAAACGGTGGTCGGTCGTATAGACGATACCGTTTTCAATTTTCTGAATCGGCACATACGCCGCAAGCGGATTGCCGGGGCGCTCGGCCTGCTTCTTTTGCCGGTAAGCGGTGTCCAGCATCAGGCGGCGTGTGTCCTTTGCAAAACGGATGCGGCTGCCGTCCTTTTTATAGGCGGCAGGCTGCACAGCCGTGCTGGGGCCGGACTTCTTATCCCATGTCGGGAGGATCGCCTGCTTTCGGCTGCTTCTGCCGCCGCTTTGACTCAGGCTTCTGCGGTTACGCAGAAAACGAAAAAACAGAATGATATAGGAGGAAAGCGGCATTCCTGCGATCCCAATGAGCGCCAGAAGCGCCAGCGGCAGCGAGGTCAGGCAGAGCAGGATGATCCGGACGGTCAGCGTCAGCGAGAGCGTCAGGATCGGAAGCCCGGTGCCGGCGGCAAGGATGACCGCCTCGACCACGTTTCGCGCCTTGAATAAGCCGCCGAAGAACGAACCGCCCTCAATAAAATTTGGCGGGATCACATAGCTGTCCCGCTGTTCCTGACTCATAGGTTCTCACATCCGATCTTTTCTTTGCGGTGGATTCGGCAGCTTCTGCACGATCTTTTCATGATAGGCGATCTTGCCGTCCTCCGCCTGATAGGGCTTTCGTTCTACGGTGTCCGCTGCGTACTGCTTATACCATGCAGCATCGTCCGCGGAGTAGACCTTGCTGTAATCGCCCTTCGGCTTGGCGTACTGGTCGGCATGATACATACAGAAATCAATGCCGTCCGGATGCTCCGGCGTGAACTCGCGCCCTGTGATACGGCCGCCGCCGATCTCCACGTCCTGATAGCGCGGAATGTTGGTCGCGTGTTCACCGAGCGCGGTGAAGCCCATATAGGACATCAGAGAGCGCGTCGCAGTTTCGCCGGTGATGGAGCCGGTCGTGCGGTAATCGCCCTTGGCGACCGTGCCGATCACATCGTTGGCAAACGCGCCGCCCTGATAGAGCGATTTCGCAAACAGTGTTCCGCCGAAGCTGCGGAACTGCGTCGGTGCGGACGGGATCGGCGCAGACCGGGCGGCAGACACTTCACTGGCTGGGGCAGAAGCGGGCGCTGCCGACGGCGCTCTAGCACGCAGGAATCTGCCGGGGCGCTCCTGCGCTTGGGCAGTCCGCTCGGCAATGGTGGTTTTAGAAAGCCCATTGCGGACAGAGAAAAACTGCTTGTTAGACTGCGCAGTATGCTGCCGGGACTGCGATTCCACCTGTCTGAAGGTGGCGGTCTGCGTATCCTGCTGGGTATGCTGCGCCTGCTCACGCTGGGTAACACCGATCTGCTCCTGCTGTAAGGCAGACTGCATGACCTGCGACTGTTCCGTTCGGGCTTCTTCGCTGCTTGCATCAAATTCATCCGACTGCACCGCAGAGCCGACAAATTCGCTGTTCTCTGACTGAAACGCCAGATGCGATGCCTGCTGATCCTCCGTATGCAGCGCCGCGTGGAACTGCTGCTCCTGCGCAGTCTGCGTATCCTGATGGAGCTGGCTGGCGTCCACGGAACGCTGGGATTCATAAAGTGCCTGCTGAGAGCGTTCCTGCTGCTCCGATTTTACAGCGCGGGAAGAAACCGTCTGCTGATTCTGGTCAAGCTGGCTGGTGTTCTGCCGCTGCTGCTCAGAAGCCGTCTGCGAACCGGAATGGGTATCGCTGCTTGCGTGTGTCTGGCTGACAGTCGCCTCGGCCTGCTGCGGCTGGACGATGTTTTTCTCTGTCGTCGCCGTGCGCACAGCATCGCTTGCGATTTTGCGGCTTGCCATTCCGACCAGACCGCCGCTGAAAAAGCCTGCCGCAGCTGCGCTTCCGCCGCCGGATTTCCCGGATGCAGGTGCAGAACCGTGGCGGCTGCGGCTTCCTAATGCGCTGCTAACCGCGCTGGTCGCGGTGTTGATGGCGCGCATGGCGATCATCGCCTCAGAGAGCATGGAGCCGCCGGTATGCCCGACGTTCAGACCAAGACTGGATAAAAAGCTGTCGATCTTCTGTGATACCTTCAAAAACGCAATAGCGCACAGGAACCACACCAGCACGTTGCCGGAGACGGCTTCTTTCCCGGAAGCACTGACCGCAGATTCTACGTCACTTTCCGAAATGGCGAACGCACTGGTTGACATAACTAAAACAAGGGCGAGCATCAGTAGACAGTTCAAAAAGAATCGTTTTCTCATGGATACTCCTTATAGGGACAAAGGATTTGCGATAAACGTGCCGACCATGCTGGTAAACAGCCGTAGGCACCATGCGTTCATGAGCAGCAGAAACACCTGCCCACCCAGCATCCGGCACCATGCCTTGAAGATGTTTGCTGTGGACTGAGAGCCGCCCATCGAGAACGCGACCGGCGCGGTGTAAACAAGAACGCCGAGCAGGATATACCGCTCGGCGGCTTCAAAGAGCAGCTTCAGATAGTTCCACGCCAGCAGCACAACGATGATGAGCACGATCAGCGTGACCGCTCCGTTTGCGCAAGCGCCGATGATGACCAGCATGACGGAATTGAAATCCGCAAAGCTGAGCGGCGGCAGCTCGGAAGACAGAATCCAGTCATACGGCGTGCCACCAATCTTCAGGACAATCTCGACAATGCTTTTTGCGCAGTAGGTAAGCGTGATGAAGATGATCGCGCGGAAAGTCAGCTTGACCGGATGCTCCGCTTCAAAGCCAGCGCCCAGCCAGTAATTCTTAAACAGGTTCCAGACCCACATCAATAAAATCAAGCCAATGCCGATGGCGGTAAAAATATCATACATTGTTTCAGCTGCCGGGAAGTAACGCAGAAACGTGTCCATCCCGCAGCCGAGCGCACCGAGTACCGATGTGTTGATAAGGTCCAGACCGTGCATGATCTGTTCGGAGATCCATTCGACAACGCCGTCAAGAATCCCCATGCTTTATGCCGTCCACTGACCGCCGGAGAAGAACGGCGTGACGTAGGCCATGATGAAGCCGAGACCGTTTAGGATCGCCCAGGTGATTGCAATGCGTTTGAGCCATGCACGCGATTCCTCGACCGTTCTGCCGCTGCGCGAGAAGTTCATCATTAAAAGCGCGACGGACGCGGTGACGATGGCAGCGATGGTGGAGATGAGAAGAATTTGCTGATAGACGTCCTTCATGATCTCCGTCGCCTTTTCCCAGATCGTCGTGGCCGAAGCCGGCTGGATCAGAAGCGGCAGAATGCTGACGCCGAGCCATGCAGCATAGAGCCAGCGCCCCGGACTTTTCCTCGGCGGCGGAAGCTGCGGCAGGTTGTTGGATGTGTTCAAAGATGCTCCTCCTTTTCTTTTCCCGATGCAAAAAGCAGACGCCCAATCCGGGCGTCTGCTCGCAACAAGATTCAGTTTTATATACTTTTGAGCATCTTCAGTATAGCATATATGGATTTGCGCCGAAAGAGCAAAAGTGTGCCAATATTATGACAATGCTGTGCTCTACAAAAAATCGCCTGTCTCGTTGAGACGTTATAAAATCGGCTGTGCTGTGAATAGGCGCAGCGGTTGAATGTCGCATTAGATTTCGACGTCTGTGCGTTATACCCGGCTATCAAGACAGAGGATTGCGCATTGGTCTGCTCTCAGACCAATGCGCAATCGTTAGCTCCGTCTGAAATGATAAAGGTTTTTGAAGAGACAGCAGCCTATATGGAACGGTCGTGCATCAAGTCAGCGTCTGCCAGTTTGCGGGATATACGAAATACGCATATCTGGCATGGTTCGGCGTCTGGAAATGGATGTGGCTGTTTTTGGGGATGTAAATGATATCTCCGGCGTGACCGGTGACGATCCGACCGTCGATCTCGATCTCCAGCGTGCCGTCAATCACAAAATCATACTCATCATAGGTCAGCGTCCACTCAAAGCTGGTGTGGTCGAGCTCCATGATGCCGCAGCCCATGCGGGGCGCTTCCTCCAGCGTGACCACGTCCTTGAGCGACACGCCATCCTGCTCAAAGGGCTCACAGCGAACGGTGGCAGTCTGAATGCTGATAATGCCGCTGGGGTCGACGTGCTTTTCAAACGCCGGCTGACAAAGACCGCCTGCCTCTTGAAGCACCTTGGTTACGATTTGTCGAATCAGTTCTTCACTGATGTTCATATTGTAGTACCTCCTGCATCACTCCTTGGCGGTGTTGATCTTGGACAGCAGCTTCGGTGCGAGAATATTGGCGAGGATGACCGCGGTGATACCTGCGACCAGCTTGCCTGCGATCATCGGGAAAATCATTTCCCGTTCAACACCGGCCGCAAAGCCCAGATGGTCGCCGAACACGAAGGCGGCCGACACGGCAAACGCAACGTTCAGAAGCTTGCCCTTGGGATTCATCTCTCCCATGATATTGAACATGGCGATGTTGTTGGCGAGTGTCGCGACCATACCGGCGGAGCCCTTGTCGTCCATGCCCATTGCGCCGCCCAGCTTCTTGAGAGCCTTGCCAAAGGTGCGGGTGATCCACTCGACCATTGGGAACGCGCCGATCAGAACAATGGCGATCTGACCGCAGACAAGAAGACCGGATTCCAGCGGGATAACGCCGTCAGCGTCGGGTGTGACCATGATGTCCATGACCGGGAAGAGGATGCCGGTCTGATATTCAAAGACGGCGATCGCGGTAAAGACCGTGATAAGGACCGTGACGGCTGTGCCGAATTTGTTAAAGCCGCGGATCATTTTGGACGGGATGAACCACAGTCCAACACAGATGAGACCTGCGATGATGATAACAGGAATCAGGTTTCGGAGGATGGTCAGAACGTCCATCTTATACGGCGTCAGATTCATCACCAGACCGCCGACAATGCAGCCGATGGGAACCGTGATCAAACCGGCCAGAATACCGGCGCCGAGGAACGGGCGATCCTCCTGCTTGATGATAGAAAGCGCGACAGGAATGGTGAAGACGATGGTCGGGCCCATCATTGTGCCGAGGATCAGGCCTGCATAGTTGCCGACAGCCGGATTTTCTGCCAGCTGCATGGCAAGCGGGTAGCCGCCCATGTCGCACGCCAGAAGCGTCGTTGCAAACATGGAGGGGTCCGCGCCAAGCAGACGGTAGACCGGGCCGACGATGGGCTGCAGCAGCAGCGCCAGCACAGGAGCTGCCGCTACGACGCCTGCCATTGCGATGGCAAGCGCGCCCATGGCATTGAAGCCCTCTTCGAATTTTTCGCCGTAGCCTTTTTTGTTGCCGCGGATGCGGTCAACCGCGCCGACGATCATAAAGATCATCATAATAAACATGATGACAGAATTGATGGAAAGATTTGCGACCCAGCTTTTGATGCTGTCTACAAATACCTGCGGGTCTGCGGCTTTGATGAGTTCACTGAAATCCATGTTTTTCCTCCATTTTGTATGAATTGGAATATCTCATTTTCTGCGGTCAGAGCAAGGACTGGAATATCTGCGGCGCGGGGCGGGGGATCACGCTCGTGCTGACAAGCAGCTTTGCCTCTCGCGCTGCCGCCGCGACAGCCGTGCGCACGGCACCGACGTCGCCGGTCAGCGTGACATAGCCCTTGCCGCCTATGGCATAGCCGATCCGCACCTCAATCAGCGTGACAGAGGCAGCCTTTACTGCGGTATCTGCCGCCGTAATGGCGGAGGCAACGGAGAAAAACTCCAGCACACCCACTGCGCCGGGATGCGGGATCTGTGTCGTCATACAGACGGCACGAAGCACCTGTGGATGGACGTTTGGCAGCAGCAGCGTGTCGGCGATGTACTCACCGGCATGCTTTTGCCCCTCCGCCATGGAGGCTTTCACATCTCCGGTTTCGCCGGAAACAAGTATCATATACTTACCCGGGCATACCGTGCAGGCACGCAAAAGCGCAACCTTTGCAGCCTTCACCATGAAATCAGCAGTTTCAATGCCGCGCGCAATACTGGTCAGCTCGACCATGCCGATGGCCGTTCTCATTCCGTGCAGGTCTCCTTTCTGCGAAGCCGAATGCCGTCCGGACGGATCTCCGTGACGACCCCGTCCATGCTGGCATGAATGTTGGCGGAGAGCGCATTTGGCGCCGCCTGCGCCAGAAGATCGCCGCAGGCAAGCCGTTCACCGACGCTCCGAATCGGGACCGCCGGCTTACCGATGTGCTGCCGCAGCGGGATGAATACCTCCTCGGGCGTCAGCTTCCTACACAGGGGGAGCAGCGCACGTCGGTAGGGGCTCAGGCCGAGCCGCGCGATCAGCCGTCCGGTCGGGACCTGACGGTCGGCGGCGCACGCTCTCGCCGACGGCTCCGGGCGGCGTAGCGGCTGAAGCCCGCGTCGGGCAAGCTCCTGCTTCATGTATTGATTGGCTTTTCTCGGCGAAAGGTTCATCGGGCAGGAGAACATCTCGCATACGCCGCAGTCACAGCAGTTCGCCGCGTCGCCAAAGGCCGTGAGGAACTCGTCCTCTTCGCTGATAAGCGCTTCGCGCCAGAGATTCCGCATGACAAGGTGCGGGCGTATCTGGTGGCCGAGCAGATAGCGGGGGCAGAGGTCGGTACACATCCGGCACTGGATGCAGGCGCTTTTGGCCTGCAGACGTATCGCCTGCATGGAAAGCTGGCTTTTTATGAGCAGCGGATGATCTTCCGGAAGAACAAGCAGATTTCCCGTCGTTTTCGTGACGACCGCGGCGTCAATTGCGGCGGTGTCAAGGAGCGGCTTGCCCATCATTGGCCCGCCGAGGACGACCCCATAGCGATCAGACGCCGGAATGGCGGCGCGGATACATTCGCGCAGCGAGGTCCCGATCGGAACGTGCAGAATGCAGGGCGTCTGGACCGCACCGGTCACAGAGAGGTATTTTTCCGTGACCGGCCGTTCCTCCAGCGCGTCCGCGATGCTCAGAATGGTGCCGACGTTATCGACAACGCACCCGACCGCCAGCGGAAGGCCGCGCTCTGGGACGCTGCGCCCGATGACGAGACGCACAAGCGTCTGCTCGTCGCCGGCCGGATAAAAGGAGTCCAGCTGGAACAGCTCCACCTGCGCCCGCTGCGCGTCAATGGCCGCCCGCAGCGCGGCGATCTCGGCGCGGTAGCTCGCCTTGAGCGCGATGACAACGCGCACGGCGCGAAGCTGATGTCCAACGGCTACCGCTGTGCGGACGATCCTGTCCGGAAAGGTGCGGCAGAGATATTTGTCTGTTTCAAGCAAAGGCTCGCATTCGGCGGCGTTGATGATCAGGCAGGACGCTGCGACGTCCAGCTTGACATGTGTGGGAAAGCCTGCGCCGCCGGAGCCGACAACACCGGCAGCCCGGATCGCGTCAATCAGATCCATCTTTCCGCTCCTTTGTCAGAACGCTTACGTCTACATCCTGCCCGTCCACGATTCCAACGACTGTGGCGTCGACCGGAATGCTCATATCGCCGACAGCCCCGCGGGCAGAGCTGCCGTGTACGACCAGCACCGTTTCTCCGACGCCGGCGCCAATGATGTCAGCCGCAACAAACGGAACGCGGTCACAGCTGCCATCCAGAGGGTTGATAGATTGAACCAGCAGCAGCTTCAGCCCCTTCAGGCGGTCTTCTTTTCTGGTCGCCCAGATGTTTCCGATTACTTTTGCAACTCGCATAATTGATCCTCGCTTCGATCAGGAATTGGGTTGTTTGCCGGCGATGCGCCTCACGCATCGCGAACGACAGAAATACCCTTGGCCTTCGCACATTCCAGCGCCAGAGCCGTAAGGATGCACCGTGCGCCGACGTGAAGAGTGGACGCCTTCTGCGCGCTCATGGTCAGGATGTCCCGTTCGGTAACGACCCTTTTCTCCAGCCGGACCGCCTGTCCAGCAGCAGGCGCGGGGCAGGCGCACGGCGCGTCAACCGACGCGGCCGCACAGCCGCCGTGCAGGATCGCGTCCACGAGTGTCTGCTGCGGGCAGATACGCAGGCCGCAGGCCTCCAGCAGCTCCAGCTTTTTCTGAAGCATAGCGCGATAGGCGGCGGGCATGGTGTTGTTTTGCAGGAGTTCGACCTCCTGCGTCGGAACGTAAATTCGTTTTCCAGACAGAATCGCCCGTTGGGCAAGTCTGGTGTACGGAGTGTCGCAAAGACCGGAGGAGAGCTTGCAGAGCGCCTCTATGCTCAGCTGATACAAAATCACGACCTCAACATCGGCGATATCTACCGCGTAATCGGCCATAAGCGCGCACTGTGTGCCATAGCGCTCCTGCAAGCGCGGATCCTCCAGCTTTGCATGGCAGTCGACGCCGTGCTCCTGCGTGAGAATGAGCAGACCCGGTTTGTGTGCGGCGGGACAGACGGCATCGGGCCGTACGCAGGCTGCGTCCGCTTTTTCGCCCATGTCGGTCAATTTTGCGAGCACCTGCTTCAAGATTTGTTGTACGAGTTCTTCTCGATCCATCTTATGCCCTTCCTTTTTATAGAGTCATAGTTTACAGTTCATAGCGATACCGGTCGGCGTGACCAGAAACGGGTCGGCCGGCTTAACGGTTCGGACGCCAGTTTCCCTTTCAAAGACCGTTTCGATCCCGGTCAGGCAGCAGGTGCCGCCGCAGAGATAGATGGCATCCGCCGGTGTGGCGGAAAGATAGCGCCGGACAATGGACGCCATTTTCTCCACAACAGGACGCACCACCGGAAAGATCTCCTTATGGCGGCGGTAGTCCTGTTTGATGGCCTCGGCCTCCTGAAAGCTAACGTGATAGTTTCCCGCCAGGACCAGCGACAGGTGTACACCGCCGGTCGGTTCGTCCTCAATACGGATCACCTTGCCGTCCTTCAGAAAAGCCATGCCGGTCGTTCCGCCGCCGATGTCCACGACAACGCCGTTTTTGATCTGATAGACGGCGTTTGCGGCGGTCGGCTCGTCAAGGATGCTTGTGACCTCGAAGCCCGCGCCCTCCGCGACGTATTGGTGGGTGCGGATGCTGCTTTCCGTCCCGGCGGGCATGGCGATCGAGCAGTTGAGCAGTTCGCAGTCGAGCCTTGCGCCGAGCTTTTGCCGAAGCTCTCTCACGATCCGCTGTGCGCCGGTGAAATCCACGACCACGCCGTCCTGCAGGACGCTGGCCGCCTGCTTTTCGCAGGCGACGGGGTTGTCCTGCTCGTCAAGCACGACGACAACAATGTATGCCGTTCCGAGATCAACACCGACCTTGTACCGTCCGCCGGGCGCGGGAAAGGTGACCTGCTCAGACTGGCGAACGCGATCCATATAGCTATTGACGCGGTTAAGATCCATTCTGTATTCCTCCCGGAACGTATTGAGTCCGCCGCGGACTAACGAAGGATCTTTCCAAGCGTGAACCCTTGAAGCATGGCGGCGTTCGCCTCATCGACATCGATGTGCATTTTGCAGCTGAACTGCTTGCCCACGCGGATGATCACATCCCTGAGCACGACTGGCCGTTCGGTGAGCAGCGCGACACAGACGCGCTCGCCATCTGTCAGATCGAGCAGCACGGAATCCGGCTGTGTCACATGGATATGGCTGTGCGCAACGATCACGCCTTCGGTGAGCGCCAGCGTTCCGCACGGCCCCTCCAGCGTGATGCCGCCGGAACCGGCGAGGCTGCCGGATTCCCGCAGCGGCGCGTCCACGCCGAGCGCAAGGCAGTCGCTTCTGGAAAGCTCCACCTGTGTCGCGCTGCGCGCCGGACCGAGCACGGCGACGCGCTCCTTGCGGCCCCTGGGGCCGATGAGCGTGACACGCTCCCGGCTCAGGTACTGTCCCGGCTGAGAAAGCGGCCTGAGAGGGGTCAGCGAAGACTCTTCGCCGAACAGTATCCTGACGTGCGACTCGGTCAGATGCACATGGCGGGCGGAAACCTCCACCTCGACAAGCCCCGCGCGGTGGACGGCGTCCAAAATAGCCTGAGAAAGCTGCTCGGCATTCATTGTCCGCCCTCCTTATAGCCCCCGGCGAGATATTTGCACATCATGATGTGCATCGCGCTGGACAGACGATTGAGCTCCTCAACGAGGTCGCCGCGCGTGTACTTGGGGCCGCTGTGGAAGGCGGTCACCGCTGCGACCTCCGTTTCACGGACGGCCGTGCGCAGGCGATTGAGCAGCGCATAGTCACAGCCCATCGTGTAATCCGGCAGGACCATCTGCTTGATGTTGTAGAACTTCATTGGGTCATGCGAGTGCTCGCGCAGCTGCGCGTGCGTCAGTCCGATGATGGTATCCGGCACAAGCGGCTCGTCGAGCACATCGCAGCGCATGATCTCGCGCAGCCGTTTGAGCACACTGTCCAGATCGAGCACGAGCGACATTTTGCCGCCGGCGGCGATCTGCGCCTGCGCCAGCACCACGAGCGCCTGAAGGCTGTCGAGCTTTCCACGGAAGAGGATCCGCGGGTGATCCTTGCCGACCAGACGGTTGCCGGAAAGGTGCGTCATATGCTCCGGCTTTTCCATGTAGAACGCACCGGTTTCATGGTCCACATATTTGGGCTTTGCCGCGGGCGGCGCTGGCTCCTGTGCGGCCGGTACGGGCGTATCGACGATACGCGGCGCCGGCGCTGACGGCCTGTCCGCCTCTTTGGCGATTTTGATCTTCCTCTGCTGCAGGTATTCACGGGCGGCCGGCGTCAGGAGCTTGCCGGTCGGGATGTAATAGATCTCCGGCTGCGTGTTTCTCAGCTCCAAACGCAGATAGTCCTCCGTGATCGCTTTCATGCGGGATCCCCCCTTTCCTCAGAAATGAACAGCCCTCACTTCTTCAGAGTGGGGAGGATGAATTCCACTTCCTCATGCGGACGCGGGATGACATGGACAGAGATAAGCTCGCCCACACGCTCCGCCGCGGCCGCGCCCGCATCCGTCGCAGCCTTGACTGCGCCGACGTCGCCGCGCACCATGACGCTGACAAGGCCGCCGCCGACGTGCTCTTTGCCAATGAGCGTCACGTTCGCCGCCTTGACCATGGCATCCGCCGCCTCGATGGAAGCGACAAGTCCCTTCGTTTCAATCATACCAAGTGCCTGCATACTGGCCATAAAGATGATCTCCTTTCAAATGTTTCTGTTTTTATTCTTTGTTCAGTGAGGGGAGGATCCACTCCACCTCATTGTGCGGACGCGGGATGACATGGACGGAGATAAGCTCGCCCACGCGCTCCGCCGCGGCCGCGCCCGCGTCCGTCGCAGCCTTGACCGCGCCGACGTCGCCGCGGACCATGACGCTGACAAGACCGCCGCCGACATACTCCTTGCCGATGAGCGTTACGTTCGCCGCCTTGACCATGGCGTCCGCCGCCTCGATGGAGGCAACAAGTCCTTTCGTTTCAATCATGCCGAGTGCAGAGGTTGCAGTTGCCATTGTGATGTTCCTCCTGTTCTTCCGTTACAGCACCTTGAGCTTTGCAAGGATGCTGCTGACAATGCTGTCAATATCGATTTGGCTTACGTCCGCCTGCGTGCGGCATACGCCGTCGCTGCAGTCCGGAACGGAGGCCCGGATGTCTTCAAGCTCTCTGAGTCCATGCGCAACATGGCGCAGGTTCAAAAGCAGCATGGGGCCGACGTTTTCCGAGGTCGCGGAGCCGCCGATCGCGCCGCAGCCCAGTGTCAGCGACGGCATGAGCGCGGTCGTCCCGCCAATTCCGCCGAGCGCGCTCGGTGTGTTGACAAGGATCCTCGACGCCGGTACGCGGGTGATGAAATAGTCCTCGATCTGCTTGTCCTGCGTGTGGATCGAGAAGGTATGCCCCGCACCCTCATAGTGGAGGATCTCGCAGACCTTTTTGCATACGTCCCGATAATCCCTGCCGACATAGAAGGCAAGGATTGGCGCCAGCTTTTCGTTGGAATACGGGTGTCCGCGGCCAACGCCGGTTTCTCTTGCGACCAGCACGCGCACACCGGCGGGAATGCCCGTCAGACCCGCAAGCTCTGCAATTGCCTGAACGCTTTTGCCGACAATTGCGGGGTTCATTGTGCCGTTTGCACGCAGGATAAACTTGCCGAGCCTGCCGCACTCCTCCGCGCTCAGGAAATACGCGCCCTGCTTTTCCATTTCGGCCTGCACGGCGGGGACCATGTCCTCATCGCAGATAACAGACTGTTCAGAGGCGCAGATCGTACCGTTGTCAAAGGTTTTGGAATCCATGACCCGCTTGACCGCAAGCGGAAGATCGCAGGAGCGTTCCAGATAAACCGGCCCGTTGCCCGGACCGACGCCGATGGCCGGCGTGCCGGACGAGTAGGCGGCGCGTACCATGGCCGAGCCGCCGGTGGCGAGGATCATGGCGACGTCGCGGTGGCGCATGAGGTTGTCGGTCGCCTCCATCGTGGGGATGGTGATGCAGCTGACGAGGTTTTCACTGCCGCCAGCCTCGGAAATCGCCTGCCGGATGACCTTGACCGTTTCGCGGATGCAGTGCAGCGCCGACGGGTGCGGGGAGAAGACAATGGCGTTGCCCGCCTTGATGGCGATCTCCGCCTTGTAAAGCGCGGTGGAGGTCGGGTTTGTGCACGGGATGAGCCCTGCGATCACACCGACTGGAACAGCGATTGTACGCAGCCCCTTCGTCTTGTCGCAGGCAAGCTCGCCGATGGTCTTCATGTCCTTGATATGCTCATAGACGCCGCGGCTGGCAAAGACGTTTTTGACGAGCTTGTCCTCCACGTTGCCAAAGCCGGTTTCCTCGTGCGCCATCTCCGCCAGACGACGGGCGTTACGCACACCGGCGTCGGCGATCGAGCGGACGATCCGATCCACCTGCTCCTGTGTCATGCCTGCAAGCTCGCGCTGCGCCGTCTTAGCGGATTCAACCAGCTCGCGAACCTCCTGCATGGATAATAGATCTTTATCAATTAGCTGCATGGGGATTATTCCCTCCTATTATGATGGTCGGACGGCGCGGCTGCTGCATGCTGCAAAAAGGTGCGAAGCTCTGTCAGGAGCTGATCCTTTTTGGCAAAACGGATTTCCTGCCGCGTCATCGTACCAACATTCAATTCCCGAGCCAATGCACGAAGCTGAACGACGGGCATGCGCTCCAGCGTTTCCAGCGTCGGCAAGGAGCCGCTGTCCGGAGTCTGTCGGACTTCTGCCGCCGTTTCGGAGGCCGGCTCCGCCGTAAGCGTCTGCGTATCGGGCTTCTCACACGCTGGGCAGGGAACGTCTTGCAGAGCGCTGCTATCCGGCGTTTGCCGTGCGGGCTGCGCGTCCGGCCGCGGGGCAAGGGGCTTGGGCGATTCATTTTTCGCCCGATCGCCTGTGGGCGGCGCGGTGCAGGTGGGCGGCGCCGGAAGAATTGCCTCTAGCTCCGTATGCGGTCTTGGGATCACATGGACGCTGATCAATTCACCCACACGCTCCGCCGCGGCCGCGCCCGCGTCCGTTGCGGCCTTGACCGCGCCGACGTCGCCGCGCACCATGACGGTCACAAGCCCGCCGCCGACGGAAACCTTGCCGGAAAGCACCACATTTGCCGCTTTGACCATGGCGTCCGCCGCCTCAACGGAGGCGACAAGCCCCTTTGTTTCTATCATACCCAGTGCGTTCATGGGCACCTCCTCTTTTCAGGATCATGCCGGCTCGTTTATTCGATCGGACGGTCGGCAACGGCCTCTACCGCGGCGGCAAAAGCGTCGCAGGCAGACTTGCAGGCGGACTGACTGCCGGTGAGCAGCGCACCGCCGAAGTTGGTTTCTGAGGGAGGCGCGTACAGCACGCACATCTTCACATCGGCTGCCTTGAGCGCGGCGTCGACGGCGTACATGGCCTCCAGCGGCGGCGCGATCAGGTAGGCGATGGCCTCGCCCTCCGGGATGCCGCAGCCCTCCGACAGATACGAGCCGCTGCGGGAAATGCAGTGTGCGTAATAGCAGATGCTGTCATCGTCGTTCGCGGAAACGAAGTGGCAGACGTTTTCGATCATATCGACCGCAGCTTCCAGTCCGGCCTTGGCCTCAGCGGGATTCGGCGCAGCGAGGATCCCGATGATCTCACCGGCCAGCTTTGTGTTTGCATTGGCTGCGCCGGCGTAGAAGCTCTTGGCATAGACGACCTTGCAATCGGCCTTCTTTGTCGCCTCGTCCAGCGCGGTGTAAGTGACATCGTCGGAATCCGCGGTGATGAGCGCCAGAGATTTCTGATCCGGAGTTAAGTTGAACTGTTTTGCCATATCCGCAGAAACATTTGGAATCAGACGGGTGGCAAGTACCTTTGCAGGCAGCGGATCACGTTTCATGTTCTGTTATCCTCCCTTATTATAGTTTCAAATCGGTACCGCTGGCTTTCTTTTCCAGCATGATTTTGATAATCTCGGCAATGTGCGCGCCTGCCTCCGCGGGGATGGTGCCCGCCTGGTGGATGTTGGATACAACGGTGCGCCGCGCCTCCGGCATACCGACGGTCGCCTTGTAGGCGATGTAGGCGGACATGGACTCCGCCGTGATCAGGCCTGGGCGCTCTCCGATCAGAGTGCAGGTGACGGTCGCGCCGACCAGCTCGGATATCTCGTCCATGACGCCCACACGGCCGTACTTCACGAAAAACGGCGTTCCGGTGTCGATCCGATAGCTGTCAAGGCCCTGCATGAGCGCGGGCAGGAGATCGCCGATGTTGGCGGCCACGGAGGCCGAGGACAGGCCGTCCGCCACATAGATCTGAACGGTCGGATTTTTGCGGCATTTTTCCTTGACGACAGCGGCGCCTTCGGCGCTGAGCTTGCGCCCAAGATCCGGCCGGGTCAGATAGGTATCCTTGCTGTCACACTGCGTCTGGACGGTCCAGAGGTTCATTTTTTCCACAAAGGCCTCGTCTACATCGTTAAAGACGGCGTCCTGTGCCGCGGAGTGGGCTGCGCGGAATTCCAGCTGCGGCAGCGTCAGATAGCGCGCGCCCGCCCGGCTGATGCCCAGACGGCAAGGGGCCGCCTGCTTCAGTTCCGCGTATTGCTCGCCGTTCTCCGGGTTTTTGACCAGATACTGCGTGCGGATATCGATCTCCGTGATATCGGGAAGCTCGCCCTCTTCTATGGCGGGAGAACACAACTTCACCTTCGGGTCTTGCGGGGAGGCTTCCTCTGTCGGCTGCGCGGGGGCAGCTTCTGGGACAGCAGGCGGCGCCTCCGCCGCGCTTGCCGGCTCGACGGCTGTGCCAAGCTCGGAAAGAACCTGCTCAATCAGCGCTTTCAATGTTTTTTCATCCATGTCAGATTTCACCCCCCTTACTTCGACAGGAAAACAGAAGCGTCACCCGCCTTACGGGTCAGCTTGCCGTTCTCCGAGAATCCCATCTTTTCAAGCCACAGGTCAAATTCCCGAATTGGACGCAGGCCAAAGACCTCGCGCAGCGCGGCGGCCTCATGGTAACCGGTGCATTGGTACATCAGCATACAGTCATCGCCCTGCGGAACGCCCATGACGTAATTGCATCCGGCCGCGACCAGAAGCGTCGCCAGATTTTCAATGTCGTTCTGGTCGGCCTTCATGTGGTTGGTGTAGCAGGCGTCGCAGCCCATGGGGATGCCGCTGAGCTTGCCCATGAAATGGTCCTCCAGACCGGCTCGCGTCACCTGCTTGGAGTCGTACAGGTATTCCGGGCCGATAAAGCCGACGACCGTATTGACAAGGAACGGTTTGTAGTGCCGTCCGAAGCCATAGCAGCGAGCCTCCATGGTGACCTGATCCCAGCCGTTATGCGCCTCAGACGAAAGCTCGGAGCCCTGGCCGGTTTCAAAGTACATGACGTTCGGGCCGGTGCAGGTGCCGCGGGAGAGCATGGTCGCACGGCCCTCCTCCAGCATGGCCGCCGTCAGACCGAAGGCCTCGTTGCCCTTCTGCGAGCCTGCGATGGACTGGAACATCAGATCAAGCGGCGCGCCGAACTGATTGGCCGCCGCCGTCTGCGTGGTGACGTGCGCCAGAACGCAGATCTGGGTCGGGATCTCCCATTTCTGCTTGAACTCGTCAAACATTTTCAGAATGCGCGCCACGCTTTCAACGGAATCGTCGACCGGATTGAGGCCGAGAACGGCGTCGCCGCACCCGAGAGAGAAACCTTCCATGGCGGAGGCGATGATGCCGGTCGGGTCGTCTGTCGTGTGGTTCGGCTGCAGCCGCGAGGAAAACGTACCCGGCAGGCCGATGGTCGTGTTGCAGTGCGCGGTGACGCGCATCTTCTTCGCGCCGTAGATGAGATCCAGATTGCTCATCAGCTTGCACACGCCTGCGATACACTCCGATGTCAGACCGCGCGATGCGCGTGCCAGCATTTCACCGGTCGTTTTTTCGCTCAGCAGCCATTCGCGGAACTCCGCGACGGTCATACCCTTGAATTCGTTAAAAATGGTCTCGTTGATGTCGTCTTGAATGATGCGCGTGACCTCGTCATCCTCATACGGGACGGCGGGACTGTTGCGCAGGTCATTCAGAGTGAGGTTGGAGAGAACGACCTTTGCCGCGACGCGCTCTTCCGCGCTCTCTGCGGCAATTCCTGCCAGCCGGTCCCCGGATTTTTCCTCATTTGCCTTGGCCATGACCTCGCGGATGGATTTGAACTCGTAGACATGGCCAAACAGCCTGGTTTTCAGAATCACGTTTGCTAACCCCCTTAGTGTGTTAAGAATTGAAGATCAGAGTCTTGATCACGATGGGTAGGACCTGCCCTCCGGCAACCGGCTCGCCAATGTCAATGTAATCGCCGCTTGCGGTATGGATGCCATCGATGCAGATGACCTCCTTCTCATGCCGCAGCAACACATTGAGCGCATTTCCAAGCACCTTGCCGATGTCTTGCTCCACCACCAGGATCAAGGGGAACCTGCTGCTGATCACCTCCTTCGCAGCTTCAATAATTGCGGCTGCCAATGCCTGAATGTCGGCAAAGCCGGTACGCTTCGCGCCCTGAAAGGCGATCGCGATCTGCTCCGCGCCGCCCTCAGGCATATACAGCGGCAGTTGGTTTTGTATGGAAGCCTTCAGTGTATCCAGCGAGGCCTCATCCTCCGCAGATACCTTCAGGATCGGGATGTTCTTAATCGGAAGACGCGTTCTGTCATAGCGGATGGTACTTCCGCTGACCTCTGTGGTGTGGGTGCCCGCGCCGACAACGGTCGCGCGGATGGTTTCCAGCGCCGTATACTGCTCTATCCCGGAAAGCGCCGGATCCTCCCGGATGGCCTGCCCAAGCAGGACGCCGATATCGCCGTAGCGGAACAGCTCCTGCTCGGAAGAAGCCGGGATACAGTCCGCCACGCCGCCGGAATAGGTCACGGCGCGCACGCGCGGCTGGTCAGGAAGCGGCCGCCCGCCGTTCGTGTACATACCGGCGTGCGCCGCGTCCGGCGGCAGCAGATGCAGCGCCTGCGCAAGCTGCCCTGCCATCAGGCGGCAGACGGTGAGCAGCGTTTCCGGCTCCGCCGCGTCGCCGACCGAGAGCGATATCCCGCCCGCCTGCGCCAAGGCGCGGATCTTGGGAAAAATGTAGCTGATTTTCCCGTCCTGAAGCTTGATCAGCCGCCCGCCGATGTCAAGACAGCACACGCCGCGCAGCGCGCCCTTTTCATAGAGCGCGAGGTTGCTGGTCCCGCCGCCAATGTCCAGATTCGCCACGACGGTGCGGTGCTGTTTGGAGAGCGTGTCCGCGCCCGCGCCGCGCGCGGCCAGAACGGATTCCAGATCCGGGCCGGCGGTGGCCACGACAAAATCTCCGGCCAGATCGGAAAGCGCCGCCAGAACCTCGTTCGCGTTCCGTTTTCGCGCCGTTTCTCCCGTGATGATGACCGCGCCGGTGCGGATGTCCGCCGGCGTCATGCCTGCGGCGGAATATTCGGCGCGCACGATTTTTTTGACGGACTCGGCGTCGATCTCCGTTGCCGAGCGCAGCGGCGTGAAGTAGATCTTGCTGCGGTAGATGACCTGCTTGTCCACGATCGCAATGCGCGGGGCCATATAGCTGCTGGCCCGGTTTTCCAGCGTAAGGCGGCTGAAGATCAGCTGGGTCGTTGAGGTACCGATGTCGATGCCGACGCTTAGGATCACCTCGTGCAAAAAACCACCTGCTTTCCTGTGATAAAGGTAAAAAAACAGCCCGAACGCACAGGGAGGGGATCCCTCTCCTGCGTTCGGGCTGCGTCGCTCGAACCGTCCGGCGGCACTACGTCGCGCCGTCGATGGTCATGATTTGATTTCGGAAGTCAAAGGTACAGCGCGTACCGGATGTATCGGATTCCAATTCAAATGCACCGAACAGCTTGTCCTTGACCAGCGTCTGCACAATGGAGAGCCCAAGACTGTGATTCACGATGCTGTCCACATCAAAGCCGCAGCCGTCGTCGAGCACCTGAATGCGGGAATACAGATCCCCGCGGGCGACACGAATGATGACCGTCCCGGCGCGTCCGTCCGGGAATGCGTATTTCAGCGAATTGTGCAGAAGCTCATTGATGACCAGCGCCACAGAGGTGGCGATGTCGGACTCTACCATGAAGTCGCCGCCCTCCACACGGACCGTGACGCAAAAATTCCGGCTGGCGAAGCTGCGCAGTACATTGGTCTTGATGTCGTCGATGACCTGCCTGAGCATGACCGTGTCGATGCCGCTTTGCGAAAGCAGCTGGTGTGTGCTGGCGATGGCAAGGATCCGGTTCATGCTCTCCTCCAGCACGAGCCTTGTTTCAACGCCCTCTGTCCGCCGCATTTGCAGTCGCAGGAGGCTTGCGATCGTCTGGAGGTTGTTTTTGACCCGGTGGTGCATTTCCTTAATGGCGACCGATTTCAGAACAAGCTCCTTTTCCTGGCTGCGCCGGTATGTGATGTCCCGGATGATCAGGGCAAACTCCATATCGTTGCTGCCCAGCGGGACGCGCGTCACGTTGACCGTGTGATGGCCGACGTCCACTTCGATCTTGCTGACGGATTCCACGGTGAGCGGATCGACAAAGAACACGTTGTCGCACGGCTGGCCAAGCACGTCCTCCACATAGCCGAACTTCTGATACAGCTTCTGGGCGGGAGAGTTTCGATAGGTGATGACGCCGGCCTTATTCACGATCAGCAGCGCCTCGTCGATCTCCTCCGGCAGCCAATGCTGGATGCCGCCGAGCTGCGGTCGTCCGCCGGGCGGCGCCGACGGCGCGGCGCGGCCATATTCTGTCCGAACCTCTGTCGGCGGTTGGTTCTCTGTCCGCCGCTCCTGGATCAGAACACCGATGACGCGCCCCTCATGCTTGATCGGAACGACGGACTGAATGGTGCAGCTGTTTTCCTGCGTGACCGCTTTCATTTGCTTTGTCGCGATGCCCAGCCGCAAAGAGCGTGCGACCGCAGGCTCGTTTTCCTCCTTTGCAAGCATGCCGACCACAGTACCCTGATAGGAGGAGGGGACGGCGGACGGCTTTGCCTCCGCGACGACGATCGCGTCGCGTGCGCGGCAAGGGCAGTCGATAAAAATATCTGCGTCGGTGAGGTCGGCGATGAGCTGCAGGAATGCGGAAATGCGGCAGATCTGCTCGATCTCCGGATCAGACAGCACCGTATATTTGCGGCAGAGCTGAAAGATCGTATCCATGCGCTATTCTCCGCTCCTGCGCAGAAGCATTTCTGAAACCTTCCGCATGGACAGGTGTTTGGTCAGGCTGAGCCCCCGTATGTAGTCGTACGCCTGCTGCTCCGTCATCTCCTGCTCAGCCATGACAAGGCCCTTTGCCTTTTCGATAACGCCTCTGTCCTCCAGCCGGGAGGATACCTTTTCATAATCCTTGCGCAGCCGGTGGATATCCTGACTGCGCGCAACGGCAAGCTCAATGCTGGGGATCAGGGACTTCTCATCGATGGGCTTGACCAGATAGCCGCTCACGCCGGAAACCTTCGCCTTTTCGATAAACTCGCGCTCGCTGTATGCGGTCAGAAGCATGATCGTTCCGGCCAGATTTTCCTCCGCGATGATTTTCGCTGCAGATAACCCATCCAGAAACGGCATCTTGATATCCAGCAGCACCAGATCCGGGTGGTGCTTCCGGCAAGCCTCCACGGCGTCAAAGCCGTCCGACGCCTCCGCCGCGATCTTGTAGCCCACACCGGTCAGAATCTCCGCGAGATCCATTTTTGTAATCGGCTCATCGTCTGCGATCACGACGCGAAGATCATAGCTCTGCATGAAAACCCCCCTCTCACAGCTCCAAACCAAGGTATTGAATCAGCTCCGCGATACCCTCGCCGGTCACGTTGCTGATGATAAACGTCTGTTTTACGCCGGCCAGACGCAGGTATTTCTGCGCCTTATCCAGCTGCTCCGACGTAGCAAGATCTCTCTTTGTGACCACGCCGACGGTCGGCTTTGAAAACATACTGCTGAACGAGGGCGGAAACATCGTCCCGTTTTCTGTCGCGTCCTGCACCAGAACCACCACATCGGCGTCAACGGAGCTTACCATCAGCGCGCCGCGGAAGCTGCGCCGCTCCAGATATTCGCCCGGTGTGTCGATCATCCGGCCGTTCACGACCGTTATCGTCTGCGTCTTGCGGTAGTTGAGCTCCTCGTGGGAAATGCGCTGGCAGAGCGTTGTTTTTCCGGCTGTCGTGCGGCCGATCAGGATGACCCGTGTCTGTTCTTTTTTCATCCGCTCAGGTCTTGCTGATGGGCGCGGGAGAAAAACCCATCATGTCGCACAGCACCCGCATCACATCCTTCAGCGCAGCCTCTACCGCCGCCACATCGCCCGTGATGACAAGCGAACCGTTGAAGCGGTCGACAAAGCCGATCGCCACATTCGCCGCCTTTGCCGCGACGTCGGCCGCGATCATGGCCCCTTCGCTTGGCGTGATCGTCATGATCCCGATGGAGCCCTCCGCGTCGATCAGGCCGAGCTTTGCGTACAGATCTTCGGTCGGATTCGCGATCACATGCGCCAGCGTTACCTGTTTTCCGGGCACAAACTCCTGTATGATCCTCTTCTTTTCATCCAGCTCAACCAAGCCAGCGTCACCTCCCATATCTCCGACCGCTGCATCTGACTGCAACGCCATTTCGATTGGTGCGGAAGTCCGCGGTAGCAAAAAAAGCCCCTGTAAATATCATAATTTACAGAAGCTTCCTCGCTTCAACGTACAGTGCTCACGCTGCGCCGCGCCCGCACCTCATACTGATGTTCACTTTTGCAAGCCTCGAATCGAGACTCAGTATCATGGCTTTATTCTAGCAGGCGACCGGTTCTCTGTCAAGAAATATATCAACAAAAACAACAATCCACGAAAAAGACGACGCGGGTTGGTTGTTTTAGACAAACGTTCAGGCTTTACAGCCGCATTGGCCGTATGCTATACTCGGGGAAGGAGGTGCAGATCATGTATACGACACAGGTAGAAACGGCAACGCTGCCCGTCAGCCGCTGGCTTTCCGAATACCGCTTTCCGGCACGCTTTTGCGACGCCTGCAAGGCGTGCCCGGACTACGGCCGCGTCTGGTCCTGCCCGCCCGGCGTACCAGAGGCGGAGGCGTTCTTTTCTCCGTTTTCCGATGTGACGCTGATCGCCGTCCGCGTGATATACAGCGAGGAAACGCGCCGTGCCGCAGCTTCGCCGGAAGAAACAGAGCAGCTTCGCAAGCGCTGCTATGGTACGGTGAAAAAACAGCTGCTTGCCACGCAGCTTGCGCTGGAGAAGCAGTTCCCCGGGACGCTCAGTATCGCGGCCGGCCGCTGTGAGCAGTGCGAACGGTGCACGCGGCCGGAGGGAGCGCCATGCCGAATGCCGGATCGGCTGCGCTATTCCTTTTCTGCCTTTGGATTCGATCTTGGGAAGCTGGCGCTGGAGCAGCTGTCCATCCGGCTGCTGTGGAGCCCGGAAGGCCTGCCGGAATACGACACGGCAATGGCCGCGTTTTTGTGGAGCGGAAAGCCGGCGCTCCCGCTGCCGATTTGCGCGGCGCTGTCTTAGGGCGTATCTGAAACCTCCCAACGCACCCGGACAGCGGGCCTTCTTGCGGTGCGCCGCATCATTTTTCCTTGAAATACGTCAGTATTCCTGCGAAAAAATGTCTTGCGCAACGTAAAAATCCCTCGCTGCCGGTCACATCATGCGTTTTCAGATACACCCTGGGGTGTATTCTTTCGCGTTTCAAATCCTGACCTGACGAAAAATCTCTCGCCGAATCTGCTTGCCGAATTGTGCGGCGCTGTCTCAGATGCTTTTTACCATAATGTTTTCGTCGATCCCGGGCGCGAACGCGTCCGGAATATATCCGACTTTCCTGTATCCAAGCGATTGATAGAGTGATTTTGCGCGGGGGTTGAAGTGGCTGACCATCAGAGAGACCTTCCGGTGGCCAAGCGCCTTTGCCACGCCCTCATAGACGCGCAGCATCGTATGCCCCACGCCGTTTCCGCGATACCGTTTCTTTACGCCGAGCAGCGCGAGATATGGAAAGCCGCCAAAAAAGCCGTCCAGATCCACCCACATGACGCCGACGACCTCGCCGCTTGCGCAGGCGGCCATCCAAAGCTCGCCGCGCCCGATTGCCGTTGTGAGCATGCGCTCCAGCCGTCCTGGCTCCGTAAAATAGCGTTCATGAAGCGGACTGTTATCAAACACGGCGGCACACGCCTCCAGATGCGCGGCTCGTGCGCGCGTTACAGTGATGTGCATCCTTTTCTGCCTCCTTGTGCGGTGACGTCCAGCCACGGGGCGCATAAAATGTGCAATCCCACGCATGGCGGTTATGGAAATTTTTCCTGCGATCGCTTTTCAGAAGGCACGCCCCCAGCGGGTCAACGCGGCGCGCACCTATCTTGTCATTTTTGATTATTACTGCATTTTCCGAAAATGTCAACAAAAGAATGATCCAATTTCGCCGCAGAAGCGATAGGTTCCACAAAAAGTGCTTGACAAACCGGTCGGAAGCGGCTACACTGTAAACGTAAAAAGAATGAGGTGTGAGCTTGCGGCGCAGCAAGATCACTGCTTTGGAAGCGATGCAGCGTCCTGACCATGGGTGGTTAGGGCGTTTGTTGTTTTTTCTGGAGAGGAGCGTCCGTGCATGGAGGAATTTCGCGTTAAGACAAAAATCGTATTGGGACAGGACTGGGCGCAGCATTTGTCCGGAAGGAAGCGCGTTCTGGTCGTCACGGATCACTTTATGGCCAAGAGCGGAAAGGTATCCGTGGTGACCGCAGCGGCCGAGCGCCATGGTGCGCAGACGCTTCTGTTCTCCGATGTGTGCGCAGATCCCGACGTCGAAACCGTAACAGCGGGCGTTTCCGCGCTCCTCTCGTTTATGCCGGACTGTGTCGCTGCGTTTGGCGGCGGCTCCGCCATAGACGTGGCCAAAGCGATCCTGTTTTTTGCAAAAAAGCAGCAGCCGCTGCCAGATACGATGTTTCTTGCCATTCCCACAACCAGCGGAACGGGCTCTGAGGTCAGCCGCTTTGCGGTGATCACAGATCACGAAAAGGAGATCAAATACCCGCTTGTCGATGACCAGCTGCTTCCGGATGTTGCGGTGCTGGACCCGCAGTTTACCGTAAGCGTCCCGCCCTCCGTCACAGCGGATACCGGCATCGATGTCTTTACGCACGCGATCGAAGCCTATGTATGCACCGCGCGCACGGATTTTACAGACGCCATGGCGGAAAGCGCGATCCGGCTGGTTTATCAGAACCTGCTGACGGCGTACAGACAGCCGGACGATTTGGAGGCGCGGCAGAAAATGCACAACGCATCTTGTATGGCTGGGATCGCGTTTTCCAACGCGGGGCTGGGCCTCAATCATGGCATGGCGCATGCGCTTGGCGCACGGTTCCACATCCCGCACGGGAGGGCAAACGGCATCCTGCTCCCGTATGTGATGAGCTTTAATGCCGGCTGCCACGACAAACTCACGCCGACAGCCGCACGCTATGCGCAGGCGGCCCGCCTGATCCATCTTGACGGTTCGAGCGTGCGGCAAAGCTCGCTTCAGCTGATCCGGACGCTCGGACGCTTTATGGAGAAGCTGAACATGCCGTCCACGATCCATCAGGCGGGAGTTGACCGTGCGGACTTTGAAGATGCGTTGGATACAATGGCAGAGGCTGCGTTGGCCGACCGCTGCACAGCGGCCAACCCGCGCGAATGTACCTGCGAGGACATTAAAAATATTTACCGTCAGGCCTTTACAGGCCGAAGCGTTTGAGTTATAGTAAATATAGCTGAAAAGTGAATAAAGAGGTCAGTTTGTCGGTCGGAACGGATCGACGGCGGAATGGGGTGAGATTCCCCGCGAGAGGGTCACTGTGATCCCTGCATCGACAGGGTAAGTCAGATACGCTCGGACTGCACCTCAGCCCACGCCAACTCCGGGGTTGAAAGAGATGAACGTTTATAGAAAGTTCGTGCGCTCTTTTGCCCGCACGAACTTTTTTGTGTACCCGGACGATTTGGCAGGGAGCCTTGTATATGTACCCCATGACTGGGAACCGTGGGGCTGCATAGATTTGCCGCACCTTCATTCCCCCTGAAGCTGCCGGCAGCCGTACAGACAGCCATCCAACAGACTGCCCGGACGCAGCGTTTTGGGAGCGCAGCCTCCGGCCACAGCAACTGCTCCCGGACTCCGTTCAAGACCTCGGAGTCCGGGCCCCCTCAAAGGTCAATAGCAACGGGGCCTGCTCTCGTTTCTATATGATTTTAGATGCTTTACATCTGCCCTCACACGACCACAGTGGAACAGGGGTTCTTCCGCAGAGGACGGCGCAGTCGTCTGCGGGTTTCCACGCGGCTCACGATGCAGTGTGCCGCGAACAAGAACCGCGTCTGCTGTGGTCAAAATTTTCAAGTACGGCTGCATATTCTGCGCAAGACAGCCGCCAGTGTTGCTGTGGGCCGCCGCAACAAGACGCTCCAGCGCCGTCTCCGATTATAAGGGAGCCCAAACTCTGGCCTGTGAGAATAGTTGCCCGCACCGGGAAATAGGTATTTCTCGTCTTTTTGACCCATAGCAGCGCGGATCCGTGCAGAAGATACCATCATGGCTCATAACAGATATTCAAACTGGCTTGGCTGTTTTGCTGGAGCGAATCGGCGTGATAGCGTGCAAGAGGACGCTATACTGTAAATTTGACAATGCTGCAATGTTCTTTTGATTGAGGAAGGCAGAAAATATGCGCTGCCTTTGCTGGATCTGTGCCACTGGCCAAGGCACCAATGCCGGACAGCGGGCCGCCGTTTGCCTGCCAGGGCTTGCCTATGGTATGACTGAAACTAGCCAACGCACCCGGGCAGCGGGCCTTTTCACGCTGCGCTGCGTCATTTTTCCTTGAAATACGTCAGGATTCCTGAAAAAATGTCTTGTTCAGCGAAAAAATCCCTCGCCGCCGGTCACATCGTCAGGTTTCAGATACACCTTAGATGGTATGTGATTTCCACTTTGCCTGTTTCGCTTGAGTTGGTACTGCTCCACCTCATAGTGCCGGAAGGTTGGTATTTCTGCCGAAAAGCCGGTATTTACCCGAAGATGCCATCTTCTTATCCTTGTAAGAAGGGGGAGGTGGCGTTGTATATGCAAATAGAGAAAAACATTGCAGCTACATTACAAAACAAAATGAGGGAATCCGGAAAAACAAAGCTGGAATTTTCAAAGGAGCTCGGCATTCCGCGCTCAACGCTTCAGGGTTACCTGAAGGGTGAAAAATGTCTGCGCTCAGACTCTATTGAGGAGCTGGCAAAAAGCCTTCATATCTCGTCAGCGCAGCTGATCGCTGGTCCTGAGTATACAGGGGCATTCAAACCGTTCAGCATGTGCGCCCTCCTTGCGGAGCTTCAGGTGCTACAGCCTCAGGCACAAGCACTTGCACGGGAGGCTGCTTCTCTGCTGGATGCAGCGTTTCGGATATCAGAGGAATGGAAGCGCCTTGATGCGCAGTCAACAGCATTTGTCCAAGAGAATCCGATTGATGCGCAGCCGGCACCATTTGTGCATGAGGATTCGAATGCTGCATACCGTTACATCCTCTATGAGGAGTACGGGTTTGGGCGGATACCATATGCTTACGGATTGCTGAGGCAGAAGCGTCAGGCTGACGGGTGGATAACGATCGGAATTGCTGCACCCTTTTCCAACAACAGATCCGGCGTCGTACAGCTTGCAGAATGCTGCACCGAGCACCAACTCGATCCCATTCATTTTCTCGATGTCCTTCATGATTTTATGGATGCGGAGGCAAGAAATCTCTAAAACAATGCCTCTGCCGCGTGCGCGCAAATCGGTGAGCCCATTAAAACCACTGCAGAAAACGCCGCAAGCGAAACGGTGGGCGTTAATCTGATAGCATGAAACCCCTTGGCACCAGGGTCAGCGGATCGTCGTATTTTTCATCAGGGCATCCAGCCCCACGTTGTCGCCGTTCAGATATTGGCGGCGAAAAGCCTTGTCGCTGGAAACATATTACATCGGAATATCCAAAGAAGAACAAGGCGTAAGGCAGTCTTTCAGGAGCCATATCGGCTGCTGTGCTTTGCGGATCGAGCGGTGCTGAGCGATTACCTTATGGAGAAATATGACACCTCATGAGGACGGGATACGGCGAACCTATTTATCACGGCGAACCCCATGCTTATGGACAGCTGGCGCCCAAATCCGGATAGCGGAAGCTCCGCGTTCGGCGAAGGAGTGCTTTTGCTGCTAATATAAGAATGGGCTGTTTCAAAATGATTTTTTGAGAGTGACCCCAAGAACAAAGGCATACGAACTCTGCTCTTTCAACCGAGTTCGTATGCCTTTTTTAAGGCAACACCGCACAATTTCGTCGGCGCACTTTGGAGGAAAAGATCCGTCGTCCGCAGTCAGGGATTTATTCAGAGGTTCCTTAGGGTGTATCTGAAAACTCTCAGCGCACCCGGACAGCGGGTGCAACTTAGGGATTTCATAATCCCGGAAATATCGGCATAGTCGTGTCATACGGCTATGCCGTTTTTCCTTTTCCGTCTGGCTGTGGTGGATTGAATGAGCCGATACAATTCCATACGATTCTGAGCTTCTGTACCTTTTTGCCGCATACACGTTCAGCCTGGAAAACCTCAATACGCTCAACAAATTCCCTTATAATCTCCGCATTCAGTTCACGGATATCTGTATGCTTTCGTACAAGAGCAATGAAGCTATTGGCTTTTCCGTTTGTCATGATCTGCCGGACTGCATTGTAGGCCGTAAGGTCTTTCACGCCGCAGTCGTTTCGCTTGTCGATGAGTTTCTCTCGCTGCTTGATGCGGCGGTTTTCACGCTGGCGTTTTCTGTCTTTCAAGTTCATTGCCTCCTCTGAAAAAATATAGACTGCTCCCGCAAGTGCGGGAAACAGCCTTTCCTGGTTGACATCCGCGAATGAGAAATGCATTTCACACTTTTCTCACTCACATGATATAACTTTGCGTTATCCGAGTCAATAGCAAAACAGAAGAAAATTTTGAAGAATTTTATACGGTTGTAGGACTCTATAGAATTGATTCTCACCGGCAACTTGACAATACTCACTTATAGTAATACAATATGAGAGAAATCCAAGACGAGGTGTGAGAACCATGTTTCCTGAACGACTGAAAGACCTTAGAAAAGAAAAAGGCATGACACAGATCGAGCTTGCCACAGCACTTGGCGTATCCAGTGGCACCGTTGCCATGTGGGAAACCGGAAAACGCAAGCCCAGCTTTGAGATGTTTGAAAAACTGACGCAGGTTTTTGATAAACGAATCGATTATATTCTTGGTACGTCCGATGATCCAACCCCGGCTAAACTGAACGACATGGAAGTCGCACAACTGGGAAACTGGGCAATGCAGGAGGAGTATGAGGATGTGATGCGTAAATACTCTCTGCTCGATGATTTCGGTCAAAAAACGATAGCTGCCGTTTTACGCATGGAGTTCGCTCGCTGCCAGGAGCAAGGAACACTGAAAAGCGGGAAAAGCGTGTCCGTTTCCGTAAAAGTGAGAGATTTGCCGGATGAAGTGCTTACTGCGAATACAACGGAGGGTGAATGATGGCTAACAAACTGGAACTGACTTGGTACGGCAAGGACGAGTCGATTCGGGTCGAGCCTCGTTTGCTGATTGAAAACACGGAGCTTTCCAACACTGCCGCCGACCCGGAGACGCAGAATATGCTGATCCATGGGGATAATCTGCTGGCGTTGAAAGCACTGGAGAGCAAATTTGCCGGGCAAGTAAAGTGCATCTATATCGATCCGCCGTACAACGCAAATGCCGCAAACATATATGAAGACAATATTGAACATAGTCTTTGGCTCAATCTGATACGCCCGCGCCTACAAATTATGTGGAGGCTTTTGGGTGATACGGGTTCCATATGGATAAGCATTGATGACAATGAACGTGATTATCTGAAGGTTTTGTGCGATGAGGTATTTGGCCGATCATCTTTCCTTGCCTCCATTGTATGGCAAAAACGTTATTCACGCGAGAACCGAGAGGCAATTGGCGACTCACATGAATACATTCTTGTTTATGTAAAAGACAAAGATGCATTTAAAAAGGCTAGAAATTATCTTCCGCTTGCAGAAAAACAACTCAAAGCGTACAAAAATCCGGATAATGACCCTCGAGGCGCATGGCAATCGGTTTCGTTGCTTGCGCAAGGATACCGGCCCAATCAAATGTACGAAATTGTTGCCCCAAATGGGAAAGTACATACACCGCCACCGGGAAATTGTTGGAAAGTTGTAGAGCCGGAATTTAAGAAAGCGCTTGCGGACGGCCGAGTGACCTTCGGAAGTGACGGAAATGGCGTGCCTCGCAGAAAACAATTTTTATCAGAAGCAAAGGGAATTGTACCGTGGACATGGTGGCCGCAGGACGAAGTCGGCCACACTGGTGAGTCTAAGGACGAAGTAAATGCTTTGTTTGGAAGCGATATTTCGTTTGATACCCCCAAACCCGAGCGTCTAATTCAGCGCATCATCCATATTGCCTCCAATCCCGGCGATTTGGTTCTCGATTCCTTTCTCGGTTCCGGTACTACCGCTGCCGTCGCACAGAAAATGGGGCGGCATTGGATTGGCGTGGAAATGGGCAATCACGCCTATAGCCATTGCAAAGTGCGCATGGATAAGGTCATTGCTGGGGAGGACCCCGGCGGCATTACCAAGGCGCAGAACTGGCAAGGCGGTGGTGGTTATCGTTTCTATGAGGTAGCACCCACCCTAATCAACAAAGACCCCTTTGACGAATATGTCATCAACGAGGACTATGATGCCAATATGCTGGCAGCGGCGGTGGCCTTGCATGAGGGATTCCACTATCAGCCGGATGGAGACCTGTTCTGGAAACAGTCTGTAGGCAACGAGAACAGCTATCTCTTTGTAACTACCCGCCACCTGAACAGCCCCTATCTGGACTCCATCAAGGACACCATGGAGGAGGGCGAGTACCTGATCATCGCTTGCCGTTCCTTTGACAGCGGGCTGGACAAGGCTTACGACAACATCACGGTGAAGAAAATCCCGCAAATGCTGCTGGAACGCTGTGAGTTCGGCAAAGCAGATTACAACCTGAATATCGTACACCCGCCGGTGTATGATGACTGCGACGAGGAGGAAGAGTATGTCTAACGATTTTCTGCTCTATACCACGGATTATATCAGCGGTGTCATGTCTCTCCGCAAGCCACAGACGCAATCATTGAAGATTCTTGAAGAAATCACCAACGCCGTACAGCTCCGCAAAGGTATGAATCTGAAAGCGGTGCTGGGTGCTGTCCACGCTATGTATCCGATCTGCTCCGATTTTGAGCGTGACTTTATGTCCCTGACTTTTGCTCTGGCGACCGGTGTCGGCAAGACTCGCTTGATGGGAGCCTTTATCGCCTACCTTTACACGCAGCACCATATCAGGAACTTCTTCGTGGTTGCTCCCAATACCACGATTTTTGAAAAACTCAAAAAGGATCTCAGTGATAACAATAGTGCCAAGTATGTGTTCAAGGGACTTGGCTGCTTCAGCACGCCGCCGCAGATCATTACGGATGACGATTACCGTGAAAAAACGCTCTCCCTGTTTGAATCCGATGTTCACATTTTCGTGTATAACATCGACAAATTCAACAAAGAGGGCGCAAACATGAAAAAGGTAAACGAGCTCATTGGAGACTCTTTCTATCAGGCGTTGTCTGATTTGCCGGACCTTGTGCTCATTATGGATGAGTCGCACCATTACCGGGCAGAAAAAGGGGCACAGGCGCTGAACGAGCTGCATCCGCTACTGGGATTGGAATTGACAGCGACACCGTTGGTGACCAAGGGGAACAAGCAGGTGCCGTTCAAAAATGTGGTATATGAATACCCTCTGTCCAAGGCAATCGAGGATGGCTACACCCGCACCCCATATGCCGTGACCCGCTCGGACATTGATTTCTATAACTTCGGTGATGAACAGCTGGATAAAATGATGCTGCTGGACGGCATCACCTGCCATGAAAGCACAAAGCGCAAATTGGAAGTCTACGCTGCCAATCACGGCAAGCCTGTGGTGAAGCCGTTTATGCTCGTAGTTTGCAAGGATACGGATCACGCAACCTGGGTGGAGCAATTCGTAAAGTCAGACGAATTCCGTAGTGGCGCATATCGCAACAAAACAATCATCGTCCACTCTAAACAGAAAGGCGCAGAGACCGAAGCGAACACTCGTCTGCTTCTGGATGTGGAAAATCCGGAAAATCCGGTGGAGATCGTGATCCATGTCAATATGCTCAAAGAAGGCTGGGATGTCAACAACCTCTATACCATCGTTCCGCTCCGGACGGCCGCATCCAAAATTCTGCGAGAGCAGATGGTCGGTCGTGGCTTGCGTCTGCCCTATGGGGAACGCACCGGCGACCGGGATGTGGACGCCGTCATGCTGACTGCCCATGATAAATTCAATGATATCCTGGTGGAGGCGCAGAAGGGTGATTCTATTTTCAAGGCTGGAAATGTCATTAAAGCAGAAGAAATCAAACCCGAAGAAGTGGTCTATACCCAACTGACAATAGAAACTGATCCGGACATCGAACTGGAAAAAGCGTATACCCATACGCAAATTGAAAAGACGGATGCTATGGATGCGCTGATCAAAAAGGCAGCAGATTTGATCAAAGCAGAGGTTGAGCAGCACATTCAGCACGCCCCAGCGCATACAGTTACCCCTGTGCAGGCGCAGCAGATCGTAGAAACGGTCAGGCAGAAGGTCTCCGAGGATAAGGACTTGGGACAGACCTTCAAGGAGAATGCAATGCCGCTTGCAGCATGGATGCTCTACCAGACCGAGGAAACGCACAGAACTGCCGTGAACAAATTTATTCCGATTCCCCGTATCAAGGTAACGGATGCCGGTGTTGAGGAATATGTGTTCGTAGACTTTGATTTGGACATGGCAGATTTTACCCATGTGCCGATCAAGAATGAGCTGCTCGTTCAGAATCTGGAGGATATGCAGGATCGGCAGCGCATCAAGGGCGATGCAATCGATTTTGAGGGCTACAATCCGAAAAAGGTCATACTGGAGCAACTCCGACAGAAGCCGGAGATCGACTACGAAAAATGCTCCAAGATGCTGTTCAAGCTGATCACACAAGTCTGCGACCACTACGAAATACAGTACGGCACCAATGGAATGCAGAACATCATTATGATGTATAAGCGTGATATCGGAAACAAGATCTATAAGCAAATGCTGCAGCACTTCTATTGTGAGAACGGCTTTTTGCAGGAAGAGGTCGTCGGCACAAGAGATTACAACCTGCAGCAGTCTTACAGCTGTGCCGAACGGGTCAATCTTTTCTCCGATGATTATACCGGGAATATCCAATCAGTTCTGTTTGAAGGTGTCAAGCGGGGCGTATTCAGCGCCGCCAAGTTTGACAGCCGCCCCGAACTGGTACTTGCACGGGTGTTGGAGACGGACACCGATGTGCAGAACTGGCTTCGCCCTGCTCCACAGGAATTCAATATCACCTACAATCACGGGCATAACTATGAGCCGGATTTCGTTGTGGAGACCGACGATACGATTTATCTTGTGGAGGTAAAGGGCGAGGACAAGCTCAGTGACCCGGATGTTATCGCCAAGAAAAAGCGCGGTATCCAGTACTGCGAAGTTGCCTCTCGCTGGGGAAAGGCGAACGGCTATAAGCGGTGGCGGTATCTGTTTATTCCATCCAAGCAGGTCATGCCGAACTCGTCGTTTATGCAGTTGGCAAAGCGGTTTGAGATAGTATAAACCATAACACGGGCAATAGGAGGATTATATGGGATCAATAGTAGCTGATGTTAAGACATCCTTTTTAACGCAGCATCCTGACCAAGAAAACATGCTCAAAGCATTTCTGTTCGGATTTGATGTTACATATGCTGAGAAGAAAGTGCTCAACAATACTACGCTCTTTGCTTATCTTCTGAAACCAGAGCAATATTTGAGTGAAGCCTTTGGCATCGATAGGGAAGTAATACTTGCATATTCCCCTTTTGATGTAATTCAACCCCGAGCTATTCAAGCAACGAATATGCTTTTTGATGTATTCCCATTCAAAAACAGAGTTGATACTCTCAATTGCTTTATTGTGGCCAAAGACCGCAGCATCTTGGAATTGGCTGGAATTACCAGTTTCTCGGAAACGCAATCTCGTTCAATGCTACCATTTGTGTATAATGAATTAATATCCAATTCGAGTGATAGCTGGTACATCAGAAATCAACTACGAAAAAACTTTTATGATGTTGATTTATTTGGTTATACCTTACCACTCAGAGACGAAACCTCCTTTTTTGGGCGCCAGCAAATTGTTGCTAGGTATATTGACGCAATAAAGCGTTGCGAAAATCGTGGGATTTTTGGCGTAAGGAAAACTGGTAAGACTTCTTTACTGTTTAAGATTGATCGCTTGGTACGTGAACAACGCCTTGGGTTTGTGTTTTTCTATGATTGCAAGTCCCCTTCCTATAGAATGCTTCATTGGAACGAACTATTGGGAGAAATATGCAGTAATATTGCGAAAAGGTTAAACATCAGTATTCGCAAAGAATATGATGAGAGAAATATTATAAAAAGCTTTCGCTATGTTGTTAACGAGGCCTCTAAGAAGGATAAGAAGATTGTAATAATATTTGATGAAATTGAGTATATCTCATTTAAAAGTCCACTGAACCCGCATTGGCATAGTGAATTCATCGATTTTTGGCAAACTATTTGGTCTGTTCAAAGTATTCACCGTAATCTTGTTTTTATTTTATCTGGAGTGAATCCCAGTGTCACAGAAATTGATACAATAAATGGTATACAGAACCCGCTCTTTAGCATAGTACAATCAGAATATCTTCAGGGTCTTTCTGAAGATGATGCCCGCACAATGATTCGCACGTTAGGCAGACGAATGGGTATAAGAGTTGATTACCCTGCAATTACATTGTTATACAATCAGTATAACGGTCATCCAATGTTGCTGCGCTTAGCATGCAGCTACATCAACCGCCAGTACAGTTTGCAGAACAGACCAATAACCATTAAAATAGAAGATGTGAAAAATTACCAGGAAGAAATTGATGTTGAGCTAGCATACTACTTCAAGCACGTTGTGTCTGAGATACAGCAATTTTACCCCGATGAATATGAAATGTTTGAAATGCTTGCCTCTGGGCAAACTTCGGATTTCGTTGAGTTGGCATCACTAGTCGAATATACTAAACATCTTTATAGTTATGGGCTAATTGCCAAAGACGAGCGAGGAACCCCGTTCGTAAAAATGCCTGTTGCGGGCAGATATGTTGCAATGGAGTTGGCTAAAAGAGAAAATAGGCGCTCTTTGTATAAAGTGGTGGATAAAAGCAAGCGCAGGGATTGGGTTACTCAGAGAATGAAATCCATTGTACGAGACATGCGGCAGCTTGAAACGGCAATACGAGGTGCTGGAAAAGATAAATTATTCGGCGAAAATTCATTTCCAGAGGCAGAAAAATTTGCAAGTATTATACCAGCTTCGTCGGAGATGGAATTTGAGTCGTTTTTTAACATCTGTAATCGATGCTTTGTCGAGTCGATTGAAAACTATGGAAAATCGATTGGAAAGCCAAACTATTTTTGGAATGAGATAAAAAATACATATCCATCTCTTCATGCAGTACTGCATCGAATTAAAGTATATCGACATTCGCAGGATCATTTATCACTTCATCCGGATGTTGCGCAAAAGTACAGAAAGTTCTGGGATGAGGACACAAAGGGAATTTCTGATTCGGATGAACAGAGGTTTGCAATCCAGCAAAAGACCCTCGAAAATCTCTTGACTGCAGTTCAGCTGGAGATAGCCGCAATTACTTAAAATGCATGATTTGCAGCGATTCTTTTAATGTAAATCCCTCTCAAAAACAAGCACCCCACACAGAAGCTTTAAACTCTGCGTGGGGTGTCTGCTGCCCGCTTGAAGATAGTCGGTAAATATGATTTCCAATCCCTAAGTCCAACCCTCTGACAGCGGGCCTTTTTGCGGTGCGCCGCGTCATTTTTCCTTGAAATACGTCAGTATTCCTGCCTGCCATTCGGAAATCCAGAGTGTTCACATGATGCACGATACACGCAGAAACGTCCCCTCGCACTGCAAAAGACACGACAAAGGAAAAAACAATGTCGGTGCCGGCGCAAAAGTGTGGTATACTGGAAAAAACACCAGTCGGCAGAGGAGCAGTGAAAAGCATGAAGCACGTTCCGTTTTTGGGGAAGCTGATCATCATGGGGGTGATCCCGCTGGCGGTGCTCGGTATCGCGGTTGGCATTCTGTCTTTCCGGCAGGCTGCGCTTGTTGTGAGACAGTCGCAAAAGCGCGTCATCTCCGACACGATCAACCGCATTGACATCAACATCAACGTCAAAGCGCGCCAGTTTGACGGCTTTCTCACCGCCGTTTCCGAAAGTCCCGAGACGGCCCTTCTTTTGCAGGCCGCGGGCGCCGGCACAGCGGATCGCTTTGACAGCCGTGCGCTGCAGCATTTCTGCCGTACGACGCTCGGCTCGTTCGCAGAGGTCAAGAGCGTGGAGCTCTATCTCGGCAGCAGCCCGGTGTTTCCGAGTCGTTCACAGACGCCTGCCCGCCTGCGCTCGCTCTATGACAAGGCCGGGCGCAGCAGCGGCGCAACCGTGTGGATGGACGCCAATGTGCACGGAGGCGAAAAAACCGTGACGCTTTGCCGCGCGCTGATGGACGGCGGGGAAGCCGCTGGATTGATCGTTCTTGAGCTTGACGCCCGAATGTTCGGCAGTCTGGTGCTGACCAAGCAGAAGATCCTCAACTATCAGACGACCTTTCTTACCGACCGCAGCGGGACTGTCCTGTACAGCGACAGCGCCATCCACGACGGCTGGCTGCGGCTCGCGCTGGAGCACTACCGCGGCGGAGAGCGGAAATTCACACTTACCGCCGACGGCGCGCGCTATTATGTCTGCTCGCAGTATAACGCGCTGACACATTGGGTAACGTATACCGTTATTCAGGAACCGGCGCTCTTTCCCGGCGCAGCGCCGCTCAAGCGTTATATCAGTCTCGTCGTGCTCGGCTCGGCCATTTTTGTTTTCGTGTGCCTGCTGCTTTTGTCCATGGCCATTGTCAAGCCGCTTGATCAGCTCAAGGATGGCATGCGTCGGGCGCAGGATCACGACTTTAAGCTCCGGCTGGAAAATGACCGCACCGACGAGATCGGTGCGCTGACCGACAGCTTCAACTGCATGCTAGACCGCATCAACACGCTGGTCAATCAGGTCTACCAGCAGGAGCTGGCACAGAAAAATGCAGAGATCGAAGCGCTGCAGGCGCAGATCAACCCGCATTTTCTGTATAACACGCTTGACTCCGTCAACTGGATGCTCATTGCACGCGGGGAGATGGACATCAGCGCCGTTGTGGTCGCGCTTGGCAAGCTGATGCAGTACAGCATGGACACGGCGCGCGCCATGGTCAGTCTGGAGGAGGAATATCGGAATGTGCGCGACTACCTGATGATCCAGAAAAACAGGCTGGAGGACCGGCTGGAGTTTACGCTGGAGCTGGATGAGCCGCTCAAATGCTTTCCGGTGCCGAAGCTGATTTTGCAGCCGTTGGTGGAAAATGCGATCAAATACGGGATCGAGCCCAGCTTACAGCCGGGGCATATTCTCGTGCGGACGCGAAAAACAGATGACGACATTCAGATCCTGGTAAAGGATAACGGGTGCGGCATGGATGAGGCGCAGCTGACGTTCTACCGCAGACTGCTGCGCAATGACCTGTCCGGGCAGACGAATATTGGCGTGCGCAACGTTGCGCGCCGTCTGCAGCTGCATTTTGGAGGCCGGTGCGGCTTCAACGTGTCCAGCCGGCCCGGAGACGGGCTGAGCATCACCATCCGGATCCCGGCGCAGGAGGAGCAGTCATGACGATTTTCATTGTGGACGACGAGCCGAAGATCCGCAACGGCATGGGAAAGCTGCTGTCAGCACATCCGCGCTGGCAGGTGCAGACCTTTGCTGACGCGAAAAGCGCGCTGCACAGGCTGTATGAAGGCGAAGCGGATGTCATCATCACCGATATTCAGATGCCGGACGTCTCGGGCCTTGACATGATCGAGTCGGTACGGCAGGTCAATAAGACCGTTCCCATCCTCATTCTCAGCGGCTACAGCCGCTTCGATTACGCACAGCGGGCGATTGAATCCGGCGTGCGCAAATATCTGACAAAGCCGACCGACCCGGTGGATCTGATCGCCGCGCTGGAGCAGATCGAGCGGGAGCAATGTGAGCAGATCCAGCGCCTTCAGCGGCAGGCGCAGAAGGAACCAGACCTGAAGCCGGTCGACAATCTGCTCGTGCTGCGGGCGATCGAATACCTGCAGGCGCATTATGCCGAGCGCATTGGTTTGGCGCAAACGGCGCAGGCGCTGTACATCTCACCCAACTACCTTTCCGAGCTTTTCCGCAAGACGACCGGCATGCGCTTCACGGAGTATCTGCTGCAGCTGCGGCTGGACAAATCGCGCGCGTACCTGTGCGACGTTCGCTATCGTGTTTCCGACGTTACGCAGATGGTCGGGTTTCAGGACGCACGGTATTTCTCCATCTCCTTCAAAAAGCGCTTCCATCTGACGCCGATGGAATATCGAAACCGTTATGCGGGCAGCCATACGCCGGGCAGCTCCGGGGAACTATCAAAATAGATAAATTGCGCGGAATATTTTTGTATATTATTATATATTGCGCCGAAGAAACCGTAAAAAATAAAAAAAATCGGTAATCTAACACCTTGTGATTTTGGCGGAAATCCTTCAGAATGGAGATAAAGAGATCTCCTGGATCTCAATTTTGAAGGAGGGAATACCTGATGAAGAAGTTTCTTGCAATATTCCTTGCACTCGTGCTGACGATGGCGCTGCTTGCCGGATGTGCTGCAAAGCAGGCCACCGAAGCCGGTCAGACTGCAAAAACCGCCGAGACCGTCAAGATCGTGCTGCTGCTGCCCGGCGAGGTCAATGACCAGGGCTGGAACGCGTCCAACTATGCCGGCGTTGTCGCCTGCAATGAAAAGCTCGGCACCAAGATGGAATACGTCGAGGCTGTTCAGGAGGCTGACTTTGAATCCACCTTCCGCGAGTACGCCGAGCGCGGCTATGACATCATCATGGCAGCCGGCTCACAGTTTGACGAGGCTGCCTCCTCCGTTGCTGCCAATTATCCCAACACGCTGTTCATGGTCGTCAACGGCGCAAAGTGCGATAAGGCAAATCTCTGCCCGCTGTTCCCGAAGGAATATGAGGCCTCCTATCTGGCTGCGATCGTCGCGGGCTACATCACCGAAACCGGAAAATTTGCTATGATCGGCGGCGACCCCAATCAGGCCATGCAGGACCTGATGGCGGTGTACGGCAAAACTGCCGTTTCCATCGCCAAGGAGCGCGGCATTGCAGACGCCTCGTACAATCTCGCGTATGCCAACAGCTGGTCTGATATTGCTCTTGGCAAGCAGATGTCTGAGAGCATGATCGATGACGGCGCGGACGTTGTGTTTGCCTATGCCAACGAGCTTGGCCTCGGCGTGATCAACGGCGCGATCGAAAAGGGCGTTAAGGCGGTCGGCTATTCCTCGGATCAGACGGTCATCGACCCGAAAACGGTTGTGGCCTCCGTTGACTTTGATTATGCCACCATGTACGTCTGGGCGATCAACGAGTGGCTTGAGGGCAAGCTGAAGGGCAATCAGATGATCGAGGTCGGCGTACCTGAGAACATCTATTTCCCGGTCTACACGGAAAACTGCCCGCAGGAGGCAAAGGACGCCTGCGACGCGGCTGTCAAGGCGCTGAAGGAAGGCAGCGTGGATCTGAAGGCGCTGTTTGACTGAGCTTCCACATTTGTAAACCATAGAGGGGGCTGCTGCGGGATTTGTGTGCAGCAGCCCCCTGCAGTTAGGAGAGAACGAGATGGCATGTGTTGTTGATATCCGGCATGTCTCAAAGTATTTTGCCAAGGTCGCAGCCAACAAGGACGTCAGCCTTACGGTTGACGCCGGACAGGTCGTTGCGCTGCTGGGCGAAAACGGCGCCGGAAAAAGCACGATCATGAAGATCCTCTACGGCCTGTATGCCAAGGATGAGGGAGAGATCCTCATCGACGGCGTGCCGCAGCAGATCCATTCCCCAAAAGACGCGATGGCGTGCGGCATCGCAATGATCCAGCAGCATTTTTCTCTTGTGCCGACGCACACGGCAACCGAAAACATCATTCTCGGCAACAGCCGCGGGCTTCTGAACCTCAAAGCATGCAATGAGAAAATCGAGGCGCTGGCCCGGAAATACGGCTTTGACATCCCGGTCGACCTACCCGTGGGGAAGCTGGCCGTCGGCGTGCAGCAAAAGGTCGAGATCCTCAAGGCGCTGTATATGAACGCGCGGATCCTCATCATGGATGAACCGACGGCTGTTCTGACGCCGCAGGAGTCGGATACGCTGATGCAGTTTATCCGTGATTTCACAAAGCAGGGAAATTCCGTGATCTTTATCACGCATAAAATGAAAGAGGTCATGCAGGCGGCGGACAGGATCGTCGTCATGCGCGCAGGCATCGTCGTGGATGCGCTTGAAAAGGCTGACGCGACGGAAAGCCTGCTCGCCAGACTTATGATCGGTCAGGACGTCGAACCGGAGCACCGCCCGGCGCCGGTCAGACTGGATGGCGCAGAGCCGGTTCTGGAACTGCGGGAGATCCAGCTGCAGCCAAAGCATGCGCCTGCGATTCTGGATCATGTCAGCTTTACAGTCCATGCAGGCGAGATCTTCGGTGTCGCCGGCGTCAGCGGCAACGGACAGGACGAGCTATGCGATCTGATCGCAGGCTCCCGCACGGCAAGCGCAGGTCAGATCCTGCTGGATGGAACGGATATCACAAATGCCTCCATCCGCGCTCGGATCGAGGCGGGGCTTGGATACGTTCCGGTCGATCGTTACCGCGACGGTATGGTCATGGACATGACGCTGGCGGAGAATATGTTCCTGAAAAGCAGCTTTTCGGCTCGCTGGGCCGGGCACGGCGTCATCAACCGGAAGGCGCTGGAGGCGTTTACCGCCGAGCAGCTCCGGGAGCACCGCGTCAAGGCTGGAGGCCCGGGCGATTTTGCAAGGAGCCTATCCGGCGGCAATCAACAGAAGGTCGTGCTGGCCCGAGAGGTCGATCTCGGCCGCCGTCTTCTGGTTTTCAACCAGCCGACACGAGGGCTGGATATGGGCGCGGTCGACCGGATCCACAAGGTTATTTTGCAGGAGCGCGAGAGCGGGAAAGCCGTTTTGATGATCTCAACGGAGCTCAGCGAGATCTTCGCCCTGTGCGACCGCGTTGCCGTCATGTACAAAGGGCGCATGATGGGGATCTATGAAAACGGCAGCCGCAGCGCTGCGCAGATCGGTCTGCTGATGGCCGGTATCTCGGAGGAACAGGAGGGAGCGCAGGCATGAAAGACAAGCTGCAGATGCTCGCATACAACATTGGCGCTGTGCTGATCGGGCTGGTCATCAGTGGCTGCATGCTGCTGTTTATGAAGGTCGATCCGCTCGCCGTGTGTGCAGAAGCGTTGGGGAAGATCTTCTCCGACCGGTATACGCTTGGTGAGATCCTGGTCAAGGCCTCGCCGCTGATCTTTACCTCGCTCGCCTTCGCGTTCACCTACAAGGCAAATCTGTTCAACATCGGTGCGCAGGGCCAGTTTTACGCCGGCTCGATCGCCGCCATTACGGTTTCTCTCGCAATCGGGGAGCACGCGCCAACGCCCGTCGTCCTGCTGTGCTCCTTTGCCTGCGCGTTTGCCGCAGGCGCTCTCATTGGAGGGCTAATCGGTCTGGCAAAGGCCAGATTCGGCGCAAATGAATTTCTTGTCAGTATGATGTCCACCTATGTTGTGCAGGCTCTGATGGACTATCTGCTGCGCACGGTCTTGCAGGAGACCAAGGCGGAATACCTGCAGACCGACGCCATCAGCCGGAATGCGTACCTGCCTGCGATCGTCCCGGGCACCCGGATCCATCTGGGCTTTCTGATCGCGGCGCTTGCGGCTGTGTTTGTCTGGTTCCTGCTTTACAAAACGCCGCTGGGCTTCCGCATCCGCGCGGTAGGCTACAACCGTAATGCCGCAGAGCTTGGCGGCATCCGCAGCCGAACGATCTTTGTCATTGCGTTTCTGATCGCGGGCGGCCTTGCCGGACTGGCCGGCTTTACGGAGATCAACGGCGTGCAGCATATGCTGCTGCAAAACTTCAATGCCTCGATCGGCTCGTTCGGCATCGGCATTGCGATCCTTGCCAACGGGAATCCCATCGGCTGTATTTTTGCCTCGATCCTGTTCGGCTTCCTCAACGTTATGGGGACCACGATGGGGCGGCTGCCGGGACTGAGCATTCCCGCGAGCATCATTGACCTGATCGAAGGCATTGTAATGGTCTGTGTGATCGTCTCCTATTATGTCCGCAGCCGCGCGGAATTCCGGGCGCAGAAAAAGCGCATCAGAAAGGCAGGGGGCTAGAATGGTAAATCTTCTGACCAGAGCGATCATGATGAGCACGCCGCTGCTGCTCGGCGCATTGGCTGAGGTCTTTGCTGAGCGAACCGGCATGATGGTCTGCGCCATCGAGGGGATCTTCCTGCTTGGCGCGTGGGGCGGCTTCGTTGGCGCCTATGTGACGGGGAGCGCCGGACTGGGCCTGCTCATCGCAATGGGCTGTGGGCTTCTGATGGCCGCGCTGTACGGCGTGATCACAGTTTATATGCGCCAGCAGCAGGTCGTCACCGGCACGGCGCTCAATATCCTTGCAGCCGGTATCTGCGCATTCTTTCAGCGCGTGATCTTCGGCATTCCGACCTCGCCCTTGCAGATCGCCACGCTTCCAAAGCTCGCGATCCCGCTGTTGAGCAGGATCCCGCTGCTCGGGCCTGTCTTTTTCACGCAGAATATTCTGACCTATCTTGCCTACCTGATGATTCCGGCCGCGCTTTTCCTTCTCTATCGGACTTCGCTGGGCCTCACCCTGCGCTCAACGGGTGAAAATCCGGTCGCCGTCGACGTTGCCGGTCTGAACGTCAACCGGATCCGCTTCCTGACGGTTCTGGTCGCAGGCGCTGTCAGCGGGCTGGCGGGTTCGTTCTATACGGTCGGATACCTTGGTATGTTTACGAGCAATATCATCGGCGGCCGCGGCTGGATCGCATTTGCGATCTGCTTTCTGGGCAACTGGAGCCCGAGGGGCGCTGTGCTCGGAACGCTGGCCTTTGGTTTGGCCGACGCTGTGTCCATCTACATTCAGGCGGTCTCAGGCAGTCCGGTCTTCCCGAATGAGCTGATCATTGCGCTGCCCTATATTCTGACGATCCTCCTGACGATCTGCCGCAAGAACTTTAACGTTCCGGCAAAGCTCGGCGTTCCCTATTCCAAGGAAAGCTGACTGCGGCGCACAGCAGCCGGAATGGAGAGCGACGGACGAATATTCACGGGACTGCCGCAGAATGAAGAGGAAGGAAAAGGGGCTGCTGCCCAGGATCCGGCTTCATATTTTAGCGGGAGAAATCACAGATCACTGCGATTTCTCCCGCTAGTTTCAACGATTGAATGGAGGACGCCATATTCTGCAAAAGGTTGAATTTACAGCGGTGCCTTTTTCCATTTTCTAATCTTCGTCCGAAACGTTCCGAAAGGAGCAACTGTATTGACGTGGATGAATTTGTAAACCTCCCATACCGCTGTTTTGGTGGCGTCATCCGCCCACCTTCTCATGTGCGGCTGGAACAGCTCCTCCTCGCTCATGGAATCGATCATGGTCTGGATAGCAGCGATATTTTCATTTAATTTGCCCTTCAATTCCGCCAAGGACAACTGGGCGTAGGTGTCCGTGAACCATTGGTACAGGTCGCCCAGCTGGTTCCACTTGAACTGCTCCGACGGTGTTTTCACGTCCATTCCACGCTTCTCGTCAGTCTCCCATTTTAAGAGCAGTGTCGTCCATCCCACCTGATACGCAAGATTCTCTGCCGGCGTTCTGTCCACACCGGGTACTCTTTTATCCTTCAGGGCTTCCGGGATCGTATCAAACTCGGAAATGTACTTTTCGAAGCTCTGATGGATCTCGTTTTTGAGTTCCGCTTTATCCTTGTATGCTCTCAAAATATCCCTCCCTTACCAATTCTCCGCCAGGTATTCCTCCGCATAATGGACAGCCACCGCGCCGTCCGATACGGCGGTGACCACCTGCCGCAGCGCCTTGGTGCGCACGTCGCCCGCGGCGAACACGCCGGGAAAATTCGTGCGGGTGGATTCGTCCGCCATAATATAGCCGGACTTGTCCAGCGCCAGTTCACTTCGGAACAGCTCCGTCGCCGGGGCGCGTCCCACGCTGATGAACACGCCGTCGCAGGCAAGCTCTCGCTCCGCGCCGGTGTT
>PPYF01114115.1_pt1 | contig 52213 bp, 40 predicted proteins | sample 1559871 | NCBI WGS metagenome assembly PPYF01 (sample SAMN08240021, study PRJNA423297) | Human gut metagenome, whole genome shotgun sequencing project.
CATTCGCATGATTTCGCGCTGAGATTCTCGGGTTTTCTGTGAACTTTGTTCACAAAAAACACCTCGCGGAACGTTACCAATGACCAGTAACTTTTTGTGGTTACTGGTCGCAATGCCTGCATAAGCAAATTTATGGATATAGTCCGTACTTTTTTCTCAGGAAATCCCCATCAAGCCCTGATCTATTGTGATCTGTGCACTGATATCCGCCTTCATCTGCTCCCAGGCATCCGGATGATCCACATAATACTTGGGGCATTCCTTGCCTGTCACATCATAATGCCGGATCACCTGCTCTGAGGTCAGCCCAAATCGGGCGCACAGCCATGCAGCCAGCTTTACCACAGAATCATAAGTTTCCTGTTCAAAAACGCCGGTATCATCTTTATGACAGCACTCAATGGAAATACTGTCCACATTCCTTGAGTTAGTCGCATAAGACATCTCCGAGGTAGGAATACACTGGATCACTTCACCCTCCAGTCCTACTACAAAATGGCTGCTTACTTTCGCCTCATGAGAAATGGAAAGATTCTCAAAATAATCCCTGTTATTCTGGGCTGTGGCACCGGGATTGGCTGTATAATGGATCGCTATGTAATCAGCTCCATTCAGGGGCAGCTGAGGCCTGGAATACTCATTTGGAGTCAATAATTGTACATCTATGTAGGGAGCACCCTGGGACATCCATTCTTCCGGTCCATAATTCGTATGATCATTCGTTTCCTGGAATGTCTCTGCACTTTCCTCCTGCTTCTGTCCTTTCCTTACCATCAGAATAACCACTCCTGTCACAACCAGAAGCAAAAGAAGCACCAGTAATGCCAGACGCTGATTTCTCTGACGGATTCTGCCGCCCTTATCTGTTTTTTCTCTTTTGTTAAAAGAAGGCCGCCTTGAAAAAGACGGCCTTGCAGATTTTCTTTTCATTATTTGTCATCCACACTGTAGTTCGGTGCTTCTTTTGTAATGTGAATGTCATGTGGGTGAGACTCTTTCAGGGAAGCAGCAGAAATCTTCACGAATTTACCATTCTGTTTCAGTGCTTCAATATTCTCAGCTCCACAGTATCCCATACCGGAGCGAAGTCCTCCGATCAGCTGGAATACAGTGTCCTCAAGGTGTCCCTTGTATGCAACACGTCCTTCCACACCTTCCGGAACAAGCTTCTTGGCATTCTCCTGGAAGTAACGGTCCTTGCTGCCATTCTCCATAGCTGCAATGGATCCCATTCCACGGTATACTTTATATTTTCTTCCCTGATATAACTCGAAAGTTCCCGGGCTCTCATCGCATCCGGCGAACATGCTTCCCATCATACAAACGTTTGCACCAGCTGCGATTGCCTTGGTAACATCGCCTGAATACTTGATACCACCGTCTGCAATAATCGGAATACCATATCTCTTGGCAACCTCATAGCAATCCATGACTGCTGTGATCTGCGGTACACCAATACCTGCAACTACACGGGTGGTACAGATAGAGCCAGGTCCGATTCCGACCTTAACTGCATCTACACCAGCATCAATCAGAGCCTTGGTAGCGGCTCCTGTGGCAACGTTTCCTGCGATAACCTGAAGCTCCGGATATGCAGCCTTGATTTCTCGTACAGCACGGAGGATATTCTCAGAATGACCATGAGCAGAATCAACAACGATGACATCAACATTTGCCTTCACAAGTGCATCTACACGGGCAAGCACGTTGGCGGTAATACCAACAGCAGCTCCACAGAGAAGACGTCCCTGTTCATCTTTGGCAGCCAGAGGATATTTAATCTGTTTCTCAATATCCTTGATGGTGATAAGTCCTTTTAAGTTAAAATCATCATCTACAATGGGTAATTTCTCTTTACGGGATTTCGCAAGGATCTCTTTCGCCTCTTCCAGTGTAATACCTTCTTTGGCTGTGATCAGTCCCTCAGATGTCATGGACTCTTTGATCTTCTTGCTGAAATCTGTCTCAAACTTCAGATCACGGTTGGTAATAATACCTACCAGCTTCTTGCCTTCTGTGATCGGGACACCGGAAATACGGAATTTCGCCATTAAGTCATTGGCATCCTTCAATGTATGTTCCGGAGATAAGAAAAACGGATCTGTGATAACACCATTCTCAGAACGCTTAACCTTGTCCACCTCTTCTGCCTGCGCCTCGATAGACATGTTCTTGTGAATGATACCGATACCTCCCTGACGTGCCATGGCAATCGCCATATTGTACTCAGTAACGGTGTCCATTCCTGCACTCATCATGGGAATGTTCAGTTTAATCTTCTTTGTAAGGTAAGTTGAAACGTCAACTTGATTCGGGATTACTTTGGAGTACGCCGGAACTAAAAGGACGTCGTCGAAAGTAATGCCTTCACCAATGATAGTACCCATTGCTTTTCCTCCCTTGTCTTATTGTGTCTTTGGTTTGTAGATTAGTGTAGCAAAAAACTAAAAGTGTGTCAATCTAGTAAATTAATCTAAAAATACTTTGCTCGGAGCAGTGTTTCTCATGGTTTTTGCCAATATTTCATCTGGCTCGATAATTACTTTGCAGGTTTCTGCGCCATCGCGGCAGACAATTGCAAAACGCTTATGTTCCGGATTTCCGGAGGAAAAATCCTGTACCTTCAGCTTCTGGTTGCTGTTGTAATAGTCCATTCTGTGTGAATTAAGGGGTGCCATAATATCACATTCTGTAATATTCAGGCTTTTTACTCTTTTTCGCTTGGACTTTGCCATGATCTTGTCAATGTCAAGTTCTCCGTTTACAAACAAGTACTCAAATTCCAGATCAGTTCCTGGAAAAATAAAAAGATAGGCACAGACTCCCAGTACAATTGCCGCGATCAGAAGCGGGGGCATAATAAACAGTCCTGCGAGTACCAGAAGCACGATCAGTGCAATGATACTGCCTTTTACCAGCCTGTCCTTTGCGGTCCGCTCTTTTTTTACAAGCAGCTCGGAATACAAATCGCTCATATTACAATTCTCCTTTGTTTTTTTTGCCAGCCGGCATGTTGTTCTAAGTATAACACACAAAAGTTTTCCTGTGAACATTGTTCCTGATAAAACACGGAATATTGCCAATACACAGTAACAGTAAAAAATGACTTTTATTGAATGCAAAAGGGCCAGCGTCTTTGACACCGACCCTTATGAGTTCTGAATTATACCTTCAAAAATCCTTTCATGGATTTTCCGTTCTGTTTTCCGCTGCCGGAAATTACATCATTCCCATACCCTGACCGCCAGCTGGCATTGCCGGAGTATCTTCTTTGATATTTGCAACAACAGACTCAGTTGTAAGCAGAGTAGAAGCAACACTTGTTGCGTTCTGAAGAGCACTTCTTGTAACCTTTGCAGGATCAAGGATTCCCTCGTCTACCATGTTTACATATTTCTCGTTCAGAGCATCAAAACCAACACCTGGCTCAGACTCTCTTACTTTGTTGATGATAACTGCACCTTCAAGACCTGCATTAGCAGCAATACGGAACAGCGGAGCTTCCAGTGCTTTCAGGATGATGTTTGCACCAGTCTTCTCATCTCCCTCAAGATCTGCCGCAAGTTTTGCAACCTCTTTGGAAGCGTGGATATATGCAGAACCGCCTCCTGCAATGATTCCTTCTTCAACAGCTGCTCTGGTAGCTGCAAGAGCATCTTCCATACGAAGTTTTGCTTCTTTCATCTCAGTCTCAGTAGCTGCACCAACACGAACCACTGCTACACCGCCTGCAAGTTTTGCAAGTCTTTCCTGAAGCTTCTCTCTGTCGAAATCAGATTTTGTCTCCTCAATCTGAGCACGGATCTGGGCAACACGATTGGCAATTGCTTCTTTATCTCCCATACCATCGACAATAACAGTATTCTCTTTTGCAACTTTAACAGATTTTGCACGTCCTAACTGAGCCATTGTAGCATCTTTCAATTCAAGACCTACCTCGTCAGAAATTACAGTACCACCTGTCAGAATTGCGATATCCTGAAGCATTTCTTTTCTTCTGTCACCATAGCCAGGAGCTTTTACAGCTACTACCTGGAAGGTTCCTCTTAATTTGTTTACGATCAGAGTGGTAAGAGCCTCACCCTCAACATCTTCAGCGATGATAAGAAGTTTTGCTCCAGCCTGTACGATCTGCTCCAGCAGCGGAAGAACTTCCTGAATGTTGGAGATTTTCTTGTCTGTGATCAGAATATATGGATCCTCAAGGTTTGCTTCCATCTTCTCCATATCAGTGGACATGTATGCGGAAATATATCCACGGTCAAACTGCATACCTTCTACAAGGTCAAGCTCTGTGTGCATGGTCTTGGACTCTTCTACAGTAATAACACCGTCGTTGGAAACTTTTTCCATTGCATTTGCAACAAGCTCTCCGACTTCTTTATCTCCGGCGGAAATAGATGCAACGTTTGCGATCTGTTTCTTTCCGCTTACTTTCTGGCTCATGTTCTTAATTGCTTCTACAGCAGCATCTGTAGCTTTCTTCATACCGCGTCTCATAACGATCGGGTTAGCACCTGCTGCCAGATTCTTCATTCCTTCATGAACCATTGCCTGGGCAAGTACAGTAGCAGTTGTAGTACCGTCACCAGCTACATCGTTTGTCTTGGATGCAACTTCCTTGATCAGCTGAGCTCCCATGTTCTCGAAAGCATCCTCAAGCTCGATCTCTTTTGCGATTGTAACACCATCGTTTGTGATAAGCGGAGCACCGAACTGTTTATCAAGTACTACGTTTCTTCCTTTCGGACCAAGTGTTACTCTTACGGTATCAGCAAGTTTATTTACACCAGCCTCTAATGCTGTTCTGGCTTCTGCGCCATATTTAATCTCTTTTGCCATAATGAATCATCCTCCTGATTTCAAGTTATTTATAAGGTTATGTCTTATTTCACAATTGCAAGAATATCGCTCTGTTTTACGATGATATACTCTTCACCGTCAAGCTTAACCTCTGTTCCTGAATATTTGGAATAGATAACCTTGTCGCCTACAGTAACTTCCATTTTCACTTCTTTGCCGTCAACGACTCCGCCAGGTCCTACAGCGATTACCTCTGCCTGCTGTGGTTTCTCCTGTGCCTGTCCCGGAAGAACGATACCGGATTTTGTTGTCTCTTCTGCTTCTAACTGTTTTAATACAACTCTGTCGCCTAATGGAACTAATTTCATGATCTATGTCCTCCTTTAGAATTGTTTTCCTTTTTCTTACTAGCACTCATTATTGCTGAGTGCTAATCACTGTTCATTATATTATTGAATTATCGTTATTTGTGCAACTCTTTTCATAGTTATATTTTCAAGTATATTCTGTTTTATTCTCTTTTATACTCTTTTTTTCTCTTGTTTTCTCACTTTAAAAATTTTCTGATTTTTTTGTTTCGCCGCTTTTGAAGCCTGACCGTTAAAACTTTTTGGTGTAATAGTGAATTCCAATGAAATTTCCTGTTACACACAAAAAAAGAACTGCCCTCCAGAGCGTGTTTGAAAAATCATTCCCGCAATCTGCATTTCACAATTTGCAGAAAGCCTTTTTCAAACACGTTCGAAAGAAAACAGTTCTTCTGTACACTTGTTTATTATTTATTGAATTCACTCAGGCCTTTTTATTTCTCTGGGCCTTAATCTCTTCTAATTCATCAAAGATCACTTCATTGAGAACCTTGATATAGGTTCCCTTCATACCGGATGACCGGGACTCAATAACGCCCGCGCTCTCGAACTTGCGGAGTGCATTTACGATTACTGATCTGGTAATACCTACTCTGTCTGCAATCTTGCTGGCAACAAGAATTCCCTCATCTCCGTCAAGCTCATCAAAAATATGGATGATAGCTTCCAGTTCAGAGAAAGAAAGTGTGTTAAAAGCAGATTTCACAACCTGTTTCTTTCGGTCTTCCTCAGCATTCTCTTCATGTACAGCTCGCATCATCTCAAGACCTACAACTGTGGTGCCGTATTCACTAACAATAATATCCTCAATATCGTATGGACGATCCTTGCGGTACATAAACACCGTTCCAAGACGTTCTCCTGCAATATCAATAGGATTGATGATTCCCTGATAGCTGCTGGAAACATGCTCAAAGCCAAGTGTCTGGAGATTCACGTTCTCTTTGGTGGATAATACTCCTAAAAAGCGCTCATTCAGCAGAGGGTCAACATGACCGCCCACCTCATCAGCTATCAGTTCCCGGATTTCCTCAACTCCCGGGCAAAAACTTACACCAAGCACCTTGCCTTTCTTGCTGAGAACCAGGATATTAGAACTTAAAGTATCCATCAGAACCTGGCAGATATCATTAAAAACCACCTTGCTGGAACTGCTGTTATGGAGAAGTTTATTGATTTTTCTTGTTTTATCAAGTAACTGAACGCTCATTTTGTCCTCCCTTCGCTTTTGTTACATGAGAGCCTGTTAAAAAAATCATTCCCGCAATCTGTACGCTCCACTTTGCAGAAAGCCTTTTCAGACATGCTCTGGCTTTAACTGTTATTCTAATACTACACGTTTTTCAAACTATTTACAAGCTATTTTTTACTATTTTTCAATTTTGTTTAGCTTTTCTGAAAATATCACGTTTTTGAAACTATTCATCAAACAATGGAAGTAATAGAGCTTTTATTTAAAAAATCCCCTGCAAAACATAATACAGCTGCCTTGCAGGGGATTTTCCCCGGAAATTCCTTAATTTGTTACTGCTCGCACCCTTCACAGCAACCTTAATTTTCTTTTTCATCCTTCGGCCTGGCTTCTACATAGCCACAGGTCTCCTGGCTGCACACCAGTTTATTTCCTTTTTCCACCATGTAGCTTCCGCACACCGGACATTTCTTATCCGACGGCTTCTGCCATGACATAAAGTCACATTCCGGATTATCTTCACAGCCGTAATACTTACGGCCTTTCTTCGTCTTCTTAAGCACCACTTCCTTACCACACTTCGGGCAGGCTACACCAATCTTTTCATAGTAAGGCTTGGTATTGCGGCATTCCGGAAATCCCGGGCATGCAAGGAAACGTCCGTGAGGACCATATTTAATCACCATATGACGACCACAGTTATCACAGATCACATCGGTCTCTTCATCATGGATGTCTACTTTCTCCAGCTCTTCCTGGGCAGCATCCACATCATGTTTCAGATCCGGATAGAAGTTCCGGACTACTGTCTTCCACTGTACAGTACCATTCTCCACACAGTCCAGAAGTCCCTCCATGGTAGCCGTGAAATTCACGTCCACAATGCTTGGGAACGCCTGTTTCATAATACTGTTTACCACCTCGCCCAACTCTGTCACATAAAGGTTACGCTGCTCCTTTGAAACATAACGGCGGCTGATAATGGTGGTGATGGTCGGTGCATAAGTACTCGGACGGCCGATTCCAAGTTCCTCCATGGTCTTTACCAGGGAAGCCTCTGTATAATGTGCCGGCGGCTGGGTAAAATGCTGTTCCGGCTTTAACTCTTTCAGCTTCAGCTTCATGCCTTTACTCAGGCTCTGGCTTAACACATTTCCCTTCTTCATATCCTCTTCCTGCATATATACCGAAAGGAAGCCGTCAAATGCCACCTTGGAAGCGGACACAGTGAACGTATAATCTCCACCAGCCACTTTTACAGAGGTAGTCTCATACTTTGCAGGAGCCATACGGCTGGCCGCAAACCGCTTCCAGATCAGCTGATACAATCGGAACTGATCTCGTGTAAGGGATTCTTTTATCTGTACAGGTGTACGGCTGATATCAGTTGGGCGGATAGCCTCATGAGCATCCTGGATCTTCTGTCCCTTCTTCACTGTCTTGGCAGTTTCTGACACATATTCTTCTCCATACTGGCTGCTGATGTAGCTTCTTGCTGCCGCATCTGCCTCGTCAGAAATACGTACAGAATCAGTACGAAGGTATGTGATCACACCTACAGTACCGTTGCCCTTGATGTCAACACCCTCATAAAGCTGCTGTGCCAGACGCATAGTCTTCTGGGTGGAAAAATTCAGTGTTTTGGATGCCTCCTGCTGCAGGGTACTGGTAGTAAAAGGAAGCGGAGCATTCTTGATTCTCTCGCCTTTTTTCACCTCAGAGATCTCAAATTCTTCGTTCTCAAGAACCTTAAGAATCTCATCCATCTCAGCTTTATTGTGGATATCCATCTTCTTGTCTGTTCCGTAGAATTTAGCCTCCAGAGGCTTTTTCTCGCCATCCACAAGGAATTCACCATTCAGGCTCCAGTATTCTTCCGGGATAAAAGAATTAATCTCCTCCTCCCTGTCACAAATGATGCGAAGTGCAACAGACTGCACACGGCCAGCACTTAAGCCTCTCTTTACTTTCGCCCAGAGAAGCGGACTGATGGTATAACCCACCATACGGTCCAGCATTCTTCTCGCCTGCTGTGCATCTACAAGATTCATATTCAGACCTCGTGCATGCTTCAGGGAATCCTTTACAGCAGTCTTTGTGATCTCGTTGAAAGTGATTCGGTGCATTTTATCCGGATCTTCTTTCAGAGCCTGCATCAAGTGCCAGGAAATTGCTTCTCCTTCACGGTCAGGGTCAGTGGCAAGATAAATCTTATCAGCTTTTTTGGCTGCCTTGCGAAGTTTGGCAAGCAATTCCCCCTTACCGCGGATGGTTATATATTTCGGCTCGAAATCATTCTCCACATCTATTCCAAACTGACTCTTGGGAAAATCACGGACATGTCCATTAGATGCCTCTACCTCATAATTTGCCCCAAGAAATTTCTTTATTGTCTTTACTTTTGCAGGTGACTCAACTATCACCAGATATTTAGCCATACTACCTCTCCTACTTTGTATTCAGTCTACATACACTACAAATTATCCCCCTGATATTCTGTAGTATTGTCTGCCTGTCTCTCCCACAAGCCCCATTAGCTGAAGTTCTGTCAGAAGAGCACAGACTTTTGATGCTGAAAAACCGGTTTTCCGTATTAAATTATCCAGATTTTCAGGTCGTAAATCGAGACCACTATACACCAAATCCAAATCCGGTGCAAGCCCCAACTTCTTTTTTTCCACATTTTGAGGTCTGTTTTTTGCCTCGATTCCCCATTCCATAAGCATGATTTCCGGGCTGTAAGCGATTCCTGCACCATCGAAGATCAGTTTGTTGCAGCCTCTGCTCAGTTCCTCTGTCACAGCTCCCGGAAGGGCATAAACACTGTGTCCATGTTCCAGGGCAAAGTTTGCAGTGATCAAAGAACCACTCTGTTCCTTGGCTTCTACCACAAGAACAGCATCGGAAAGTCCGCTGATGATCCGGTTTCTTGCCGGGAACGCCCAGTTCACAGGCGGAGAGCCCGGGGGAAGCTCGCTGATGATCCCACCGCCTTTTTCCAGAATCCGCTGATAAAGCCATCTGTTAGAATTGGGATAACACACGTCCACTCCGCTTCCCAGTACTGCAAAAGTAGGAGTGTCCGTATCCAGTGCACCTTTATGCCCCTCTGCATCAATCCCTCTTGCCATTCCACTGATGATCTGCACACCGTAGCTTGCCATGGTTCTTGCATATTTAAATGCCTGACATCTGCCATAAGGACTGCACATGCGAGCACCTACCACTGCTGCAGCAGGCTTCTTCGGATCTGGCAGGTTTCCGATGTAGTACAGTTTTTTGGGCATTCCGGAAAGTTTTCTCAAACGATCTGGAAAATTGGAATCCTCTATAGTTAAACATTTGATTTTCTGCATTGCTTCCATACTAAAATACCTCCCTGTGTGCGGTTTTATGAATAAATTCATTCAGCTTCTGTACTTCTTATCAAATGCTTTGTAAGTAAGGGCTTCTGCAACATGTCTTGTGTGTATCAGTTCCTCCCCTTCCATATCCGCAATCGTGCGTGAAACCTTCAAAATCCGGTGATAGGATCTTGCACTAAGTTCCATAAGCTCAAAAGCATTTTTTGCCACCTGAAGAGCATTTTCTGTCAGCACACAGTATTTCCGGATCTGCTTCCCGGACAGTTCACCGTTAAAACAGATTTTCTCATTCTGGTAGCGTTTCTGCTGTATTTTTCTGGCTTTTTCCACTCTTTTCCGGATAAGGGCAGAACTTTCTCCCGGTTTTTCTTCTGAGATCTGGGAAAAATTAACAGGCGGCACATCCGCACATAGATCGATCCGCTCCAGAAGGGGCTGGCTCAGCTTATGAAGATAATGACTCACCTCGCCAGGTGTGCACCTGCATTTGTTCATATCCGGATAATAGCCGCAGGGACAGGGGTTCATGGCTGCTACCAGAATAAATCCCGCCGGAAACACGTACGTTCCACTTGCCCTTGACAGCTGGATCTGCTTGTCCTCCAGGGGCTGTCGCAGCACTTCCAGGCTGCCTCTTGCAAATTCCGGCATTTCATCCAGAAACAGAACGCCTCTGTGAGCCAGGGTCACTTCACCGGGACCCGGGATCCTTCCGCCTCCAGCCAGAGCTGCAGACGAACTGGTATGATGCGGACTTCGAAAGGGTCTTGCCTTAATTAATGGTCTCTTTGGACTTAAAAGTCCGGCAATGCTGTAGATTTTTGTAAGCTCCAGGCTTTCCTCAAAAGTAAGAGAGGGCATAATCGTAGGTATTCTTTTGGCAAGCATGGTCTTCCCAGTGCCCGGAGGGCCGATAAACAGGATGTTGTGAAATCCGCTGACTGCAATCTCAGCAGCTCTTCTGGCACTCTCCTGACCACAGATTTCCCCGAAATCCACCAGACTCTCTTCTACCTGGTTCTCTTCTGAATTTACCTCTGAAAACTGATTTTCTTTTCCAAATGCATCCGGATCTGAGACAAGCTTCAAAACTTCTTTTATATTTTGAACTCCGACCACTTTCATATCCTTCACCAGAGCTCCTTCTGCCAGGTTTTCAAACGGAATGATACAGTACCGGCATCCCAGTTCCCTTGCCCGGATCACTCTTGGCAGCACTCCGGATACACTTCTTACCTCCCCATTCAGACTGAGTTCACCAACCACCATTACATTCCGAAGAAGCTGTGGTTCTATAAATCCCGATGCTGCCAGCACCGCTGCTGCCACAGGCAGGTCAAAACCGGCCCCCTCTTTTCGCAGATCAGCAGGTGCCAGATTCACAGTCACCTTCTTAGGCGGCAGACTGATCCCATTATTTTTTAACGCTGTGCGCACTCTGTCCTGTGCTTCTTTCACCTGGGTGCTTGGAAATCCAACCATAGTAAAACAAGGCAGACCGCTGCTTACATCAGCTTCCACCTGAACCGGGCAGACTTCCATTCCTGAAATCGCCGCTGATAAAACACTTGCAAACAATCTTATCCCTTTCTGCAGATACAGTTCTTCCCCATATGCGAACCTGCTCTGCCATTTCAATGTGTCTCTGGAATAAAAAAGAATAAAAGTAAAAAAGATATGATTAAAAGATATACAAAATTCATTATAGCCCATTTTGCTCTGAATTGCAATAGTGCATTTCGTTCTGATTTATACTTTCTGAAAGGATTCGGGGCCAGACGTTTTTCGTTGTTCGTTACATTTGGTCCCTGCAGACTCTACAGAAGAAAAAGAGGTGAACCTATGAAATTTCAGAGAATTCAAGACCTTCGGACAGACGCTGATCTGTCCCAGAAGCAGATCAGTGATATCCTTCACATCAGCCAGCGTTCCTACTCCCACTACGAAACTGGCTCCAGGAACATTCCAATCGAAATGCTGATCCGCCTTGCAAATTATTATGAAACCAGCATTGACTATCTGGTTGGCCGTACTGATAATAAAAAAATGCCGTAATTGTAAAGGTACTCAGCAGGTACAAAATGAGGGGGATGCGATTTCCCCCTCATTTTGTATACCATAAATAAAGTTATTACCATTCACGCGTAACATTCCGTAAAGTTTTTTTCATATATCAGTTACTTTCCTTCACTTCGAAGCTTCCCTTCCGTATCTGCAATTTTCTGAATATTTGCGACTTCATATTCATTAAATACAGAAGTATCTGCATCAAAGGTCTCCGGCTCCACAGTTCCCTTATACCAGGATTTGCTGTTAAAATAATCCGCAATTCTCTGTGTCACAAATTTCCTGCCATGTCGGGCGTAAATCTCATTTTTCGCCAGTTCCAGCTGGTCAGATGAATAGCCCGACAAATCCTCATCTGTAAGATATCGGCTGTTGCTGTCCGGGAATATATAATCCCGGGAAGAGAGATCCGTTTTATCTGTATTATCAGCCGGAGTCACTGAAGGTGCCTGTGTCACTGAAGCGGCTTTCTCCCTTGTAAGGACCCCATCTACCTTTGGTGTCACCCCGGCACCCTCTGCAGGGGAAGCTGTATTTAGGCGCAGATAAAGTCTGCCCTGATCAAAGGTCATATTTCCACGCACCTGGTTTCCCCAGGAATCTGTAAAGGAAAGCTTTGCTGCATTTCCAGCCACTTTTGCAGTGTCCGAAGCTTCCGAAACCTTAGTGCCGGCATTGTCACCAGCCTGAGAAAAAGTAAAAGTAACAGACTTCAGGGTAAGGTCGTCTATAGACAGTGTCACCAGTCCATCCTTACTGTACCAGGTTCCCATATAATCATTTGCCACGAACGCCGGTGCCCGGGTGATCACAGGAGTCGGTGTCACTGTGGCCGTAGGCTCCGGTGTGGGCGTGGCTGTAGCCGCTGGAGTCGGTGTCACTGTGGGCACCCTTTCCAAAGCCTCAATAGCAGCCTTCTTCTGCTGCTCCTTCTGAATCTTTTTCTTATGTTCGGCAAACAGAAGCCCCGCTGCTCCAATCATGATAAATATGGCGATCAAGGCAAACAGCGTTGCTTTTAGTACATCTTTGTTGTGCTTTTTCACAGGCAGTCACCTCCTGTTTATTCCTGTCCGTTCCAGCAATAAGTGCAAAGCTTGCACGGTTCAATATCAATTGACTTCTTCAGATCATCCAGACGATGATATTTCAGGGATGTAAAATTCAGTTCCTTGCGGATTTCTTCCAGCATTTCTTTGTAGTTTGTAGAATCCGGATTTGCATAATCCTGCAAAATCCTGTCTGATACATTGTCCCCTTCACGTTTCGCAATGATCCTTCTTGTGATCAGATCCATCTCTGACTTAGAGCGTGAGAAATTCAGGTACTTACATCCATATAAAAGCGGCGGGCAGGCAGGTCTGATATGAACCTCCTTAGCACCATTGTTATAGAGGAATTCTGTTGTCTCACGAAGCTGGGTACCTCTTACGATAGAGTCGTCGATCATAAGGAGGCTTTTATCTTTGATCAGTTTATGTACTGGGATCAGTTTCATTCTGGCGATAAGATTTCGCTGGCTCTGCTGAGTCGGCATAAAAGATCTTGGCCATGTGGGCGTATATTTAATAAACGGACGGGCAAACGGCACACCAGAGCGGTTAGCATAGCCGATGGCATGTGCAATACCGGAATCCGGTACTCCTGCAACCAGATCCGGATTCACTTCTCCGGCATCTCTTCCTGCCAGAATATCGCCGCATTTGTAACGCATTTCCTCTACATTTACCCCCTCATAAGTGGAGGTTGGATATCCATAATATACCCAGAGGAAAGAACAGATTCGCATCTTGTCTCCTGGCTTCTGCAGAACCTGGGCTCCCTCCGGGGTAATAAAATCAATCTCTCCAGGTCCCAGCTCTTTCAGGTCTTCATAGCCAAGATTAATGTAGGCATGACTTTCAAAAGAAGCACAGCATGCATCTTCCTTCTTGCCGATTACAAGAGGAGTTCTTCCATAACGGTCGCGTGCTGCGTAAATGCCCTCCCCTGTCATAAGAAGAAGGGTCATAGAGCCCTCGATCATCTCCTGTGCATAGCGGATTCCCTCAACAATACTGTCCTTCTGATTGATCAGCGCTGCCGTTACCTCTGTAGGATTCACACTGCCACCGCTCATCTCCAGAAAATGGGTATGCCCGTCTTTGAAGCATTTCTCTACCAAAGCTTCTATATTATTGATCTTGCCTACTGTTGTAATTGCAAAATTTCCCAGATGGGAACGCACCAGAAGAGGCTGCGGTTCATTGTCAGAAATACAGCCTATTCCAAGATTGCCTTCCATCTCTGCCACATCCTTGTCAAATTTGGTACGGAACGGTGAGTTCTCAATATTATGGATCACGCGGTTAAATCCACTGCTCCTGCTATAAACGGTCATTCCGCCCCTTCTTGTACCCAGATGGGAGTGATAATCAATTCCAAAAAAAAGATCCATTACACAATCAGACTTTGACGCAACACCAAAAATTCCACCCATTTTTCCTTAGTCTCCTTATTTTTTCTCCTTTATAACGCCTTTTCTGTAGGCATCCAAAAGCTGTTTCAGCTCCTGAATTCGTTCTTTCAGTGCCTTACCGTTATCCGTATCTCCCACAAGGGCACGCCTTGGATTATAGCGGACAGCCACACGGTTGGACACAATGTCCCTCTCTGTTTCCACTGCATCTTCCGCCGAAGTAAAAGGCTCATGGGCAGTCAGGCTCAGACCATAGGAACTGTAAACAAGAGTATATCCGGCAATACCGGTCACATTCCGGTATGCCTCACAAAAACCACCGTCAATTACGATCACCTTGCCATCACATTTCACCGGATTCTCTCCCTCCAGCTGATGAACAGGCACGTGACCATTGATAATATGCCCCTCATCCGGATCCAGCCCGAATTCTTCCAGCATACGATTTACTACCTCTTCTTTTTCCCAGAGGTGATAGTAGGCATTCTTTTTCTCTTTGTGTGTCTCTTTATCTGCGATAAAATAACGCTCGAAGGTAGTCATTTTATCTTTTCCATAAAGGGGAGAATTAGGCCCGGCCCAGATATACCACAGAATATCCTGGCTTGCTTTCTTCTCCTTCTCATCTACGGTAAAAAAAGCTTTTCTTACGTAGGCTTCCAGTTTATCATAAAGTGCCTTGCCTTTACAAGTCTCACCGTAAATCTCAACCTCTTTCAGAGTTCCATCTTCGTTCAGCGGAATACTTCCATGGAAAAGAAGGTTCCCGTTATAGGTCTTATAAAGGCCGCCTTTATCCAGAAGCAGCTGCATGTGGTTCTGAAGCTTCTCGCAGTTTCGAAATGCTGAGCTCAGGCGCTCCACTACTTCTTTTTCCCCATCTGTCAGCTCATAAGGATGTTCCCAGTCAATGGTTGGAAAATGGGTGTCCAGAAGATTATGCACACTTCCATCCGGCAGCTGCACAGTGCCCTTCTCCGGATCAATCCCCTCCAGAACGCATCGATTCTCCATATGAAAATCCGGATGTTCTTTCGCCAGTGCCCCTTCCAGCTTAAACTGGATAATGGAAATGGCTTTGTGCATTTTCCTGCTCAGCTCTTTCTCAAGAGCATTGTAATTGGAAGGATTGCCATGTACTTCAAATACCTGGCAGGGATCATCCCCGTAAACCTCCATGGCAAAAGCAGCAAGAGGCATCATATTGATTCCATAACCATCCTCCAGAATATCCAGATTGCCGTAACGGATACTGTTACGGATCACTGTGGCCATACAGGCAGCCTGTCCTACAGCGGCGCCCATCCATACCACATCATGGTTTCCCCACTGAATATCCAGAGAATGATAATCCATCAGTCTGTCCATAATAAAATGAGGACCGGGACCTCTGTCATATATATCTCCAAGCACATGAAGGTGGTCTACAACCAGTCTCTGGATCAGTTCAGCAAGAGCGATAATGAAGTTCTCTGCCCTGCCGATATCTATAATGGTATCCACAATGGAATCGTAATAAGCCTCTTTATCCAGAACTTCTGCTTTCTCCGTGATCAGCTCTTCGATCACATATGCATAATCCGAAGGCAATGCCTTACGAACCTTGGATCTGGTATATTTGGAGGCAGTTGTCTTGCACACTTCAATAAGACGGTACAGGGTGATCTTGTACCAGTTCTGCATATCAGACTCTTTTTTCTTCACATAGGCAATTTTTTCCTTCGGGTAATACACGAGAGTTGCCAGGGAACGCTTGTCACTGTTGCTTAAGGTATGTCCAAATACATCATCTATCTTCTTTCGCACAGCTCCCGAACCGTTTCGAAGCACATGGGAAAAAGCTTCGTACTCTCCGTGGATATCGGAAAGAAAATGCTCGGTGCCTTTTGGAAGATTGAGAATGGACTGAAGGTTGATGATCTCTGTAGAAGCCTTCCCGATGGTGGGGTAGAGCTCCGCCAGACGTTGTAGGTAGCGCAGTTCTTCTGTTTTCATGGAACCTCCTAAATTCATATTACTCTTATTTAACCAGCGTTAGTAATTGTGACGCACATCTTGCGGAAAGCCTTTTTCAAACACGCTCTAGAAATCAAACAATGAAATCTGATTGGACTGTGGAATATCTCCAAATAATCCAAGTTTATCCATCAAATCAATTACGGTCTTGCTGACCTTGGTCCTGTCACGGAAATCATCCTTGGAAAGAAATCTTCCCTGTACAGCAGCATCCACTACAGCATCTGCCGCCTTATCTCCAAGACCTTCTATAGAATCAATGGACGGCATCAGTTTTCCTTCTATGATCTGGAAACGATGTGCCTTCGCCCGGTAAATATCAATGGGCATAAAATCATAACCTCTTGCATACATTTCCTGGACAATACGCATATCTTTCAGGGTATCCTGCTCTTTTTTGGATGCAGCGTCCCCCTTCTTGCGTATCTCTTCCATATAAAACTCCAGCTTTTCTTTTCCCATACACATCAGTTCATAGGAAAAAGCTGTGGCACGGATACTGAAATATGCACCGTAATAAGCCAGCGGCTGGAATACCTTGAACCAGGCGATTCTGTATGCCATCATAACGTAAGCTGCCGCATGGGCTTTCGGGAACATATATTTGATTTTTTTGCAGGACCAGATATACCAGTCCGGAACGCCGTGTTCTTTCATGGTGGTGATCCACTCATCTCGGAGACCTTTTCCTTTACGGACGCTCTCCATAATAGTAAAGGCAAGACCACTTTCCACACCCTGACCGATCAGGTAGATCATAATATCATCACGGGTACAGATTGCCGTGGAAATAGTAGCTTTTCCCTCTTCAATCAGTGTCTGCGCATTTCCCAGCCATACATCCGTACCGTGGGAAAGTCCGGCAATACGGACCAGATCAGAAAAATATTTCGGCTTGGTATCCACAAGCATCTGCATGGCAAAATCAGTACCAAACTCTGGAATTCCCAGACAGCCAAGCTTGCAGCCGCCGATATCCTTCGGATCAATTCCAAGAGCTTCTGTACTGGCAAAAAGTGACATAACCGCCTTGTCATCAAGAGGAACCTCTCTTGCGTTTAAGTCTGTCATATCCTCAAGAGTACGGATCATGGTGGGATCATCGTGTCCCAGAATATCCAGCTTCAGCAGGTTTCCATCAATGGAATGGTAGTCAAAATGGGTGGTGATAAATCCACTGCTGGAATCGTTCGCCGGGTACTGGACCGGGGTAAATTTCTCTATTTCCTCTCCCATTGGGAGTACAATAATTCCGCCAGGATGCTGTCCGGTGCTTCGCCGGATACCGGTACACCCCTGTACAATACGGTTGATCTCGCAGGAACGCTTGTGCTGTCCCCGCTCTTCAAAATAGTTCTTTACATATCCGAATGCGGTTTTATCCGCAAGGGTACCGATGGTTCCCGCCTTGAAGGTCTGACCTTTTCCGAATATAACCTCTGTATAATGATGGGCATTGGACTGATACTCTCCTGAGAAGTTCAGGTCAATATCAGGCTCCTTATCTCCTTTGAATCCAAGGAAGGTCTCAAAGGGAATGTCAAAGCCCTGTTTGGTCATCCTGGTGCCGCACTTTGGACAAATCCTGTCTGGCATATCGCATCCCGCCATACCGGAAAATGCCTTGATCTCCGGAGAATCAAAGTCACTGTACTTACACTCCGGATTGGGGCACAGATAATGGGGCGGCAGAGGATTTACCTCTGTAATACCAGACATGGTAGCCGCTAAGGAAGAACCTACAGACCCTCTGGAGCCCACCAGATAACCATCTGCATTGGACTTCCACACCAGCTTCTGGGCAATGATATACATCACCGCATATCCATTGGAGATAATGGAATTCAGCTCTTTATCCAGACGGTCTTCCACGATCTTGGGAAGCACTTCACCGTACATTTCATGAGCTTTCTGGAAGCACATATCCTTTAAGTCCTGGTCAGAATTCTCAATAACCGGCGGATATTTATCCGGATGGATCGGTGACATTTTCTCTATCATATCCGCAATCTTCACTGTATTTGTAATTACCACTTCCTCTGCCTTCTCGCTTCCCAGATAAGAAAACTCCTCCAGCATTTCCTCAGTAGTGCGAAGATAAAGAGGTGCCTGATTGTCAGCATCCTTGAAGCCGCTTCCGGCCATGATAATACGGCGGTAGATTTCGTCCTGGGGATCCATAAAGTGAACGTCACAGGTAGCAACAACCGGCTTGTTAAACTGTTCACCAAGCTTTACAATCTTTTTGTTGATCTCAATCAGATCCTCTTTCGAATGAATCGTGTCATTCTTTTCATCCTCCACCATGAACATATTGTTCCCAAGGGGCTGGATTTCCAGATAATCATAAAAGCTTACCAGTCTTGCGATTTCCTGCTCCGGTGCATTGCGCAAAAGAGCCTGGTAAAGCTCACCAGCCTCGCAGGCACTTCCAATAAGAAGTCCCTCCCGATGTGCCTCAAACACGCTCTTTGGCACACGGGGTCTGTGGTTAAAATACTTGATATGGGACTTGCTTACCAGCTTGTACAGATTGATACGGCCGGTCTCATTTCGCATGAAAATAACGGCATGGTAAGTGGGCAGCTTCTTAATGGTGTCCGAGGAAACCTTTCCCTGCTCATTCAGCTTGTCTACATCCGTAATATCTCTTTCCCTGCACATTTCCACGAATTTCTCGAAAATACGTGCCGTACACTCTGCGTCATCAACCGCACGATGGTGATGATCCAGGGAAACGCCAACTGCCTTGGCAACGGTATCCAGCTTAAAACGGTTCAGCGCAGGCAGCAGGAATCGTGCCATACCTACCGTATCCACATAGGTGAAATCATTTGGGATTCCCATACGGTTACAATTCTCTATAATAAAACTCATATCGAAATCTGCGTTGTGGGCTACCATTGTAGCTCCTTCACAAAATTTCAGAAATTCCGGTAAAATTTCTTCAATTGGACGGGCATCCATAACCATGCTGTCATTAATACTGGTCAGCTGCTCAATTCGAAATGGAATTGGAACCTGAGGATTGACAAATGTGGAAAAACGATCTGTGATTTTTCCGTTTTCCACCAATACGGCACCAATTTCAATGATCTTGCAGGTAAGGGGGGAAAATCCTGTGGTCTCAATATCGAAAACCACGAATCTGCCGTCCAGGGACTGTTTTTTCGGGTTGGTGACCATCCCCTTTAAGTCGTCTACCAGATAGGCCTCCATACCGTAAAGCACCTTAAAATCAGAATCCTTTGGCACGCAGCCTCCCCACGCATCAAAGCAATGGTTTGCCTCCGGGAAAGCCTGCACCACGCCATGATCTGTGATGGCAATGGCAGGATGCCCCCACTCGTAGGCACGTTTTACCAGCGCTTTTGCCTCGGTTACACCATCCATATCGCTCATTTTCGTATGACAGTGAAGCTCCACACGCTTCTGAGGGCTGGTGTCCATTCTGGAGCTGCGGAAATCGGAGATTTTCTTAATTCCGGAGATGGAACCTATGGTAAGCTCACCATCGAAACGGTCAATAGAAGTAACGCCTTTGATTTTCAGGAAGGCACCTTTTTTCACATGCTCTTTGATCTCCGGCACCTGCTCGTTGCGTAGGAACATTTTTACTGTGATGGAATCTGTGAAGTCCGTAACCGGGAAAATCAGTATGGTCTTCTCATTTCGAATCTCTCTCGCTTCCACATCCATAACCTGGCAGCGGATGATAACCTCTCCCATTTCCTGCACAATATTTTCCAATGGAATAGGCTCGTCCTCGAAATCTCTTCCATAAATAACATCCGGATTCGGATCCTTGCGGAAGCCACCACGGAAATCGCCCCATTTGCCTTTCTTTTCGAATGGCTTTTTCTCGAAAGGCTTCTTTTCACTGGCTGCCTCTGCTTTCTTCTCCGGCCTGGCAGCGACTGTCTTGCCGGCTGCTGCCTCTTTTCCTGTTTTTTCCTCAGCTGCAGAAGCTGGTGCTACGCTCTCTTCTTCTGTGGAAAGTCTGGCATGCTTCAGCACATTGGCTACTTCCTGACGGATCTGGATAGCTGCATTTTTGCGGTACCTGCTCTCCTCCGTCTGCACATAATCCAGAGAAACTTTCAGGTCCATTCCACAACGCTCGCAGAATACTTTGTGAAGATATTCAATAAGTATCTCACTTTTCTGTCTGGAAATCACAGAATCCGGAAGTACCATATTCAGGCAGTTATCTTCTGGAAATGTGATCTGTGCCTGCTTGAACAGATTGTATTCCAGCATGTTGTAATTGCGAAGCTCCAGTTCCATGCTGGAGCGGTAGGTATCCAGGAAATTCTTTGGCGTGTACTGTCTGGACAGATGGAACTTCTCGATTACCTTCACACTCACTTCAAGACCAGGAAAGCACTGTCTCTGAATCTGCTCTTCCAGGCTGAAAATATGCTTTTTATGGATCCAGCGGTCGCTTTTCAGGTAAACCCGGACACAGGTTTTGGCAGAGTTGCAGGCAACCTTGGTGACGATCACCTCTTCCAGAAGTTCACTTAATTCCTGTTTTAATTTTAAGTTTGGAAATACGTCAAAAAATTCTTTTTCCATTTATAGAATATACACCTTCTGTCATTTCTGTGTCTTATTGCTATCCCAGTTCATCAATTCTTCTCTCAAAGTATCCAGTAGCTGGTCTTCCGGTACTTTCTTTACAATCTCACCGCCTTTGATCAGAAGACCTACACCTACGCCGCCTGCAATTCCGATATCGGCTTCTTTCGCCTCTCCCGGGCCGTTTACCACACAGCCCATAACAGCTACTTTAATGTCAAGAGGGATATCCTGCACCATAGTTTCTACTTTATTTGCAAGACCGATCAGATCGATCTGGGTGCGCCCGCAGGTTGGACAGGATACTACTTCCACGCCGCCTTTGCGAAGTCCAAGGGTTTTTAGGATACGTCTGGCAGATTTTATCTCTTCCAGAGGGGCACCAGTCAGGGAGACGCGGATCGTGTCACCGATTCCCTGGTATAAAATAATACCAAGCCCTATGGCAGATTTGATATTTCCAGAATAAAGGGTTCCTGCCTCTGTAATTCCCACATGGAGAGGATAACTGGTCTGTTCCGCAATCAGTTCGTGAGCCCTGGCGCACATCATAACATCAGAAGATTTGATGCTGATCACCAGATTGTCGTAGCCAAGCTCTTCAATAATGTGCACCTTGTCAAGGGCGCTTTCTACCAGACCTTCTGCGGTAACACCGTGATATTTCTCCACCAGTTCTTTCTCAAGAGAACCGCTGTTTACCCCAACACGGATGGGAATATTCCGCTCCTTCGCCACATCTACAACTGCCTTGATACGCTCTGTGCTTCCAATATTTCCGGGATTGATACGGATCTTGTCGGCACCGTTCTCCATGGCCGCAATCGCAAGACGATAATCAAAATGAATATCTGCTACCAGCGGAATGTGAATTTGTTTTTTGATCTCTTTCAGAGCCTTTGCCGCTTCCATGGTCGGCACTGCACAGCGGATAATGTCGCAGCCAGCAGCCTCCAGGGCAAGGATCTGCTCTACGGTTGCCTGCACATCCTCTGTTTTTGTATTGGTCATAGACTGGATCAGGATGGGATTTCCGCCTCCAATCTTCTTATTTCCTATCTGAATTACTTTGGTATGGTCTCTGTACATACGAAATTCCTCCATATATTATGAACATGGTATTCTTTGGTTACTGTTCACTGATAGCATTCTTTGCGGTTCACTTTTACACCGCAGGCGCTTATCAAACTTTTCTATGCAAAAAGGCACAAAAGGGATGTCTCTGACACCCCTGCTGTACAGTTATTTTCACAGCATTCTGCAAGTATTTTCAAACAGGCTCCAGAGCCTGTTTTCTTTGCAATTTAATGCTGGATTTCCAACAATTTATTCTTCAAGTCTTCTTCCATCTTACGCATTTCCAGTTCTGCCTGGGCTCTCTTGGCGCGGCCCTCTTTCTGAATATTCATGACATCATCCAAAGTAGCGATCAGCTCCTGATTGGTCTGCTTCAGAGTCTCAATATCCACGATTCCGCGCTCAGATTCCCTGGCAGTCTCTGTGGATGCAAGGTGAAGTGCCTCCGCATTTTTCTTCAAAAGTTCATTTGTCAGGTCTGTTACCTGGCGCTGGGCCTGGGCTGCTTCTGTGGAATGGGCGATTCCAAGTGCCAGCACCATCTGGCTCTTCCAAAGTGGAATGGTATTTACAATGGTTGTCTGGATTTTTTCTACCATAAGGGTGTCATTGTTCTGCACCAGACGAATCTGCGGTGCTGTCTGCAGGGAAATGGTTCTGGTCAGTTCCAGATCATGCAGCTTCTTCTCGAAACGATTGCACTTACTGTCCAGATCCTTGGCTTCCTGCGCATCCTCCGGAAGTCCGCTGACTGCTGCTTTTGCCTCCAGATCTTTTAATTTTCCCTCCCGTACTTCCTGCAGCTTCTGTTTTCCTGCAAGGATGTACATGGTCAGTTCTTTATAATAGTTCAGGTTCTGAGCATACATTTTTTCCAGAACTGCGGAATCCTTCATGAGACGCATCTGGTGATCCTGAAGGGAGGTAGTGATCTTCTGCACATTTACCTCAGCCTTGGCGTAGCGGTTCTTCATATTTTCAATCTTGCTGCCCTGTTTCTTGAAAAAGCCAAGAAAGCCTTTCTCCTCCTCAGCAGCATCAAAATCGCGAAGCTCGCCTACCACCTGGGTGATCAGCTCTCCAACCTCACCCAGATCCTGTGTCCGTACATTTTCAAGAGCTGCATCGGAAAAATCAGCCATTTTCTTCTGGGTTCCGGCACCGTACTGGAGGATCTGGTTAGTATTCTCAATGTCAATTTTCTTAGCAAAGCTGTCTACCATCTGCTGTTCTTCCGGGGAGAGAACGGTCTGTTCCATTTCCTTTTTCACAGCTTCGGCTTCCGGCTCTGCTGCAATCTCTGCCTTTGGCTCTCCCAAATCCGGTTCTAATGTAAGTGTAGGTGCGTTATCTTCAAAACCTGTAAATTCGTTTCCCATAGCATCCTCCTTGTGTATAGGTCTGCCCATATTTATCAGCAGCCTTCAGTTTGGCATTTTCGTTATTTTTATAACACGCTCTAACCCCGCTGCAAATCTTATCTTTTCATATACTTAACATTCCGCACACTGCTAGAGCCTGTTTTTTTCAGCCTCTTTTCTCATACGGGTAAGCTCGTCCTCAGTCAGCCCTTCCTGTGCCAAAACTGTATTCAGAACAGAAATATCACTGGATACATCCATAGCCGTGTCTTCAAATATGGAATCCAGAAGCTTCTCAAAAGCCACATTCAGCGTATCAATAGTCTCTTCGATTTCTTTCTTGGAAGAAGTAATATTCTCTCCCTGAACCGGCTGGCTGTCCATTTCTTCATATGCATTCAAAAGCTTCACAGTCATAGGAAGATAATAATCCATAAGGCGGTTCAGATCCGGAATAATCTCCGGATGAGCCTTGGCGCGTTCAAAAATCTTCGCTATGATCAGCTCCATACGGGAGATTTTTCTGGAAATCTCTTCTCCTGGAATGGCATCATTGCTGCGGTGGATTTTATCAAGAAAGTCATTTCCCTTATCCAGAACCTGCCGGACTTCCGGGGAAAGTCTGATTCTTTCCGCAGCATCCCGTTCTGCTTCCACACACGCTCGGGCATCTGCCTGTTCATGCTGGTTAAATTTCTGCCTTTCTTTTTCCTCTGCCTGCTGACGAAGCGCTGCCTCCTGGCGTGCACGCTCTTCATCCTGCTGATGATTTCTTTCTTCCAGCCGCTTCTGAGTGCTTACATATTGGTCGTAAGTCTCATTACTTGTGATCAGGCAGGTTTCCTGTTTATCAACATGTCCCTGAAGGAACCAGCCTTTGCTTATCATACGTTTGATATCTTTTTTTACAAATTTCACCGGCTTGCCGACTGCCTGTGCCAGCTGCTGGAAATTGCAGTAGGTGTGAGTGCCAAGAGCCTTGATATACTTGTTTCGGCGGCTTAAACTGGTAAGACTGCTGCAGCCCTGTCCAAGAAGAATACCTCCGCCGACCGTAAATGCCGCCAGAACAGCCGAAATTCCAAGCATTACACTGCTGCTAAAGCCAGCTCCAATTCCCCCAACTACCATTGTAGCAATTCCAAATGTTCCAGTAAGAATCCCACCAAACACTGTCTTCAGAATTCCCCCGACCTTGATTCCATTCGTCGGTAAATACAACGCCAGATCCGAATTCTGGTGATTGGTATCCTGCCTGCCTGTACCATTTCTCTGGAAGTTTCCATTACGCGAATCATTCCCTTTCGCACCGGCATATCCTTGATAACCAGTTCCATGATCCTCCCCGGTACTCCGGTTTTTCTTTCCATCCTTCTGAAAATCCCAGGACCGATTCTCTCTGTAATCATAAGAACTGCCGCTGCGGTAATTGGTATATTTCCCACTGCCCACAGTATTATTAAGCGCATCCCGAAGGGCATCACTCCCATTATCAATAGCCTTATTCAGCGCCTGATTAATACTCTGGCTCAGTTTCTGGTAATTTTTTTCATTTACTGCACTGTCAATGATGCTCTGGATCTTATCTCCAAGTTCATCAAATTCGTTATATCCCATCTTTTCCTCCGGATATTTTATTTCACAACGCTTGTTTTATCATTATACAAAAATCCCCCTCAAAAAACAAGACACCATAAAATATAAACACATTATACTTTTTGTAACCTTTTTCACAGGAAAATCACTTAAAAAATCTGCTTTTCCCATTGAATTTCACACGTAAAAGTTTTACAATAGTAAAAACATTGGGGATTCACAATAAGAATCTCCCCCCAAAAACCACGCTAGGAGGAAATTGTTATGGAAAAAAAGAACATTGACTGGGGCAACCTGGGCTTTGGTTATGTAAAAACAGACTACCGTTATGTATCCAATTATAAAGACGGCAAGTGGGATGAGGGAGGCCTTACCACAGATGATATGGTTACCATCAGTGAGTGTGCAGGTGTCCTTCAGTATGCACAGACTGTTTTTGAGGGTATGAAAGCATATACTACAGAAGACGGACATATCGTTACTTTCCGTCCTGACCTGAACGGTGAGCGTATGGAGCATTCCGCCGCAAGACTGGAAATGCCTGTATTCCCGAAAGACCGTTTTGTTGACGCAGTTGTTCAGACAATTAAAGCAAATGCAGCATATGTTCCGCCATATGGTTCTGGTGCTACTTTATATGTACGTCCGTACATGTTCGGAAGCGACGCTGTTATCGGTGTAAAACCTGCCAGCGAGTATCAGTTCCGTGTATTCACCACACCTGTCGGACCATACTTCAAAGGCGGCGCTAAGCCGATCACAATCCGTGTCAGCGACTTTGACCGTGCTGCACCAAATGGTACCGGTCATATCAAAGCTGGTCTTAACTACGCAATGAGCCTTCATGCGATCGTTGACGCTCATAAGAACGGATTCGATGAGAACATGTATCTTGATTCCAAAACTCGTACCAAGGTTGAGGAGACAGGCGGAGCAAACTTCTTATTCGTAACAAAAGACGGCAAGGTTGTTACTCCGAAGTCTGACAGTATCCTTCCATCCATCACACGTCGTTCTCTGATCTACGTTGCGAAAGAGTACCTTGGACTTGAGGCTGAGGAAAGAGAAGTATACTTCGACGAAGTGAAGGATTTCGCAGAGTGCGGTCTTTGCGGTACTGCTGCGGTTATCTCTCCTGTTGGAAAGATCGTGGACCACGGCAAAGAGATTTGCTTCCCAAGCGGCATGAACGAGATGGGACCGATCACCAAGAAGCTGTATGAAACCCTTACCGGAATCCAGATGGGACGCATCCAGGCTCCAGAGGGATGGCTGAAGGTTATTGAGTAATTTCTTAAGCTTCCCATTTTTCGTATTTTTTCAAACACACTCTACACAGCATATAACAAAAATCAGTTCTGTCGTGATGGCAGAACTGATTTTTTTAAAAACACATTATATTTTCCCGCTTATTTATTTCTCTCATATCTCACAAACTTATATTCCAGATCAAAATATGTCTGCTCTTCGCTCTCTGCTGCCACATGCCACTGTGGATCTTCATCCAGATTCGGAAAATAACTGTCTGCAATATAGGCGAAATCGATCTTGGTCACTTGAGCAGCATCGCAATAAGGAAGAAGCTGCTTATAGATAGTGTCGCCGCCGATGCAGTATACATCTTCTGCCGGATACTTTTTCAATTCTTCCATAAGCTCTTCAATAGAATGAACGATTATGGCATCTTTCACCTTGTAATTCTCATTTCTGGTAAGAACGATGTTTATGCGGTTTTTAAGAGGAAGCCCTCCTGGGAAACTCTCCAGGGTCTTTCTTCCCATAACACAAACCTTGCCAGTGGTCTCCTGACGAAACATTTTCATATCCGCCGGAATGCTTACAAGAAGCTTATTGTCTTTTCCAATTCCCCAGTTTTTGTCAGCAGCTACTATTATTTTCATTTCTTATAATCTCCTTTATACGAACTTAGTACTATGGCTTTGGAACCCTTTCCCATTTACTCCATGTTTAAATGGCAATCGGAATATTTTTAATCTGAGGCCAGGTCTGATAATTTTCCACAATCAGATCATCTGTGGTAAAATCATAGAAATTCTTCACATCCGGATTCAGTTTCACAGTCGGTGCCGGATAAGGTGTTCTGGAAATCAGCTCCTTGATAACCGGAACATGTCTGTCATAAATATGACAATCCGCGATCACATGTACCAGCTCACCTGCTTCCATGTCACAGCTTTGTGCGATCATCATAAGAAGAAGGGAGTACTGGCATACATTCCAGTTATTTGCAGCCAGGATATCCTGGGAGCGCTGGTTCAGAACAGCATTTAAGGTAAGCTTATCCCTGCCCGGTTCCTTGGTAACATTAAAGGTCATGGAATACGCACATGGATAAAGATTCATCTCATGAAGATCCTCATGTACATAAATATTTGTCATAATTCTGCGGCTGTATGGATTATTCTTCAAGTCATAAAGGACACGATCCACCTGATCCATCATGCCCTCTTTATACTGATGTTTCACACCCAGCTGATAGCCATAAGCTTTTCCAATAGAGCCATTCTCGTCAGCCCAGCTATCCCAGATGTGACTGTGAAGATCATGAATATTATTGGATTTCTTCTGCCAGATCCAGAGGATCTCATCCATGGCGCTTTTCAGCGCAGTTTTACGAAGAGTAAGTGCAGGGAATTCCTTGCGCAGATCGTAACGGTTCACAACTCCGAAACGTTTAATGGTATAAGCAGAGGTACCATCTTCCCACACCGGGCGCACCTTTTCTCCCTCTGTACTGGTTCCATTTTCAATTACGTCTTTACACATGTCAATAAATATATTGTCTGCTAAGCTCATCTCTGTCCGTTTCCTCCTGTTTCATCACGTTCTATACTTCAATGCTTCACCAATTTTAGCATAATTCGTGGTAAATAACAAGGTTTTGCCGCACTGCCAAAATACCTTTCCCTTTACAATCCAATTTTCCCGTGTTATAGTAAACCCCATGAAGAAAATTTTAATCCATTTACTGAAACCTTTTTCTTTTCTTCCTGCAATTCTGATGATGTATCTGATTTATTCATTTTCAGCCCAGACAGGGGAGGTGTCCGGAGCCCTAAGCTATGAAGTCAGCTACCAGATTGTGGAAACCAAGAATGAAGTTCTCAACGAAAACAAAACTTATGACGAGCTCGCCTATTCTGCCAGCTCCATCGAATTTTATGTGCGAAAAGCCGCTCACATGACAGAGTACTGTCTGCTTGCCATTGCCATTTCTTTCCCACTTTATGTTTACGGAGTAAGAGGTATCTGGCTGATCCTGCTGGCAGGCGCCATCTGCGTAGGCTTCGCAGGATTAGACGAGTACCACCAGTCTTTCGTGGCAGACCGCGGGCCTTCTGTACGAGATGTGAGCATCGACAGTATCGGGGTTACAGCGGGAATCCTGCTGGTGCAGGCATTCTGCTGGTCCACCCTACATAATCCAAGCGGGAAACGCAGGCGCAGGAAACGGCGCTGACCAATGTATTTCAACCAAAAACAGACTTCTGATTGATTATCACTCATTCAGAAGTCTGTTTATTTTTTTATATTTAGTATTGTATTCGTAATTTCGTGCTGTTATAATCATAAAACGCAAAAGTAACCGCCCGGTCTGCAAACTAGTACATCGTTCTCGAAATAACTACACCACTCATTTTTCATACATATATTAACACTATCTAATATATCAATTTCTTTTCAAAAAACATTACTCTCTATTCTTCATCCTTTGTCGCATCCCCTAACTGGCTAACCAGATTAGCGCGGTCAGCGATAGACATTTTCTTATTCAAGGATGAAGTACTTTCCATTTTAGATTCAACTGTCCTTGAAGTTTCTGTCTCAGAAGCCTGTGCTTCACTTTCTGCATTCGACTCCTTCTGAATCTTGCCAGCCTTTATGCTGCCGCGGATTCCATTGATCACGAAAGCCACGCCAAGCACAATAAAAATCACTCCCGCAACCATAAAGCCAGGACTGCTGCCCTCAGCACCATTTATTACATTCTGGCAAAGAGAAACACCCAGATAAGCCACATAAACCCCTGCCAGAATCATAACCAGGCAGGTTCTCATAGGCATAGCAGACTTCCCATTTCTGGCTTTCTGCTTCTCATTTACATCAGTCTCTTCCAGATTCTTATTTTCCATATTCATCCCCCTTATGAAATAGCAAACTGACTCTCATACAGATTCGCATAGAAGCCCTTCTTCGCCAGCAATTCCTCATGTCTGCCCTGCTCGATAATATTTCCGTCCTTCATGACCAGGATCAGATCTGCCTCCTGAATAGTGGAAAGACGATGTGCTACAATAAAGCTGGTTCTTCCTTCCATCAACTCTGCAAAAGCCTTCTGCACCTTCACCTCAGTACGGGTATCAATGGAAGAAGTGGCCTCATCCAGGATCAACATAGCCGGGTGCATCAGCATAACCCTTGCAATGCAAAGAAGCTGCTTCTGTCCCTGGGAAATATTTCCGCCTCCCTCTGAAATCACGGTATCATAGCCGTTTGGCATACGCTTGATAAAACTGTGGGCATGTGCATGCTTAGCTGCCTCCATAACCTCTTCCAAAGTCGCATCCGGCTTTCCATAGGCAATGTTCTCGCGGATGGTTCCTGCCTTCAGCCAGGTCTCCTGAAGCACCATACCAAAGTTTCGTCTCAGGCTGTCTCTTGTCAGCTCTCTTACCGGATAACCGCTTACCTTAATCTGTCCCTTATCTACATCATAGAATCTCATAAGAAGGTTGATCATAGTGGTCTTACCGCATCCGGTAGGTCCGACGATGGCGATCCTCTGTCCAGGTTTTACGTCAATGGAAATATCAGTAAGAAGCGGAACTTCTTTTCTGTAAGAAAAGGAAACACTCTCCACGCTTACACGGCCGTCTGCTTTCTCCAGCTCCCAAGCATCTGGCGCATCTGGCTCCTGTGCCGGTGTATCAATAAAGTCAAAGAGACGTTTTGCACATGCCAGCGCATTCTCCAGCTCTGTGATAACGCCGGAAATCTCATTAAACGGCTTGGTATACTGATTTGCATAGTTCAGGAAGCTGGTCAGCTGTCCCACAGTCATACCGCCCTTAATTACTGTAAATGCACCAAAAATTCCAACTGCTGTGTAAACAAGACCATTTACAAAGCGTGTGGACGGGTTTGTAATAGAGGAAAAGAAAATCGCTTTGATTCCGCAGACGCGAAGCTCTTCATTTACTTTTCCAAACCTTTCATTAGCTCTCTCCTCATAGGAAAAAGCCTGCACGATCTTCTGATTTCCAACAAGCTCTTCCACAATAGAAGTCATCTCCGCTCTCTTCTCGGACTGCTCCTGAAACATGCGGAAGGTTCTGCCTGCGATAAAGCTTGCCACGAACAGGGAAATCGGAGTGAGCAAAATAACGATCACTGTGATCTTCACACTGATGGAAAGCATAAATCCAATGGTTCCAAAGATGGTCAGCACACCGGTAAACAGCTGGGTAAAGCCCATAAGGAGACCATCTGAAAACTGACTGACATCAGAAACAATACGGCTTAAAATATCTCCTGGCTGATTGGCATCTATATAAGATACCGGCACCTCCTGAAGATGGGCAAACGCCTGGCTTCGCACATCCTGCACCACGCTGTAGGTAACCTGATTGGTAAGAAGGTTCATCACCCACTGGGAAACTGCATTTCCCACAACGATCACAGCCAGAGCTCCAAGCACCTTCAAAAGTCCGGCTGTATTTACATTTCCCGGACCTACGATATTATCTACACCATTACCAATCAGAATGGGTGTATACAAGGTAAATCCAACGGTGACAAGCGCTGTCAGAAGCATAATGATAATTTTTGCTTTGTAAGGGCTGATAAATTTCAGTACCCTCTTCATAGTCTCTTTATTCCTTCCCATCAGCGGTTCACCTCCTGTTCGGAAAGCTGTGACAGGCAGATTTCTCTGTAGACCTCACAGGATTCCATAAGCTCTTTGTGTGTTCCCACACCAGCCAGCTCACCATCATCCAGAACCAGGATCTTATCTGCCTGCTTGATGGAGGTTGCTCTCTGGGAAACGATAAACACAGTCATTCCCTTTGTCTGCTCATGAATGGCATGACGAAGAGCCGCATCTGTGGCAAAGTCAAGGGCAGAAGCACTGTCATCCATGATCAGGATCTCCGGATCTCCCACCAGTGCTCTTGCTATGGTAAGACGCTGGCGCTGTCCGCCGGAAAGATTGGCGCCGCCCTGACTTACCATGGTATTTAAGCCCTCCGGCTTACTTTTTACAAAACCACTTGCCTGCGCAATGGAAAGAGCCCGTTGGATTTCTTCTTCGGAAGCGTCCTCTTTGCCCCATTTCATATTGTCACGGATGGTTCCCTTAAACAGAACTGCCTGTTGTGGTACCATCCCCACCTTTTTACGAAGCTGTGAAAATGGATATTCTTTTACATTATTTCCATCAATTACCACATTACCGGAAGTTACGTCATAGAAGCGTGGGATCAGATTGACCAGAGTGGATTTACCACATCCGGTACCACCAATGATACCGATGGTCTCACCTGGTTTTGCCGTAAAGGAAATATGGGAAAGCGCCGGCTCCTTGCTGCCTGCATAGGTAAAGCTCACATCTTCAAAGACAACTCTTGCAGCGCCTGCATTTTCTTTCTGAACACTATTGCCCTGATCCGTGAGAGACGGCTGTGTATCCAGCACCTCATTCAGACGCACACCGGAAGCCATAGCCTTTGTCACTGCCACGATCAGGTTTGCAAGAGCGATCAGTGCGATCAGGATCTGGTTCATATAGTTTACAAGGGCAACCACTTCCCCCTGTGTAAGAATACCCACAGACACTTCCTTGCTTCCATACCAGAGGATTCCGATAATGGCAAAGTTCATGATAACCGTAGTGGCAGGATTCAGAAGTGCGGAAATTTTTCCCGCTCTTACCTGCACCTTGGTGTAATCGTCGTTTACTTCTGAAAATTCTTTATATTCTTCCTGCTGTCTTCCAAAAGCCCTTACTACTCTGGCACCCACATGATTCTCTCTGGTGATCAGGGAAATCCTGTCCAGGAATGACTGAGCCTTTTTGTAAATTGGCACTGTTGTGCGCATAATTCCGTAAATTACAATGGAGATCACCGGAACCGCAATCAGGAAGATCAGGCCAATCTTCACATCAATGGTAAAGGACATGATCACTGCACCCACAACAATAAAAGGGGAACGAAGGAACAGACGCAGCACCATGTTCACACCAGTCTGTGCCTGATTCACATCATTGGTGATCCTTGTCACAAGGGTAGGAGTTCCAAGCATATCCAGTTCTCTGTAAGAAAGTCTGCTGATATGAGAAAAAAGCTCCTTGCGAAGGGCAGTGCTGAATCCCATGGCTGCCTTTGCAGAAAAATACTGTGCAGTCAGAGAACATGCAAGGCCGATCACTCCAAGCAGTACCATGATCACACACTGGTGCCAGATATAGACATTGTCCTGATTCTTAATGCCGATATCCATGATTCTGGCAACAACCAGAGGCACGATCAGCTCAAAGGTGGCCTCCAGCATTTTGAACAAAGGAGCCAGAAAACTTTCTTTCTCATAGCCCTTCAAAAATATAAGCAATCTCTTCATCTTACTTCTTATTCTCCTGGATTCGTCCGTATAATCTGGTCATGGCGTTAATTCTGTGAATGATCTCATCCGTAAGCTGACCTCTTGTAAGACGCCATTTCCAGTTGTCTCCCAAAGTAGAAGGCGTATTCATTCTCGCTTCATTTCCAAGACAGAGATAATCCTGCAAAGGTACTACGCACACTTCTGCTACTGAGGACTGTGCCGCCCGGATAAGCCCCCATACACATTCATCTGTGTCCTTATCCTCACAGGCTGTGTACTGGTTCACGTAGGCTCTGTTTGACTGGGTAAGGTTCCCAAGCCAGCCCTTCGTAGTCTCATTGTCGTGGGTTCCAGTGTATACAATGCAGTTTTTGTCATATCGGAAAGGAAGATATACGCTCTCGCCGCTTTCATCAAAGGCAAACTGAAGCACCTTCATACCCGGATATCCGGATTCTGCCAGAAGCTCCCTGACACTGTCTGTAAGGAATCCCAGATCCTCTGCGATCACATCCAGATCCTTAATTTTCTCCTCCAGGACCTTGAACAGTTCTATTCCAGGACCTTTTTCCCACTTTCCATTCTCAGCGGTCTCATCTCCATAGGGAACTGACCAGTACTCGTCAAAACCGCGGAAATGATCGATCCGGACCTTGTCGTACAGCTTCATACAGTGAGTCATACGAAGGATCCACCAGTTATAACCTGTTTTCTTATGATATTCCCAATTATAAAGTGGATTTCCCCACAGCTGACCAGTTGCGGAAAAAGCGTCTGGAGGACATCCTGCCACTGCTGCCGGTGTAGCCTCCTCATCAAACTGGAACAGATCCGGGTTCGCCCATGCATCTGCGCCATCAAAAGCCACATAAATAGGAAGATCACCGATGATCTTAATACCTCTGTCATTTGCATATTTCTTCAGCCGGTTCCACTGGCGGTAGAACCAGAACTGCTGAAAGGCATAGAAGCTGATATCCTCCTTCAGCTCCTCTCTTGCCTTAGCAAGCGCCTCCGGCTTACGTGTCTTTAAGTCCTCCGGCCACTGATTCCAGGAAATTCCCTCCAGGCTGTCCTTTATTGCCATATAAAGACAATAATCTGCAAGCCAGAAGCCCTGCTCTTTCTCAAAGGCTTCCATCTCCTCACGAATCAGCTGAAGCTCCTTTTCTTTCCCATCCATTTGGTAAAAACGTCTGTAAGCCTTCCGAAGAAGGGAAAATCTGGAAAGATAAACCTTCTCATAGTCCACATAGCTTTTGCTGCCGCCCCAGTCACATTCTGCACATTCTGCTGCTGTGAGAAGGTCTCTCTGGATCAATTCCTCCAAATCAATGAAATAAGGATTTCCTGCAAATGTGGAAAAAGACTGGTAAGGGGAATCCCCGTATCCGGTAGGTCCAAGTGGCAGGATCTGCCAGTATTTCTGACCCGCTTCTGCAAGCTGATCTACAAAAGCGTAAGCTTCTTTAGAAAAACATCCGATTCCATAGTTGGAAGGGATACTGGATATAGGCAATAAAATACCGCTGGCTCTCATCATATGTTCCTCCTGTCTGGTTCAATAACCATTATCTGCTTATTATACCGCTATCATGCATAATCGGTCAACAGAATAAAACAGCTTCGCAAATTTTATCCTGCTTTCGTTGCTGCTCAAAAAAACAGGCACCCGGAAAAATTCCGAATGCCTGTCATTTTCTTCTGCATCACATTTAAGTAATACCAAAAGACTTATATTCTTTTGACTTGATTATTTCTTACTTGTATAACCGAAGAAGAAGTATCCAAGTGGTGTGTAGTACATGCCGTCAATGTCTGGATTGAGCATATATGGCTGTGTATAGAAGTAGATTGGAGCAAGTACGCTGTCCTGTCCAATGAGGATATCCTCAGCTTCGTGGAATGCTTTCATACGCTCTTCCGGATCAGAAGTAGCTTTTGCTGCATCGATAGCTGCATCATAGTCTGGGTTAGAGTACTGAGCGTCGTTGTTACCGCCGTCTGTGTACCACATATCCAGGAATGAGCAAGGATCGTTGTAGTCTGCGATCCAGCCGTTACGGGCGATCTGGAAGTTACCATCTTTTCTGTTCTGAAGGAATACGTTCCAATCCTGGTTGTTCAAGTTAACAGTTACACCAAGCTCTGTCTGCCACATGTTCTGAAGAGCCTCACCGATCTTCTTGTGGTTATCAGCTGTGTTGTACAGATACTCTACAGTCGGGAAGCCTTCGCCGTTCGGATAACCAGCGTCTGCAAGAAGCTGACGGGCCTCTTCGCAGTTAGCCTCATAATCCTCATCGGAAATGCTGTAGTAAGAACCGCCTACTGTACGGAAGTCATCACTACCAGCACCAGCTGCATCATTTACACCGTTCGGTACATATCCGTCAGCCGGAACCTCACCAGCCTGGGAAACGTTCTCTACGATGTAGTTACGGTCGATTACAAGTGAGAACGCTTTACGGATGTTAGGGTCAGAGAAAACTTCGTCCTCTGTGTTGAAGCATACATAGTAGGTTCCAAGATAGTCACCAATCTCAAGCTCGCCAGAAGCAAGGTAGGTCGGGATCTCGTCTACAGGAAGGTTCTCGATGAAATCAAGCTCTCCGTTGTTGAAGCCCTTCAGCATCGCATTGTTATCATCAAGGAGTGTAAACTTGATGGAATCCGGTCCAAGGTTCTCATAGTCATAATAGTTCTCATTTTTCTCCATGGAGATGTAAGCGTTATGAGACCACTCTGTCATTTTGTATGGTCCATTGCCAATGTATGTGCTTGGATCAAATGTCCAGTTGTCACTGCTCTCTACCATATCCTGACGAACCGGGAAGGTTGCAGGAAATGCCATGATTTCTTCGAAATATGGGCAGTCATAGGTAAGATCGATCTGAAGAGTCTGATCATCAACTGCTGTAATTCCAAGAGTGCTTGGATCCGCACTTCCGTCAGCAACTGCGTCATATCCTTTCACCATGTCGATCATGTAGCAGTAATCTGCTGCTGTCTCAGGATTTGCAAGACGCTGCCATGCATAAACGAAGTCACCAGCTGTTACAGCCTGTCCATCAGACCATTTGATGCCGTCACGAAGTTTAACAGTGTAAGTAACTGTGCCATCTTCGTTCTCGGTCTTTTCCCAGGACTCAGCCTGTCCAGGAGCTGTGACAGCATTTCCTTCACCATCATTTACCCATTTAGCCAGACCTTCGAACATATGGTTGCACATGATAGCTCCATCAACTGCGGAGTTCAGTGCAGGGTCAATTGTCTGTGGTTCAGATGCGATACAAAGATTCAGGTTGAATCCTTCGTCAGATGCTGTATCCTCGGCGAATACAGGAGTTGCTGCCATGCTTAATACCATAGCTGCAGTCAGTGCCATAGACATAAATTTTCTTCTCATTACATTTCCTCCTTTATGCTTTTTTGCGCCGCATGAGAGATGAGAATCGACGCTTGTATTCATCAGCTCTTCCGTGAAGAAGAACGAAATACCAAAACTCCCTTTATTTGTCCAGCAAATGGCAGGCTGCCCAGTGGCCCGGCTCGTGCTCTCTGAATACAGGGGCTACCTGGCTGCACTTTTCAGTGGCATATGGACATCTGGTGTGGAAACGGCATCCGCTTGGCGGATTCATAGGACTTGGCACATCTCCTTCCAGAATAATACGCTTTCTTGTCCGGCTCAGCTTTGGATCCGGAACCGGAACTGCGGAAAGCAGGGTCTGCGTATATGGATGGATCGGATGTCTGTTCAGCTCATAGCTTTCTCCCAACTCCACAAGGGAACCAAGATACATAACACCGATTCTGTTGGAAATATGACGGACAACGGAAAGATCATGGGCAATGAACAGATAAGTCAGCCCCATCTGCTCCTGCATGTCCTCCAGCATGTTTACCACCTGTGACTGGATAGAAACATCCAATGCAGAAATCGGCTCGTCACAGACGATGAACTCCGGTTTTACGGCAAGAGCGCGGGCAATACCAACACGCTGCTGCTGACCGCCGGAAAACTCATGTGGATAACGGTTTGCATGCTCTGTATTTAATCCAACCTGCGCCAGCAGCTCTTTGATCATGTCAGCGCGGTCTTTCTTACTCGCTGCAAGCTTGTGGATATCAATGGCCTCTCCAATGATCTCACCAACTGTCATTCGAGGATCCAGGGAAGCGGACGGATCCTGGAAAATGATCTGCATTTTTCTTCTGTAGGGAAGCATTTTAGCAGCTTTGGCTTTTCCAAGAGGTTTGCCGTCTTTATCCAGAGGATTGTCGTAAATAGTTTCGCCATCATAAATAATCTTTCCTCCGGTTGGCTCATAAAGGCGAAGAATCGTTCTTCCCAGTGTGGTCTTTCCACATCCGGACTCTCCTACAAGACCGAGTGTTTCACCTTTTTTGATATAAAGGGAAACATCCTGTACAGCCTGTACCCCCGGACCTTTTATGCCATTTACCGGAAAATATTTTCGTAAATTCTCAATTTCAAGAAGCTTCTTTTCTTCTGCCATTTATTTCTCCTCCTTGTTCATAAGCTCCTGAACCCGAAGCCAGCAGGCGGAACGATGTTTCTCGCCCACTTCCACGTAAGGAGGCATTTTCTTCAGACAGATCTTCATGCAATGCTCACAACGTGGAGCAAACGGACATCCTTCCGGCGGATTCAGCATATCAACCGGGGTTCCCTCGATTGGGATCAGTCTTTCATAGCTCTCGGCATCAACACGGGGCATGGAACGAAGAAGACCCTTTGTATATGGATGTGCAGGCTCGTAGAAAATGTCATCTACAGGTCCCTGCTCCACAATTTTACCTGCATACATAACGGATACCTTGTCACAGATATCTGCCACAACACCAAGGTTGTGTGTGATGAAAATGATTCCCATTCCGGTCTTTTTCTGAAGATCCTTCATCAAGTCAAGGATCTGTGCCTGAATGGTAACATCAAGGGCTGTGGTCGGCTCATCTGCGATCAGAAGCTGCGGATGGCAGATCAGTCCCATAGCGATCATGACACGCTGTCGCATACCGCCGGAAAACTCGTGTGGATACTGCTTCATACGCTTCTCCACATTATTGATTCCAACCAGTTCCATCATTTCCATGGCACGTTTCTGGGCTTCTTCTTTGCTGATTTTCTTATCATGGGCACGAAGAGCTTCCACAAGCTGATTTCCGATGGTGTAAACCGGATTCAGACAGGTCATGGGATTCTGGAAAATCATAGCTACTTTGTTTCCGCGGAACGCAGTCATCTCTTCCTTGGAAAAAGAAAGGACATCTTTTCCCTCGAAGGTAATGGAGCCTCCGATAACTTTACCTGGGGACTGAAGAAGCCCCATAATAGAATATGCCTCCTGGCTCTTTCCAGAACCAGATTCTCCAACAACTCCCATAACTTCGCCATAATCAAGGTCATAGGAGATACCGCCAACGGCTTTTACCTCGCCGGCCGGGGTAAAGAAGGAGACTTTCAGGTCTTTTACTTCCAGCAATTTATTTTTCTGTTCAGACATTGTTCTCCTCCTCTCTTATTTCTTCAGCTTCGGATCAAGAGCATCGCGAAGTCCATCGCCAAACAGGTTGAATGCAAGGATCATAATGCTCAGGATCACGGAAGGTACGATCAGTCTGTAAGTATAAGTGTACATACCGCTAAGTGCGTCTGTTGCCATGGATCCAAGGCTTGGAAGAGGTGCAGAAACACCAACTCCAAGGTAGGATAAGAAGGATTCCAGGAAAATTGCAGACGGTATCTGCAGGCAGGTAGTAACAACGATCTGTCCGATACAGTTTGGAAGCAGATGACGGCGGATGATTCTGCCGCCAGATGCACCAAGTGCTCTTGCTGCGGTTACATATTCCTGCTGTTTCAGCTGAAGTACCTGGCCACGGATAATACGACTCATGGTAACCCAGTATAACAGACCAAATGCAATAAACATGGAGATCAGGTTCGGTCCAAGTACATTGACAAAGGATTTCATAGGACTGGTTCCTGATGAATTCACATAGTCAGTAAGGATTGGTTTCAGTGCAGTTGCGATCAAAAGGACAACCAGCATCTCCGGAACTGCATAAATAAGTTCAACAATACGCTGCATCACTGCGTCCACCTTGCCGCCACAGTAACCGGAAATAGCACCATAAAGGGCGCCGATCACCAGTACCAGGATAGCTGCGAATACGCCGACAGACATGGAAACACGGGCACCATACATAACACGGACCAGAATATCACGGCCATACATGTCAGTACCAAATACATGTGGGAATACTTTTTCCCCATTTGCCTTGCGCTCAAGCTCTGCCTGGGAATAACCGAAAATATGTTTCTTGATTCCAAGCTCCTTGCGGACGGAATCCTCATCTACACTCTGCTCCTCAGAAGAGTCTTCTGAAGGTTTTGCAGCTACTTTTGCTTTTGCACGGATAACTGCTTCATCTTTCTTTGTAAATTTCTCGCCCTTCTTCTCAGCTTCTGCTTTCGCCTGGGCGATCATTTCATCTACATCCACTACATCGGACTGGGTTCTGGAAGCGATCTCGTCGTTCACACGCTGGGTGTCCTCCAGTGTGTAGTGATAGGGATAAAGGTTCTCAGCACCTTTGTTAAACTCGTCATAACCATATGGGATCAGAAGCGGGCCCACAAAGGCAAATAAAAACAGGAATACGATCACACCAAGTGCAACCATAGCCACCACATTTTTCTTTAATCTTCTCCAGGCATCTTTCCAGTAGGAAACACTCTGGCGGTCCTGAATAAAATCATCCTTCTCCTGTCGGGACGCAGATGCAAAATCATCCGGACTTAAATCCTGAAGGAGGTTCTCAATATCCGGCTGAAGACTCACCGGACATTTCTTAATCTTCTTATCTTCTGCCACGATTATTCTCCTCCTTTCGCAAGGCTGATTCTCGGGTCAGCAACCTTATAAAGGAGGTCTACAACCAGGTTCATCAGAATAATAAATGCTGCCAGGAAAATGGTAGTTCCCATAATAACCGGATAATCACGGTTCTGGATGGACTGTACGAAGTAACGTCCAAGTCCTGGAATTGAGAATACACTCTCTACAACAAAACCACCACAAAGAGTAAAGGCCACCTGCGGTCCTAAGTATGTAATAACCGGAATCAGTGCATTTCTAAGAGCATGCTTGAAAATAATCTTTTTGTTCTTCAGACCTTTGGCGCGGGCTGTCTTAATGTACTCCTGGCTTAAGGAATCCAGCATGGCAGAACGTGTCTGACGTGCTGTATAGCACATTGGGTAAAAGCCCAGGGCAAAGCATGGCAGTACATAGGCGCGCCATCCCTGCGACGGATCAAAAATAGACGGAAACAGATTCAGTGCATTGTTTCCGGTCAGGGTTACCAGAAGAACAGATGCCACAACGAAGCTTGGCATGGAGATTCCAAGTGTACAGATCACACGAAGGATGCTGTCTGTCAGCTTGCCTCTCTTAAATGCGGCAAGACAGCCAAGAGGTACACCCACCAGAATCGCCCATGCAAGTGCAAGTGCACCTACCTTGGCAGATACCGGGAACATATCCACGATAATGTCAAGAACTGCACGGTTCTTCTGCATCTTAAGTGATACACCGAAGTCACCGTGAAGAATATTTTTCAGATACATAAACAACTGTACATAGACCGGCTTATCCAGTCCATATTTGGCATTCAGCGCAGCCAGTGTGGTCTCGGAAGGTGTTTTTTCACTGAGCCATGGGCTTCCAGGTACAGCATTCATCAGCAGGAAGGTAAGACAGGCTACCAGAAAGATAGTCAGAATCGCCATTCCAAGTCTTTTTGCAAAATACTTTCCCATTTTTCCTCCTTATTTTTTCCGGTCGAAAACATTTATTTCGGTTTCCTTTATGAGAGATGCCATCAAAAACACCACACCCATATCAGACTGATTTCTGACCAGAGTTCATTTTTTAATATGTAAAAAAAATTATAGCATTTCAATTTGCTTTATTCAAGTAACATTTTAAACTTTAGAACGGTGACAATGCATTTTTTTAAGCTTGTACTATTTTTCAGTGCTATTATGGTATATTTTTTGTGTATTTTATACAAAGACATTTGTTTGTTTCACAAGTGCAGATTGTTTATCATAACACTACAGCATGTTTAAAAAAGACTTGGGAGCCTGTTTCAAAAATCATTTCTGCAATCTATATAAAACTAATCTATTTTTTAGTTCAAAAAAGAAGGATACCAGATTGGCATCCTTCTCTCTCAATTCTTACCAGTTCCCCTTTTGCTTCATCCGGCTCCATATCTTTGCCGCAGCTCATAAGAAAAGCCACACCCAGAAGAACCAGCAGCAGAATCCAGCCTTTTTTTCTCATATAGTTCTCCATTTCACACTGTATTTCTGTGAGTATGTGCAAAATAGAGCATCTTATGCATAATGGACGTCTTTTCTCAAAAGCCCTTTTTCTTTATATAGAAGGCAATGTCGTGATAAACCCTCTTCCGGTCTGTCTCGTTCAGAATTTCGTGGCGCATTCCCGGATACAGCTTGCCTTTCACGTCTACATAACCGGCGCGCCGCATATCCTGCACTGCTTTTGCAAAATGACGCACGTTGATCATACAGGGATCATCAGAGCCACTGATAAAAAGCACGGGCATTTTCGGTCTGGTGCAGTGCCAGTGCTTTACGTCGTAAGCACGCTTCATCAGCTCAAAAAGTGCCAGATAGCCATCATCTGTAAACGTAAAGCCACAAAGTTCAGAATCAGAGTACTCCTGAGCTGCTGCCTTATTGGCACAGATCCAGGAAGTACAGTTTTCGTCCTTGCGGAAGCGCATCACATTTCCGGCAAAGGAAAGGGTTTCGATGACTTTACTCTTGTGGGCTGGTCCAAACACAGCACTTTCCATATGGGCGATTACTTCTCCAAGAGATCTTGCCCTGTTCTTGCTTGGAGAACCGCAAACGATCAGCATGTCCATGCAGTCATCATGATCTCTTGCAAAAGCGCGCACGGCCAGCGAGCCCATACTATGCCCGAATAAGATCAATGGCAGATCCGGAAGCTGCTGGTGCATTTCCCGGTTCACCACCTCAATATCCTTGAGGATCGCATCCGCGCCGCCGCCATACATATATCCCAGGTCATCCAGCGCCCGCACACTTTTCCCATGACCACGGTGATCGTGGATCACACATACATAGCCTTTTTTTGCCATGTATTCCATAAAGGGAAGATAGCGCTCCTTGTATTCGCTCATCCCATGAACAAGCTGCAGGATTCCTCTGTACGGTGTCTCATCCGGAACCACTGCCAGAACGGAAATATCAAGGCCGTCCGCCTCTGATTCTATATAAGCTTCATACTTTGCACCCATAGTTTTTCCGCCTTTCTTCTTTTTTTATTATCTTAACATAAATACCCGGTATCCGTAAAGTTACTGGTTACTGTTCGCGACCTGACTAGTAACGTTCCGCGAGGTGTTTTTTGTGAACAAAGTTCACAGAAAACCCGAGAATTAAGTTTGCGCAGCAAACACTACTTCTTGTGCTTGTCACAAGAAGGTTCGTTTTTCTGTGCATCGCGAAGCACGTTACTGTGAACGAAGTGAGCAGTAACACTCTGTAAATACTTTGACACTCTTCCAAGAGTATACTATAATAAAAAAGATGTCACACAGATTTATATGTGAAATTTTTACAGACGGTCAATTTATGAAATTATAATAGCATAGACATCGCCAGAGCATGTTTGAAAAAGGCTTTCTACAAGATGTGCGTCACGATTTGTGAGAGATTTTATCCGGATGAGGGCGCCGTAGCCGCTCTAAGACAACCGAATTCGGGCGAAATATACCGCAAAGTGGAACGTGTAGATTGCGGGAATGATTTTTCAAACAGGCTCTAAACTTAACAAGGAGGAAACATGGAAGAAAAACAACTAAATATGCCAGATGAACACCCTGTTCCGAAGAAAAAAAGAAAAGGAAAGGCCGGACGCATTCTGCTTCTGCTTATTCTTATCCTTGTCGCCGGCGCAGCCATTGGCTACTATTTCTACGAACGCAGCCAGCCAGCCAAAGAATTGGATAAATATCTTACCGGCATCCAGAGCCTTGATTTCGACACAATGGAAAGTATGCTCCAGAGCGCCGATCTTTCCGCTCTTGACAATGCAGATGTGCGAAACGCCACCTACGAAAGCTTCTTCAAATCCATCAACGCCAAAATGACCTGGAAGATCACAAAGACACGTTTCAGTTTTCAAGACGGCACTGCAGAAGTCACTGCGCGGATCCGCTATGTAGACGGATCTGACATCTACCGTGAAACTGTAACCGAATTCCTTCGTCAGATCGTTTCCAGCGCCTTTTCCGGAGAAAGTCTTACAGAACAGGAAACCCAGGACAAGCTTGCTGCTATTTTAATAGAAAAAGCCTCCAGCCTGGAAGACAAATTCAGTGAAACAGACATTGTTTATCCTATGATCAAAGTAAACGGCCAATGGAAGGTTACAGCTCTTGATGATGAAACAGTAAAGATCATGTCCGCCAATTTCAAAAGTGTAGAGGATGAGATCAGCCAGGCTCTGGCGGATTCCGACTCCACAGCAGAGGGAACCGATGGTCCAGCTGATTCTGTGGTCCAGACGCCTGCCACATCTGATGGAACCATTGATCTTTCCAACCAGCGTTTCTCTATCCACTATACCAGAAATGTAGTTTCCACAGACTTTGGCGGTGAGCCCTGCCTTCTCGTCTACTATGACTACACAAATAACGGAGAAAGTTCTTCCAGTGCTATGGTAGATGTAAATCTTACCGCTTATCAGAATGATGCGGCTCTTGAAGCAGCTATTCCGGCAAACAGTGATGAGGCTGTTGATGCATTTATGAAAGAAATCCAGCCTGGAGAAACGGTAAATGTATGTCAGGCTTTTTCCCTTAATGATATGAGCCCGGTTACCTTGCATGCTTCAGACGCATTTGGTCTGGATACTGGAATTACAGCAGCACAGACATTAAATCTCCAGTAAAAGAAGCAACCAGCACATCACCATATGGGAAGCACAATGAAATCTTTTATACGCGAAAGTTCCGTTTAAGGCTTTCGCGTATTTTTATGTCTCTCTTTGCAGTTTCAGACAGTCCCCCTGTTTTTTGCTGCTAAAATTCCATCTTTTACCACATTTTATACAGGCTTTTTCGTATAATTTCCACGATAAAAAGAAACACTATAGTTACGAAAGGATGGTGACTTATGGAAAATAAATTTTTAAATTGTTTCTGTCTGACTCTTACAATAATCGGCGCTGTCAACTGGGGACTGATCGGGTTCTTCAACTTTAACCTGGTAGCTCTCATCTTTGGCAGTATGAGCTGGATTTCCAGAATCATCTACGCACTGGTCGGACTTTCGGGTCTGTATCTGCTCAGTTTCTATGGAACGCTCTGCTCCAATGAAAATAATGCGTCATAAGTTAAAAAAGCCAGGAAACTTAATTCCTGGCTTTTAAAGAGCGATAGACGGGGCTCGAACCCGCGGTCTCGACCTTGGCAAGGTCGCGCGTTACCAACTACGCCACTATCGCACAAGCGGGTGATGGGAATCGAACCCACGTATCCAGCTTGGAAGGCTGGTGTTCTACCATTGAACTACACCCGCACATCATATTCAGATGTGTTTACCTGACATTTGTCAGAAGAGCGATAGACGGGGCTCGAACCCGCGGTCTCGACCTTGGCAAGGTCGCGCGTTACCAACTACGCCACTATCGCATAAGCGGGTGATGGGAATCGAACCCACGTATCCAGCTTGGAAGGCTGGTGTTCTACCATTGAACTACACCCGCACATTTGTGCTTGTCCGTCACAACGAAGATTAGTATATCTGATGTTGGAATATTTGTCAACAACTTTTTTGAAATTTTTTAATTTTTTCTTTTGTTCCTAAGATTCAAGCAATATTTCTTGTCTGTTAACGCATTCACACTAAAAAAATTATGATAGAAATATTTTTCATGAGAGTTTTCCAGAGCGTGCTTCAAAAAAGCTTTCTGCAAGATGTACGTCACAATTTGTGGGAGATTTTGCCCGGATGAAAGCGCCGTAGCGGGCTACGACAACTGAATTCGGGCGAAATATACCGCAAAGTGGGGCGTGCAGATTGGGGAATGATTTTTCAAACATGCTCTGGAGCAGTCAACAGTTACACGGTTCACCATATTCAAAGCGATGCATGTTACCAGATTCACACTACGACTTTCTGTTTTTCCAGAAATGATATTTTCTAAAATACCACCGTGCCTGTTCTGTTGACTGCCATTTTCTTTTTATTCCGTTAATTTTCCCAGTCCCATACATTGGAGGCTTCCACATGTGTACGCGGCTTCTTGATCACCAGCTCCGGACTCTTCGCACTTACCTTGGAGTTTGCAGGAATCGATTCTGTGATAAATGTGTTTCCGCCGATGATCGTATTCTCCCCAATCACAGTTTCTCCACCAAGTACAGAAGAATTGGAATAAATGGTTACATTATCTTCAATAGTAGGATGACGCTTCACACCAGAAAGCTGCTGTCCTTTTCTTGTAGAAAGCGCGCCAAGGGTAACTCCCTGATACAGCTTCACATTATTCCCAATAGTAGTCGTTTCACCGATTACTACGCCAGTTCCATGGTCAATAAAGAAATATTCCCCAATCGTAGCACCTGGGTTAATATCTATTCCTGTGTGGTCATGAGCATACTCTGTCATAATCCTTGGGATAAACGGAACCTCCTCCAGATACAGGATGTGTGCCAGACGATACACATAAATTGCCAGAAATCCCGGATAGGAGAAAATAATCTCCTCTTTACTCTTCGCAGCCGGGTCACCATCAAAGCCAGCCTGCACATCTTTCAACAACATCTCCTGCACTTCCGGAAGCTGCTCAAAAAATCTGGAGGTTACCTGTGCTGCCTTGCCACATGCACTGGGCATATCCTCGCCAATATACAGAAAAGCCGTCTCGATCTGTGCCTGCATACGGTCAAACAGGTCATTGAGCAGATATCCGGTATAATGTTCCGGAAAAACAGCTGCTCCCGAATCAATATCGAAATATCCCGGAAAAATAACTGATCTCATTTCTTTCACAATATTAATAATCGCTGCACGGACTGGAAGATGTCTTCCGCTCTTTGTCAGAAACAGCTCTTCCTTACGGTAATTGGCAGTCAGACGCTCTACTGCATTCTCTATGGATGTCTTTTTGTCACTCATAACTGGTCTCCTCGTATTTTGCTTTCCTTTCATATTATTACACTATTCTTTTTACGTCAATAAAAAAAAGATTGACCTTTATCCAATCCCCCGATATAATGGAGAATGTCATGGAGATGTACCCAAGTGGCTGAAGGGTCCGCACTCGAAATGCGGTAGGCCGGGTAACCGGTGCGAGGGTTCAAATCCCTCCATCTCCGTTTCATAATTGTTTTCGTGCAAATTTTATTAATTTTGCCTTGACAACTGTTCCTTTTGTATGTATAATTGCAACAGAAACAAAACATAGGGGATTGGTCAAATGGTATGATAGGGGTCTCCAAAACCTTTGGTGGGAGTTCGATTCTCTCATCCCCTGCTCTTAATATTCATTCAGAACCACCTTGTTTTATTTCTTCAACAACATCACATGCTCTGGTGGAAAATACAGATACTTTGGGATATTGTCCTTTGCAGTTTCCTGGAAATTCTTTTTCTGGCACATCCACCACAAAGTGCCGCTTTCTGCAGCCCCTTTATTACGAAACAGATACTGATGCTCAAAAGTATTTTCAATATACTCCTCAACCTGCACTTCCATGGTATTCTCACCAGCCTTAGTTGCCGGCCTCATCCAATGTCCCCGGATTCCAACATGGGTAATATCCTCTGTCACTTCCTGTTCTGAACGAAGCATAAGCTCCCAATCCAATGCATAAACCTCATGGCTGCCCATCTTCTGCACTGCAGAAAAATTCTTACATCCAGTCAGCCTTGCAGCCTCCAGATACTGAGGATTTTCGAAAATATCCCTGGTCTCACCAGTAAGAATATCTTTTCCATTATTCAACAGGGTCAGCTGACTGCAGAATTTATATGCCTCATCCCTACTGTGAGTTACCATGATCATATCGCCTTTGTAATCTTTCAAAAAATTCTGCATATCACGCTGCAAAATATCCTTCAGATACCCATCCAGCGCAGAAAAAGGTTCATCCAGAAGAATCACCTCCGGCTCTCCGATCATCATACGCGCAAGAGCCACCCGCTGCTGCTGACCGCCAGAAAGCTGCGACGGAAAATGCTTCTCCAATCCCTCCAGATGATACCTCTTTATGTAATCTGCAAACTTCTGTGAAAGCTCACTTTTTCCCCCTCGATACCCGCAGGCAATATTCTTTTCTACGGTCATAGTTGGGAAAAGGGCATAATTCTGAAACAGGTATCCAACTCTTCTCTCCTGAGGCTTTAAATTAATTTTTGCCTCAGAATCAAAAACAGTCTTCCCGTTAATAATGATTCTTCCGGAATCCGGAGTTTCAATTCCGGCAATACTGCGAAGAGTCATACTCTTTCCGCTTCCGGAAGCGCCCAGGATCCCTATAGGTCCATCCTGCCCCTTCAGTCTTACATCCAGGGAAAAGCCTTTAAAATTTTTCTGAATATCAAGTTCAATCGCCATTATATCCACCTTCTGGTCTGCATTCCTCTGCCGGAAGCAATATTAATTGCTGCAACCACCAGAAATAAGATCAATATGATCACTATGACCCAGAAACCTGCCATATCATAATTTCCAGCTGCAGTCTCTGATGCAATTGCAACAGAAACCGTCCTTGTCTTTCCAAGGATATTGCCGGCAAGCATGGATGTTGCACCATATTCACCAATGGCACGGGCAAAAGCCAGTACGGTACCGGAAGCAATTCCAGGTCCTGCTGCAGGCATAATTACTTTCCAGAATATCCGACTTTCACTCATTCCCAGAGTTCTTCCTGCATAGATCAGATTCATATCCACCTGCTCAAAGGCCGCCCTGGCATTTCGATACATCAGTGGAAACGCGATCACAGAAGCTGCGATCACACATCCGGTCCATGTCTGAACTACTTTAATGTCAAAATTGTCCAGCAGAAAGCTTCCGAAAGGTCTTTTCAGACTAAAAAGCAAAAGCAGGCAGAATCCAGCTACTGTAGGCGGCAGAACAAGAGGCATTGTCAGAATCCCATCCAGCACTGCCCGGGCTCCCGGTTTCAGTTTCATGATCTTCCTTGCACAGAATACTCCCAGAAAAAAAGCAAATATAGTTGCTGCCACACCGGTTTTCAAAGAAATCCATAAAGGACTCCAGTTTATTTCACTGAGAAATTCTCCCATATTATTATCCTTTATTCTGCAGTATCTTCAGATGCTTCCTTTGTCGGCTCTGCTGTCTTTTCAGCAGCTGCCGTGTCATCCGTTTTCTCATCATTTACATAAGCTGCAAATCCATATTTCTCAAATACTTCAAGAGCCTCATCAGACTGAATGTACTCAAGAAATGCTTCTGCTGCTGCTTTATCATCATCACTTGCTTCTTTATCTTCTACCATTCCAACAGGGTAAAGTACAGGTGTTTTAAGGCTTCCCTCCGGTGCCTCTGCAATAATATCAACAGAATCTGCCACAGAAGCCGCATCCGTAGCATATACGATACCAACTTCATTGCTGCCCTCACTTACAGATGCAAGTACATCGGTAACGTTCTTACCTTCGTTGATCTCCATCTTGTTTACTTCATCTGTAATTCCGAGATTATCAAAAATCTCGCGGGAATACTGTCCAACCGGAACGTCCTCTCCGGCAAGGGCAAGGTTTGCAGCATCTGTGATGTTCTCAAATCCGGTTACCTTGGTTTCCCCATCCTTTGGTTTAATGAGAACAACTTTATTCTCGAGAAGATCCACTACAGAATCCTTGTCAGCAAGTCCCTCGTCAACCAATGCATCCATCTGTTTCGTAGCTGCTGAGAAGAAAATATCGCAGCGGGCGCCTTCCTCAATCTGAGTCTGCAAAGTTCCTGAACTGTCCGCATTATAAAGAATCTCAACATCCGGATAAGTCTCATTAAAATTCTTCTGAATTTCTTCCATAGCATTATTCAGGCTGGCTGCAATAAATGCGTAAACCTCACCTTTCAGTTCCGGTGTCTCTGCTTCAGCAGATACGAAAGTAGTTCCAAACATCATAGTTCCCATAACACCAGCCATAAGTGCTGCAAAAACTCTTTTTTTCATTTCACGCCCTCCATTCTTGTTGTATTTTGTTGTGTTTTGTTATGTTTTATTCAGTTTCATTCATTATACTTAATTTCATTTGCTATGTCAATTTGAATCTGCATTGTTTGTGCAATTTTTATTAGTTCACACAAATTTTTTTATTTTTCATTTTTTCTCCAACGAAACACTCCTTGTTATTTTCTTTCCAACATGCTATGATATTTAAATACTACCAATAATAAATACAAAAGGCAGCTGCTTCTCAGCTATGGAACACGTTCATACTCCTGTCTAATCTCCTACTTGCTCATATGTCCCGATCTGTCTGATATCCATCCATTCAGCATATAGACATAATGAATACACGGCTGTCGTTCAGGAATTTTGTAATAAATAATGAAAAGAGGATTTAAATATGAAATTAAGTGCACGCAATCAGTTAAAAGGAAAAGTTATCAATATCAATAAGGGAGCCGTTAACTCTATCGTCACAATTGATATCGGAGGCGGCAACATTATCACAGCTACTATTTCCTGTGCAGCTGTAGAAGAACTTGGACTTGAAGTTGGCTCTGACGCTTACGCAGTCATTAAGGCAACCAACGTTATGGTGGGAATTGATGAATAAACTTTATACTGCTCAGGAAATTGCAGACAAGCTCCAAATTAAGAAGACCACGGTTTATGAATTGATCAAACGTGGAGAATTATATTCTTCTAAAGTAGGAAAACAGCTTCGCATCAGCGAGCAGCAGCTGAAACAATACCTGGAGCGTTCCGGTTCCGGCAATAACATGCCAGATCAGAAAGCCGTTTCTTCCAGTACCCCTAACGGAAATCTGCAGATTCCGGAACTTCCTCCAGAAAGTTCCCTTTTGAAGAGGGATTATCTTCTCCACTCCAGCGGACTGATCCTTTGCGGACAGTTTTCCCCGGCTCTCGAACTTCTGATCAGCCAGATGTCCATTCACCCTCAGGGGATCCCAGTCCTTCAATCCTTTATGAACAGCTACAACAGCCTGTATTCTCTTTATTTCAAAAAGGCTCACATAGCATGTGCAAGTCTGGATCTGGAACATATCCGCAGCCTTGTCCCAGGTGTACAGCTTTCTCTTTTATGCCTTTATGAGTATTCCATAGGGCTTTATGTTCCTTCTGGAAACCCTTTGAAGCTTTCAGGTCTGATGGATTTCGCCCGTAAAGACATAAAGATTGCCAATCGGGAAAAAGGAAGTACACCACGGATTTACCTGGACCAGTTTCTTTTCTCAGAAAAAATTTCGCCAGCCAGCATATCTGGTTACCATACTGAACTGGTATCTGATATTTCCACTGCCGCAGCTATTGCTACGCACAAGGCAGATTCAGCTCTTGGAGAAGAATACGCAGCACACCAGTCCGGACTTCTGGATTTTATTCCGCTTCAGACACTTCCTATGTATCTGGTCATGGAAACGGAAGCCCTTTCCCAGCCTGGATTCTCTGCTCTTCTTGAAATTGTACGGTCTGAAGATTTCCGAACGATTCTTCAGGGACAGACCGGATATAATGTGACACGGACAGGGGAACTGCTTTCTCTTTAAAATACCCATGGATAATAAAAATGCTTTTAATTTATTTACGCAGCTTCTGAACTGCTGTTTGAATAAATTAAAAGCATTTTTTCTTAGAACGCATTTGAAAAAGCCTTTTTCAAACACGCTCCTGATAAGTCATTCGGTTAACAAAAAACTCTATTTGAAAAATAATTATCAGGCATTCCACGCCTATTTTCCGGAAACAATATTCTGCATCCATACACCTTTCTTAACCAGCACAAACCCCACAATACACTTCAAAATATCTCCCACCTGTACCATGGCAAAAACAGCCAACACGTGTAAACCTGTGAAGCGACTGAGGCAATACGCAATTGGTACACTAACACACCACACAAATACACTGTCAAATAAAAATGTAATGATCGTTTTTCCACCGGAACGCAAGGTAAAATATGAAGCATGCAGGAATGCGTTCTGCGGCATAAAAATTGCCATGATCATAATAAAGTATTTCGCCAGTTCCTGCGCATCCAGATTGGTGTTATACAGCTTTGGGAAAAATGGTGCGACAATCAGCATGACTAATGCCACTCCAGTGCAGCACATAACAGAAAATGCAATCATCTTATTATCTGTATCTCTGGCCTTCTTCATATTTCCCGCGCCTAACAGCTGTCCCACTACAATGGCAACAGAGTCTCCCAAAGCGATGAATACAACATTAAAAACATTATTAATGGTATTTGCAATATTCTGTGCAGCTACTACGTTTAATCCCCGAATAGAATAGCACTGGGTAAGAATTGCCATTCCGGCTGCCCAGAGAGTCTCATTAAGCAGCAGCGGAGTTCCTTTGATCAAAATCTTCTTTGTTAAATTAGCTGGTACCTTCAGAGTACTGTAAAGACCTTTGGCAAAAGGCATTTTTTCTGTGTGAGTGTGTGACCAGATAATTATAATTGCAGCCTCCACATAGCGGGAAAGAACAGTCGCAATAGCGGCTCCTTGTACTCCCAGCTCTGGAAAGCCAAATTTACCATAAATAAGAAGATAGTTGAATACAAGATTCACAAGTACTGCAGTAACTCCCGCCTTCATAGGCTGAACAGTCTCTCCGCATTCGCGAAGGGTACTGGAGTATGCCTGACTGATCATAAATGGCGGCAATCCAATAAACATGATCCACAGATACTGCATTCCATATCTGCTCGTAGCCTCCAGTGCTGCTGCACTTCCTTCGCCTTTCAGATACATGCCGATCAGGTTTTCTCCTGAGCACATTAAAATCAATATTGTTATAATTGTGAGCGCAATTACCAGCCATAATTTGTAGCGAAATGTCTGGCGTACCCCTTCATGATCCTTCTGACCCGCATACTGAGCTGTAAAAATTCCAGCACCGGACACGCCTCCAAACAGACAAAGATTGTATACAAAAAGGAGCTGATTTACAATGGCTGCCCCTGACATCTGCTCTGTGCCAATCCTTCCGATCATAATATTGTCCAGAAGACTGACAAAATTAGTGATACCATTCTGTATCATAATGGGTATTGCAATTGCAAGTACCATTTTGTAAAAGGCCTTATCTCCCAGAAATTTCTTCCGGAATCCAGGCTTAGTTACTGTGTTTTCCATTTATCGATTTCCCCCTTCATTTCCAAACTGTAAAACAGAATATTTGTTCTGTGATTACAGCGTGGTAGATACTAAGTTACTACATATTTTCAAATAATGCAATAGGTAAATGTAAACAAATGAGAAAATTTTGCAATAGAAACATACACACAAAAAAAACGATAACCAACCGGCTACCGTTTCCGTTCTGTACCTTCAAAACTACATACATGTTACATCCTAATGGAATCA